>Ga0156479_112_pt1 | contig 203167 bp, 191 predicted proteins | sample RifOxyB1_FD_110626 | JGI IMG/M metagenome (GOLD analysis project Ga0156479, IMG submission 110626) | candidate division WS6 bacterium RIFOXYB1_FULL_33_15
GTGCTCTCACACCAGCTACCCGTCTTAGCCTTGGTGAGCCATTACCTCACCAACTAGCTGATAGGACGCAGGCCTTTCTCAAAGCGCAAAAGCTTTACTCTAAAATACCGAAGTAAATAGAGACTATCGAATATTACCCCGCCTTTCGACGAGCTATTTTCGACTTTGAGGTAAGTTACCTACGTGTTACTCACCCGTTTGCCACTATCTTAAATAGAAAACCATTGACCGAAGTCTTTGGAATTCAGAATAAGACCGTTCGACTTGCATACCTTAGGCACACAGCCAACGTTCATCCTGAGCTATGATCAAACTCTCATTGAAAAACGTTTGACTTTGCAATATTTAGTGATAAACAGCGATACTGTTATCTAAATACCGACCAATCAACGATGAATTGGATTTTAATTGACTTTAATGAATTGTGTGAACCTAAATCACACACACTTTCTTGTAGAAAGTCATAATAACGAATATTTTTGACTTCCTGTCACTCTTCAACTTTTAAGGAGCTGAGAGGGATCTATATCAAAATAGGAAATTGTGTTCTTTAGAATGTAATTCTAAGAGGAAACCATCTCTCGTGTTTATCCCAAACTCGTGAGGCAATTCTAACACACTTAACAGGTGTATGCAATACTTTTTTACGATTTTTTTCGCATATTGTACATATCCAATATTTCAGTAACTGTAGTGATATCTTCGACCCCTTTATCCCTATCGAATTCTATCAATCTTGGGAACCTTAAGGAGAGCCCCCCTCCTATTAAAAGATCCATATTAGATATATTTTTAGTTATTTCATCTGCATCTACCGTAATTACATATTTTGGTTCTACCCATATATCAGGTTTTAGATTGTCCATCACTCTTACATTTTTAACAGGAGTTTTTAATGAATACTGTGAGAGTTTTTCTTTCATATCTTTTAATATTTCATCCTTCATACCCGTACCTATTTTACAGATTGCATCATAGGTGTCTGTTTCTCCGTTATATATAGCCCCCAAAATTGCGCCCAAACCAAAATCCGACCTTCTTCCAGAACCTTTGTAATACCCAACTATAACCATATCTATCGTATCTACTAAGTCTTTTTCAATACTTTTCTTAACCTTAATCCATTCATAGTTTCTTAATCCAGGCCTATACCCTCCACTTAATTGTTTAACGATAACACCCTCTAATCCCATACTTACAGATTTATCAAAATACTTTTTGATCTGTTTTGTTGTTTCTGCTTCAATACTTTCTGCCAGTGATATACTTCCCTGGGTATGAACTAGTACACCTTCCAATGCCTTTACCCTATCAATTGTATCCTTGTTTACCAAGGAGTCTCCACTTAAATACAAAATGTCAAAACAGAATGCTTTAACAGGGACATCTACCATCTTACTTTCAATAGAGTACTTCCTTCTTCTTTGCATAGTCTCTTGATACGACAAGAAGTTGTTCTTTTTGTAATTCCAACCTACTATTTCAGAATCTAGTATGAAAGAGGACTGTTTCAGTTCTCTTGCATAATCAACAATTTCAGGAAACATTTCTGTAACATCTTCCAAGTTGCGGGTATAAAGGCGTACTTCACAATCAAAAGATTTTTCAGATGAGAATAGGTTATTAGTTTGGCTTGGTCTACTATTTAAATAGCTAAACCATAAAAGAAGATTTTTCTTTAATTCTGTGTCCTTCTTTGACCATTTATGTATTTGACACCTTAAACCATCAAATTTAGGTTGTACCAATACAGTAGATTTAAACCTTTCTGATATCTCATCAAAGCTAGCTACTCTTTGAACTAACCTTGAGAGTATTGGTGTCCCTGGTATGGCAGAAATATTAGAAAGGTTCTCTACTACACTCTCCCTATCTGATTCAAATACTTTTTTCCCAATATATCCAATATCTGCACATACTCCATATGCTTGTTCTAATATTACCTTCAAACTTTTATCACCAACCGTAGCTAGGGAGAAAACATCCAACAGTGATCTCATACTTAAACCTAATCTCAACTGACCACATATTGTCCGTACAAAATATTTAGACTCCAGAGGGTTTAACTTTTGTAAACCTTCTAGTATTAAAGCATTCTTTCTTGATATTGCACCTATTCCAGAGGTATTAACTATCCCCCAAAGTATTTCATATATTTCCTTTATACCTAAACTTTCTTTTGTACTATCTTGCCTTTTCCATATCTCATATACTGTATTTCCAATATCCCCACTCTCTTTTCTTAACGATTGTACATCCTCTCCAGTATGTTGAGAAAGTAACTTGAGAAGACTCTTTTCTGAATAGTTAAACTCTGATTTAACAAACATTGGAGCTACACGTCCCTGTATCATATATGAAATTATCTGTACTTCTTCACTATTACACTCTTTGAGGAAAGTAGCTAACTCTAAGGACATTTCATTCCTCGATTGTAATGATTCTAATTTTTCGAATAGATTACATAAATCTATATATTTACGCATATTAATCTCTTAAAAGATATTTAGCATCTCTCGTTTTACCTTCTTGTTTAACAATATTTAACTGTGCTAAGCCTTCCATATCCCTTCTAAGTGTTCTTGTAGAAACTTGTGGATGTAAAGAGTATATGTCTGATGGTATAAGGGAGGTTCTCTTCTTAAAGAGTTTTAGTATCTCTATCTGCCTACTATTTAGTTTGCTTTTAGATTTCCTTATTAATGTATCTAGATCTGTTGGTATCCCTTTCTTTTCTTTAACCTTAAGATATCTAGATTCAGGTATTTCCCTATCTTCAATCTCTATACTATTTTCTTTTTTAGAAAACAGCTTAAAGAAAAAGAGTATGCCTACAATTGTAGTAAATATGTACCAGATTGCTTTAAACATTCTATTCCTTAATTAATTTAAATACCTTATTTCAAATCTGAAAGAGCTTTACCTATTGATATATGAACATCGAATGGTACATCTAAAGTGACACTATCACACATTATTTTTTTAGCCTCTAAAGAAAATTCCTCTATCCTACTTTCTTTTACTTCAAATACTATTTCATCATGTATTTGGAGTAATATGTAAGCATCTTTTGGGTATTTTTCCTCAATCAAATCATACAAGTTTTTCATTATTAATTTCATAATATCCGCTTCACTACCCTGTATTGGCATATTAATTGCTTCTCTCGCTGCTGCTGCTCTCATTCTTACATTCTTTGACCTTATACCTGATATATTTCTTGTTGTTCCAAACATTGTTTGTACATATCCCTTCTCAAATGCTTCGTACTCTATCTTTCTCATGTATTCCTCTACTCCTTTGTAATTCTCAAAATACGACTGAATATATTTCCATGCAGCGTCCCTGTCTACACCGAGTAATCTTGACAGACCGAATGCCGTTTGACCAAATATCATTCCAAAGTTAACAGTTTTACCCAAATTTCTCTCCTTATGTGTTATATCTGCCATTTTTTTATCTAATACCCTAGCTGCTGTTGTAGTATGAATATCTAACCCATTTATAAAATCTTGTGTAAGCAATTTGTCATTTGATATATCCGCCATTATTCTTAATTCCATTTGAGAGTAATCCATTCCTAAAAGTTTGTACCCATCTCTTGCTACAAAACACTCTCTTACTCTTTTAGCCCACGCTCCATCAAGTGGTAAATTTTGCATATTTGGACTGACTGATGAGAACCTTCCAGATGTTGTACCCATTTGCTTGAAATCCGTGTGTACAGCATATTTTCCATCAATATCCTTTTTACTGTTTTGATACAAAGGTTCAACATATGTACTCTGTATTTTTGTAATTTCTCTAAAGTAAAGAAGGTGTTCAATAATTGGGTGCATTCCTAACATACCATCCAATATAGATTCCCTTGTACTATTCTTTGAAGAGTTTGGTAAGTTTAATTCCTTATACAGAACATCTGATAGCTGTTTTGGGGAATTTATATTGAATTCATGTCCTACTATGCTATATATCTCCTTTGTTGCATTAACAACCTCTTTCTCCACATCTTCTTTTAGCTTATTCAATTTTTCCCAATCTAGAGCTATTCCTCTTGATTCCATCCTTGAGAGTATTACTGATATTGGTAATTCTATATATGTTAATACTCTTGGAAGATATCTATCATGTATATTTAGGTATGTTTCAATACTTTTCTTAGTGTAATCATACAATTCTAAGTTATCAAACTTTTTAAGCTGTCCTACCTGACTATCCTCTATTACACTTAAGATATTGCTTAAATACATAGGGGAAAGCTTCTCGTTTAAAACCTTTGTTGAATATTCAAAAGCAAAATCCCTTATACTAGGATATCTTTTTTCAGAGTGTAAGAGATGCTCTGCAAGAGATATATCATAGTAGGAGTTAAGCTTTTCGTCTACTTCTACTTTTGAGTATGTAACAAACTCTTCAAAATTGTAAAAGGCTGTTTCTTTCGCATCTAATGGATTTAATATATCAAATGGCTTACAAAGGAAATCTTTTTGACTACTATCTTTATATGTAACTCTTAAACAAAGAAAGTCATTCCTATCTAAAGACTCATCCCTACTTATATATCCTACTACTACCTTTTTAGCATTTTCAATTTCGTTTTCAATTTCAAGCTCTGTACTCCAAACATACTCTGCTCCTTCTTGCCCAAACATATCCAATTGTGATTGGTTAGATTGATATATTTCTTTACCGAAGATATCATCCAATCTACCTAGTAATGATTTAAATGAGTATTTCTTTAATACCGATTCTAACTCTCTTCTGTCTAAGTCCTTTAAAATACACTCTGTGAGGCGTACTTTAATATCTACATTCCTATCTATAGTAGCTAATTCTCTACTAAATTCTGCTTGTTCAATACCTTCAACAAGTAATGTTTTAAATCTTCCAGGAATATCATTAATATTTTTGTATATATCGTCAAGTGTTTGATATTTTTTAAGTAGCTCTACTGCTGTTTTCTCTCCCACTCCTTTTACTCCAGGAATATTGTCAGAGGCATCCCCAACAATCGCTTTGTAATCAGTTACTTGCTCTGGGTAGTATCCAAATTTTTCAAATGTTTTTTCCCTATCATACAGTACAATGTTTTTAAAATTACCATTTGGTAAACATACATTAGTACGGTCATTAATTAATTGAAGCAGGTCTCTATCACCACTTAGGATATATAAATCTACATTCTCACTACTCCATACTCCCTCTGAAACATACCTTGAGATTGTACCAAGGATATCATCTGCTTCAAATCCATCCTTTTTTAGGACGGGGATATTAAATGCTTTTAAAACTTCCTCTACCAAAGGAAATTGGTCAATGAGGGAGAGGTCTGTTGGTTTCCTAGTAGCCTTATACTCTGTATACATGGTATGCCTAAACGTAGGAACGTGAGTATCCATAGCGCAGAGGACATACTTTGGTCCGAATATCTTAAGTGCTTCTAAAAGCATGACCGTAAAACCGTATACCGCATTTACTTGAAGTCCCTCCTCTGTTTGTAATGTAGGAGGATATGCATGAAAAGCTCTATGTACTATTGCATTAGCATCAATAGCTAACAAAACATCTCTGTCTTTATTCTTTATTGTCATGCTATATTTTACTAAAGAGAGAGGTTAACTACAATTAGAATTACTCTGTAAATATTCCATCAAACTCCTCTTTACTTACAACTTCATTTGCAAGTAACATCTCAACTAGTTTTTCTACATACCTCTTGTTTTCGGAAAGAGTTTTCTTAGCTTCTGTTAAGGATTTAGCTATTAAATCTTTAACCTCGGAGTCTATCATTTCTGCATATTTTTCACTAAAATCTCTTCCTCCTCCATATGTATATCCAAGATGTTTAGTCTCTTCCATATCTCCATACTTAACCATACCAAGTTTTTCGGACATTCCATATTGAGTAACCATTTCTCTTGCAACTGAAGTTGCTTGCTCTATATCTGCAGATGCTCCTGTACTTGTTCTACCAACAAAGAGCTCTTCAGCTGCTCTTCCACCCACTGCAGATGTAATACTTGCGATTAACTCATCTTTAAAGATATGTTTTTTATCATCTTCTGGAAGGTATACTGTAACCCCACCACTCATACCTCTTGGTATTATTGAAACCTGCTCTACTGGTGTTGCATATTTAGTGAACTTTGCAACTATTGCATGCCCTGCCTCGTGGTATGCAGTTATCTTAAGATCTTCCTCACTAATTTGTCCTTTCTTTTTTCTTCCAAGCTTTACCTTTAGATATGATTCCAAGAGATCTTCTTGACTAATCTTTTTCCTGTTTTCTTTAGCTGCCATAATGGCGGCTTCGTTAAGGAGATTTTCTAAATCTGCTCCAGAGTACCCTATTGTTTTTTTAGAGATAAGGTCAAGATCTACACCTTCTTCAAACTTCTTGTTCTTAGCATGCACCTTCATTATCTCTCTTCTTCCTTGATAGTCTGGCATATGAACAACGACCATCCTGTCAAATCTCCCTGGTCTCAAAATTGCAGGATCTAAGACATCTGGTCTATTAGTTGCTGCAAGTACGATTACATTTTCCCTTCCCTCTAATCCATCCATCTCTACAAGTATTTGATTTAAGGTTTGTTCACCTGCCCCAGAATGAAGTACTGTACCTCTTTTTTTCGCAACAGCATCAATCTCATCGATGAATATTATACATGGAGAAGCCTTTCTTGCTTTTGTAAAAAGGTCCCTTACTCTTGAAGCTCCAGCACCTACCAACATTTCCTCAAATTCAGAACCTGAGGTATGAAAGAAGGGTACACCTGCTTCACCAGCTACTGCTCTTGCAAGAAGAGTTTTACCAGTTCCTGGTGCCCCTGCAAGTAGTACTCCTTTTGGTATTCTGGCTCCAATATTTAAATATTTTTTTGGATTTTTAAGAAAGTCCACTATCTCTGTCAATTCTTCCTTTACTTCTTCAATACCTGCCACATCTTCAAATGTAACACCTGTTTTCTTTCCAAAAAGTAATCTAGCTTTACTCTGTCCGAAATCCATTATCTTACCACCTGATTGCTGCATATTCTTTATCAATATATATACCAATACTAAACCTGCACCTAAGAATATGAACGATATTATATCTCCAAATGTAATACCTATTCTAGGCTTGTAGAAATCATTCTGTAGTGTTTTTATGTCTACTCCCGAATCAGAAAGAAGCGTATAGAAGTCTGTACCCTGTGGTATCAATGCAAATTTGTTTACCAATACTTCCTGTCCCTCAACAGTTCCCTTCTGAGAGATAATTACCATATCATCTCTAAGAGTTACATCTTCATATTTACCCTCAGAGATATATGATACAACCTGGCTAAGAGAAACCTCTTCCCCTTTAGAAGAATCATTTAAGATTGCATTAAAACCTATTGTCAAAAGGAAAGACATTGCTACAAAAGAAATTATAGTTACAATTGAAAGACTTCTCTTTCTAGGTTTAATCCTAATGATATTTGCATTTTGATTATCTTTTTTTGAATTTTCTGCCATATTACTGTCTTTAAGAAATGAAATGATGGTAGTGGGAGGTGGGATCGAACCACCGACCTTGGGTTTATGAATCCCATGCTCTAACCAACTGAGCTATCCCACCAAAGAGTTGGTAAATTATACCAGATTTACCTTTAATTAGCCTTACTTGAGTACTGTCCTGTTTCAGTATTTATCTTTAAACTATCTCCTTTTTTTATAAAGAGAGGAACATTTAATTTGTATCCAGTTTCAACAGTTACAACTTTTGTTGCAGAGTTAGCAGTATTACCTTTTACAGCATCATCAGCTTCAATAACTTTTAGAACAACAGATGGATGTTCTTTAATACTTAAAATATTTCCTTCATACATCAATATTAATATTGAATCACCTTCTTTAAGAAAGTTTACATACTCACCTACTACACTTGCTGGAATAGAGAGCATTTCATAGGTTGATGCATCCATAAAGTTTACAGATCCACCCTCTTTGTACAGATATTGAGCCTCTTTAGTCTCAGGGTTTACATATTCTATCTTTGTTCCTGACTTAACTGTTTTATTTATTATTTGACCATTATCCAATGCTTTAAGTTTCATAATGATGAGACCACCCTGTCTTCCCTGGGTTTTTAACATACGATCTTGAAGAAAGAATATCCTATTATTCTCCCTTATATACATTCCTTTTACTGGTGAGTCTGTTAAAGGCATATGATTAAAACGTTAATATATTAATACAACAGAGCAATTCTATCACAATATCGCCTCCTAGAACAAGAAATAATATATAATGAGGGATAATTTTTATTAATCATTTTATGGAGAAATTTGAAGCCGAGGATAAAGACTTTGAGGTCCTTTTTAGTGAAAAAGATATTCAACAAAGAGTAAATGAATTAGCACAGGATATTTCAACAGACTATTCAGAAGATTCTGATAACCCTCTCTTACTTTTAGGTGTGTTAAAGGGGGCTACTCCATTCTTAGTTGATTTGTCCAGAAGGATAGATCATCCTAATTTGTTAATTGATTATATTGGAGTATCAAGTTATGGCTCTGAGACTAGCTCCTCAAGAGAACCAAAAATTACTCTTGATGCTAAAATTCCTTTGAATGGAAAAAATGTCATTATTGTAGAGGATATCGTTGATACAGGATATTCTATTGCCATGTTACTGGATATATTAAACGCTAAAAAACCGAAATCATTAAAAGTATGTTCCTTCCTATCTAAACCTGGTAAAAGAGAAGTTGAAGTTCCGATAGATTATTTGGGCTTTGAAATAGATCCATTATGGGTACAGGGATATGGACTTGATACAGATGAAAAGGGTAGAAACTGGGGATATATTGCCTACAAGAAATAAATGGTTGCGGGGGTTGGATTCGAACCAACGGCCTTCAGGTTATGAGCCTGACGAGCTGCCACTGCTCTACCCCGCGTCATCAGCCCCCATTATACTCTTAAGGGATCCAAATTTCAAACTCCGGTAATTACAAAAGCTATCCAATCTTCCATGTTATTACCCTCTTCATATATTACCTCTTCTGTCGTGTTAACTGTTCTCGTCACCTCCTCTTTTGCTAAATCTAGTGCATTCTTAGGTATTACAAAAACTATTTCCTCTTTATCTCCGAAGTTAAGCCTATCTCTTGCTTCTTTCTCTAGATATTTATCTGTAGACATATCTTTTATTCCAACTGTTAAGTGTAAATTTGTTAATCTTAATTCTTCTACTTCCCTTTGTGCTTGTTTAAGAATATCTAATTTTTGTATTGTGATTTTTATCGAATTAAATACAGAGACTAGAATTATTACTGAAATTACTACCGATGCAATTTTTACGAGCCAGTGATTAAATATACCAGAGAGTTCTAATCCACTCGTATTATTTTGTACTCTTTCTTTTCTTTTTATATTTATTCTCTTCTCCATAAAAATATATTACCAGAACAAGGAAAAAGCTTCAAAGTAATATTACGGTTTTTATTATTGATATTCTTGAACTAGGAATGCTATAATCTCATAGTTTATACACTAGGCTATTTTAAATTAGTCATATATAGAGAAATTGGAAAGAATATCAAACCCTGATTTTGCAAAACAACAGAGTAGTTTTACTCAAGAATTAAGAACTAGGGGTAGATCAGAAGCGACAGTTATCGCCTATGCAAAGGATATTGAACAATTACTCAACTTTTTCACTACAAGAGGAACAACAAGGTTAACCGATACTTCTATTATAGATTTAGAAGCATATAAGAAACACTTACAGGACAATAACTACACACCCAAGAGTATTTCTAGAAAAATAAATAGTACAAGAACTTTCTATAGATATCTTTTAGAGAATTCTCATATTAAAGATAATCCCGCAGAGAAGTTAGCACATCCAAAATTTGAAACTAAACCTCCAAGAGTTCTTTCAGAAATGGAATATAGAGCATTGAGAGATGTGAGTAGAATTGATGTTCGACTCTACTCTATTGTAGAAGTATTACTTCAAACTGGTATTAGAATTGGTGAATTAGCAACTCTTTCTGTAGAGGATGTTAGAAATACAAAAGATGGTATAGATTACCTATACATTAAAGCTTCAGGTAGCCATCCAGCACGTAAAGTACCTATTAACAAATCTGCAAAGAAAGCTATTGAAGAATACTTATTAATTAGGCCAGAGACAGAGGATGATACTTTGTATGTAACAAAGAATGGTAGACCTCTTCTTGTTAGAAATATTAGAACAACAATAGATAAGGCTTTTGAGAGAGCTGGTATTAAGAATGCTAAGGTAAATGATTTAAGAAATACTTTTATTGCACATCACTTAGCAAATGGCGTTAGCTTAGTAACCGTTTCTAAGCTTGTTGGGCATAAAAGATTATCAACTACAGAGAAATATTTAGGGTTGATAGATAACAACAAACCAGAAGCAGAAAAGAGCTTGAAGGATTTATAATCATTCCCATTCCCAATGTTTTTATCACAAATGGTATCGACCTAGACTAAGGCTATATTGTTATTTAAAACCTGGAAATGGTGGGAGTAGATGGAATCGAACCATCGACCACGGCTTTATAAGAACCGCGCTCTACCGACTGAGCTATACTCCCATAAATACAAGAGATTCTACCAAAAAAAGACCATATATGCACTATTAGTGAAAAAATCTTCGAGACTTAGTATTTGAGCTTGACTAGAAGTTAATCGGTGGAAAGCCAGATTGTGGTTCTTGTGGCTTTTCTTCTTTTCTATCTAAGTCTGACCTTCTATTGATATCCATATTAACAATGTTTATATCTCTTCCATATTTTAATCTAGACATATCTTTAATTATTTTTGATATTTCTGGATTAACCTTTATGTCAAATCCTGAATCTGGAAATTTTGGACCGTAACTTGCATCTAACGAGAATGGGCTTGGATATTTCCCATCATTAAGCATTTTAACGTAGTAATGAGCTAAACCCTGGTTTATTAAGTCCGTAGCTTTAACATATGATTCAAATTGAGGCTCCAAGAATGTAGCATCCTCAGATCCACACCTAGTTATGAATAGAGAACCTACATTACCAAAAACAGCACCTTTGATATTTTCTGGTAACTGCCCTATGTACTGATGAGCAAGTGTAAGGTTTAATTTGTATTTTCTTGCCTCTGAAAGAATAGATGTAAATTCATCTGTTGCGAAGTTCTGGAACTCATCTGCATAGAAGAAAAAGTCTTTTCTTTGCTCTTCTGGAACATCTTCTCTACTTAAGGCAGCAGCGAGCATCTTTTGAACTAACAATAATCCTAAAAAGGACATATTCTCTTCTCCTAAAGATCCTTTAGCAAGATTAACAATAAGGATTTTCCCCTTATCCATCACATCTCTGAAATCAAAAGAGGATTCAGACTGTCCTATTATATTTCTAATAGCAAGATTTGTTGTAAATTTGTCGAACTTTGATATAAAGTACCCCAAGCTTTCAGATTTAGTCTTTTGATCTGTTTTTGCAACTTGATCTACCCAATATCTTCTAACTAGTTCATCTTTAATAATGGGTAACCATTTCTCTTGTACCCATTTCTCATCCTGTAATATACGTACTACCTCTATCAGCGTAGAGCCATCTACACTCATTGCAGTTAACATTGAGTTCCTTACCGCCTGTTGCATCATTGGACCAACATAGCCTTGGTTATGAGGGTCAAAGAGTCTTACAAGCAATGCAATAAAGCCATTTACTATCTGATGTTTATGTTGCTCGTTATAATACTCCATAATATTCAAACCGAAGGGTCTCTCAAAATCCGCAGCATTGAAATATATAACATCGTCTACCCTCTCTGGAGGTATTCTTTCTAAAATCATCTCCGCTGTTTGACCATGTGGATCTATAAAACATACACCATCACCATTGTATATATCTTGTATTATCATCCTAGTCATTAGGTATGATTTACCGGTACCTGTTTGACCCAATATATAGGAATGCCTTCTTCTGTCTTCTCTCTGGAAGCATATTGCTTTCACCTTGTCTCTAAATATATTATTTCCAACCCATATTGTATCTTTAGAATTAATGTTTGAGCTAATTTCATTAGATGCTGGTATCTCTCTTGCAAGTAACCAATTAATATTTGGTGTCGTGATTTCTTTATTAGGGAAGTGATATATAGAGGCTAATTCTTCTACATTTAGAATACTTTCTACATTTAGAGGCGTTCTTCTATATATAACATCATACATAAACTCTTCCTCTTTTTTCTTGCCTTTTATATCTACTTTTTTAAATCTGTTTATTCCAGGGTTACTGTATTGATCAAATGCCCCAACTATATTTTCTAAATGCATTTTAGCTAGAGATTGATCAGAAGCTGTAGTTACTATTCTAATATCTGTAATAAAGCCATTTTTAGAAACTTTCTTATTTATTGCTTGCAATTTTTCTTGGCTTACATTTATCTTCTTTTTCTCAGGATCTGAATTATTACTTTCAATCTTTTTTACAAAACCTACCCCATTTTTTTGCCAACCACTTCCACTTGGAGAAATAACGATTTGAATCATTGCCCCTTCCCCTTCAGACATTTTGCCTAATGTGCTCAATATATTTGCTAATGGATCTCCAGTAAAATCTCCGGCTATTTTTACTGGGCAGTAGTTCTCTTCTTCTAATGTTAGTCTTGTAAATGCAACTTTAGAGCCTTCTGTGAATATATTGTAGTCCTCAACTTTTCTCACATCTGCTTCTTGGTATGATCCCAATACCTGTTTTTCTACTAAGTCTCCATATTTTTTAGGGCAATACACGAAGAATCTTATCTCTCCTGGCATTGCCATTATTTCAAAACTAATACTGTTGTTTACTGTAAAATTCTCAGCAACCCCCTTTCCTTTACCCCCTATTCCAACCAGATTAGAGAACATTTTCTCTGCAACGCCAATCTCTGTTTCATTACCCCTTGGTACTCTTACCTCAAAAAGACTCCATTCTTTTGCTTTCTCATTTCTATCTTTTCTCTTTAATCTGTCTTGTACTCTAAAAAAAGCTAACACTCCTAATGCAATGATAATGAATCCAAACAAAATCCACCCCCAAGGAAGGTTAAACCCATTATTAATATATTCGCCGTATGAATCTTTAGGATACTCTTTTGGCTCTGCAACAACTACATCTTTCTCACTATCAGATGGTACAGGACCTACTTGAGTTAAAATGTATGACTTCATAAAAGTATGGACAGCTTAAAACAATATCTATTACAAAGGATAACACAATTGAGATTTCTAATCGAGTATTAGAGGGGAATGTTTTCTTCTAAACCTTGAGTCTTACTTTCTATTACTTCTGCCCATGAATGACCTTCATATGGAGATATGTTTTTTATTTCATTAACTCTCTTTTTGACAATAGGACTATCATACCCTATTTTTCCTTCTTGTTCTGCTTTTCTTATTGCTTGATCAAGTGGGGTATCCACTTTGTTACTGTTTTGATCTGAACTCTGTGGAACCTCTGGACTAGAAACAGGCAAAGCATTCTCAATACCACTAATTGGTTGTATTGCTTCTGGTCTATTTAATTGTGAGTCTTTTATTTCTGCCATAACCTATAACATTATATCATGTATTTTCTTTTTTCTACAAGAAGTTCACGCTCTAGGTCCCTTTCTTTTTCTTGCAATTTCTTCTCATATCTTTTCTTCCCTTTTGCTAACCCTATTTCTACTTTAAAAATACTACCCTTCGAGTATATCTTAAGTGGAATTAATGCTAAATTCCCCTGCTTCATCTTACTCTCTAAATACACAAGCTCCTTTTTATTAATAAGTAATTTTCTAGACCTATTCGAATCATATCCTTCCGAACCATCATACTTATATCTAGGTATCTCTGTATTAACTAACCATAACTCGCCTGAAAGAATCTTAACAAAAGATTCACCTAAATTACACCTACCATCTCTTAACGATTTGACTTCAGCTCCTTTAAGCAAAATACCCACCTCTAATCGCTCTAATACCTCGTAATTGAACAAGGCTTTTTTATTTAGTATTTGCATTCCCGATTATATCATCACAAACGTATTTTCCATATCGTTGTACCATCAAGCATATATAGGTACTCTTCTTCTCTATCTACAACAAGATCTTTAACATTACTCCAGATATCTTCTCCTGCTCCATCATAGATATATTGATTAAGAAGAAGTAATTGGTTTGGATGTCTAATATCACCACCCTCTATTGATTTCTCAAATCTAAGGATTCTCTTATCTTCACTATCAAACACATATATGCTGTAATTGAGATCATCCCTTGTATATCCATATCTCGGATTTTTTAGAGGAGTATCTAACCCTAATATGGTTACATCTGAAGGTACAAGTTTAAAAAGTGTAGGACTATTTATGTACCTATGTATCCCATTCTCTCCTTTCGCAAGTATATATGTACTTAAATCTGCAAAAATATCATTAGCTTGTGCAAAATCCTCGTTAGTAACATATGGAGATGAAAGGCCATATCCTGAACCAAAATTAGAAGACTTAAGTAATGATTCTTTCTCTCTATCTAATATGTAAATATTCTCATTTTCTGTTAGAACTGCAAATTCGGCAATATCCTTTGCTCCTAAACTTTGCATACTAAGACCACTTAATTTTGTAAATGGTTTAAACCAATTGCCGTCAAATTCTGCTTTAACTACACCACTCTTTTTGTCTAACACATATACACCTGATGTTTTTACATATACAAAAGATGGCTCTAAAATGACATCTGTATCGGTTGGGATGATTTTTGATTCTTTATCATACAAAGAAATTCTGTATACAGACTTAAGCCCTGGGTCTGTCACGATTAAGAACTCATTGTTACTTCCATCATTATATATTGCTATATCAGAAGGCTTAGAACCCTCTCCAGATTGTACGCTCAACCTAGTACTTATATATTCCTCAGCTGTTTTATCTGATTTTGATACTCTTACCTTTTTGTATATTGAATCCTCTATACCAAGAATCTTCCCATTTAATTCATCTAATATAGCTTGATCTTTTTCACTTAAACCTTCGGGTACTTTGGCTAAATCATTTGATGCTTTGAGTACCAATATAGCGCTACTCTCTTTATCTGTACGTAGCTTCTCCTCCGCACTTTTAAGGCTGGCCTCCACATTCACAAATATTTCTTGTGCTGATTTACTAATAGCTCTAGCTTCTTTTTGATCCAATGTAAATTTAACTCCCCCTACTACCAATACAATACCCAAAAGAACAAAGAAGAATATTTTAAATCTGTAAAATCTCTTATTTCTATCCTTGTATCCATCTATTTTAAATTCTTTAAAACCCCTCTCTTTCCTTTGCCCTATGTTGCTTTGTGATACTTTAGCTGAAACTTTTTTAAACCATTTCTTTCTTCCGAACTTCTCTGAGATACCACTTTTTACTTTATTGAATGTATTTACCCCTACTTTACCAATCGAGCTACTGACTTTCTTTGATGAATTTTTTAAAAACAAACTTACTTTATCAAAAATTTTTGTTGGTATTTTTATCTTAGAAAATAATGTCGTAAGAAAAGACTTAAGATCTTTTTCGTCATTTCTTGGTTTAAATATATTTCTTCTAGGTTTTGAGATTGGGATATAGTCGGAATCTTTTGGTTCTGGATTTATCACCTCTTTTTCGTCTTCTTTTACAACTTCTGCTACTTTTTGCACAACGACATCTTTCGGTTGGTGGTTTTTATAAAATACTACTAAACCCTGATTATCCCCGACCTCTCTCCCAATATCTTCAAGTGCAGAGATTAACTCATCCCTAGTTTTGGTACTTATTATCCTTTTCATATCTTCCTTGAGTAAACCCTTTGTAGATGTAAACACAATATCCCCATTATCTACAATTAATCCAGCTGTCTTTGCTTTTTTACTACTTAACATCTCAAAAATATCCACTATTCTTCCATTCTTGTACACAAAGATATCTCCCTCTCCTAACAATCCTATGTACATATCCCCATTGCTAGATACGAATATTGAGAAGTTAATATCAACCCCGTGCTGAGCAATATTACTGTCATTTGATATTAATTGTTTAACTCTTCTAGTAGCTTCAGTTAGTGAGAGTTTTAGAGATTCATTAATTGAATCTAACTTGGAGTATTCAAAACCATCTATTATTCCATCCCAAGCAAATTTAGAGATTTTATCTCCTGGTATTTCTGTTTTACTACTTACTGATAACAGGCCATATATTTCAACTCCTACATCGTTCTTTCCTCTTGTTGGTCTAGCATAGTGAAAAAGACCTGTAAAAGAGTTTGCAAGATTTGAATTTTTTAGATACTTTGTGGCAGTAATTGACATTGTATTAACCTAAAAGAATTATTATTGTCCCTAAGATACTAGCTATTATACATGTTAGTAGATTTATATATACCAATGTTTTCATTTTAGAATTTCCCTCCGAATCTATTGTATCAGAGAGTATTCTTACTTTTAATGTAAGCATAAATGCATAGAAAAGAACTGCAACGAGTATTAGGATTAGTGGTATTTTAAAAATATCACCGATATTTATTACTGGTTGCCATGTGTTTAAGAACAAATCTGTATATATGTTGTCCATACTAAATATCCCCCTTTTGCTTTATCTCAAGTAAATCATTTATTACATCTTGAAGTTCACGTGGTCTTGGTAACATTTTAAGATGAAAATCTACTCCGTGACCAGCAGTATCTATATGTACATCTCCAGCATCAAAGAAATTCCCTATTATTCCAATATTTGTATGTGTAACATCCTCTATTTTTTCTAATTGAGCTTCTGCATATGAATGGTAAAAGGCATTTTCCATTCTAATTACTACTATTCTTTGATCTGTAACTATATTAACTGTGTAATACCATTTAAGTATAGTTGTAATTGCCACATTTAATGCTAATACCATTCCAGCTATTACCATTCCAATATATATAGTTTTAGATCCTAAAAGCTCTATTTGATCTGAGAGGGCAAGGAAAAACAATGGAACTATTAGTATTAAAATTGTTAAAAAAATATTAGGTACAAAGTATATCCAATGTGTTCTAGCAATTAATACGATTTCTTCTCCTGGGTCTTTACCATAGAAGTCTACTTTTTTAGGGAAAATGGAGTAACTAGAGAGAGGTCCGTGGCTTTCTTCTAAAAGCAACCTGTTTACGAAAGATTTGTCTACTTTTGAAAACTTGTTTGGAATTCTTTTCTTCTTCCTCATCATATTAAGTAGAATATCATAGAAATACGGTATTAACAATACATTTACTTCTTATGCACATTGACATGAACAAACCCACTTTGCGGTATTCTTAAATGCCCTGGAGCACGAAGATTAAAGATTGTTTTAAAATCATTTCCACTCATAATGATTGGGCCAGCGTTTGTATAGAAAGTTACTGTATTGGTAGTACCATTTGAACTAGATACTATTACAGATGATATTGAGCTAACTGGTTTTGCAGCACGAGCTCTTGCTTCTGCATATGTATATGGGTTACCAGTTGAATGACATGCATCAAAAACTGGAGATATTCTACTATCCGTTCTATTACTTGCTACCCATACTTGATATGCATTAACAATATCAGACATTTCCGTTTGTGATAGCCATGCATTTCTTCCACATGTAGAGCTGGTTTCACTGTATGTTTGCCTATACCATGCTTTGTAAAACCATGATACATTTGAAAGCCTATCCCATGCCCTACCCATCCAATCACCCGTACCAGTTCCATCTGTTGTATCCCAACCTATTTGATTACCCCATCCTCCATGTACTGCTGCATATTGGGTAGACACCGGATTTCCAGCACCATCTGTTAGAATTTGTCCTCGGGTTTCATTTATGGCTTGTACCCAAGCCCCTGTATAGTGGGTTGAAGAGTAAACCTGACATGACTCAGTAGTACATATTGAGGATCTTCCATTGGATGTTCTCCTTACAGCGTATGTCCTGGCTGCAATAACCTGAGCTTTAAGAACATTTAAATCAGCTGTTGTATTCCAAGCAGGATTAATCTCCCTAATCCCATGCAGGTAGAAATCTTCAAACTGCAAACTCCCGTACCCATCTACTAAAATATTACCCATAATCTGCTCTTCTACACCATTGATAACAACAGTTCCCGTTCTAAGTTGAGTTCCTGGATAGTAAGCATTTAATATCTGAGTATAGCTTTGACCTGCATCATCACGAGCTTTAGCCCCCCACTGACTCATACCATTTCTATGTGTATATGCTCCGATTGAAAATACTGCAAAAGATCCACTAGGTGCATTTGCCATAAAACCTGCTAATGTAGAATTGTAATCCCCACTTGCTGGGACTGAACTAATACTTACATGAGTTCCTCCCTGCCTTGCAATAATTAATTGGTATTGAAGATCAGATAGCTCTGTAGATAGACCATTAATACTTCTTGAAACACTTTTCTTGGTTGCAATTTGAGCATTTAATTCTTTTTGAATTCTAGTCTTTTCTGCTAATACTAATTGATATGATTGATCTAAATCTTTCTTCTGAGCATCTAAATCTGTCTTCTCCTTTTCTAGTGAAGTTTTGAGCCCAACCAAGGTTTCAAATTCCCCTGTGGTTTTCTCAATATCTTCTCTCAATATCCCAATTGCACTCTTCTTTATAAACAGCGTTTGTAACATCTGATCTAGATTTGTAAAAGAAAAAAGTAATTGTCCTCCATCATACCTACTCTTCATATACAATTGGCCTGATATTAAATCTAAATTTTCCTTTTTCTGTGCAAGTAATTTTTGTTTTTCATCTATTGCTTTTAACTTTTCCCCTATCTCAATATTTCTCTGATCAATCTGTGTTTGTAATTTTGTAATTTCTGCATTTAGTAAGTTGACTTTTTCAGAGAGTGAGTAATTACTACTACTAATTTCTTTTATTCTTGCTTCTATTTGTGAAAGATATGTTTTCTGTTTATTTAACTCCTCTGTCTTTTGATTAATCGTATTTTCTAAATCTTCTACCTCAGTTGCATATACAGAAGAAGACCAATTTAAGAAGAGAAAACCTGTTAACAGAACTAACAAAAAAACTATTATGAATTGTGGGACAGTTTCATTTCTAGACATTACAGGATTATACCATTTCTAGAATATATGGAAGTTTAGCTTACAACAAATTCTGTAATGAGTGTTAAAATTGCTTTTATTAAGAACAAAAATACTAAACCTATTACAGACCATGTTAATGTTCCCTGTGCCATTTGCTTTCTTCCAGGGTCTCCACCAGAGATAATCCACATATATCCTCCATAGATAATCATAGCTACAGCTATCAATGCCCCTATAGGGAGAATCATGTCAAAAAGTTTGTCTATCGATCCAACTAGTTCTGGTAACTGTGGAGGATTATCTGAATTTGTCACAGTACCAGTAGGAGGGAGGGGATTAGGAATAGTTGGGGTACCAGTTCCTAGTTTAGCAAATACTGGAGTTGAGAGTAGTTGAAAAAGTATTCCGAATATTTTGTCTATCATTTTATTTTCCCAAGAAGTTATCTAATATGAATTGTATAACAGTTGGAGCAAGGAATACTAGTACCATACCAATAATTGCAAAAATCAAAGATGACGTTGCCCTACTAATCTTCTTCTCATCTCCAAATGAAAGTATATATTGAAAACCAGAAGATATTATCATAACAACAGATAGAACAGCTGCAAATCCAATAGCCCAATTTATAATATCGACTATAAATTGAGCGAAGTCTGTATTAGGAACACCAGTTATATTTGATATGTCTACAAACATTTAATAAAAAGGGGGACATAGTCCCCCTCTCCTGATTCAATTAATCTATTGGTTTAAGAAATTCTTTAATACAAACTGTACTAACATTACTGCTATAAAACATACAACCAATCCTACTATTGCGAATGTAAGAGTCTTTGTAGCTTTACCAATCTTGTTCTCATCACCATTAGCAGTTATATACATAAAACCTGCTGCAATTAACATTACTACTGCTGCTAGTGCTGCTAATCCAATTGCCCAGTTTAGCACTGTAATAATCCAGGAATCTAAAGTCCCACTTGTACCAGTAAGACTACTAATCCATGTCATTGGGCTTGTTGCTGCAAATGTCGCAGACATAGAGCCAGCAAATGTTGCAATTGTTGCAACTGTAGTAGCAGAAATCTTAGCTAATTTACTCTTCATTTTGAATGTATAAAATATTATATTTAATAACCGATTATATTATAGCATTTAGTTTATAGCAAGAACTCTGTAATAATAAACGTTATTATTGTTTTTGCTAAAAACACTATAACTAAACCCACAATTGCAGCTGTAAGAGTTTTACTACCAGTAGATATTTTGTCTGGATCTCCACCAGCTGTTATAAAAAGGAAGCCTGCATATATAATCATAATTACAGCAACAAGAGCTGAGAAGCCAACTAAGAAACTAAGGAGATCTACAACCATAGTTAGCACACCACCCAACGTAGAAAAGTCTGCCTTTACAGATGGGACATCTATCTCATATCCACCAATCCACACACCTGCCAAACCACTTCCTATATTCTTTTTGTATTTATTTACCACTTATATTTATACCTAATATATTACTTAATAGCATCAATATTGCGACAGAAAGAATAATAAAAAGAAAGCCAATAATTGCATTTGTTATCTGATCCTTAGCCTCTTTTAATTTATCTGGGTTTCCTTGACTTGTCATTAGTTTAAAAGCAGCAAATGAAAGAAGAACAAATACTGATACAACTGCAAGAGGAATAGCTACAGAAATAATACTGGACATAAATGTATCCACTCCTCCAGACTCTGTAGTACCCTGGAAATTTGTAAGCACATCGCTAAGAGAGCTAGCATATATTTTTGTTTGGATTGTCATAAGCATCACGAATTATACTAAAGTTTACTCTTTTTTAAAACACTATTACAATATCGCATAAGGACAAATATATTTATAGTCACAATGTTTACATTTAAATATATCTGGAGTTGCTATAAATTCTTGTTCCTTAATCTTTGCTATAACCTCTAAAACATTCTCCTTTGCCTCCTCTTTCCTTTCTGGGGAGATATCTACCTCCACCTCCGTGCCAGCTTCAACAAAAAGGTATTTAGCTTTTACAACCTTAACCCCTAGACTCTGTTCTGCAAATAGTGCATATAGTGGAAGTTGTAAATCTTTTTTAATATCTGCACTACCCTTTTCTTTACCTGTTTTGTAATCGATAATTTCAACATTTGGAATACCATTAGCTATCTCAATTAAATCCATCCTATCAATCTTCCCTACGAAGCTACTACCTGGTAAACCAACAGTAAATGATTGCTCTAAGCGATATGGGTTTTGTTCTTTGTTAAACAGCTTGTCATAAAATTCTGACATCATCTTTCTACCACTCTCTTTTCTTTGTAGCTCATGCTCCTTATTTTGATATCCACCCTTCGTCCAATTCTTTTCAAAAAGATTTAATAAATCTTCTTTAGTTGGTATATCCTCAATACCTAAACCCTCTTTTGATCTTTGAAAAAGTGTATAGAAATCCTTAAGAGTATTATGAATTGTGCTACCAAATGAAAGAGCAGAATTTGGAGCAGATGGTATATTTAATACATATGAATATTCATATTTTTTAGGACATTCCTGATATGTATTAACCTGTGAGTAACTCACCTTTTCTCCAGTAACAATCTTCATATCCCTAATTAAATTTTCCTCTTTCTGCTTTTGTACATACATATTTACATCCTTCTCTGACTTTAATATTTGTGGCTTTTCAAACTCCTCCTTTATATCTCTATCCAATATCTCTTGTAAAAATACACTACCCTTTTTCTTCCGTTTTGCATTTCCATAGAAATTAGCAGCTGTTAAATACAGTTTCTCTTTCGCACGAGTAGCACCAACATAGAAGAGCCTTCTTTCCTCTTGAAGGTGTTCCTCAACTTCGCTTAATCCTGTAAGAGATTCTTTTATTAACCCATCTGGGATTGGAATTGTATCTCTTCTGTTTTGAGATGGGAACCTATCAGATATTAAATTTACAAGAAATACTACTGGGAATTCTAAACCTTTAGCACTATGTACCGTTAAAATGTTTACTGCATCATATTCGGCCAGATCCATTTGATCTACAAGTGGAGAGTCCCCTATTTCTAAACTGTAATTAAGGTAATCTACATATTCAAAAAGGTTACCATCCGGATTATTTCTTTCATATTCTTTAATACTATTAAAAAATTTGGAAAGGTTGTTTACTTTAAACTGAGCTTCACTACTCTCTTCTTTAACCATATCTTTTAGATATCCACTCTCTTGTACAAAATGGAAAAGAATCTCTCCCGTTGGAGTATTCTCCTTTAACATCTTTACACAATCATTAAAGATTGTAAGAAAACTTTTAAGGCCTTCTTGTGCTTCTTTAGATAGAATTTGCTCTGCAATATTACTTAACTCAAAATCCATACTCTTTCCTATTGAAATACCAAACATACCTTCGAGTTCTTCAAGTAAAGAAATTCTTTCTTTTCTGGATAGCCTATTTATATCTAAATATTCTCTAGGTGAGAGATTCCACTCTTCCATACTCAGTACTCTAAACATAGAGATTTCATCCGTAAAATCTGTTAATACTTTTAAGAAAGAAATTAGAACTTTTATTTCGTCTCTAAAATACAGACCCCTTGAACCACCAATTTTATAAGGTATTCCAAGATATCTTAAATTTTGAACAATACTATCTCCATGGGCATTAGCTCTAATCAGTATTGCTATATCAGAGAACTTGTATTTCCTATCTGGTTGTAATTCAACAAATGCGGATTGTCCCTGTTGGTCATATTTCTGTGTTTTTTCTACATCAGTACTTTCAGAATATCCTGTTAATGTTAATATCTCTTTTGCAATCCACTCTCCTTCAGTATCACCGTCTTGTGCTACAACTAAATTTACGGAATCATCATCTGGATCATACGTAGTTTTAGATATGAGTTTTTTCTCTATCTTTTCTGTTACCTCTAATCTGTATGGGTTGTTATGTTTAATTAAAGTATATGAAGAATCTAATATTTCTTGCCTGGATCGGTAGTTCTCTGTTAGGACGACCTCTTTTGCTTTTGGATAGTACTGTTTAAATTGTAGGATATTGGATATCGCAGCACCTCTAAATTTGTATATAGCTTGGTCATCATCTCCAACTACAGTTAGATTTGGATTTATCTTGCCAATCTTTTGCAAATCATTTCTTGGGTCTAACCCAGCCAAGATATTTACTAATACATTTTGTGTATAGTTGGTGTCTTGGAATTCATCTACTAATATGTATTTAAATTTTTTCTTATATTTTTCTAAAAGGTTGGGCTTTTCCCTAAACAACTTTATCGTAAATATTATTAAATCCCCAAAATCAATCTTAGAATTTGCAATCTTTAATTGGGTATATTCATCATATACAGTAGCCAATTCTTTAATATCTTCAGCCTCTTCTTTTTTTGCTGTACCACTCTTAGACAAAGATTTTGCATATTTAAGATACTCTTCTGGAGATACATCTTCATCTTGTAATCTAGAAAAATGTTTAAGGATATCATCAATAAATTTGGTTGGATTACCATATGGTCGGAATTTCTTAAGAGAGAAATTAAAAAGATTCTTTCTAAAAAGGATATATGCTTGAGCTGTAGACATCATTGAGTAGTTTGTATCAAGACCAATATAGTGGCCCTCTTGCCTTAAGATACGATCACAAAAAGAGTGGAAAGTTGATATCCATATATCTCCATATCCAAGTGGAAGATTTTCTTCTACCCTACCTAACATCTCTTCTGCAGCTTTATCTGTAAATGTTAAAGCTAAAATCTCTTCTGGCTTTGCCCATTTGTTATTGATAATGTGAAGTACTCTTTGTGTAATTACTGCTGTCTTACCAGTACCTGCCCCAGCAATTATTAAGAGTGCACCTTTTTTATGCTCTACTGCTAATTTCTGATTACTATTTAGGTTTATATTCATTACTTTGCTAATTCTTTTAGATGAAGTATTTCTTTTTCCATAGTTGAAGAGCTTTTTAATGCAGGAGTTTCAAGTATGAATGGGATATCTTTAAATTCTTTCCTATGTAATATATTAGATACTGTTTCATCTCCTAGTTTACCCTCTCCTAAATTTGCATGCCTATCTTTGTTTGATGCAAAACTCATCATTGAATCATTAAGATGTATTGCTTTTACACGATTATATCCCAATGTCTCACCAATTTCTTCTACAACACTATCCATATCAGCTATCCAATCATATCCAGCAACATATGTATGTTGAGTATCAAGTACATATCCTACCCTGCCTTTTTCTTTGCACCCATCTCTCATTGCCTTTAATTCTGTAAAACTTCTTCCCATGTTTGTACCAGTACCTGCAGTAGATTCAATTAGTAACCACTGTGTACCTCCTACTTCTTTTAATACCCAATCTATTCCATATGAGATTCTTTCTAAGCTGTCTTCGTAGTTAAGCTCTTTCTGAGATCCAGGATGAAAACATACTCCTAATATTTCTACATCTAAACTATTCTTTTTAATTAATTGCCCTACTCTATTTGCAAAATCTAGATATACAACAAGTCCCATTTTCCCAAGATGAAATAACTGTTTGTCCTCTCTTGCAAGATTAGTTAGGTATATACCGTGTAGTAATATTTTCTTTATGCCAGAGCCCTTAAGGGTTTCAACAAATCTTTTAATATCCTCATCTGGAATATTTTTAGTAGCCCATCTCATTGGAGCGGTCGGCATCATTTGTATACTATTTATTCCATACCTATCTCCCTCTTTTATTGCATTTTCAATTCCTCCACTGGAGGATACATGTGCTCCTAGATACATAGTAGTATTCTAGAGGAAAACTAAAGGTTTATCTAGCTATTTATTGTGGTATAATTGGTCGCATTTATGGAGAGGTGCCTGAGTGGCCGAAAGGAACTCACTGCTAACGAGTCGTAGACCCAAAAGTCTACCGCGGGTTCGAATCCCGCCCTCTCCGTCGGCTTTTCATCTAGAGTCTTTTAAATAGTTTATACCTCACACATTTTTGGTATATACTCTCAATATATAAATTACTTATTTTATTGATGCTCACATATTTATATCTCTATACAATTACTTTTGTTCTTTTTCTTGTAATAGATCTTGTTTGGCTCAATTTTATTGCAAAGAAGTTCTACCAAAAAGAAATAGGTAATCTTCTACTAAAAAAACCACATTTAATTCCAGCTGTACTCTTCTACCTGTTATTCGTATTTGCTCTCGTTGTACTAATATTAATACCAGGAATAAAAGAAGGTGCTTTTGGAAAGACCCTACTTATGGCCGCTCTCTTTGGATTAACTACATATGCAACATACGATTTAACCAACCTTGCTACACTTAAAGGATGGAATTTAAAGATAACCATTATAGATTTAATATGGGGGACATCGATATCCACATTAACTACCCTCTTAGGATATTTAATTGGAAATAAAATAGTATAAAATATTGTTATGGATGAAAAGAAAAACAATTTTCTATATGGTCTATCAATTACACTAGGAACAATAGTACTAGGTTTAATAAGCTATATTTTTTACATATCTAACATCGCAAGTATAAAAGAACCACCAAGATGTGAATATAATGGTTGGGCATATGCTGATAAAGAAACTTATGAATCTCAAGATGGATGTAATACCTGTTTTTGTCATACAGGAGAAACTGTGTGTACTCAGATAGCTTGTGAGAGTACCTCTATAGACCTAATTGATGAGTAAGCCTTGTATTCTTTCCTAACTTAAAGTACCTTTGTATATATAATCTTTAAATAAATATATATCGATGGAAGATGCAACAAAAACTTTAACACCAGTTGCGGAAGAGGTTGTTAAAGAGGCCCCTGTTACTCCCTTACCAACACCAGTAATGGAGAGCTTAGAATCTCCAAAGAAAAAGAAATTCCCCATCGCTATTCTTTTTGTATTTCTCTTTGTCTTGTTCTTAGGTCTTGCATATTATGCAATATTCTCACTGAAACTTTTAGAAAAGGTTGGCCTATTCGACACTCAAGAAACTACAGAACAAGAAAATACTCAAGAATTAGAGGAAAACAACGAGGGTGCAGAGTTGGTACCTTTCGAAGGAGAAGTTGTAAATGCAAACTTACCAGCAAATTGGAGTATGGAAGAGTATTTTAATGGAGAAGGTACAACCATGCTAACAGAGGGTATTGACTATACAGGTTTAACAGGGTTAAAGATTTTCAAAGATACAACAGAAATCTTCTACCTCAAAGCAATATATGGCATAGGCTTTTCAGGGTGCCCAAGTTATGCAAAATTTGATGATGAGAACCCCGCCTACTACACTCAGATTTTAGAAGATAATGAGGTAAGTGGAGATGAAGTTAATGTTACTGATTATACCAACAGCACATATATACAATTTGAATGGTTAGGGAAAACTTTTAGAAGAATTGGGGAGATATATAACTATGATACAGTAGCTGGAAATGCATACTTCGAACCAACTTGTACTCCATCATTAGTATCCTTAAGTGGTTTGCAGTTTACTCCAGATGGAGAACCTGCTGCGAGTGGATACGACTACGGTGCAACAGATGAGGCAACAGAAGCAGATTTGCTAATTGTAGACGAAATATTAGAGAGTATGACACTAGTAAATTAGCCTTTTTTATTGACACTAAAAATATACAACTGTATATTTTAGATATATATAAATTTAATATTTTTCTCAATGCAAAGAAGAAAATATGAAGGATTTTCGCTTATTGAAATCCTAGTAGTTGTAGCTTTAATTATAATCCTAACTACAATTACAATCGTTGCAATTAACCCTGCAAAGAATTTTAGAGATACTCGAAACGCACAAAGAAGTGCAGACGTTCTGCAGATTCTTAATGCAGTAACACAGTATACATCTGAAGAGGGTCATACCATTTCTGACCTAGGTGCAATTGCAGATTGTGCTACACCAACACCTGTTGTAACAGGAACTGTATTCGAAACAACACTAGTCGATGAATATATAGTAGAGATTCCAAAAGATCCTTCAGAAGCATCTGGCACTGATACTGGGTACACCATTTGTATAACTGGAACATCAGGAAGAATAGAAGTTAGTGCCCCACATGCAGAGGATGGGAAAGTTATTAGTGTAAAGAGATAAAAGAAACTCTGTAAATATATATGAATATCGGATAGTGTTTTGCTATCTAAACTGCCATGGTCGAACTTTTAAAGTTAACAGATGATGTAATTAAAAAAAAGATAAATGTATCTGATTTTTTAGATGCTCTTGTTTTTGATGCATTAAAAGCAAAGGCTTCCGATATCCATATAGAATCTAAGGAAGATGATATTCTCTTAATTAGATATAGAATTGACGGCGTATTAAGAGATATCATTCCAATCAGTAAAGATTTAAAAGAGAGCCTTCTCTTTATCATCAAAGTTAGATCTAAACTCAGAACAGATATTCACTTCGCTCCACAAGATGGAAAAATCCTCTTTACGGTAAAGAAGGAGGATATTGATGGTCCAAAGGTAGAAGAAGTAAAGGTGGAGGACATTAAAGAAAACGAAAAGGAAGATACTAAACCAGAAGAAAAAGAGGTTAAAGAAGAGGAGAAAAAAGAGAAAGAAAAAAAGGAAGAGAAGAATAAAGAAGGAGAAGAAAAGAAAGAGAGTTTGGTTGCAGGAATATTTAGTAAGTTCTCAAAAGAAGAAAGTAAGGCAAAAGAAACTTACAATGTAGATGCCAGAATCTCCATACTACCAGTAACACATGGAGAAAAAGTCGTAATCAGACTACTCTCACAAGCAAATAGGTCATATGCTTTAACAGATTTAGGATTTGAGGAAGAAGATTTGGTCAAATTAGAAAAAGCGTACAGACAACCTTACGGTCTAATCTTAGTAACTGGACCAACAGGAAGTGGAAAAACTACAACACTCTACTCCTTACTAAAAATATTAAATACACGAGATGTTAATATCACAACGATAGAGGATCCTGTTGAGTACAGTATTCAGGGTGTAAATCATATACAAATTAATACCAAGGGAGATTTAACATTTGCAAACGGTCTTAGATCAATACTTAGGCAAGATCCTAATATAATAATGGTTGGAGAAATAAGAGATACAGAGACAGCTAGGATTACTGTAAATTCTGCTTTAACTGGCCACTTAGTGCTCTCAACCGTACACGCGAATGATGCAATCAGTACGATTCCAAGATTAATAGATATGGGTATCGAGCCATTCCTAATTGCATCAACTCTTAATATTGTCGTTACTCAAAGGTTGTCTAGAAGACTCTGTCCTGATTGTAAAAAGGAGTATACGGCTGGCAAAGACGAAGCTCACAAAGAGATTATAAAACTAAGGCCCGATATTCAAAAACATATAAATCCAACAGACAAACTCTTTAAAGCTGTAGGCTGCCAAAAGTGTAACAATACTGGCTACTCTGGAAGAATTGGTATATATGAAATACTTACAATGGGGAAAGACTTAAGGGATGTAATTATCCAAAAACCAAATTCAGACAATATAATGGCTGTTGCAAAAAAGAATGGATTCAAATTAATGATAGATGATGGCATCAAGAAACTTAAAAAGGGAGACATTGATATAAAAGAATTAATGAAAGTAATATCGATTAAGGAATGAAAAAAACAAATATAGACACATTAGATGAACAGAGATTAAAAGAGTTAAAAAAACTTCAAAGGCTACATGTTTCAACTTCAAATTTATTAATAGCTATTAAATCGTTAGCAGCGTTACTAAAAGCTAGTATCCCACTCTCGGATACAGTAAAAACAATCTCAGAACAATCTAGTGATCCTAATCTAAATAAGATATTCAAATATATTTCAGAAGAAATAGAAAAAGGATCTACCATGGCTGAAGCTATGACACTTTTCCCTAAAGTTTTTCCTGGAACACTCTCCTCTGTTGTTGAGGCAGGAGAAAAAGGAGGATCTTTGGAAGACAACTTACTCTTTATTGCGGAGTCAATAAAGAAAGAATGGGAATTAAGTAAGAAAATGAAAGGGGCCATTATATACCCAACAATAATCATGTCTTTAACAATGGTTGAGTTCATTGGAATGATCTTTATCATATTACCAAAGATGGAATCGCTATTTTCATCCTTCCCGAATATCCCTCCACTAACGATGTTTATTATGAATACGGCATTAGCTATTAGAACAAACTGGATAACAGTACTTGCCATAATTCTTTCCATAGTTATTGCTATTTCAATATTTCTTAAAACAAAAACAGGTTATATGTTTAAAGGATGGTTAGCATTGAATTTCCCAATATTAAAGAAACTCTTTACTAGTAATATTCTTTCCTCTTTCTCAAGAACGTTAAGTGTACTACTAGCTAGTGGTATTCCTATATCAAAAGCATTACAAATAACGTCTACTACAATGAGTAATTTCATATATGCAAAAACCCTTAACCTTGTATATGAAAGTGTTCAGGATGGAAAAGACCTCTCCCTATCACTGGCAGAGTATCCGAAATATTTCAACAAATCTTTTGTGAAGATGATTGATGTTGGAGAAGTTAGTGGGACCCTAGAAGAAAACCTTATGTACTTACATGAATATTACTCCGATGAAGTAACAGAAATGAGTAATAATATAGTAACCTTTGTTGAGCCCCTACTCCTCATCTTAGTAGGAGCAATAATTGGAGTACTTGGAGTGACCATACTAATGCCAATTTATCAACTAATGGGTTCTATAAATGGGTAAAAATCTAAATAAAAAACAATTACAAGGATTTTCTCTTTTTGAACTACTCGTAGTTATGGGTATTCTTCTCATGCTCTCCGCCTTAGTATTTCCCCTTACAATTCAAAAAACTCAAGAGTCTAAACTTGAAAGTTATGCCTCTCAATTAACAACTGATATTCGCTATCAACAGCAAAGGAGCTCTTTAAAGAATATGGCGGGAGGAATATCTCTCGGCTCAAATCAATACACTCTCTTTGATGGAGAATCTCTTGCAAGTGCAACAGATACAGATATTAAGAAATATCCTACGAATATACAGATTACTTCTGTATCTCTAACGAATGGTTCTGAAATATTCTTTCCAAGTGGTGAATTCAAACCACTTTCATATGGGACTCTAGTCGTAACTGATGGTAGAAATTCAATTAGGGTATATATAAATAGGGAGGGATTAGTAGGATATGAAAAGCTTTAAACAAAAATTAAAAGGATATAGTTTGGTAGAGATTGTTTTGGCAATTGGGATTTTTGCAGTAATCTCCTCTATGCTTGTACTACTTGTTGTCGATTCAACTAGAACACTTGAGAGTACCCAAACAAGAGCCAAAGCGACACATCTAACCCAAGAGATATACTCTGCTCTTCTTCTACTCAAATCTGAATCTTGGTATAACGTTGCAAGATATACAAACGAAGGAAGTAAACATATCAGTTATACAAGTGGGAGGTATGAAATACTTGATGGAGAAGAAGTAAGAAATAACCTAGCCTATTCTTTCTCTGTATTGAGCGTATTAAGAGATAGTAGTGGAAATATAGTAGATACTGGAGGTTCTCTTGACCCCCATTCGAGATTAATTAGTATAAATATAAGTTGGATTGATAAGCTTAATCAAACACATACTATTAACCCTAAAATATATATTAATGATTGGAATACCAATTCAATAACATATACAACAAGTACAGATTTTGATAGGGGGTCATATACTCAAACAATGTCTCAAATTTTAAATGGTGGAGAAGTAAGACTTCAATCAATGAAGTATGCAGACTGGTGTAATCCATCCTTAAGCCTCTCCTCCTTTGATTTACCACAACAGGGTATTGCAACTACCATATCTACAAGTGGAGATACCATATATATGGGAACTGGGGAAAATGCATCTGGTATATCCTTTATGAAAGCAACCACTTCTGGAGAACCTCCACAAGTTACAGTAGGAAGTACTTTCAATGGGTATAAAACAAATGATGTCTTTGGTTTAAATGGTAATGCCCTACTCGCAACAGATACTAACTCTGAAGAAGTTGTCATAATTGATATTACATCTGTACCATACACAAAGGTTGGATATTTTGATAGCGTAGGACAACAAGATGCAACTTCAGTGTTTGCACTCAGTGGAAAAGGATTTGTTACACATGGTAATAACTTAACAATATTCGATCTTTCCTCAGTTAATGGGGCAAGGCCTCAGCTAAGTACAACACCCGTAGGTACATCTAGCTCTATTGTTACAGATATGTATGTAGATAACGACTACATATACTTAACAGTAACAAACAATACTCATGAATTTTTAATATATGAATATAACTCAGGATTAAAACTAATCGGACAAGGTGACCTAGGAACACAATCTTCAACTTCTTTATTTATATCAGAAGATAAGACGAGGGCATACATAGGGACTGCAACAAATATTGGGAAAGAATTCTTTATTCTAGATATCTCTACGAAAACTGGTAGCTATCCAATAGTAATGTCATACGAATTAGGTCTCCTCTCTGTAAAATCTGTAATAGCAGTTGATAACAGAGCAATAATTGGAGGATATGGAGGTGAAGAGTACGTCGTTTTAGATATAGAAAATGAAACAGTAATAGCTCAATGTGGAGGATTGCAAATAGATACAGGTATTAACGCAATAGCACTTGTCAGACAGGGTGTTAACCTCTATTCATATATCTTAACTAAAGATGCAACTCAAGAATTAAAAATAATAAGAGGAGGACCCGGTGGTGGTGGACCAGATGGAGATGGATATTTTTCAGAAGGTTTGTATATCTCGGACATATTCGATTCCACATCTATAATATCAACCTACTACATACTAGGACTGACTACATCCGTTCCCACAGGTACATCCTTACAAATACAGCTGAGAGTCAGCAATGACCCCTCTATGACAGGAAGTACATGGATAGGACCAGATGGAACTTCAAACACATATTATCAGGAAACAGGGGTATATAACCTCCCTACCTCTCTTACTGGAAGATACATCCAGTACAAAGCTGCCTTTGGGTCAGACACAGTTCTGACTCCTTTACTTGAAGAATTAGTTATAAACTATGAAAAATAGATTAAAAGGTGTAACACTAGTAGAAACAATGCTTTACATTGCCCTTTTTGCCATAATCATGGTTATTGTTCTCAACTTTATGCTTTCTACACAAGAAGCTACATTAAGAACAAACAGAAGAGCGAATATACACCAGACTACAGAATTTGTAGCACAACATATTAACTACTCCTTTGAAAAAGCCATTTCAATTAATAGTACTAATAGTACATTCGGAAACAACCAAGGGACTTTAGAATTAGTCTTTACAGAAGGTAATAAACAGTATCAAGTATTAAACTCAAGACTATATTTTGATGGCGTACCAATTACCCCACCAAACATGTCCGTAGTTACATTCTCTCTTGATCCAATATATAAGGATACTGAAACGATAACAGGCATTCGGACAGGCGTTCTTATACATCTTAACGACGATGCAGATATATCGGACACAATTAATCTTTTATCAATACTAAGATGAAAGGATATGTAGCATTAACAACCGTATTAGTCATACTTCCACTACTTCTGCTAACAGGATTAGATTCTCTTTACAAAAGTATGACAGAATTAATTGTAGAAAAGATGAACTATGATTACCAAATATTAAAAAGCAACTCAGAGACATGTATAGAGGAAAGTGTGTATAAAATAAAAAGGAATCCAACATATACTGGTACATTTGAAATATCAAAAGACAATTGGTCTTGTATGATAGGTATTGCAAATAAAATAGATAATCCTGGATTTAAAATAATCATTATTGAAGCTTCTGATTCAAACAGTATAAAGCTTGTTGTAAAGAAAGAATTAAATATAAATGTAAACCCTTTTGAAATATCAAATATTTAAAACTAAATGTTCAATAACAGAGAAGGTGTTTCTCTCAATATTAGGAATCCTCCTTTTAATCCTCACCTTCAAATTTTTCTTCCTGTCTAATTTTACTCTTCAAAATCTTCTCTTTTATATAGTAATCGTTGCTATCTTTCTTGCACTTACATTTCTTGCATATTTTGATTTCAAAAAAATGGAAGTACACAGTACACTTTCTTTGGCTTTAATGTTACTGCTCTTTGCATCTAATCTTTCCCTATTTCTTGTTTTAGGTTCTGAGGAAGGGATAAAGATCAATAACTGGGTATATATCCCTTATCAAAACTTTCTTTCTACCTTAATACTCGGTTCACTATTTCAATTAACGGTACTACTTTCAAAGGAAAAAGCTCTGGGACAGGGAGATGTGAGAATTGCAATAATAGTGGGGTTATTAATTGGATATAACAATATAATATATTGGTCCTATATTACTGTGTTTTCAGCTCTCTTCTACGGTTTAATAATTGCATACAAAAAGAAAAAGTTTAAAGGTCTTAAAATACCATTTGTACCATTTATGGTACTAGGTACAATGATTGTAATTTTGATTAATATCTAGAAAATAACTTCAAGATCTTTTTCAGTATTGATATCTGGGATTGCAAGTTCTCTTCCGTTATTTCTTTCTTTATGTTTATACCACTCTCCATCTACAAAAAATGCTATATATTCAGCTTCTAATAGTTTACTCTCTACTACTACTTGGTTTGTTTTTAATAGAGAACTCTCGGAATTATTACAATCACTTTGTACGAATAGAAGAACTTCTGGTGATAAATCAAATTCAACAATTTTTGCAATTACTTGTGTACATCTATCCTTATCAACAGCTCTATTAAAAAATATATATTGCGTATTGCTACCAATTACCTCTATCTCTGCTGAAAGATATCTGTTTGTACCCTGCTCCACTACTCCTCTTTTTAATCGAAGATTTTCACTGGGAATATAATCAGCAGAGTGAACAACTTCAGCTAAATCTTCATAATATTGAGGACTGTCATTTTCTTGAGGATTACTACTTTCTAAAAAAGCTAATAACTTAGAAGATGAAATATCTTTAAAATATCCTTCTATCAATTCCATTTCTCTTAATATTTAGAGAAATTATATATACATATTCTACATTATCTCAGAAATTCTAATATACCTTTTTCTCTATCATTAAAAAAGAAATAAATACGAATTGTGGAAGAACTGGGAACGAAATTGAACCTAGTTCTCTCCGAGCTTAAAGCTTTCATTATTATATCAAAAGATATAGAGATAAAGAATAATCCTCTATAACCCCCTCACTATTTAATAATCATTAAACCTCTTTCCTAGTCTATGAAACACATAATTCCTCTGTATTGAACATACTCTCTATATACTTATTTAATACCTGTAATTGCATCCAACGCAGATGCCACAGAGTTCAAAATAGTAATTGCCTCCAAAAGAACCTCTTCGGCATTTTTTGCCTCTTCCTCTTTTAAACCTAGAGCTTCACGAACTTTTGTATTGTATCCACGACTTTTTCTATGTGCACGACTTTGTCGATAATCGTATAATGCACGAAGAATATCAATCCCAGAACAAGCTTCCTTATTCGATTCAAAAGTTTTCCTAAAAAATTTCTGAATCTCCTTTAAGGTCTGCACTTCTTCACTAGAGCTTATTGACTTATCAATTCTTCCTTCGTTAAAGTCCTTATATGTCCATGTTTCGAACAATAGCCATAAAGAAACGGAAAAAGATATTAAATCTGCTCTCGAAGCAAACGCTATTCCTTGTAAATCAAAATTCACTCTTGTTATCAATTCCTCTTGTCCATCATACAGAGAAAATCTTGAATCTATCCTGTGAACTGATTCAAGAAGGTCGTTAACCACCTTGATATATAATTTTCTTCGTTCGGAGTCCCCTCCCTCAATACCTTGCACTGTTTCCCGAAGGAGCTTTATTGCATTTGGATAATCAAATTGATAATACTCACTATATGTATCGAACCTTGCTGATGATCGCTCAGGATCTTGATTGAGAATAGTATTAATATAAAGTGGAGCAAACTCATCTATTGAGAACAGTTGGTAGTCCCAAATGGCACTTACTGAATCCGATATTGTTAAAACAAAATCCTTTGAAATTCTATCTTGGGTAGACTTGATTGTAAAGTAATAAGTATTGTAATCCCCTATCTTACCGTCCCCTATAGGAAGTTTCATTACAGAGTATTTCATACTGACTTTTTGCCTCTTTTAAATAATAGCTTCTTTTCCTAATAAAGCTTTACTCATTGCCTAGAACTCTGAAGCGTAGTTAAAATAATCCCCAAGTTGATAATAATTCTTAAAATGGAACGAATCTCTTTTTGTGTAGTAAGAATTTGAATATTTCCCAAATGAAGAATGTCGAACCAATCAATTATGTCCTACTTACAGCCTAATAAATGAGCTAAACAGCTCAAGTATCAATATGGTGGAGACGGTGGGAGTTGAACCCACGTCCAAAAGCTAAGTACAGTGTCATTTCCAAATATATTTAGATTTGTATAGCTAAACCTAACTAAAAAATCTAACAAAAAGTTAAGTTTACTCAGTAATTATATTCACTAAATATCCCCTACTGACAAGAAATACTTACTATACCCTAGTAACGACTGTCTATAACCACTAACTAGGGAAAGAGGATATAGACATTGACCAAACTTAATCAGTCAAACTTATGCAAAATTGTAAGCATAAGAAGGCATGCTAAAAGCAGCCCTTAGTTTACTTGCAAAAGCGTTTAGTTTGTTTTCTACACTTATCTGTGTTTTAGTTTTACGAACTAAAAAACGATTTGTGACAACAGCACTTATAAACTCCTGTCGAAAGCCTTACGTCCCCAAATTCTTAAAGAACGCTATATTATACCATTTATATATGTTTTACTCACTAGTGAGGCTTACACAACGCTGTATGATATGAGAATGGAATCAATTAACTACCCCTTTTAAAAATTTCCCAAAGAGATATAGAAGTAGCTACTGAAAGATTTAAAGAATCTATATCTTTAGAATGAGGAATATATACACTCTGACCAATATTTAGATATGAATCATCTAACCCTGTAGATTCATTCCCTTGTATCAATGAATATGGTTTTACAAATTTAACATCTTTAATATCTTTAGCACCATTAAGCATAAAGGGATATTTATTGTAATTAGGAAATCTCTCTAAATACTCAGAAATATTCTCAAAATATTCAAATCTAATACTAAACAAAGCTCCCATTGTAGATCTAATTACCAATGGATCAAAGATATCTACTGCTGGTTTAATGAGGATTAAATCTTTAAAACCAAAACCTAACATAGTGCGTATAATGGTTCCAATATTACCCATATTAGAAGGATTCACTAATACTAAGTGATTCTCTTGTTCACTTACCTTACTTTCATATTTCTTAAATACTGCAACGACATATGTATTTTCCTTAACCGCCACTTTATCTATCAATCTCCCATTTATCTCTATATTAATACCCTTTTCCTTACAAATACTCTCTATTTCAGATATCCCTTCACTACCAAGTCCTTCTTTTTTTAAAAGTATTGTGTATACCTTCTCTGAGTGATATTTCAACAAATCTAATACAGGGTATGCTCCAAAAGCATATGAATATTCAAACTTCTTTTGATACCTCTTTATCTTTGGGGAATACATACTAATTCCTTAATATATCTTTAAATATTTTGTCTGTCTTTCTCTTACTTTTACCCTTTGTTAATTCCCATTTTTCCTGCCTTAGTATCATATATGCCTCCTCTACTTTCCTTTTGGTAAGTGTAAGTAACATATTCTTTCTCTTTAATTCTAACTGTGCTTTCTCTTCACTCTTGTACATCTCATATATACTTGAGAGGAACCCTATTAGTAGTATTGTGTAGCTGATGAATTTGGCTAATGTAGAAAGATTTAACATTAACTCATACTCTAAGTTTAGGTATGGTAAGAAAAATATTTGAGAGAGGATTGAAAATGTTAAAGAAAATATTATCCAGAAATCAAAATTCCTAAAAAACATACCCCTACTTCTTGTATATCCAATTAGAGTTAGAAGGTAGAACATTAAGGCTAGGGTCTGCATTACGATAGCGAAGGTATACGCTTCTAAGCCTACAAACAGGTTAGAAAATGTAGAGACTACTATGACAAATGTAGATATTGCAAAAAGAATTGCTACAAATGCCAACTTTTCTTTTACAGCTCTAACCATGTACTCTTCTTTCGTCATAATCCAACTTAAGAAAAAGACGAAGGAAAGAAACACCCTTGAGAGAACAACTGTACTTGGAAAAACCTCAGAACTTGGCATTGTAAAAAAGTCTGAGAAAGCCTGAAGGGAAAGTAATAACTGAAATACTTCCAGTAAAGAAACTGTTAGAAATCCTAACCCTAGAAGAAGATAATTAACATAGTTTCTTTTTGTATAGAAGCGAACTAATGAGAGAATCCCTATAAAGAAAGCGAATATCCCAGCAAAGAGATCAACCAATAACTGGAAATCTTTCATCCAGGCAAATTCGCCAGAGAGGTATGCAAAAAGGAGAAAAAAGAATATGGAAGTTAATATTATCAGTTCTTTTTCTTTAACTTGATTCTTTGTAAATTTCTCTCTCATGTATATATATTAATAAATGTATTTAGAAAAAGATATCTCTTTGTTTCTTTCTGCATGTGGAGCACATACTGTTACAGACCCATTACCATTGTTAGATACAAAATATCCTGTTCCATTAACAGATATGTATAAGGGATCGTTTGGCATAACAACTAATGCATCTCCGTTATTTTCAGAAAGGAATCCCATATTTACCAAATCTGTACAGTTAAATGGTCCTGTTTTACATATTTCATTTCCATATTGTACACATTCACTTGATTGAGGTATTTCTTCTGGAATAGAAAAAACGGTGTTCGCATATGAACTAATATATGAAAGAATCATTGAAACATCTGCTGTTCTTTTAAGATTCCTAGCCTCTGCAGCTTCTTTATTTGGGTTAATTACTAACAATACAAGAAATACTACTACTCCCAATGCCGAGAGTATTAAGAGTATTTCAGTAAATTTGAACTTGTTTGATGATTCTTTTTTATCTTTCTTAGGAACCATAGGAACAAGGTTTATTGTTTCAATGGTAATTGGGCAATCTTCCATATGTACATAATACAAAAAAGTAGAAAGAGATAACAGGGGTGTAAACACACACCTATAATATGATAACTGTTTCGATATAGTAATTTAATATTAAAAAAGGTTGTATTGTCGGGCTTTTTATACTTATCCACACTCTCACAAAAGGTGTGGTTATCTTTAATAAAAACTTGAAGTTTGGAAAACGGAGAGGGTGGGATTTGAACCCACGGTTGAGGAATCCCCCAACAGCACATTTCGAGTGTGCCCTATTCGACCACTCTAGCACCTCTCCAATGCTGTTATTATATCTTAATATTGATTAAATCTCCTCAAGGGGGATATATTGACCATATGTCCAAACATCTAACTTGTTTTGCTTCCTAATATCTTTGTACAATATTTTTTCTTGTAGAAGAACAAATATTGCATCCTTATCTGCTTCCCCCAAAAGTAATATAACTGCTCTTGGATATCTCAACTTTGTTTCAAGGATTAGAAAATACTGACCATTCCTAATAGAAAACCAGAAATTGTTAAGCATAAACCATTCATACAATTTACCCCCAGTATCTACTCCCCTTGCAGTAATCCTGTGCTTTATCTTGCCAGGTTTGTTTGTACCTGCAACATATATAAAGAATACTAATGATATTATTGCAGCCATTAGCCAATATTGTCCTAATATTGCTAAATAAAGAGTAAACAGTAAGAATGCAGAAAGAACAATCCAAAGCGTCTTTCCTTCAAATTTAAACTCATACCTTTCTAATGCCTCCCATTCAAAAAGTTTAATATTTTGTACTACCTTTTTTGTTGGAATATCACTCTCTTCTAAAACAATATCTTTCTCTGCTATTTTTTTTCTTGTTTCCGCCTTTTTGCTTTCTATCGCCTTCTTTTTAAGGACCTTAATCTTTTCTTCTTTTTCTCGAAGCTCTAACTCTCCAGAAAGAATTTTCAAAATTTCCTCAAACTCATTCCCTACTTTTTTCTTAAAAGAAGTTGCCATGTATAGGTAATCATATAATAAATAGAAGGATTATAACAATAGAAAGAATACCAAAACCCCAATATAGATTAAGAATATGAAAAAAATTCAAAAGGACAACGAGTTGAATACCTAATGTAAAAAGGATTCCCCATTTAATTGATAGGATCTCTAACTCTCTACTACCCTCTTTCTTTAGAATAAATAATAAGAATAGGTATATTAAGATTGTAATAATAGAATCTATTAAGATAGATAAAAGAAATGTAAATACTAAAATGTTAAGCCAATTAAAATCCCCTATTTCATTTAAAGGTAAGAAGTTTCTGATTGAGAATAAATATAACAAAATTGCAACAGAAAATATTAAAGAAAATGTATATGAAAGAATAAATTTAACAAATTTTTGTCTATAAGTTTTTGTTTCCACCTATTAAATAGTTATTCTTTAAAATTAAATTTATTCCAATCTTTATGAATATCTTAATTATAGAGAAATCTAAAACTATTTCCCACATTATTAAAAATACCCTTGTTGCCTATGGATATAATGTGACAGAAGATACCTCAGATTTTAATAGTGAAAATTTAGTAAAAAGAGACCTATTTGAGATTTTAATACTTGATACAAATATCAATGGAAAATTTACAACAGAAGATTTAATAAAAAAAGCAAAGAGTAAAAAGAATGTTCAAAGTAAAATCTTAGGTATTTGTAGTATAGGGACATGGAAAGACAAGGTTAATTTCTTAAATATAGGTGGTGATGATGTTCTTTCATATCCATTCCCAATACAAGAGCTTCTTGCAAGGATACAATCCCTTTTAAGGAGACCAAACAGCTATATTGATAGTAAGATGTATTTAGGTAATGTTTTACTTGATACTACGAATAAAACGGTAAGTGTAAAAGAGAAAGATATCGAGTTGAGAAGAAAAGAGTACGAACTTTTAGAGTATTTGATTAGGAATAAAAATAGAACTGTTAGCAGGTGTGAACTTCTAGACCATGTATGGGATTATCGTAGTTATACAGGGTCAAATACAATTGATGTACATATTAAAAGGTTAAGAGACAAAATACCTAGTAAGGGTTTAATTGAAACTGTACATGGCCAAGGTTACAGAGTTAAAGAACCTAAAGCATCATTGGCATAACAAGGTGTACAAAATCAGGATCTTCTGTGATTTTAAATACTCCTGGTTTAATTGTTTCAGAACATTCGAATACAATATCCTCAGAATCTATATGATTTAGAATATCTGTAAGTAATCTTGAACTAAACGCTATTTTAATAGAATCTCCATCTACTTTAGCATCAAATACACTTTTGTTGCTCCCTAAATCTGTTTGTGTAGCTGATAATGTAATTTTATTATCAGAAGAATCTATATCTAGTATTAGTTTATTCCCTAATACGCTCTTAGCAATTGTGTTTGTAACTTTTAAGGAATTAATAAATTCTGATTTGCTAATTTTACACAGTGTTTTATATCCAGTAGGAATAATCTGCCTATACTCTGGAAATTGTCCATCTATTAATCTTGAAACAAGATCCACCCCACTATATCTAAAAAGTATTTGATTCCTATCTTCTATCAAATATACCTCTATATCATCATCTTCTCCTATTTCTGAAACTATATGTGATAACTCTAATAAAGCTTTAACAGGTATTAATACATTAACATCACTCTCTGCGTTAGAATCTATTTTAAGAATTTGTCTTGATAGTCTTAGACCATCAGTTCCTACAAATGAAATACTTTCTCCTGCTACTTCTAAAAGTACACCCGTAAGTACAGGTTTAATATCGTCTGTTGCAGATGCAAAAGCAACTCTTTCAACTGCTTTTACTAAATCCTCTTTTGAAAGTTTAAATAATGGGGTTTTATCTGTAACCGTAGCTACTGCAGGAAAATCTTCTGCAGACATTGTATTAAAACTAGCAGAATTGTTTGTACTCGTAATGTTAAAACTTTGATTATCTAGTGATACATCGATTGTTTCTGATGGAATACTGTTTACAAATTCTGTTAACTGTTTTGCTGGTACTGTAATTTTCCCTTCGGATCTTACATCTGCCCCTATCCAAGTATTTATACCAATTTCTAAATCTGTTGCAGTCATCATGAGTTTACCCTTACTACTTTCAAATTGAACATTGTTAAGTATTGGTAATCCTGGTTTACTACTTACTACCCTACTTATTATATTAAGATACTTTCTAAGAGTATCTTGATTACAAGAGAATTGCATTTTATGTACATATATTAATATTAATTACTTGGGCAGTTATTCTATATTCTACTTAATATAAGGTAAGTTTTCTACTGTTTTAATTTTTATAAATATTAAGTTGTCATCGTAGTAGTAAGTATGGATAAGTTGATAACTTCCAGATTTCATTAATTGGGACCTTTGTTAACAGTAAATCTTTAAATATTTACTATGTTGATAATTTTTTAATTAATATTTACTTAAATTTATTATTTCTTATCTATTTCATTATATATTCCTATTGTGTATGGAATATGTGTATTAAAATGGATAACAGTGGCCTCTATGTGTATTACTATTTTATTAAAAACGTTGTATTAGCAACTAATTGTTAAATTAATGAGATATATAGGTGTGGAGAAAAACCATACTTATCCTACACTTATCAACAGCTATCCACAGGTTAACCACAGTTAAAAGAAAATTTTCTTTCTACACAATTCTACCTTCTCTGCTAACCTACTATCTTGTTTCATCTTTTGCTCTATCTGTTTACATGCGTGTAGTACTGTTGTATGGTCTGTCCTATTTACTTCTTTAGCAACAGTTTCCAAAGGTAGTTCTAAATCTGTCCTTAGTATGTACATTACAACTTGTCTTGCCAAGGAAATATGTGCCATTCTTCTTTTACTCTTTATATATCTTACAGATATATCAAAGACAGAAGATGTAACATCTAATACTTTTAGTGGTGTTACCTTATTTCTTTTACTCTCTATATCTAACTGAAGGATTCTTGCAACCTCTTCATACGTAGGCACCTCGCCTAGTTTAGAAAGCGTTATTACTTTGTTAAGAGCCCCTTCTAATTCTCTTACACTATTTTCAATATTCTTGGCTATTAACTCTAAATACATGTCAGGGACTGTTGCATTTTTATCTAACAAGCTTTGTTTTAATATTGCTACCCTAGTTTCATAATCTGGAATTTGAATATCAGCAACCATTCCACCTTCAAATCTAGACCTTAGTCTATCTGTAATATTTTTTATTTCTCTTGGTGGTCTGTCTGATGCAAGTATTATTTGTTTATTAGCTTGGTACAATGTATTAAAAGTATGGAATAGCTCTTCTTGTGTTTTAGGGTAATCTTCTACAAACTGTATATCATCTATTATTAACAGATCGACCTCCCTATATTTAGATCTAAAATCTTCGTTCTTTCTTGTTCTAATAGCTTCGATCATCTCATTTAAGAATTGCTCTATTGATACATATACAACCTTTTTCTCAGGATCTTTCTTTATTACTTCGTTTCCAATAGCTTGCATTAAATGAGTTTTGCCAACCCCTGTACTACCATAGTAAAACACAGGATTATATGATTTGGTTAGATTATTATTATTAATATCATGAACAACTGCTTGAGCCACAGCCTCTGCCAACCTGCTATTAGGACCAACGATAAAATTGTCAAAGGTATATTTTGGATTTAATCTTGCACTACTTAGTGCTTGTTTATATTTTTTACTATCACTTTCTATCCCAGAAAAAAGAGTTACGCTACTCTGTTGTGGAGTACTTACAAATTCATACCTATCTTGAGTATCCTTCCTTTTTATTCCACTACTTTTAATAAGGATTTCCAATTGTAGGTTTTGGCCAGTAGCTCTTGTTAAACAGCTTTGAAGAAACTTACTATAATCACGAAGAATTGTTCCCCTTTTGAATTCACTAGAACAGGAAAGAGTTGCTACACCATTTCTAATATCCTCCAAATATGTGTCACTAAACCATGAGTTATATTCTACCCTATCTAAAATCATCTTAAGGTTCTCTGAAACAATCTTCCATATATCCTCTGTATTGAAATCTTCAACGGTACTTGTTGTACTTTCCATGTTTGGTTTTGGCATTTCGGTTATATATTTTTCGAAGTCAATTTTATCCATACTAATGTAGTACTTCAGTATTTTAAAAAAGTCACTGGGCAGTATATGGTCGATTGGGACTGGTACCCCTATTATATTCATTTCTAGAAAAATGTGGATAATAGTTTGGGGAGTAGCTTATTAAGCTTCTGTTACAAGGGTTTTTAAAGGGCTCAGTCTACTCTATCTGTGTTAGATATCTTTAGAAATACATTTCTTTGCTAATATTTCTTTAATATTTGCCATACTGATAGGTATTAATATATAATGTGTCTGCTTTTGAAAAAAGGAAATAAAAAAAATGTCAACAAAAAGAACATATCAGCCTAAAAATTTAAAAAGAATCAAGAAATTCGGCTTTAGAGCTAGAAACAAAACTTCTGATGGTAGGGAAGTCTTGAAAAGAAGAAAAGCAAAAGGTAGAAAATCTCTTACTGCAAGTGAAGAGTATCGATTGTTAAGAAAAAGACCTCTTGCAAGAATTAGGTAGTGTATACTTAAACATGCTTCCAAAAGAAAACAGATTAAACCAGAAATATATTAAAACTCTCTATGAGCAAGGAATAAAGTTCCGAGGAGAGTTTGGTATGCTTATCGTAAAAGAATATCTAGACACAAAAGAAACTCAATTCTTGTTCATAGTAAGTAAAAAAATAGGGAACGCAGTACAAAGACATAGAATGACTAGACTTCTAAGAGAAATTACCAAAGAGAACTTAAAGAAATATACAGAAACAGAAAAACAGTATAGATGTATATATGTAGCTTTTAAATATTGTAATGACTATGCACAACTTGAAAAGGAGTATACTCAACAGTTTAAAAATGCCTTTAGAATTAATCAAGGGATTTGAGTTGTTCCTAATAAAGGGCTATCAAAAAACACTCTCTCTTGATCATGGGCTTTTAGGGAAATTTCATCCGAATGAAAGAGCGTGTAAATTCACACCAACATGCTCAGAGTATGGCTATGGAGTTATAGAGAAATTCGGTATTTTCAAAGGTAATTATCTTGCTATTAAAAGGATTATTAGATGTAACCCTTGGGCTATTACAGGACAATATGACCCTGTACCTGAAAAATAGACTAGTTTAATGTATAATGCTTTAGATTTTTATTATTATTCTTTAAAAAATGTTTACAACAATTTGGAATACAGTATTCTCAGACCCTTTACTTAATGTCATTATGCTTCTTTATCACTATCTTGGTGATAACTTAGGTTTAGCCATTTTAGCAATAGCTGTAATAGTTAGACTGTTAATGACACCTTTAGTAAAAAGACAAACTGAGATGACAAGAAAGATGGCATCGCTTAAACCCCAATTAGAAGTTCTTCAGAAAAAGTATGCAAACAACAAAGAGAAATTAACCCAAGAGCAAATGAAGTTATACAAAAAAGTCGGTTACAACCCATTAGGATGTGCAGGAACTTTAGTACCACAATTAATAATACTCTCTGCGTTGATAGGAGTAATAAGGGCTGTGACAAGCAGTGATATAGAAGGTCTCTACCCTTGGGTTAGCGAAATCCTGGGAATCACAGATGGGTTTAGTATTAACACCAAATTTTTGTTTTTTGATTTAACAAAATCGTATAATTCGGTATCATCCGAATTTGGAAGGGTATCTGCGGAGGCGTTACCATATATAGGGTTATCAATATTGGTAGGTGTTGTTCAGTACATAACTACATTATTCACACAAAAGATGCAGAATCCTACAACAACCCCTGCTAAGAAGAAGAGTGGGAAGGAAGGGTCTGTTTCAGAAGATATGCAGGCCAATATGCAGAAATCAATGATGTATCTGTTCCCGTTAATGACAGCTTTCTTTACTATTAGTATGCCAGCAGCATTAGGTTGGTATTGGATAGTACAATCCCTCCTTCTTGCAATACAATATCTTTCCTTAGATTTTGATAAAACAAAGAAGGGTGTACAGAACTTGTGGGATCTCTTAAAAAAGAAAAAAGAAGATAAATTATAAATCCATAGATATGGAAAATATTGTTAAAAAAGAATTAGATTCCCTACTCTCTTTAATAGGGATAGAGGCCGAGTATTCCTTAGAGATAGAAGATAACGAAGGGGTCTCATATTTCAAAATATCTTTCGAGGGTGATAAGTTGGGGTATTTAATAGGAAACCATGGAAAGCATTTAGATTCTTTTCAGTATGTACTAAGTATGATATTAAGAAAAAAACTCCCCGAGAATACAGACTACAGAGTCGTATTAGATGTTTGTGGTTATAAAAAAGATAGGGATAGCAAGTTAGAAAGATTTGCATTACAGAAGGCAGATGATGCACGAATACTTGGAGAACCTGTAGACCTGCCTCCTATGAGAGCTTCGGATAGAAGGGTTGTACATATGACATTACAGGTTTTTGATGATATTAAAACAGAGAGTATTGGAGAGGGTATGGATAGGCATATACAGATTATCCCTACTTCCGAGAAAGATATGAATATTATTGAAACTCCAGATGATACTGCAGAGGAGAGTGAAGAAGATAGCGAAGAGTAATATCTATGTCCAATATTTTTTAACATACTTTCTTTCCTAATATATACTTGTATCTTTAATTTCCCCAATTAGGTTTCTAATCAATAGGCAAAAGAAAGCTTTCATCAAATATATATGTTACAAAACAGATATTCAAAAGTCCTCTTTGTATATATATATCCCCTACTCTGCGTTTTTACTCTTTCTGGATATCAGGATCTTACTTACCACTATTGTAAGAAGTAGAGAAAGCCACATTAAATACTCTGGGTATGCAATATTTTTAAATTGAACTACGATGGTTACAAGGAGGGCGAGAATATTTAAACTTAAGAAAACAATTAGAAGTTTTTCAAAAGCTCTCTTGTTGTAATGTTTAAGTATTAGTAACCTAGTGGCAGGGTATACAAGAATAAATGTGAGGGCAAAGAGCCAATGAAATACTCTTGGAAATGACCATACGCCATCCCCTGTAAGTGGAAATAGGCCAATTCCTAGAAGTGCGAATGAAGATAGTGCATGGTAATTATAAATATTTATACTTACTTTCTTGTATATCGGATTTGTAATAGAGTCTAACCCACACAGTAAACCAGTAATTATTGCGGATATACTAAAATAGGTACTAGTTTCAAAAAGTGTTGCATAGTCGCTAATAGCATAGCCCTCTCTTAAATCAAGAAATTCAAAGACTCCAATCGGAAAGCTACCAAGTAGGTATAGTACGGAGAGTGTAAAATAAATTATTCCTATTAAATCTAGCATATTTTTATACTGTTCTTACAAGTGGCGGAGAGAGTGGGATTCGAACCCACGGTACGATTTCTCATACGCACGCTTTCCAAGCGTGTCCTTTCGGCCACTCAGGCATCTCTCCTGTGGCGTACCCGGCCGGAATCGAACCGACAACCTACTGCTTAGAAGGCAATTGCTCTATCCGATTGAGCTACGGGTACATAAACATGCAATTCTATCAGTAATTTAGATTAATTTAAAGACTATTCTTGCACTTCTAGCTCTTGTATCTCAATCATAACCCCACCCTTTCTATCAGGGAATCTTTTTAGGAATGTAGGATATTTCTGTGGAAGAAAGGTTATAACTGCTTTCCTCTCTGCATATTTGAGGTTGTTAATGTAATTAATCCCCTCGTCCCATGCCATTCCTCTTAATGTATTTTCTAATACGGTCTTCTCTATCTTAGGTTTTATTGTAGATTTTGCTACTAGTTTAATCTTAACGACATCTTTATCACTCTCCTCTACTGTAAGAGATTTATCTATCTCATCTCCTAATACTAATTCAACATCTTTATCACTTTCAAACAGGTTCTTATCTTCTGCTTCCTCTCTGAGAATTGTTGTAAGGCCTTCGTTAAGATTATCTGTAAAGTAGTAAGTGGCAGTTCCCTTAATAGTTAGATCTAAATTCACAATACTTGCTTCTGCCCCAACACTTTTATCTGTTTTTATACTTGCCTTATCTACTGCACTTATAATGGTATCCTCGATAATAGCCCAACCTTTGCCACTTTCTCTTAATTCAGATTTGACTTCCTCTATTGCAGTTGTACTTAGCTGTTCTACTGCATTATCAACATCTTGTTGGGAGAGAACGGTATATTCTTCTTTTGTACCACCAGTAAATGCTGCAGCATTCAAAGCATAGACGGTAACTTTAGGTTGGTTTTGAATAGAAAAAGATTTTCCACTAGGAATATTGTATTGTTCCCCAATTTCTACTGCTTCAACTGTTATATCATCAGATATCAAGTTACATGTTAATTCAACCCCAGTGGTAAGTTTATATGAATATTCTGTTGTTGAAACAATATGCCCAGCCCCTAATACAATCTTTGGAGTATCTGTTGTACAACTCTCCCCTAGGTAATATGTTATTTTAACAACCCCTTTTGCTTTTGTTCCCCTAAAGGCCTTACCTGTAGCAGTTATACTATCCGAAAGACTCTTTGTAGCTTCTTCTTTTTTTATTGGTATTTCTAAATTCTCAAAGTCTATTTCCTCTATTCCCTCCTTACCAGTAAAAATCATTTCAACTTCTACGGGTTTAGATTCTACAAAGATTTTTACTTTAGCAACTGTCCCTATCTGGTTGTATACTGCAAATGCAGAACCAGATATTAGTAGTAATGGGAGTAAAACAAAAAGAACAAGTTTAAGAACTTTCTTTTTATCAAGCTTAATATTTTTTATTAATTCAAAAACCTTCTTTCTTGGTAGCGGTGTTGTTACATTGTTAATAGCTACATTTTGTAGAGATGAGAAATCTTTCCCAGCTACTTCTGGATTAACCTCTTCTTCTTGGTGTAAATCTTGATCAATGGAAATAAAGGAAGGTTCTGATTTTACTCCCCTCCTATCTATGTAATCACCATTTTGTTTTTTACTAATAGCTGTATTGACTCTTTCTTCAAAAGATTCTTTTGTTTTGGTTGTTGAGGTTTGTGTTGATACTTTTTCTTTCTTTTTCTCCAATATCTCCTTTCTCTTACTTTCTGATATTTCAAAAGCATCTCTCCAATCATCCTCCGTTGGATTGGATGGAGAATCTATAACCTTAATCCCGGCTAATTTAGAATTTCTTATTCCTGTAGGATTCTGAATTATCTGTGCAATAAGGAGTTTTCCCTCTCGAGTAGCTGTTTCTTGCAAAACCCTAAGATTTATTGGGCTTATTAATAAATCTGTATGATCTGTGAATGTGAGTATTATTCTTTCAGCTTTACTTTTATGAATATTTCTTACAACATCAGTCAATTCATGTCCATCTTCTATTACTATCTTTGATGTATTAATTTTTTCTTCCATTTCTTTATACCTCCCAATTTATATTTCTCTTCTTCCTATCGATTTCCATATCGTATAGGAATTTAGCTAGTGAAGCAGGTGTAATATCATACAAGTTACTTAGTTCTCCACTATTATCTACAACAGCACCAAGAAGATTTGGTGTAAACATATCAATTTTAGGTACAACTGCTATCGGCAAATATTTCTTCCAAGGGAATTCCATTAATGATTGTTTAATATCTGGTAAAAGTGCACCACCACCACAAAGATATAACTGAGTTGGTAGTGAATCTATATCTTCACAGCTTTCAAGAGCAACCTTTAATGTTCTCATCCAAAGTGTCGCTGTAGAATACATAGTTCTTTGAACCTGCCTTAATACTTCTTTAGGAAGATCCTTTTCTGAATATTTAATTTTTCTTTGCTCGGCATGTCTAAAATCTGTATCTGTTAATTTTGCTAATTCTTTTGTAAAGACTCTTCCACCAAAAGCAAACATTTGAGTTTCTGCTACATTACCATTTTTAACAATGGCGACATCCGTAGTTCCCCCTCCTATATCGATGAAGATGGCAGAGAAATTGGTATGATCTCCTCCAGAGTGTGCCCTAGCAATTGCAAATGGTTGAGATACTATACCTAAAACTTCAAAATTCAATGAAGAAGCTACTCTTCTTAGTGCTTGTGTATATGTCTTTGGAGCAAACGATGCATAGAAATTAAGTCTTACATCTCTACCTTTATAACCAACTAGTGTGTTTACTGGCATACCTCCTATTTCTAATCCAGTGGGAGTAATATGTAATATTTCAATATCTTCATTCTTTAATCCCGTTCTTAAACTCAAATCTTCTTTTCCCCCCATTGCAATTTGGGATCTAACTTGAGCTATTATTCTATCTTGCTCTTTTTTAGTTACTTCTTTCTCAAAATTTTGTTCTCTTTCATAGTTAACAACTATAGAAACTCCTTGGACATACTCCCCAGCAATTCCCATTATTACTTTCTTTGGATACTCTTCAGGTTTTAGATTACTAAGAAGTTGGTTGATTGCTAATTTACAATTCTCTAATACGGTATCTAAGTTTGTGATAATACCACTCCGCATAGCGTGTTGCTGTTGTTGTATTCTTGATACCCTGTTTACTGAAACGCCATATTCGTTCATTGTAAAAAGGATACTTTTTACAGTTTCAGTTCCGATATCTAGTGCAACAATGGGGGTAGTTCCATCTAAGAGGTTCCCTCTTTCTGATTTTAGAAAAGGCAGTTTAATCATATGTGCAATTATATCATTAAAAAGTTTTACTAAAAACTTTTTCCTTTATTAAAACAGATACCTTATACAGTCACTATTAATATGATAGGTTCTCTCTCTGTTTTTTTGTATATATATTTACCAACCTCTTTTTCTATCCTTTCTTTTAGGTCTGGATAGTTATACTTCTTACTGTTTGTAGAAGTCTTAATCCAACTTCTATGCACATCATATATTATTGTTTGAATCTCTTTTAACATCTCTTGAGATTGTTTCATATATATAAATCCCCTTGATACAAATTGGGGCCTTCCCATTAATCTCTTTGTTTTAGTACTCATATTAAGAACAATTATAAACATACCGTATTCAGAGAGTTGTTTTCTATCTTTAAGTACTATTTCTCCAGTATCCCCTACTCCTAAACCATCTATAAGTATGGGTTTTGCATCAACAGGTTTTCCTTTTCTCCATGTTCTTCCATTGAATATCCAAACAAGTCCATCGTCAGTCAGTAAAACATCTTCATTTTTCATTCCCCATGCTACATAGTTCTTCTTATTGAAATATCTAAAGGTTAGTGGCCCGTGTATAGGCATTACAGTATTTGGTTGTACCAAGTCATACATTATCTTCATGTCTTCTTGATTACCATGCCCTGTTGAGTGAATCTTTGTTTCAATTGTATCTTTAAGTAAATCAGCACCTAGTGCTATTAATCTGTCTGTCATTTTCTCAATACTACTTACATTCTCAGGTATCTCAGAAGAAGACATTATTACTAGATCTCCTTGCTTTATCTTTATATATTTATGTTCATTAAGAGATATTCTATTTAAGGCTGCAAATCTTTCAGCTTGACTACCAGTACATAGAATCATTAGTTCGTTATCTTTGTACTTCTGCATACTTCTCTCTGTTACTATTAAGCCCTCTGGAATTTTAATATATCCTTGGTTACTGGCAATTGAGATTGTTTGTTCTAAACTTCTTCCAGATATTACAATTTTTCTGTTAGTTCTTTTTGCTATTTCAAAAAGTGAATACAAACGAGTAAGGAGAGATGCAAAAGCTGCAACTATTACTCTACCTTCTGTCTTTACAATTACCTTCTCTAAGTTTTCATAGACTTCTGTTTCTGAAGGAGACTTTCCTGTTTTACTTGCATTAGTACTCTCCATTAATGCTAAGTCAATCTTTCCCCTTAAGGATTTTAGTTTTTCATAATCAGCCTCTAATTCATTTGTCGGTTGGGTATCTATTTTATAGTCTCCTGAAAAGAAGACATTCCCCTCTGGAGATTCTAGAAATATTGAGAATGCATCAGGTATACTATGGTTTATTCCAATGAAAGTTGCTCTAAAATTCTTACCAATATTAATAGTTGTATGTCTTGTTACTCCAAATATCTTTGTTTTGTTTTTTAACTCGTCGTACTCTTCTAGTTTTGCCTCTATTAATGCTTTTGCAAATGCTCCAGCATATACAGGAGGAAAATCTAATTCAGGAAGCATCCATCTTAGTGCTCCTGTATGATCTAAATGACCATGTGTGATTAATATTGCTTTTACCTTATGTTTATTCTTCTTTAAATATTTGAAGTTTGGTATTAGGTAATCTATTCCATACATTTCTTGACCAGGAAATGAGTATCCTGCATCTACTATCACTATTTCATCTCCAAGTTCTATAAAATTACAGTTTCTTCCGATTTCAGATGTTCCAGAAAGTGTACATAGTTTAAGTTCATTATTTCTAATTTGTGTGTTTGTGTTTTTCATATGTTTGATTATATCATAATACCTTTTTTATACCTTTATATAAGTGGTATAATGAATAACCATTTGCACAGGATTAGTCATCCTGGAGGTTTAGGAAGAAATCCAATTGGAGAGTAGAACCTAACAGACCATACTGTAAATATGGAGACCATAAATGTGGTTACAAAGCTTAATATAGTGATATATTAAGGAAGTAAGGTGGTAACGCGTATTTCGCCCTTACATTAGAGTATATTTCTATTGAATATATTTTAATGTGAGGGCGTTTTTAATATATACTAATTAATAGAATGAAAAAAGAAATATCTAAAGCTTTCGAATCTGTTTCCAAAGAGAAAGAAATCTATGGAATGTGGGAGGAATCTGGACTTAGCAATCCAGATACAATGGAGTCGTATTTAAGAGAGAAGGACATAGCTGTTAAGAAACCTTTTACAATTCCTTTGCCTCCACCTAATGCAAATGCCAATTTGCATATTGGTCATATGTGTGGTTATTCGTTTCAAGATGCAATGGGTAGATTTAATAGAATGACTGGTCATCCTACCCTACTTCTTCCTGGAAAAGACCATGCTGGTATACAAACAGAAACTTCATTCACAAAGATATTGAAAGAAAGGGGTATAGATAAATGGTCTATGAGTAGAGAGGAATTTTACAAACAGTGTTATGAATTCTCAATGAAAAATGCCCAAAATGCTAGAGAGCAAGAAAAGAATATTGGTCTTTCTGCAGATTACTCAAGAGAGTTTTTTACGCTTGATCCTAGATTAACAAAGATTGTGTATGAGACATTTTATAAAATGTTTAAAGATGGGCTAATATACAGGGATAAGAGGATAATCAACTGGTGTCCTAATTGTAAAACTGCGTTAGCAGATATCGATACAGAACATGAAGCAAGAAGAGGAATCTTCGCATATATTGTTTACCCATTTATAGATGAAAGTGACAGAGCAAGAGCAAAAGAGAAGTTCGGAATTGAGGGTATTACAGTTGCAACAACAAGACCTGAAACAATGCTGGGAGATAGTGCTGTTGCTGTTAACCCTATGGATGATAGGTATAAAGAGTTTGTAGGAAAGAAAGTATTACTTCCAATATCTAACAGAGAGATTCCAGTGATTGCAGATGAGGAGATTGATATGGAATTGGGAACCGGTGCATTAAAGGTTACACCTGCCCACTCCCCTATCGACTTTGAAATGGGCCAAAGGCATAGCTTAGAAATTATTAATGTAATTGATGAAGATGCGAAAATGAGCGGAAATGTTCCAGAAAGATTTTTAGGAATGGGAACTGTTGAGTGCTCTAAATCCTTAGTAAAGGAGTTAAACGCACTGGGCTTACTAACAAAGATAGAAAATATTACACATGAGATAGCTGTGTGTGAGAGATGTAATACTCCTATTGAACCTATCATTTCTAACCAATGGTTTGTAAATGTAAAACCATTGGCAGAGGAAGCATTAAAAGCATTAGAAAAGGGGGATACAAAAGTTATACCAAGTGGACAGCAAAGAGCATTAGAACACTTTCTTAAAAATATTCAACCTTGGTGTATATCGAGACAGTTATGGTGGGGTCAAAGAATACCAGTTTGGTATAGTGGAGGTAAAAAATTGCATGACTGGTTAAGAGAAAATAGGGGAAAGGATATATCAGAATATACAAAAGAAACAGGTTTAGAAGTAAATGGTACGGGTGAAATATATATTGGAGAAAATATGCCTTCAGACACATCTGTAACATGGGAGGCAGAGCAGGATATGTTTGATACATGGTTTAGTTCTGGTCAGTGGCCATACTCTACTTTGGGTGGTATTGAAGGAGAAGATTTTAAAAAGTTCTATCCTACGCAAGTTATGGAAACTGCGAGGGATATTCTCTTCTTCTGGGTTGCAAGAATGATGATGCTAGGGATATATGTAACAGGGAAAACACCATTTAGTACGGTATTTTTACACGGCTTAATACTCGCAGAGGATGGTTCTAAGATGTCTAAATCTAAGGGTAATGGTGTTGAGCCTTCTGATGTTATTAACAAGTATGGAGCAGACTCTTTAAGACTTTGGTATTTTAGTGATGCTCTTCCCGGATCTAATGCCCCTGTTCGAGAGGAAAAGATAAAGGGGAACAGAAACTTTGTTAACAAGATATGGAATGCTAGTAGGTTTATCTTGATGAATATTGATGAAACAGAATTAGATATGGTTTCGAAGTATGAAGTAGATAGTAATTTACCAAGAGTTATTAAAACTAAAGATCATATAGAGAAAGTTTCAAAATATCTAGAAAATTACAAATTCAACTTAGGTGCAGAGGCTATTAGAGAATTTTTCTGGCATCAGTTGTGTGATATATGGATTGAAGAAATAAAGGGGGAGATAAAAGACGAAGCGATTGGTTCTGAAATTAGAATTGCGAAACTAGCAGAGTTACTCCTTATTCTAAAAGAGAATCTCAAAATTATGCATCCATTTATACCATTTATTACAGAATCTGTATGGCAAGAGTTAGTTGCGTTAAAGCTTGCAGAGGGGATATTAATGAGTAAACAAATTTCAAAGTAAGAATTGGGGAAAAACGATGGAGAGAGTCTGTGACATAAGTCAAAGAATGGACTCTCTCCATCAGCGATACTATTTCTAGCATCACTTATGACGTGGTCTTCCGCCGTTATGCTGTTTCTTCTGTCTTCTTTTTTCTTCTTCCTTTAGAAAACGAGAAGAAGGTTTCCCCTTCTTTTCTGACGCGTACGGGTCAACATCATAAATGGTTTTCATGGCCACCTCCTGTGCTGTTTATATCAAAAAGAAATCCTTTTGGAAAGGGATATTTTTTATTCTAATATTTTTTCAAAGAGTATCTTACTCTGGTTCAGAGTTTTGTTAGACTCTATTACATTAAATTTCCAATTGTTTTCGTATGTATTTACAACTCCAGTTGAGTCTAATTCTATATTTGGATCACTTTCCTCTTCTAGACCTAACATGTTAGAAATAGCTATTGAACTCTTAGGCATAAATGGCTTTATTAATATTCTTAGAGTATTAACAAGTTGGATTGAGTTGTATATGGTATTGCCACAGTCCTTAAGATCTTCCTTATATGATGCCCATGGTGCTTTGTCATTAAAATATTTATTAGCAAAGCTACTAAACTGAAGTAATGCCTCGCTAGCTTTTACAAATTCACATTTTTCAATATGTGTACCTATTGTTTCAAATGCATTACTAATACTCTCTTCTACTTCTTTATCTAATACTCCCTCTGGTATAACACTGTTAAATTTTGATTGTGTGAATGTAAGGGTTCTATTTATGAAATTACCAATATTTGCAACAAGTTCATTGTTATTACAATCTATTAAATCTTTCCATTCAAATTCTCTATCGTGGTTTTCTGGAGCATACCTTAAGAAGAAGAACCTAATTAAATCACTATTATATTTCTCTAGTAGAGAATCAGCATCCATACCAACACCATCCCCCTTAGACATTTTCTTTCCTTTATACAGAAGCATTTTATTGGAAGGTACATTGTATGGAAGATTTAGTTTCTCTCTTTTTGTTTCCCCTGGGAATTTATATTTCTCCCAAAGAGTGTCATCTGAATATTTTTCACTGTAAGCTAATAGCTCTGCAGGCCATATTATTGTATGAAACGGAGTATTACCACCAGCTATGAAGTAGTAATGTTTGCACTTTGGATCTTTCCAATACTCTTCCCATTCACTTGGTTTACCTATCTTGTCTGCCCATTCAATCGCCGCAGAAAGATACCCAACAACAGCCTCTATCCATACGTATATTACCTTGTCTTCCCACCCTTCTACTGGAACAGGAATACCAAATTTCATATCCCTTGTTACCTCTCTTGGTTCTAGTCCTTCCCTTATCCATCCTTTTGAGAATTCTCTTACCCATTTTCTCCAATTTACACTAGTTTCATCAATCCATTTACTGAGTTGTGGTTGTAATTTTTTTAAATCAAGATAGAAATGCTCTGTTTCTTTTAAAATAGGTGTTGTATCAGAAAGTGTACTAAATGGATCTATTAAATCTTCTGGTTTGAGAAATTTACCACACTCTGGACATTCGTCTCCTCTTGCATTTACGGCGCCACAATTTGGGCATGTTCCTCTTACATATCTGTCTGGTAGAAATTTATTAACTTTTTCATCAAAATATTGTTTAGATTTTTGTGGGTAAAGATATCCTCTTTCTTTAAGAACTAAGAATATATTTTGTACAACTTCCTTATGATTCTCTGTTGCTGTTGTAGTATAGTTGTCATATATGAGGGAGAGTTGTTTGAATGTATTTACTATTTCCTGATGTGATTGCTGTATTAGCTGTTCTGGTTCTATTCCTAACTCTTCTGCCTTGAAGAGGATTGGTGTTCCATGGCTGTCACTCCCTGATACCATTAAAACTTTGTTTCCTTTTAATCTGTGATATCTAGAGAAAACATCACATGCAATGTTTTGACCAGCGAGATGTCCAAGATGAATCTTACCACTAGCGTATGGCCATGATACTCCGACAAAGATTTTTTCTTGCTGTATAGAATTGCTCATAGTTACAGCATTTATTATAGCAGAATATATTTTCTTCATCTATATGGAAACTTTTTGAAAACACTTGTATACTGTTATCAGTAAGACAATTTACTGCCCAATGTTTAATACAAAAAAAGATCCAAAATCTATAAATCTTCTGCAATCTGAAACAGATTCTCAGGGTATTTTATATACTTCTGTAAACTGGTTTGCATCTGTAGGAAAAACTTTTCTCATTATTGTTCAGGTTATTGCACTTGCAGTATTTGTTTTTAGGTTAGTTATGGATGGTAAAAACAATGATTTAACAGGTGAAATAAATGCACAAGTTAAGGTCTTAGAAAATGATACATGGAAACAAAGTGCAATTAAATATGAGAATTTACAGAACCTATTAGCGGATGTTAAGATTATTGGAACTGAGCAGAAGATAAATTCAAATGTGATTTCAGAAGTATTGGGTTCAATTCCTGTTAGTTTAAATGTTGAGAGTATGTCTATTAATAATGATAGGGTTAGTATTGCAATTAAAACGACAGATTTCCTTGCCTTGAAAAACTATGAAGACGCACTTAAAAACAATACATATTACTCTGATGTAAGGTTTAACATTTCTAAAACTAATGATGAGTTAGAGGTTTCTGTTACTTTTATAGTTAATGAGGAGGTTACATAACAATGGCAGGATTAGCGAAAAGTTCTAAAGTTGAATATGTAAAGATAATTAAGGATGGACCTTCTAAACAGGCGGAGTTAATATTCACAGGGTTAACATTTATATTTGGTACATTACTAATTGTTTTTGCAGTAGTACCTACTATTAAAACAGTTTTTACTATTAGTGATGAAATTAAAGAAAAGGAAAGGATTACAGTAGCTTTGAAGGACAAGTTAAAAGCTTTGACAAGTTTAGATGAACAGTATAATGAACAGGAATCAACATTTGATGATTTGTCTTTAGTATTTCCTACATCGTTAAACTTTAGCTTACTTCTTTCAAATATGGATGCGGTTGTTACCAGAAATAACTTTATATTAGATTCCATAGGTTTTTCTGAGTATAAGAAAGAGGGTTTTGATATTAAAACTGCCTCTTTAGAACCGTATTCTGTTAGAATTTCTGTGTCTGGAAAGAAGGTATATCTAATGAATTTGCTTAAAGATTTAGAAGCTATGCCTATGTATCCTGTTATTGAAAGTATTAATTATGGTAGTGACTTAGATGAGAATGGGAATACCAATTATTCATTACAATTGATGATTTACCATATTGAGAATGTAAATTTTTATGATTAAAATATGCAAATCTTTAGAAAATATTTCTTAATAATATTGCTGTCTATAATGCTACTAATAGTATGGGGTGGTGTTGAATTACTTTCTGACAGGGTTTTCTCAACCTTAAATCCTAATGCAGAGATGTATACAAAACCTTTAAAACCTTCGTTTGACGAGGAGGTATTAGATACAATGTCTGGGAGAATAAGGAGTAGTTTCCCTGTATTACCTTCTGTATTCTTTGAGCTAAATCCTGATTAGGTATTAATGTAGTCATCCAATTTCTTTTCAGAAGATTTGTCCTTTAGCTTCTTTAATGCTTTTGCTTCTATCTGTCTAATTCTTTCTCTTGTTACTCCAAATTCTCTACCAACCTCTTCTAAAGTTCTTGTTACTCCATCTGTTAAGCCAAATCTTAAAGAAAGAACTCTTCTTTCTCTATCTTGTAGAGAGTCAAGGATGTCTTTTAGTTGATTCTTTAAGTATTCAGCCGTAGCATAATCTTCCGGGCTTTGAGACCATTCATCAGGAAGAATATCTTGTAATTTACTATCTTTCTCATCTCCTATTGGTGTTGCAAGAGAGGATGGATTTTGTTTTATCTTTCTTATTTCTGCTATTTTCTCTAATTCAATATCCATTTCTTTTGCAATTTCTTCATCAGTTGGTTGTCTTCCAAGTCTTGTGGTTAATGTACTATTTACCTTATTGAATTTGTTAATGGTTTCAATCATATGTACTGGCACACGAATAGTTCTTGCCTGATCAGCAATTGCCCTCGTAATAGCTTGCCTTATCCACCAAGTAGCATATGTAGAGAATTTAAAGCCTTTGTGGTAATCAAATTTCTCCACAGCTCTCATTAATCCGATGTTTCCTTCTTGTATTAAGTCTAGTAATTCTAAGCCACTTTTACTGTATTTTTTTGCGATGCTTACAACTAATCTAAGATTAGCTGTGATTAAAAGTTGTCCCGCTTCCTTATCCCCATCTTCAATTCTTTTTGCAAGTATTACCTCTTCTTCTGCGGTAAGGAGAGGAATCTTTCCAATTTCATAAAGATATGACCTTATTGCATCAGTAGAAATACTTGATTGGATAGTTTTAAGTATTCTAATCTTTTTTTCTAATGTAAGCTCTTCAGAACTTTTTACTAAATCTTCTTCTGGCTCTAGTACTTCTATATCGTTCTCTTGTAGTTCCTTAAATATCTGATCTAAAAGGGAAATATCTTCCTCAATGGTTGGAAATATCTCAAGGATATCTTCTTGGGAAAGAAACCCTTGTTCTTTCCCTTTTTTAACTAACTCCTTTATATATTTTGATTTTGAAGACGGATTACTCATTTATTTATTATGGTATAATTTAATATATGACAAAGTCCCTTAGTAAAAACAATTTAGATGAGAAGAAGCAGTTTTTTATTGATATGATTGCTAAGTTTTGTGATAAATGTGGAACTCCTTATACTGGAAGTGATTTAGAAATAATTCAGGACACAAATCTGTCCAGTATTATACACTTCTCTTGTTCAAATTGTAAATCTAACCATATTGCAACATTTATTAAACCAATGGGAATTAGTAACAGGATGCCAATCAATACGGATTTAGATGTAGAAGAGATAGGGAAATTTGCATCAAGGAAAGAAACTTCGGTTGGAGAGATATTAGATGTTTATTTATATTTAAAGAGTAAAGATTCTATCGTTATATAGCTATCTTTTCCACGATAGGTTGAAATATTGATCCGAAGAGAGTTCTAGTCTTCTATTTACATTGTTCTCAATTCTAGTCATTCCTTCACTTTCCTCTATTTCCCACGTTTCAGGGAATTTTAGTGATAGATTATATGCATCTTTTTTACTCCCTGGCTGTTTATAAATATTAATATCCATATCAAAATGGGTATCTGTTTTTACAAGAGGGAAACTTAAACCACTTTCATCTCTTAATATACGATATGAAATTTCTAAAGTACTTGTTTCTTTAATAGGGGTGTTAAACCATCCTCCTACAACCTTGTATCCATATTCATTGTATACATCATATTTATTATCCTTTAACCCCTTTATACTCATAATATTTGCACTACTTGGTAACAATACTCTCACATAGTTTACATACTCTCCCTGAGGGAATTCGTTTGATGTTGAATCGTTTTGTATAGCTATTTGGTATTTATAATCGATGGTATTTTCATCTTTAATATCTATATCTAGTGTATGATTTTTCTTAATGTAGAGGTTTGCTTTATTTGCTCCCCAGTTCCAATCTATATTAACAGGAGTATTTTGATACTTTGAATCTATATTTCCGTCCCACCCCATACTATCTGTATATGATTTTGCTGTTGAATTTTTGAATGTAACTTGAATATGTTTTTCAGTTAATGATTCTTCAAGAATGTCCCCTATATCTCTATAGTCTACTAATTTTGAAGAGAGAACTTTTGTGAGTATTTCATTTGTTAAGTCTGTTAAAAAGATAGATTTTCGTGTTGAAGTAGGTATGAATTCTGTTTGCATTTCAAATATCTTAGTGTAAAGGTTGCTAGATGTAATTAACTCTGTTTCTCCTGGGACCTCTATACCTCCCCATTTATCTAAGAGTTTCTCTAAGAAGAGTGTGTCCACGGTAATTAAACCATCTATTTCATTTCCTTTTCCAAGGTCGTAGATAAATTGCTCAGCTGACAGCATTACATTGTCTAGATTAGGATCCCAGTTTACCAAAGAGAATGTATATGGTACATCTGCAAGTGCTCTAATCATAGAGTTTGGAGTCTTGTGTGTAACACCTTGTAACTTTAATGCTCCATCTCCATTGTATATATCATCAACAAACATCTCCCTTATTTGTCCCCCCTCTATTGCAACAATTGCATATGTAGAAATCCATCCTCCTGTACTTCGTATTTCTCCCTCATTTTGTGTAAGTATTAAATATCTTTTCCTTTCATTTACACCTAAAAGATCAGGTAAAAATTGGGTAACCTTTTCTAAGGGTTTTACAGTTGTATTTACATCGTTTATCAAATCTTTATATTGTAGTACATACTCCTGTAAAAATTTTGGAATATCTTTTGTATCTACACTATCTATTAAATTCTGTGCTAGAGACATTTTGTATATTCCCTCTTTTACACTGTATTGGTTATCATCAATTGCTTTTAAGTATTCTGTATACTCTCTACTGTTTTGCTTCTCCTCACCAAAACCTACTGCTGGTTCAAAGTCTTTAATATACTCTCCAAGGGGTCTTAAACCTACCACAAGGTCTTGTGCACTATCCATTGCATATCCAGTTCCTTCTACTATTTGATTGATATTTCTGTATTCATTAACACCATTTGTTAATTTAAATACCCAATATATTCTATTTAGATTGTTTTCAACCCTTGAAATATTTGAAGATATATTGGAAGTACTTTGTTGAAGCTTATCGAAATTAAGTTCCTCAAGAGAATCTCTTAATGTTTTACTATCTTTGTATATGAGTGCAGAACCAAGTGTAATACCAATTATTGGAGCTATTAAGAAGTAGATTACAAGAAGAGAGAGAGAGGTGATGGTTATATTCCTTAGAATAGTTGTGTAATTTAACGTACTTATTACATCTTTTGGATTACCTAACTTTCTAAATGGAGCTGTAATGTTATATACAAACCTTCCTAATTTCGTTTTTGATGTAGTAGCAATATTATCCTGTGCTTTGTATTTCTTAATATTGTTCACTTTATCGGCATCCCACTTCTTATCTGATTTCTCGTAGTATGCTTGTATTTGTTCTATGATACTTTCTTCAAGAGACACATTCTGTTTCCATCCGAACTGTTCTGCATTAGGTGCAGGTACATACAAATCTTGTAATACGGTATCTGTACTTTGTTTCTCAACAAATTTAATTGCCCTTGCTTCAACATCTAATTCAAGTAATTTGTATGCCAAAGAAAGGGTTGAGTAATCATTCCTATTACACAAAGAGATTACCTCTCCTTTAGTATCATCTGTAAATGTTAATTTCAGTATCCCATATATTGCATCACTCTCATGTATTAAATTGTGTAATTCTAACCCTTCTCCCTCTATTTCAATTTGGTGTTTCTGCGTTGAATCAGTAAAGAGCTTATCTAATATACTATCGGTAATATTGTTTATTCTTTTTCCAAGTAATGTTCCAAGTCGGATTATTCTTAAATTCGCTTTTGTTTTATCTACAAACTCTGCAGCAAAATTTTCACCATATCTTTGTAATTCTAGTGGGGAGTAAGGTTTAGTTTTTCCAGTTACTTCATTATTAACTCTATTCGCCAACTCCCTATTTAGCCTCATAGAGGTAACTAGAGAAATTTTAGCTTTGTATTTATTTGCAGCAGTTAAACTACTGTTTAGATAGTCTGTTTCTGCAAGGAAATCTTTACTATCAAAATGTCCATTATCTTCCACTTTCTGTCCTAGCATGTAGTAGAGATAATCTATTCTTGCTATTTTCTCATAAAAACTTTTTAAACCTTTGAAATCGATAAAGCTTACCTTTCCAGTCTTCTTTAAATCAGTAAAATACTGTTTTGAGCTATTAGTATATTTATCTATTATTACAACATGACTACCTTGTTCAAGTAAGGTTTTTGCTAGAAGGAAACTAGTATAATTGCCTCCATGAACTATTATGGAAATTGGTGTCTGTCCTTTTATTTTTGTTAAATTTGTATTATCCATCAGATGGTACTATCTCAAAGTTTACAGGATTAGGAAGAAGATATCCCTTTATATTTAGTATATATCCCTCCCTTACAACTATCTGAAATTTTAGGTCTTGATAGTTTTCGGCTGTTACTGTCATTTTATACTCTCCCACATTCATATCAAGGTTACTAACAGGTGCAGATTTTAAGAAATCATCATCGGTATATATTTTAGCGTTCTCACTATTTGTTGTTAATGTAATTTTTCCTTTTCCTTTTGTACCAATTAAGTCTTGGGTATAGTAAAGAACTACTCCGTGTAGAGAATCATCAGGCCCTATCTCCATATTTATCCTTGAAGTACTATTTTTTGTAAGCACAACATTAAATATATGTGGCTTGTAATATCCTTCGACAGCTGATGTTCTGCTTAATTCGATTTCGTACTCACCTGCTATTAAATTTTGAATGTTTGTAGGTGTTTCTCCATACTCTTTACCATCTATTTTTACTGTAGATTTACCGTTGGGAGTAGTAATTTCCAACGTAGTATTTTTGTAAAAACTATTTAAGATAGGGAGATATTTGATAATACCATCAAGTGGTACAAAAAAGAGGAATGTCGATATTAAAATGATAATGGATAGCATTATCAGGGCAGATTTCCATTTTTTCATATGGTTTTATTATATGCAAGGCACAATCTTTTGTCTACAAGCTAATATGAGTATTTCGATTCTGGAGATCTTTCTTTCTCAATTTCTTTCTTATTTGCCTTGTAATTTATAAATACTATTAAACCAATTACTAATGCGAGACTGAATATTAATGCAAAATATCTCATTGCCCCTGTTGTAAGTATAGCCAATGAACCAATTAAAATTGAAATTGAAGTTTCTATCAAAAGAGTTTGTTTAGTAGATAAATTTAATGCTAAAAGTCTATGATGAAAGTGTGAGGTATCATTAATTTTTATTAATTCAATTGGATTTTTAGGTTTATACTTTATATATCTGTAGAGAATTACATAGAGGGCATCAATTATTGGTAAAGCAAGTAGCATTATGGTTGTTGAGAACTTAACTCCACTTATTAAAGCCAAAACACTGATAAAGAAACCGTATGCAGTTTTCCCTGAAGAACCAGACATAATTTTTGGAGGTGGAAATGCAAAGTAAAGTAATCCTAAAAGGGAACCTGCAATTAGTATACTTAATGTAGATGTAAAGAGGGAAAAGGTTCTTACAGCTATTAAGAAGAGTAATATGAATATATTAAGAGAGTATGACTCAATAAGACCAGGAGATCCACCTACCCATTTTACAGAATTAATACAAAGGAAAATCCATACAATTAGTATTAAATCGCCTGGGAATACAAAGGAAAGTGGTATTGAGAGAATTGTAGTACTCCATGTTGCACTTGTAAGATTAAGTAAGTCGTCTGCAAAGAAACTAATACTAGACAAATCGATTATTGATACTGCAATTGTTGATGCAGCTAGTAATTGATATCCAAGTTGAACTTTTGCTGGTAAGTTAAAAATGTCATCTAGTGTTGATCCAATTACTAAGATAGCAGATGCGATTAAAATGGGTATTGTTAAAGCATCTAGCTTAAAAAGTATGGGTATTGCAATTAAAATGGGTAGTGTTACAGCTAAACCACCTAATGCTGGAGTTTCTACTTCATGTATTGCCTTCTCAGCATTATCAAACTCTCTTCCTTTTCGTTTTGTTTTAGGCTGGTATGTTACTCCCCATTTTTTTGCTATTTTCCCAATAATTGGAACAAAAAGTATTGCAAAAAGGAATCCAGCTAACAGGAGTGGCCAGTAATTAAGATATTTATCATACTGTGTTGATATTGAGAAATCATTTATCTTAAGAATCTTTTCTAAAATTTTAGAAGGTATTGATATATCCATATGTTATTAGAATGTATAAAGTAATTTCAAAAATATTAAACATAGAGAGAGATTTACAAGTAGCATTACTACTAAGAGGATTTTAGATAAAGATCTTTCTTTGTGATAGTAGTGATTTGCTGTAATGGTTGTGAATATGAGCATTAATGTACTTAGAAATGGGTATAAATATATTAATTCGTTTACTGTTAACCTTTTTGAAGAGTTAATAAAGTAATTAAATATTGGTATCCTAGATGGTAATTGCTCGTGTGTCTCTATTAGATATATTTCAGTAAAAATAAAGGTTATTGATAGGATTATTGTAAACCAGGTTAGAATATCCTTCATAAACTTTTTTGTTTCAAGCCCAGCTAACCAAACTTCGTATTGATCTTTATATTTAAAGTATATATTTTGTGGGGAGTTTTTTAAACCAAAGTTTAGTTGTTTTTGTTTCTCTTCTTTCTTTGTTTTCATCTTCCTGATTATATCAGAAGACTAGAGTGAATATTTAAGGATTTCAATATATTGATCCAAAGAGAGATCTGATGGTCTGTATGTTTTGTATAGTTGAGACCCATTTTGAAACTTTGTTCCTTTAAGATTGTTTAAAAGATTTTTCCTAGGGTGTCTGAAAGAGAGTGTAATCAAATCTTTTAACAGAGGAATGTTTTGAATATTTATTTCTTTCGGTATGAACGATATAAGGGTACTATTTACATGTGGTTTTGGTTTAAATGAATCTGGTGATATATCTAGTATTTTTTTACAATTAGAATAGATATGTGTGGTTAATGAGAGTGTTGAATATGGTTTTTTGTATATATATTTTTCTGCTACTTCCTTTTGAATTATAAAATATGCCGGGTTAGTAAAACTTTTACTTTCAACTATTTTCTTTACAATTGGTTTTGATACATTGTATGGAAGAGACCCAAAGTATGTAGAAGGGATTTCAATTATTTGGTTTAGATCAAAATTCAAAAAATCTTCATTTATTACAGAGATATTTGGGAATTGTAGTCTTAAGTTATTAGCTAATTCACTATCTTTTTCAATTACTGTTACATTTTCAAAAACATTGATTAATCTTTGAGTAAAGAAGCCTAATCCTGGACCTATTTCAATTACTGATTTTGTATTACTGGTTTTTACCTTCTCTACGATGTATTCTCCTAGGTTATTATTAATAAAGAAGTTTTGTCCTAAAGACCTTTTAGCTTTCATTATATTCTGAAATCCCAAATATTTTCATTTTTGTTAAACTCTTTCTTACAATGAGTACAGATTGCCTTTGTACTTGATATCTCGAGATTTCCTTTACATTTAGGGCATGCAAGTATTTGATTTAATTCAGAATATTCTTTTTCAGTTATCTCTTTTTCTGCAATAGATTTAATAAATATACTTGGAGAGATATTTACCCATGAAAAGGCGGTTTGAAATATCTTTTCAAAGAAGAGTAATGTCCTTGTCTTAAACAGTTTCTTAAATATATTTAATCTTAAAAATGAACACCCATATTTCCTTCCTATCTTAAATCCAAGATCTTTTAATTTCTCCTGTATCCAACTTGTGTGATAGTTTAGAAATGGTACATAGGCACCTCTCTTTGCCCCTTCATCATTACCTTTCTTTGGTTGTTGATATGGCTCTTTGTTAAATACAGAAAAGTCTAATTTGAATAAGGCTCTCAGTACGGCCTTTATATGTGCCTTGTTGGCGAATTCTTGTATATATATGCCATTGGGTGACATTACTCGATATATCTCTTTAAAGTACTCTAGTGGCCTGTCAACATGGTGTAATACCCTAACCATTAACCCACCATTAAAAGTATTTGATTTAAATGGTAAGAAATATGCATTTGCCGCTATTAATTCAACACGAGGGAAATCCTTTCTAATATGTTCGTAGTTCTTTTGAAGAGTTTTAAGTGAGTAATCTACGATAATGGGGTTGGAGTAAATATCATAGTAGGAAGGTAACAATCTTCCATATGATCCTCCGATATCTATAAACCATTTACTATTCTTAATATTCTTAAAGAGTTTCTTTAGTACTAATTGTTCTGATTGATGTTCATATTCTCTTTTCTTCCAATATGTACTGTAATCGTAATCTAATGTGTCATAATTGGCTACTTTGTTCATATTTTTGTTTCTCTTTAGTTAAATTTTGAAACTCTTCTAGTAACTTCTCACTCTCTTTTTGGTTACCTGTTTTCTCTGCTATTGCTATTTTAACATTGTAATCACGCTCTTTTCTCTTGTAATATTCTTTTACTAAATTTTCATAAATATTATCTAATTCTACACTATTACTCTCATCTAGAGAGAACGTAAAGATACTTTGCTCAATTATGTCTTTTATATCGCGATTTTCTTCGAATTTTTTCACTATATCATTCCTACTACAATTAGGGTTCTGTTTTACAAACGCCAAAATTTCTAAAATATTTTTGTTTTCAAAAATTTTAAGCTCAAACTTTTTATCGAGAGAAATATTTTTTTGATAAAGGAGGTGTTGTAAGAAAACGTGTTCCCTATCTATGTTATTAATAGGGGGTATTTTCCATGTTTTTGGTTTTGATGAAAAAGCTTTTAATGGCGATGTTTTTGAATGCCCAATTTTCGTTATATTGACGCCAACTTTCACATAGAATGATAATAAGGACTCGTTCGTAACATACCCAAGTATCCTGTCAATCCATGAAACAATCCGACTGTACTGTTCAAAGTTGTTTATATCCTTATCTTTTACATACTCTGTAAGCAGATATGTATATGCATCAATCCTTTTTTTAATAATTGATTCAAGTTTCTTCGGTTCCTTTCCAATCATTTCATCTAAGTCTTTGTATGGTAATGTATTCGCAGCATATGTTCTAAGTCCGAATTGTTGTGCAAGTATAAAGCCTTTCTCAACAGCTTGTTGTCCTGCTATATCACTATCAAAAAGAAAAAGGATATTCTTTGTTAATTTCGATATTTTTTGTAACTGTTCTTTTGTTAATGCTGTTCCAAGTGGTGCTACTATGTTCTTTACACCTATTTGGTGAGCAGATATAACGTCTGTTGTTCCTTCGCAGAGTATTACAAGGTCCTGCTTTCTTATTTCTTGTCTTGATTCGTATTGACCATAGAAATTCTCTTTCTTGCTATATATTGGTGTCTCTGGTGAATTCATATATTTAGGACCAAAATCATTTCCGGGTAGTACTCTCCCTGTAAAAGCAATGACCTTCCCCGAGCTAGATCTAATTGGAAACATTATCCTTTTTACAAACTTCCCTCTTATTTTACCCTCTTTCTCAACAAAAAGTCCCGAAGATATTAATTCTTCTTTAGAATATTTTTTTTCCTTTTGAATATAGTTTAACAAGTCATATCCACCAGGAGCATATCCTATTCCAAAGTTTTTTATACTTTCATCAGTTATTCCTCTTTTATATAGGTAATTTAGAGCTTCTTTATTAATTGGCTTGTGTAGTTGTTGATAGAAAAATATTGTTGCCTGCTTGTTAATAGTCTCAATTCTTTCATATCTACTGGTAGATATAGATTTCTCAAGTCTTACTCCAGCTTCTTTGGCTAATTTTTCTAATGTTTCTGGAAAATCAATATTTTCAATCTTTTGAATAAAGTTGAATATGTCTCCTGTTTCTCCACATCCAAAACATTTGTAACGTTGTATTTCGGGACTAACTACAAAGGAGGGTGTCTTTTCTGTATGAAATGGGCAAATACCTATGAAATTCTTACCAGCCTGTTTAAGCTGAACATATTTACTGATAACATCAACAATATCTAATTTGTTTTTAATTTCTTCTATTTGATCTCTTGATGAGTTCATGCTCAATTATATCAGTTTTACAGCATTTATTCGCATTCTGTGGTGTTTTGAATAATATGGCATGTGATTTGACCAACCCCAGTATTGTTTGTTGAGGGGATGGGGATATCTTTTCCATTTAATTGTATCTGTGTGCTTTGGATTCTTCCTGTTGTTAAAGAAAATGTCTTAATTACAGTATATTCGTGGATTGTATTAGGTTGTAATATCTCTGATATTTTATTTTCACTATCAATATCTAATTTTATCCATGAAGAAGATTGTAATATTGTTAAAGTTAGAAGATTCTCTTGGGCTACTGGCTCGCTTACAGTTATATCTTTTGGTGTATATACAACTTTGATGGTTTTAGTGATTTGTAGATTTGTATTTGATTTTTTCTTTGCTTTTACATTTATACTATTAATCCCTTCATTTAATTCTATTTCTTTTTCAAAATATCCATCACTATTTATATCTGTTTGTATTCCATTGATCTCTATCGTTGCCGAGGATTGTGTATATCCTTTTACAAACACACTCTCTTCCTGTGTCGTGAATTTATCTATTGGTTCTGTGATTGTTAATTGGGGAGGGGTTTGGAATTTGTATATTTGATATCCAATATATCCTATTGTTAGTAAAAGGAATATGACTAATGTAGAGATCGCGATTACTTTAGGTGAGATTCTTGGCTTAAAGTTTAGTTTCTTCTTTGTTATTTGTTTCTTTGGGGTTTCTCTTTTTTGAGGTTTACTTCTTCTGTAAAGAGCCAGCAGTTTATTAACATCTAGGCCAAGATATTTGGAGTATATTTTTATAAAGCCGGTGACAAATATCTCTGAATCGAACTTGTCATATTGGTCATCTTCTATGTACTCTATAAATCTTTTTTGAATTTTTGTATCAACACTTACAGTGTGAAGGTCTTTTCCTAAAGATTCTCTTTTATTTTTTAATATCTCACCAGCGGTTACCATATGTGAGAGTATATCAAACTCTAAAAGTCTTTTGTGAAATCATCATCTGAATCTCCCAATATATCTGAAGCGGAAGATACTAAGATATCCCTTGGTTTTACACCATCTTGATGACCAATCGCCCCTGCTTTCTCGAGTTGTTCCATTAATCTTGCAGCCTTGTTATATCCAATATTTAATCTCCTTTGTAGAAGTGATGCAGAAGCTTTTCCTTCTCCGATTACAACTTGTAATGCTCTTGGGAATTCAGGATCTCTTACATCCCCAACCCCACTGCCAATACCACCATTTTCAGGTCCTTTTGTTATATCACTAAGTGGTTCAACATCCCCTTCAACCTTCTGACTCTTAATTTGATTAATAATGTCTACAGTATCTTCTGTTGATATGTAACAACCCTGTATCCTAATTGGTTTAGGCATTGTTTGATCTTTAAAGAGCATATCTCCACTTCCTATTAGGTTCTCAGCACCTGTTTGATCTAGTATTACTCTTGAATCCATGGCTGATGGGACTGCGTAGGCAATTCTTCCTGGAACATTTGATTTAATGAGTCCAGTTATTACTGTTACTACTGGCTTTTGAGTCGCAATTATTAGGTGTACACCAACTGCCCTTCCCATCTGTGCTAATCTTTGTATTTTACTTTCGGTATCAGGCCCTGCAACTAACATTAAATCTGCCATTTCATCTATAACTATAACCAGATATGGCATTGATGCATGTCCGACTTTTGTATTGTATTCGACTATATTTCTAACCATTACCTGTTTAAGTAATCTGTATCGTTTCATCATCTCTTCAATTGCCCACTGTAATGCATTTACGACAAGTTCCATGTCATTAATTACTGGAGTTCTAAGATGAGGGATACCATTGTATGGTTCCATTTCTATTATCTTTGGATCAATTAGTATTAATTGTAATTCGTCTGGAGTCTTTGTAAGTAGTAACCCTCCCAATATTGAGTTTATACCCACAGATTTTCCTGACCTAGTACTACCAGCCACTAGGAGGTGAGGCATATTTACTAAGTCCCTTATCTCTGGTTTTCCTGCAATATCTTTACCAAGTATTAAAGGAAGTTGATATTTATCAGCCTCTGAAAGCAATCTTTTTGCCATTTCTTTCATGTATACATAGTTAGGAATTTTGTTTTTAATCTCAATACCTATATATGAGGTTCCTGGTATTGGAGTTTCAATTCTCATTGTTCCTTTATCTACCTTTAGTGCTACCTCAATATCATTACTTTGTCTTTTAACCTTATTTACAGCAACACCAACTGGTATGCTAAGTGCATACCTTACGACAGTAGGGCCTACCGCTATATTCGCAACTTTTGCTGGTATACCGAATTTTCTTAAAACATTTTCAATGACAAGTGCTTCATCCTTATATATCTTTTGATCCTGTGCTCTTCTTTGTGGCTCTTGTAGGTTATCAATAGTTGGATATACCCAATTTGGGTACCTTGGTTCTGCAGGTGTTGAGCTTAAATCTTCTTTTGGTAAGCCTGAAATACCAGTATTTGGTTGTATGTTGTTATTCATAGAAGGAAGAACTCCTGTATGTACTTGATTTAAGTTGTTATCTTGGAATTGAATAGGGTTGTCATCTTCCTTATTTAAAGAGTCTTCGTCTTCTCCAAGCCCACTTATAACTAATTTCTTACTATCTTCTTTCTCAGAGAGATTGTTCTTAAGGTCTCCTAAGTCAATATTTGTAAATAGTTGTCTAAATAGTTCAGTGATTTGTTTTAATTCAATACCAGTTATCAAAGAAAAAGCTACAATTAAAGCTATTAATAGTATGATGAGCTCTAATATGTCTCCCATTGTCTCATTGATTGCAATATGAAGGATTTTTCCTAGTGTACCACCAGCTTTTTGTAAAACTTGAGGATCGTTCAACGACTCATTGGGTATCCAGAATGTAAGTAATGTATTTAGAGAGAGAGAAAGTATAAAAAATCCAAAGTGTTGACCTAATTTGTTAAAATTTTTACCTTGGGTTAGTAAATTGAGAGAGATAGCGGAGATAGCAAGACCCCATACAATTGAGGGCCATCCTAAAAGGTTGGATAAATATATGAAAATTTCTGCTTGTTCTCCCACAAATGGAGCTATTATTAATGCAATTCCTAATACAAAAAGTAGCAAACCAAAAAATATCTTGGTTTCTGAGCTTTTAATATTGATTTTTTCTTTTTTCTTTCTTCGGGGCATTTTAGTATATGGGTATATATATAATAGAGGAATATATATCTTTTGACAAAGATTTTCCACTCATATATTATCTGTTAAAGAGAAGTAATGCAAAAGTACAAAAATCCTTTGACTATATTGAATAAATATGATAAACTCGCCAGAGTTATCAAGTTTTTGCTTTAATTAAGGCGATTTTTACAATTTCCACAAGTCATTTTTCGAGTGATTTGGGTAACTTTCGCTTTTATGGATGTAATTTATAACCTATAAATCACTGTTCTATGGTAGAACCCAAAAGAAACAGAGCTTCCAGGTTAAACCTAGGGAAAGGATTCTCATCAACATTTGAGATCCCTAGCCTGATAGAAGCTCAAAAGACCTCATTTAAAGATTTCTATGAAGGTGGGTTCAAGAGACTATTCGATGAAATTAATCCTGTAAAGGATACAATGGAACGAATGTGGACTCTTGAGTTCAAATCCTTTAGATATGGTGAACCATATAGAGGCATAGAAGAAGCAATTGCAAAGGGACTCTCATACGAGGTTCCAGTATATGCTACAGTTCAATTACTCAACAACAAGACAGGTGAAATAAAAGAGCAAGAGATATTTGTCGCAGACTTACCAATGATGACAGATGATGGTGCTTTTGTTGTAAACGGTGTAAGAAGAGTTGTTACTCATCAAATAGTGAGAGCGGAAGGTGTACTTTTTGAGGAATCAGAAATATTACCTTACAGAACTTTGCATAAAGCTCGTATTATGCCTGGTAGGGGTCCTTGGTATGAAATAGAAGTAAACAAATACAACGTTATTTCTATGAGAATATCTCCAAAAAGACCAAGAGTGTTAATAACAGAATTACTTAGAGTTTTAGGATATGAGAGTGATCAGGAGATATTAAAACTTTTCAAAGATGTTGATACACACGAAGAGTACAAATATATAGAGGCAACTCTTGCGCGTGATTTTACCAAGAGTAAAGAAGATGCCATTATCAGTATATACAACAAATTGAGACCTGACGAGTCTGTTACTTTAGATAGTGCAGAGAAATATATAAAAAGCAATTTCTTTAGTAAGAGAAAATTTGATTTAGGAAAAATTGGTAGATATCAATTAAATAGAAAGTTAGGTACCTCATATGATGTTAATAATCCAGATGAGGCAGTTTTGTATCCAGATGATTTAGTAAGAATAGTTAAGAAATTAATCAAGATTAATAACGGGGTTGAACCATCTGATGATATTGATCATTTGTGTAATAGAAGAATTAGAAGTGTTGGAGAGGTATTGGAGAGACAATTACTTGCGGGTATAAGAAGATTAGAAAAAAATATTAAAGACAAAATGAGTTTATATGGACAAGATGCAAAGGTAACACCTTCTATGTTAGTAGGTACAAAAACAGTTGCAGCATCTATACAATCATTCTTTGGAGCAAACCAGCTTTCAACATTCATGGATCAAACAAATATACTTGCTGAGTTAGAAAACAAGAGAAAAGTAACAGCTGCTGGTCCTGGTGGTATTGTAAAAGATAGAGCTACATTCTCTATTCGTGAAGTACACAACTCTCAGTATGCAAAGTTTGACCCAGTAACCAGTCCAGAGAGTGCAAATATTGGTGTTGTTACACAGTTATCAATACTTGCAAAGATAAATGAATTCGGTTTCTTGGAATCCCCATATAGGAGAGTTATTAAATTAGTGAAAAATAATAAGAAGGATATGTTGAATAGAATCCTTTCTGAAGATATTAAGGGAGTTGCAAAAGCTGGAACATTAATAACCTCTACAGTTGCAGAAAAAATTGCTTCTAAGAAAGATGTTAAGGAAGTTAAGGTTGTACCTTTTATATCAGAAGAAGTTGATTACTTTGATGCATTAGATGAAGAGAATAAATATATAAGTATTCCATCTATAAATACAGATGAGCATAACAACATATTAGAGACATTGGTACCTGTTAGACATGAAGGAGATTTCATTTTGGAAGATGTAAATCTTGTAGATCATGTAGATGTTTTAACATATCAGCAAGCAGGTTTAGGTATGGCATTAATCCCATTTGTATCACATGATGACGCTATGCGTGCACTTGCCGGTGCAAATATGCAGAGGCAGGGTGTTCCTTTGGTAAAGCAAGAGGCTCCATTGATTGGTACTGGTGTAGAAGAAATAATTGCAAGGCAGTCTAATTGGGGTATTTTTGCAGAGGAAGATGGTGAAGTAATATTTGTTGATGCAAAAAAGGTTACTGTTAATTACAAGAACACAGGAATTAAAGATTACAAATTAGTTACTTTCTATAGAACCAATGACAATACTTCTTTCACTCAAAAACCAGCAGTAGAGTTAGGTCAAAAAGTAAAAAAGGGAGATGTAATAGCTGATAGTCCAACGTCAGTAAATGGAGAATTAGCAATAGGAATAAATCTTAGAGCAGCATTAATGTTCTATGAAGGGTATAACTATGAAGATGCGGTCGTAATTTCTGAAAGAGCTGTAAGAGATGATCTCTTAACATCAGTTCATATTAGGGAGCATAAGGTAGAAGTAAGAGATACAGAATTAGGTGCAGAGGTAATTACAGCAGATATACCACATGTTAATGACAGAATCCTTCAGAAATTAGATATGATAGGTATTGTTCGTGAAGGTGTAAAAGTAAAGGCAGGAGATATTTTAGTAGGTGTTGTTGCTCCTCGTGGTGAAAAAGAATTAACTGCAGAGGAAAGACTTCTTAGAGCAATCTTTGGAGAGTCTGCTAGTGACGTTAGAGATAACTCATTGAGGTTACCACATGGAGAAGAAGGAATCGTTATCCATACACAGAGACTTTCTGTAGAGAAAGGTGATAAATTACCTCCTGGGGTGTTGGAAGAGGTAAAGGTATGGGTTGCTGATACAAAGAAATTAGGATATGGAGATAAAATATCTGGAAGACATGGAGATAAAAATACAGTTGCCTCTATTAGACCTGTTGAAGATATGCCATTCACTGCAGATGGGGAACCAGTTGATATTGTTCTTACCCCAACATTCCTAAAACGTATGAATATGGGTCAAGCAGAGGAAGTCCATTTTGGATTGTATGCAAAACTTCTTAAAGAGAAATTTGCATTCCCACTATTTGAAGGAATAAATATGGAATGGTTAGAGAAGGAAATGGCCAAGAATGGATTCAAGATTGAACAGAAGGCAGATTTGTATGACGGTAGGACGGGTAAAAAATTTCCACGTAAGGTTACAGTTGGAATGAAGTATGTACTTAAATTACATCACATTGCTGATGAGAAAGTTCATGCTAGATCTACTGGACCATACACTGCTGTCACACAACAGCCTCTAGGTGGTAAAGCACAAAGAGGTGGTCAAAGATTTGGAGAAATGGAAGTTTGGGCATTAGAGGCACATGGTGCTCCATATGCACTTCAAGAAATGTTAACGATTAAATCTGATGATATTAAGGGTAGATCATCTGCTTACAAGGCCATTATTCATGGAGAAAAAATTGAAAGTGTAAATATACCAGAATCCTTTAAGCTATTAATAAAAGAGTTAAATGCATTGTGTCTAAATATGGAATTAATTTCTAAGCACCAAAATGAGGAGGTTGAAGAGTAATGGAAAACAATAATAAGAGAAACAAGTTTGAAAATTTCGATGCTCTTAAGATTACTTTGGCATCACCAAACCAAATTTTGGATTGGTCATATGGAGAGGTAACTAAAGCAGAGACAATCAACTATAGAACATTTAGAGCTGAGCCAGATGGTCTTTTCTGCGAAAAGATTTTTGGTCCAACTAAAAACTATGAATGTTACTGTGGTAAATACAAAAAGATTAGGTATAAGGGAATAGTATGTGACAAATGTGGAGTTGAAGTCACTACAAAGGATGTAAGAAGAGAAAGAATGGGACATATTAAACTGGCTGTTCCTGTTGCACACGTTTGGTTTGCATACGGAATTCCTAACAAGATGTCTATTGTATTAAATATGTCTCATAAGAAGTTACTTTCTGTAATTTACTACACTAGGTATATGGTAGTTGAAATAGAGGAAGAGAAAAGAAAAGATATGGTTGAGAAGATAGAGACAATGAAGAGAGCAGAGATTGATGACTTACAGAAAGAATTAGATGAGGAGTTAAAAATTTCAGGTACAATGTTTGAGGCTGATTTGAAATCTTTGAAGAAGGAAAAGGACAGTTCTGATTTTAAAGTAAGCCAATTGGATCATAAGAAAAAACAATCGGTTGCAAAAATTAGAAGATCATACGCAGAAAGAGAAGAAGAGTTAGATACATTCTATTCAAGACTTCAGCAAATAATTGAGAAAGTAGAAATAGGTACTGTTCTTTCTGAAGATGAATTTATTGATTTAAGTGATAGAGATTTACTCTTCTTTAATGCAATGATGGGTGCAGAGGCAATTAAGAAGTTACTTGAGAATCTTGATATAGATACGGAATTAAATATATTAAGGAGAGCTGTTAAGAAAGAAAAGGGCGATAAGAAAGCTACAAGTATTAGAAGAATTCAATATTTAGAAGGATTTAAAAAGAATGGTATAGACCCTAGTTGGATGGTAATAGATATATTACCTGTATTACCACCAGAGTTAAGACCTATTATTCCTCTATCAGGTGGTAAATTTGCTACATCAGATTTAAATGATTTATACAGAAGAATAATAAACAGAAATAATCGTTTAGCAAGATTAATAGAAATTGGTGCACCAGATGTAATCCTAAGAAATGAAAAGAGAATGCTCCAAGAGTCTGTAGATGCTGTAATTGATAACTCACATAGGCCATCAAAGCCTATGATGAATAACAAGAGATTACCATACCAGTCTTTGACGGATGATTTAAGAGGTAAAAAAGGAATATTCAGAAAGAATCTCTTAGGTAAACGTGTTGACTACTCCGGTCGTGCAGTCATTGTTGGAGATCCAAGTTTGAAATTAGATCAGTGTGGTTTACCAAAGTCTGTTGCATTAGAGATGTTCAAACCTTTTGTTATACATGAACTTTTGGAACAAGAATTAGCTCCAAATGTAAGAGTGGCAAAGGATATGATAGATGAAGAGGAAGACATTATTTGGGATTTGTTAGAAAAAGTTACATTTGGAAAACCAGTATTACTTAATCGTGCTCCTACTCTTCACAAGTATAGTATTCAGGGTTTCTTCCCTAGGCTTGTTGAGGGTGAAGCAATTAGGTTACATCCATTGGTATGTAAAGCATTTAATGCTGACTTCGATGGAGACCAAATGTCTGTACATGTACTCTTAACAGAGGAAGCGTTAGAGGAAGCAAAGAAAGATATTATGGCATCTAGAAATATTGTAAATATATCAAATGGACAAGTATTAGCTACTCCTGCAAAGGATATGTTAATAGGGTTCTACCTAATGACAGATAAAAATGAAGTAGAGAAACCAAGAATGTTTGCTTCAATAGATTTGGCAATAAAAGCATATGAAAGAGATATCTTAGATATAAACGAGGAGATATTAGTAAAGGTAGGAGATGAAATAATTAGTACTTCTACTGGAAGATGTATATTTAATAAAGTGTTGCCAGAAGGATACCCATTCGTAAATGATAGAGTAAGTGGTAATACTATTTCAGATATAGTTGAAGATATAAAAGACAGATACCCACTAGAGGTAGTCGTTGAACTATTGGATAACCTGAAGGAGATGGGGTTCAAGTTTGCAACTGATTTAGGATTCTCATTTGCTATTGAAGATTGTAAGATTGATTTTGATGTAAAAGTTAGAATAAAAGAGATGGAAGAGAAAGATCTTCAATTACAAGAAAACTATCTTCAAGGTCTTATTACAGAAAAAGAGAAAATTACTCTTTCAACTGAAATGTGGAATGACTTTGCATCTGAACTAGCAGAAGAAGCATGGCAAACACTAGACAAGAATAATCCTGTATACGAAATGGTTGAATCTAAAGCTAATGGTGGAAAGATTCAGGCAAGACAGGTTCTTACCATTAAAGGTGTTGTTAGAGATTCTAGAGGTAACTGGGTTCCACTTCCAATTAAAGGTAACTATAGAGATGGTTTAAGTGCTTTCGAATACTTTGTTGCTGCAAATGGTGGTAGAAAGGGAATCGCAGATAGATCACTAAGAACTTCTTCATCGGGTTACTTAACTAGAAAATTAGTAGATGTAGCTCATGATGTAATAGTAAGGTTTGATGATTGTGGATATGAGGGAGAAGGTTTTGTAATAAAGAGGAATGATGATAGAAGGTTAGACTTTAAAGATAGATTGTTTGGAAGAGTAGTTGCTAAAGATATTGTCAGTTCTAAGGGTGAAGTAATCATTAAAAAGAACGAAAGTATTACAAGAGATATATCTGATAAAATAGATAACGAAGGTATTGAAGAAGTTAATGTTAGAACTCCAATCCTATGTAAAGCATCATTAGGAATTTGTAAGAAATGTTACGGTCTCAACTTAGAGAATGGTCAAGAAGTAGAAATGGGTAAAGCAGTTGGTGTAATTGCTGCTCAATCTATTGGAGAACCAGGTACTCAGATGACTATGCAGACTTTCCATAAGGGTGGTGTTCAGGCAACAGATATAACTCAAGGTTTACCAAGAGTAGAAGAGTTGTTTGAAGCTAGAGCTCCTAAGGCTGAAGCAGAGATTACTACGGTAGATGGTAAGGTGCATGTTGATAGGGCTGAAGATGATTCGGCAACAATAACTATCATAGGTGATAAAGAAATTTCTAGAGACTATATTGTATCTGATGCAAAGAGTGTACTAGTAACAGATGGAGCTACTATTAAAACTGGACAAGCAATCTTTATCGATTCAGACGGTATGGAGAAACAAGCACCATTTGAAGGTATCGCAAAAATAGAGGGTGGAATTCTTACAATATCAGGAAGAATGAAAGCTGAAGAAGTAGTATCAGTACTACCTAAGGTTACTATATTAGTGAACGAAGGAGATGAAGTAAAAGCTGGAACACAATTAACAGAAGGCTCTATAGATCCAAAGAAATTAGCAGATAGCGCAGGTATTCAAACAGCTCAGAAATATATCCTTGATGAAGTACAGAAAGTATTCAATGAACAGGCAGTATCCATTAGTGATATACATATCGAAGTAGTGATTAGGCAGATGGCAAGACTTGGTAAGGTGCTAGAAACAGGAGATTCAGAATATCTAGTAGGTTCATTGGTAAATAGATTTGTTTCAGAAGCAAAGAACAATATTCTTCTAGCTGAGGGTAAGAGAAAGACATTAGTAGTTCCAAAGTTACTTGGTATTAAAGCATCTGCTTTGTATACAGAAAGCTTCCTCTCTGCCATGTCCTTCCAGGAGCAAGTTAGAGTACTAACCAACAGTGCCATATTAGGTAAGACAGACTACTTAAGAGGAATGAAAGAGAATGTAATAATTGGAAGAAGAATTCCTTCTGGAGAAACTGCCACTGTTAAAAATATAAATGATCTCGAAGAGATTAAATTTTAGTTGATTTTGTTGTATAATACGAACCATGCCGACGATAAATCAGTTAGTAAGAAAACCTAGAGTAGCGAAGAGAGAGAAAATGTCTCATATTGCTTTAGCTACAAATTTTAATCCTTTGAAGAATAGGTATCAGAGGGTAAGCAATCCGTTCAAGAGAGCGGTTTGTTTGCAAGTAAAAACTATGACTCCAAAGAAACCTAACTCAGCACTACGTAAAGTAGCAAGAGTAAGACTTTCTAATGGAATGGAAGTAACAGCATATATACCAGGAGAGGGTCATAACTTACAAGAGCACTCCGTAGTAATGGTTAAAGCTGGTAGAAAGAGAGACTTACCAGGTGTTAAATACATCGTAGTAAGAGGTAAGTATGATACTGCAGGAGTAAAAGGAAGAAAGAAAGCTAGATCCAAATATGGAGCTAAAAGACCTGAGAATCAATAATATATTAAAGACTAATTAATGAGAGGTAAGAGATCTAAAAAAAGAGTAATAGCAAAAGACAGAAAATACAATGATGAAATCATTGGTAGGTTGATAAATAAAATTATGCAAGGTGGGAAGAAAACCGTTGCAGAGAATATAGTATACTCAGCACTTGAATCTGGGGCTAAGAAAAGTAATATTCCTGTAATAGAATTCTTACATACGGCTATTGATAACGTTAGACCTGCATTAGAGATAAAGTCCAGAAGAGTCGGAGGTGCAAATTATCAAGTCCCTGTACCAGTAAGCCCAAGAAGACAAGAAACTTTAGCAGTAAGATGGATGGTAGATTTAGCAAGATCTAAGGGTGGAAAAGATATCTCAAAGTTATTAGAAGTTGAAATCTTAAATGCATTTAATGGAGAAGGTGATGCACTTAAGAAGAAGGGTGATATTGAAAGAATGGCAGAAGCTAATAAAGCGTTTGCACATTTCAGGTGGTAATCTAATAATATTGTTTATGTGATTTAAGAGTGGGGAAACCCACTCTTTTTTATTTAGTGCTCTCTATCCTCTCCCATCCAGTTTTAGGCATATCTTTTTTCATTATTACCCTCTCCCATAAAATTTTTACCCACGTTATCAATCTAATAGGGAAGAGTAATAATGACCATATAAACTCTTTAATACTCTTCGGATATTTTAATACAAATAGGGTATATGATAACTCTATTAAAAAGCTTCTACTTTGTTTATCTCTTTTAAATATTCCAAACCTTTCTAATTGTTTAAATCCACCAATAGATCTTACTTTCTGTTTGTAATAATCTTTTAAATTAGTAGGGTATTTAACATAACAGATTGCATTAGGTGTATATCCAATATCATAACCTTCATTCCTAAGCTCGTATGATATGTATGCATCATCTGAAAGTACATTTTGTGGTAATGTAATTGGTACATTTCTAACAGCCATTATATATCCACTCATAGGGAAAAATGTTTTATTACTCTTGTAATAATTACTATCTTTAACTTTACTCATTTGAGACCTTCTTCTGTTATCTGCAGCATCTGAGAGTAGGTGTCCCCAATATCCAAATAGGGAATTCCTCTTATCTATTGATTTTGGTCTACCACTTACACCTCCTATGCTTTTATCTTTGAATGGTATTAGTAATTCTCTAACACTATCTTTTTCAAAATATGAATCTCCATCAGTAAGAATAATCACTTCACCCTTAGCTTTAGACAGAGCTAATTTAAGTGCAAATGGTTTACCTTCGTGAGGATCTACTAACTGTATATATTCACTACTTGAGAGATGTAACTCATTTGATGCTTTTCTTCCTGCATCCAAAGTTTCTTTATCAGGTGATACTTGAATTATTTCAAAGGGCTTGGATATTCCAGAGTATTTAGAATCTGCAATACATCTAATACACTTACCAATAGTTTTAGGTTCGTTCCAGGATGTAATTATTATAGATATCATGTTCGATTATATACATGAAAGTAAAAAAAAGGGAGGTCTCCCTCCCTATACATATTCATTGTTATTCTTTTGGTGTCTCTGTAGTTGTCTCTCCTTCTGCTCCTTCTACTGCTTCTCCTTCTACTACTTCTCCTTCTACTGGTGCTACTACGACTTCTTCAACCTTCTGTGCTTCTGTAATAGTTACAATAGCCGCATTTCTCAAATCTTCATTTATCAATGTCATACCTTCAGGTAGTTTAATATCGCTTACATTTATTGTTTGACCAGTATGTTCTAATCCAGATATATCTATTTCAATATCTGCTTGTAATTTTGATAACTGACATTTTACATCAATACTATCTAGTACGTTTACCAATACTCCTAGGTTATTCTTTACTGCAGGAGATATACCAACAAGTGTAAATGGAATTGTGAATACCATTGGTGCATTCTCATCAATTTGGAATAGGGATACATGAGTTATTATTCCTGTCTTCGAGTTTATTCCAAACTCTTTAACTAAAGTTTTATATTCTTCCTTCCCAATTACTGTATCCAAAATGGTAGTTGATGTTGCATTTCTGTATAACCAATCTGCATCAGATTTAGTTACTGAAACGTTCGTTGAATCACCTTTAGAATTATATACAACTGCAGGTACTAAGCCATCTTTTTTAAGATGCTTAACTTTCTTACCAGTAATTTCTCTTTTTTGTAGGTTTAATTTTTCCATAGCGAGTCAAAGTATAGCAAAGATAAGGTTATTATTCAATATTATTTTGTGATTTAGATTGCTTCTTTAATATGTTATCAGTATCTTTCATTACACTCATTTCATCCTCAATTATCTTACTAATTTTCTTTACTCTTTCTATTTCCATATCCTTTCTTTTTCTTTCTTCTCTCTTCTCAATCATTTCCTTACTTGAGTTTAAAATAAGGGCTTCAATTTCACTTTTTGAACTAGGTTTTCTATACATATAATCATTGTTTTTACTGGTTTGTTTTTCGGTATCTGTCAAATCCTCATTTAGTGGAAAGGTCGTACGTTCATTTCCAAAGCTTATTATTTCCCATGTACTACTATCCCTAAAACCTTTTGGTTCGTTGTAGAAACCTGTAAAACGAGAATCTATACCACTACCAAAATCATGAATATCGCCCTCTCCGAAATGGTATCTTAAGAAATACCCTTGACAATTATATTTACTTGGGTTGCTATCAGTTATTTGTAAAACCCTAATACCATCTGGTGTAATAACTAAATGTTTGAAAATTATCTTCTTCTCTTTTACAGTAATCTCAGGAGTTTTAAGTATGATGAAATTTGTAAGCTCATCATTTAGAAGGCCAACCGAAATAGCATCATCCTTAAATGTTTCTTTAATGTTAGCTATTAGGTTCATAGCTTGTGTAGTTAGTTCTAGTTTAGCAAAACCTAGACTTTCTTCTGGTGTTTCAAGTCTCGTTTGTATATATGTTAAATCGTTAAGATTAGTAATATATCTTGAGCTATTATATTCACTATTTATAACCTCAGTATATTCAGGAAGAGCTTCTAATTTTTTTGAAGTATATGTAATCATTTCCCTTTCTTTTTTAATGCTTTCAAGAATTTTGTGTCTTTCTAGCTCTTTTTCCCTTGAGTTCTGAACTAGTTGTTCAACTTCTGTTGAATTAGTTTTTCTGTATGTATAATCAGAAAAAAACACATACCTATCTAACTCCTCTATTGGTATATCATCTTCCAATATATATGTATGAGATTTTGTTCCAAAACTAATACTTTCTGCAGGGTAATAGGTAAAACCAGCTTCACATTTATCAGTAGGATTACTTTTCTTAAAATCAGTAGCCATTGAAAGATTATAGGGAGGAAGTCCTTCTTCTATTGGAAATTTTTTGTAAAATTCTAAAACTCTCATTCCATTTGGTGTTATTACTAAATGAGAATATGTTAGATCCCCATGCTCATCAGTTTCTACAAGTGGGCTTCTAAGTATTAAAAAACGCCTATGTTCAGAGTAGGGGTCTGTTGATTTAACTTCTAATGTTTCTTCTGGAAGTATTTCCAAAATATTATCCATTATTTCCTTACTTTTTTCGTATAGATCATACTTGTTATAACCATCATAATTTTCTAAATCGTATAGACTGTCAGGGGAATTGTAATATATTTCACTAAAAGTATTCTCAAAATTGTCTGACATAGGATATTGGTATTAACTTAAATTATAGATAGCATGCCTCAGAAATACTTACTTTCTTGCTTTGAAGTTCTCTACGAGTAGTCATATGTATAAGAGTTTCTTTCCTTTGTTCTATTAGCATTAATAGAGGGTTAGAACTTACGTTTGTAATTATATGCTATGGGTTTTATAAATTCAATTACAAATAGATATTGACACATTTAAAATTTACCCATATACTTTAGCAGCTAATATGTTAGAGTGCTAATGTGCAAAATATTACAGATAGGCAGAGAGAGATTCTAATGGCAATTATTCATGAATTTATGGATAGTGCTGTTGAAGTTGGATCATTAGTACTACAAGAAAAATATGATTTAGGTGTTAGTTCTGCAACAATTAGAAATGAAATGGCCAAGTTAATGGAATTAGGATTACTTGAGAAAAGCCATATTTCATCTGGGAGATTCCCAACAGATCAAGCACTTAGACTGTATGTAAGTAATGTATTAGGTAGTAGCTCTTTAAATCCGTTAGTTACAGTTGAAATTAGACAAGGAATATACAGAGATAGGTTTTCTAAAGATACTGTAATTAATTCAATATTAAAGATAATTTCGGATGAAACTGAATCAGTTGCTTTTGTACTAATTAATAATATTGCAAGATATTGGGGAATATCACAGCTCTTCAAATATGAAGAATTAAGAACATGGGAGAAATTACAAAGGGTAGTAAATATTTTAGAAGATAGTGATTTCCTAAATAGCATGATGGGTAGATTTAGTGGATCTGGAGTATCATTAATAATTGGAGAAGAATCTGGGATAAAGGATTTGGAAGAGTGCTCAATGATATTTACAACATTACCATTTTGGGATACAGATAATGCACATGTTGGAATATTAGGTTCTAAAAGAATGGACTATGCAAAAGCTGTACCAGCACTAAGAGAAGTACAGAGTGCTATGAGAAATTCTATGAAGGGTTGGAGTTAAAATATATATCAATATGATATGAAAAATATCAAAAACACAAAAAGTGTTCCTAGAAAAGAAACGCAAAAATTTAAAGAGTTAGAAGAGAAAATAGAGGAATTAGCTCTTACTATTGATAAGGTTGAAGATGAGAAATTACAAATTGTAAACAATCTTAAAAGAGCATTAGCTGATTATCAAAATTTAGAAGCTAATACTCAAAAAAGATTAGGTCTTTTATATTTACAATCAAGGAAATCATTAGCTGAGAAGTTAATACCTGTTGTTGATGACATGTCGATGGCAATTAAGACTAAACAAGAGATTCAATTTGATGAGCAGTCTCTCTCATGGGCAAATGGTGTTGTAGAGATTTTAAGGAATTTAGAAAAGGGAATAGAGATTATAGGTTTGAAGAAATTTGTTCCAGAGAAAGGAAGTAAATTTGATCCTTCAATACACGAAGCGTTGAGTGTAATAGATGGAGAAAATCCAGGAACCATCTATGAAGTTATTCAGCCTGGATACACATTAGATGATACTGTTATACGACCATCAAGAGTGGTTGTAATTAAAGGTAATAAATAAATTTTTTAATAAAATAAGATGAGTAAAATAATAGGAATAGACTTAGGTACAACCAATAGTGCTATGGCATATATGTCAGGTGGAAAACCAAACATTATTGCTAACTCTCAAGGAGGAAGATTAACTCCCTCTATCGTTGCAGTTGATGATAAAGGAGAAACATTGGTTGGTGCTCCTGCAAAGAATCAAGCAGTAACTAACCCAGAGGGAACAATATACTCTGTAAAAAGATTAATAGGTAGATCATGGGATGATCCTGAGGTTCAGAGGGACAGAAAACTGCTTCCATTTGAAATGAGAAAATCTAAGAGTGATGGAGTTGAAGTAAAAATGGGAGATAGTTGGTATACACCTCAAGAGATTTCCGCAAAGATTTTAGGAAAGATGAAGAAGGATGCAGAGGAGTTCCTTGGTGAGAAAGTTACAGAAGCTGTTATTACAGTACCTGCATATTTTGATGACTCACAAAGACAGGCAACTAAAGATGCTGGTAAGATAGCGGGTCTAGATGTAAAGAGAATAGTAAACGAACCAACTGCAGCTGCATTAGCATATGGTTTAGATAATCATAAAGATGAAAAGATTGCTATCTTCGATTTAGGAGGTGGTACATTTGATATCTCAATATTAGAAATTGGAGAAGGTGTGTTTGAGGTACTTTCTACAAATGGTGATACACATCTTGGTGGTGATGACTTTGATCAAAAGATTATCGACAAACTAGCAACGGATTTTAAGGATAAAGAGGGTGTAGATTTAAAAGAAGATAGAACAGCATTACAGAGATTAAAGGAAGCTGCAGAGAAGGCAAAGATAGAACTTTCTACTTCAGAACAAACAGAAATTAATATTCCATATATTACAGCTACTTCAAGTGGTCCAAAGCATATGAAGGTAAATATGAGTAGATCTGATTTGGAAAAATTAGTTTCTGATTTAATAGAGAAAACTGCAGGTCCATGTGAGAAAGCACTTAAAGATGCAAAGCTAAGTACAAAAGATATTAACGAAGTACTTCTAGTAGGTGGTATGACAAGAATGCCAGCAGTAGCAAAGAAGGTTAAAGAGATTTTTGATAGAGAACCAAACAAAAGTGTTAATCCCGATGAAGTAGTAGCTATTGGCGCTGCTGTACAGGGTGGAGTATTGGGTGGAGATGTAAAGGATATTACATTGTTAGATGTTACTCCTCTATCTTTAGGTCTTGAAACATTAGGTGGTGTTATGACCAAACTCATAGAAAGAAATAGTACAATTCCTGTTGAGAAAAAACAGGTGTTTAGTACAGCTACTGATAATCAACCTGGAGTAGAGATTCATATATTACAGGGAGAGAGAGAGATGGCAGGAGACAACAAAACTTTGGGAAGATTTATACTTGATGGTATTCCACCTGCACCAAGAGGTATTCCTCAGATAGAGGTATCTTTCTCTATTGATGCTAATGGTATTCTAAATGTTAATGCTAAAGATTTAGCTACAAATAAAGAGCAAAAAATTACAATAACAGCATCTACAGGATTAAAAGACGAAGAGATAGAGAAAATGGTTGAAGATGCAGAAAAGTATGCAGAGGAAGATAAAAAGAAAAAGGAAAGAGCAGAAAAAAGAAACAATGCAGATTCCTTATGCTTTAGTATAGAAAAACTTCTTAAAGAAAACGGAGACAAGGTAGATGAGGGTGATAAGAAAGAATTAGAAGATGGTGTTGAAGAGGTTAAGAAGCTAATTGAAAAGGAAGATTTTGATGAGAAAGAAGTTGAAGAAAAGGTAGAGAAGTTAACAGAAAAAATGCAGGGTGTAAGCAAAAAAATGTATGAGAAAGCATCTAAAGAATCCTCTGAGAAGAAGGGAGATGAGAAAGAAGAGAAAGATGAGAAAGAGAAGAAAAAGGAAGAAGAAGATATTAAAGAAGGAGAAGTCGTGGAATAGAATTGATTGGGGGCTTGGAGCCCCCTTCTTTTTTATGCTAAGATATAATTCAAGATTAATATATTTACTGTCCAAATTATGCCAAAAGATAATAATGCGAGCATGCCTTCGATATTTGAATTAATTTCTCAAATACAAAGGTATGTATTCTATTTCACTTTGTTTCTTATTCCTTGGTTTGTAGTACCTTTACCTTCTGACCCTACAGAGCAGATAAGGAGTGTCGCATTTATATTCTTAGCTTCCATTATTATCCTTTTGGAGGTAATAAAATGGATTTGGGATGGTAAGATTTCTATAACAAAGTCTCCTTTTGATAAAATATTTCTTATATTAATAGTATCCTTCTTAATATCTACAGTATTTGCTTCCGATTCATGGATAGCATTCTGGGGATATGATGGGAGAATGGGGACTGGCTTGCTTACAATGTTGGTCCTATTCGGATTCTTCTATCTTGCAAGAGGGTTTTTCCAGAAAAAATCTCATGTATTAAGTGCAATTAAGGCTTTATCTGCTGGAATAACAGTATTAGTAGTTGTTAGTTTGCTTTCAGTATTAAAGATTGATGTTTTTGGGTGGATACCATATATTGAGCATTTCTTTACAATCGGGTTACCATTAACTTTCTCATTTAACGAGATAATGTTGATTGCTGGGAGCTCTGTTTTGCTTAACTTATACTTAATAGTTAGTTATGCAAAAAACAAAAAGATTCAGTCTGTTATCTATCCTCTATTAGCACTAATTGTTGCATTAATTTCTATTTCTTTATTCTCTGTAGGCCAGGGTGTAATAATACCTATCCTATTTTTCATAGTAATGGTCTTAACAACATTAATACTTTGGTTAAGATTAGAGAAAGAGTTGAGAGCTATTCCTGCTTTAGTATTTATCTTTTCTCTATTGGTTTTAGCAGCAAGTATTGGGTTCCAATATGACTCGTTTACAAAAACAGTTCTGGGAGATTCCTTTACTACACTAAACCCTATTCATTTAGGTGCAGATATATCTTGGGTTGTTTCTAGTTCATCGATTGTTGCAGACTTCTTTAAAGGATTAGTAGGAGTAGGAAATGATTCATTTGCATTAGCATACAATGCATTTAGACCTGCGGTAGATGCTACAATATCACTTGGGAATACGACATTTACATCGGGATCAAGTGAACTATTAACAATCTTAGCAAATAGAGGGTTATTAGGAGTAACAATTTGGATATTATTAGGTTTTGCACTTATAAAGGTCTTGATAAAGAGTGTTTCTTCAATTGGAAAAGGTGAAAAAGATTCAGCTGCATCTTTGTTAGAATTAAATGCACTATTCATTTTCTTAGCCTCTATATTCCTACCATTCTCATTCTTAATGTACTTCCTTTTAGTTGTTTCAATCCTTTTAATAATTGTTTCTGATAGTGTAGAGAAGAAAAATACAGAGGAGTTCTTACTAAAGTTCTGGGCTGTTAATGTTGGTACTGTCTCAAAGGATATTAATAAGACAATGGAGGGTATTAACTGGTTCTTTACAATATTTTTTGCATTACTTACAACCACTGGTTTGATACTTCTGTCTGTTAAGATGATGAGTGTTGCATATATTGTAAGAGCAGAGGCTTACAGCATAGAAGAGAGTGAGAAATATGAGGATTATGAAGGAGATATTCCATATTCAGAAAGAGAGGCATACTTAGTAAGAGTAGCTGGATATTACAACAATGCACTTAAATATGATAAAACAAGTCCTTTTATTAATCGTAAAGCAAGTTTAATTTCGATTGAAATAATAAACTTGTTAAGTGAGAAATATGAAGATGCTTCAGAAGAAGATAAGAAAGCAATTCTATCAGAAGTTTCAGTATGGAAGAATTCTGCTATAGATTTCTCAAGGGAGGCAATTAGTACATCTCCTCTAACATATTCAAACTGGAATACTAGGGCTACTGTATATATAAGTTTGATAAATGTAGGATTGTCAGATTATTCTGAAGATGCCCTATCAACATTACAGACATGTATAAATCTAAATCCTTTAGACTACGATTCATACTACAGAGCAGGTCAAATATATATGGTTAAGGAGGATAATGATCAAGCTCTTGCTGCGTTTAATAAGGTGTTAAATATAAATGGACAACATGTACCTTCGCTTATCTTAGCTGCTAGAATATTAGAGGAGAAGAAAGATATTCCAACTGCAATTGCTTATCTTGAAGCAGCTAAAGAGGTCTTAGAATTAAACGAACAGGATAGTGGAGAGACATATGATGGTATAATCTCTTACTTGGAAGAATTAGGGGCTAATACTGAGAAGGAAACTGAAACAACGACACCAACAGAGAAGGAATAGTTTAGCTATTTTTGAAAAGTAAAATTGCTTTTACATCACCGGGTTCTTTTAAAGAGAACTCGGTGATTTGCTTTTTAAAAGAATTTATATCATCTATGTATTCACCGATAATCAATACATTCTTCTGATTATTTCTATCTATTCCCTTTCTCAAAAAAGAGGCAAGGTAATCGTTAATTCTTTGATTTCTAGTAGAAGATAGTGGATATATTTTATAATTATCCAATTGTATGCCACTTACCAATTTATTTAGTAAGTATATATAGGAAGAATAAATCTGCAGGGATTTTTGTTTATCAAGATTTAATCTTAGACTTTTTGTAAGATACCATCCAGTCAAACATTGGACACTTATATTAAAACATTTCTTATGACACCGATAGCCATTGCTTAGTTTGTTACATACAAAACACTCAGGAAGTGTGTGTTTAATAGTAGTGAAACATTTATCACATATATCAAATCCTACCCTAGAACATATTAAACATTGTCTTGGAAAGAGATATTCTAATATATGCATAATATAGGATACAAAACTTTTATTAAAAATATTTGATAAATAGCTCTTTATCCCTTATGATATTATTCGCTAATTACATATAGATTTGAATATTCAACCGTGATAAAGAAAAACAGTTTATTTTCAGTAATATTTCTACTTCTAATAACAAAAATATTAGGATTTTGGAAATTAAGAATATTTGCACAGCTATTTGGTGCATCCCATGAGTTGGATATCTTTTGGGCAGCTTTTACTATTCCAGATATTATCTTTATGGTATTAATAGGGGGTTCTATTAATGCAGCTATTATCCCGATATTAACAGATGAGCTATATGACAAAGGAAAGAGTAGCTTCAATTTGTTGTTTAAACACCTGACAAGCGCTTTTTTTGGTCTGTCAGTCCTATTTATTTCTCTTGCCTTTATATTTGCTCCTCAGCTTACTAGCTGGATAGTAAGTGATGCTAGTGCCAGTATGATATTTAATATGACTTCTAGAATCACAGAATCTGATTACACACTCTTTCTTAATTTGTTTAGGATAGGGTTACTTTCACCACTATTCTTAAGTGTAAGTGGTTTTATTACAGCATTCTTACAAGTTAGAAAACAGTTCTTTGTTACATCTTTAGCTCCTCTTTTTTACAACTTAGCAATGATTGTAGGTACTTATATATTGGTTGTATATTTTGATTTTGGTGTTACAGCTATAGCTATATCTGCCGTACTAGGATCTATTCTTCATCTGTTAGTACAAATACCTTCTTTATCAAAATTCTATAAAGAAAAGAATGGTGAACTTCTTAATTTTAAAGCCATCATATTAGATAGTAATGTCATTAAAGCTTTCAAATTAGCATACCCAAGAATGTTAGGAGTACTTGGAGAGCAGTTTAATACAGTAGTTAATACTTTTATTAGTTTTACTCTTTCAGCTGGTACATTAAGTGCGTATAGGTTTGCATTCAGTTTACATATGTTTCCAATAAATATAATTGGTAGTGCTATAGCACAAGTAGCATTACCGGATTTAGCTAAATATAGTTGTAAAAACGAAGAGGACAACTTTAGGAAAATGTTAAATGATTCAATACAATTCTCTTTGTATTTGATATTCCCTATTGTTGCAATTATGTTAGTACTTAGGTTACCAATAGTTCGTTTAATATACGGTACAGGTGCTTTTGACTGGCAGGATACCCTTCTTACGGCGTGGAGCTTAGCACTTCTTTCTCTTTCTGTTGTAGGTCAAACAGTAGTTCAAATATTACTTAGAGCGTTCTATGCATTGAAGGATACTTGGAGGCCTTTACTAGCTATTATGGTCGGTATAGTTGTTAATTTGTTAGGAGCGTTCCTCCTCACCAACTTCTTTAGTCACTACTATGACTGGAAACCAATATTAGATCAGGTATTTGTTCAAATTGCACAAGCAAATGGAGATGGTGTTCTCTCTGTATTAAAATCATTCCTTAAAGATATTTTTAAATGGTCAACAACAAGAGGAGAATCAGATTTAGCAGTAGGAGGTTTAGCATTGAGTTTAAGTCTTGCATATTTCTTCCAAATGATTGTCTCTGGATATATGTTAAACAAGAAAAAGAAAGTCCTTTCATGGGAAGAGACCATTTATCCGTCATTACTAAAACTTTTAAATACATTGATAATGATAGTGGGGATGTATCTTGTATTTAGACTTTTCGATTTCCAGTTAGATACTAGTAGAACAGTATATGTATTGATATTAACAATTGTTACATCAATATATGGTGGTGTTTCCTATCTTATCGGTTCTAAAATATTTTCTCCTAAAGAATTTGCAAAGGCCGAGAGTTTGATAAAGGGAATTTTAATTAGGTTAAAATTAAAAGAAAAATGAAAAAGGTATTAATAATTGTTTCTTCTGTTATTGGTATTCTTTTACTCTCCATATTCCTCTTTTTTGTATATCTTAAATTAAGGTATGATAGCTGGGAGAAAGAATTTGTAAGTAATCAGAACAGCGAATATTTAATATCGAAAGATAGTGAGATAGATATTAAATCTAAATTAGCCCAATTCACACTCTCCTATTCTGATTCAGAGTTTTTACGATTGGATGTTAGGGAGGTTGGGATTTTACTTTTTTCTACATTACAGAAATATATTGGAGAAGAAGCAGAGCTTAAGTATATATATATTGAACCTGCTGATAGTAAGTGGATAATTTACTCTAATCTTGGTTACAAAGGAGCGTATATTTGGGTATCTTTAGATTTAAATAAAGATAGTATGCAAACAGCACAATTGTATTCTACAAATGTATCTGTAGGGCCGTTCTCAATAGGGAATCTTTCAAATGTAGTTGAGAGTATTAACAAGGGGATTGGGGAGGCAGTTGTAACTGTGAATGAAAATGGCTTCGTTGGAAGATATCTAGAGAATATAGAACTTTTAGATGATTCTGTTGTTATAAAAGGTAGTAGATATTGACATATTCCTTACATATCTCTAAAATCATTAGCAGTCGTATTTACGAATTGCTAATTTAAATATTTAAAAAACAAAATGAAAAAAGAGATTAAAATACAACCATTAGGAAGTAGAGTTGTAATTAAACCAGAAGAAGTTCAGGAAAAAACTCCAGGGGGTCTGGTAATACCACCAAATGCATCTGATGAGAAGAAACCATCATTTGGTAAAGTTGTAAAACTAGGAATAGGTAAGGATAAAGAAGGAAAGAAATTGAAGTTTGATGTAATGATTGGAGATACAGTATATTTCAAAAAATATGCACCAGAAGAAATAGAAGTTGACGGTGAAGAATATTTTATACTTGAGTCTGAGGATATATTAGCTATCGTTAAATAACAAACTAGATTAAATTATTACATATACCACTATGGCAAAATCAATTATATATGATGAAGAGGCTAGAAAAGCCCTTAAGGCAGGTGTAGATACAATTGCAAATGCAGTTAAGACAACACTTGGTCCAAAAGGAAGAAATATTGCTATCGCTAAATCTTTTGGATCTCAGATTATTACTAAAGATGGTGTTACTGTTGCAAAAGAGATTGAAGATAAGGATCCATTTAAAAATGTTGGAGTAGAAATGATTAAAGAAGCTGCTAGAAAAGTAAACGACTTAGCAGGTGATGGAACTACAACAGTAACTGTGCTTGCTCAAGCTATTGTTTCTGCAGGTTTTAAAAATGTAGCTGCAGGATCTAATCCAATCGCTTTAAAGAGAGGTCTAGATAAAGCTGTTGATATTGTAGTTGAAGCTTTACAAAAATCTTCAAAAAAGATTACTGGACAAAAAGAGATTGCCCAAGTTGCTACTATCTCATCAAACAATGAGAAAGAGGTTGGAGATATGATTAGTAAAGTATTTGAGAAAGTTGGGAAAGATGGGGTTATTACTGTAGAGGAAGCAAAAGGTTTTGATGATGAAGTTGAGTATACAGAGGGTATGCAATTTGACCAGGGATATGTTAGTGCATACTTTGTTACAGATGCAGAGACATTGGAAGCAGTAATGGATAATCCATACATCTTTGTTACAGATAAAAAGCTTTCTAACTTACAAGATATTCAGGCTATTGCAGAAAAAGTTCTATCTGCTGCTGATAGACCATTAGTAATCATTGCAGATGATATTGAGAATCAAGCACTCGCAACTCTTGTTGTAAATAAATTACGAGGAACTCTTAATGTAGTTGCAATTAAAGCTCCAGGGTTTGGAGATAGGAAAAAAGAAATGTTAAAAGATATTGCAGTTCTTACTGGTGCTGAATTTATATCTGAAGAAGTTGGTAAAACATTAGATTCTGTAAGCCTTACAGATTTAGGTGGTGCTAAGAAAGTAATTGTAAACAAAGAAGGTACAGTTATAGTAGAAGGAACAGGTAAGAGCACAGATATTAAAAAGAGAGTATCAGAAATTAAAGCTCAGATAGAAAAGAGTACTTCAGACTATGACAAGGAGAAATTACAGGAAAGACTTGCAAAGATTGGTGGCGGAGTTGCAGTGATTAAAGTAGGAGCAGCATCTGAGGTTGAAGCAAAAGAGAAGAAACAGAGAATAGAAGATGCTATTAATGCTACACGTGCGGCTATTGAAGAAGGTGTTGTTGCAGGTGGTGGTTTAGCATTCCATAATATCAGAGCTGTATTAAATGATGTAACCTTTGATGATCCAGATGAACAATTAGGTCTAGAGATATTAAAAAATGTGTTAAGTGAACCTCTTAAGCAGATAGCACAAAATGCTGGAAAGGATGGTGCAGTCATTGCATCTAATTGTCATGATAATATAGGTTATAATGCAAAGACAGATGAATATGTAGATATGCTTAAAACAGGAATTATTGATCCTGTTAAAGTAACTAGACTTGCATTAGTAAACGCAGCATCAGTTGGAACTATGTTAATTACTACAGAAGCAGTAGTAGCAGAGATTCCAGAAGAGAAGGGTTCTAACCCAATGAGCGGAGAAATGGGTGGTATGCCTGGAATGATGTAATTGGAAAGGGGCCATTGGCCCCTTTTTTAATACCGTGTTTCTTTTGCAATAACTTTACCTACAACATTGATTGTATTTTGATTTTCGTACTGTAGAACATGTAAACCTTCATCTTGCTTTATCAATACATAATCTCCTTTATTAAGTGGAACATTAGAGGAAATAAAGAGTACTCCATCTAAAAGAAACTGCTGAGATTCACTCTGTACCAGTGAAGATTCAATAGCAAAACATTTTTCATCTCTTTTAACCATCCATTCAGGGCAGTTATAGAAATAATTTGTTAAATGAAGATAAAACTTACCAGAAACAGGAATATGCATAAATAGTGGTATCCTTGATGGAATTGAATTGTAAGTAGTCGGTACATGTCTTTCCATCAGCAGAGATTGAGATATACTTAATGCATTAGCAAGTAGATGTAATTTTTTAAATGGTGAGTTTTGGTTTCTTTCATATCTAGATATCATTTCCCAGCTTACACCAACCTTATCTGCAAGTTGTTGTTGTGTGAATTTGGCTCTCTCTCTGTATATACGAATATTTTCTCCTATGTAGTTTTGTTTCATATTTGAGGATTGTATTGGGAAGAAGGTGGAGTATGTATAGAAGAAAAGTTCTTATTTATGAAATTATACTTATCCAATTAGAAGATAGCCATTTTTTAGACTCGAGATATATATCTAATAGATCTCTACGTTTTAATTCCTTTTTAACTATTCCACCTCTATGAGGGTGTTTATATATTTTTTTAAGAGGAGAATTAAAGCCATGTGTATAGTGGCATAGTTCATGTGCTATCGTTGATCTTACAACATGTTCTGGTATGTAATCGTATGAGAAATACTTTGTAAGTGTAATTAGTGATATTGTTTCTTCCTCAAACGCACTTTTTTCATAGTTGTATTTCTTTAAATACCTATTAAAAGTTCTTACATCCTTTATTAACTTTATACTTCCTAATTGTCTTTTAGAAAACCTACCATATTTGATTGTAACAAGGTTTGGTCTAGCTACATCACAGAAGTGATTTTCCCAAATGTCATATAGTAAAATTTCTAAATATTTGTTATCTCTCATACTTGGTACATGATATTATAGATTTAAGATGAATGTCATTATACAAGATAAAATGGATACTCTTTGGAATGTTGTTAAATTCTTCTATGGAAGATATACAAAGAATGTATTAATTAGAGATGGGCTCTTTGTAATGGTAACTGTTGCAGAGATGTTAGGTATTACAGTTGCAGGTAAATTCTTAGATGCTACTGTTACTGTAATAAGAGATTTTGATGGTTTCAGTATGGACAAATATATAGCTACAGATTCCTTCTACTATTTATCATTGTCTCTGGTACTTTGGATATTTGTATCAATAGGGACAAAAATCAGAATAAACATGGGGAACAACATTGTAGATACTGTTTGGAAGGATATAAATATTGAGGTTATGAGAAAGATTTCTAGCTCAAATCTTCAAGATATTGAAAAACCTAAACTACAGAATCTTATCGAATTTATTCCTAACTATTCAATTACAAATTTGCTAGCATCATATGAATCATTCTCAACTATTGTCTATCAACTAGCCAGAGGTGTTACAGCATTTATAATTCTCTCTTCACATTTAGGTTGGAGTGTATTAATTTTAATACCATTTGCTTTACCTGAGGTTTTACTTTCTCATTTCAATAGGAAATTAATACAGCTTTATGATGATAGCCAAATGGGAGTACTCAAACTTACCAACTATATCTACTATACCCTAGGTATGGATATTCGTAACTTTAATGAGTTAAGGGTAGATAATACATATGATTTTCTACAAAAGAGATTTTCAACTGCAAGAGAGGGGTATTTAAAGGGACTTTTTGAGAGAAGAAAACACTACACAATAGACATGCTCTTTGGTTCTGTTGCTGGACAACTTTTTAAATATGCATATGTTGTATATCTTTTAGCATATTCAATAAAAAATAAAATATCCATTGGTAATTTTAGTGCACTTTTTAACTATGTAGAGGTTGTATATACAAGTTCATTTCAAGTATTTAATACAATCTCTTTGTTAGATAATTCTTTGTCATATGCCTCTAAGTATTTTGAATTTGTAAACCATGCTGGTTTTGGTGATAATGCACATGGTTTTGTAAAGTTGGGAAGAAAGACACCTGACTTAGAATTCTTGAAATTAGATTTCGCATATCCAGATGAACCTGAAAAGAAAGTATTAGAGAATATTAGCTTTAAGATTAAGGCTGGTGAAAATGTTGCATTCTGGGGAGGAGATGGATCGGGTAAGAGCAGTTTGTTAAAAGTACTCTCTGGTTTGTACCAGGTTACATCGGGAGACTATTTAGTAGGTGGTTATTCTGTAAGAGAACTTGATAGAGGGGAATTAAAGAAAAAGATTTCTGTTACTTTCCAGAACTTTGTAAATTACAATTTTAGTATTAGAGAGAATGTGACATTAACGGGTAGTTCTAAAAATATTAATAGGGCTTTGTATGAAAGGGTTATTAAGATATGTGAGATAGATAAATTCATGGAAAAACAGGGTATTACAGATACCTTGAAATTAGGTAAATATCTTGATGGTAAGGAACTATCACCAGGACACTGGCAGAGATTAGCAATAGCTAGGATGCTGTATCGTAATAGGGATATATTTGTTTTAGACGAACCATTTACATTTATAGATGCTCCTTCTAGGGATAAGATAATGAAAGGTATTTATGAGTTTGTTGGTCCTAATCGTACATTGATATTAATAACTAGAGATATGGATTTGTTAGATGCTTTTGATCATATATATGTGTTTGACAAGGGGCATATTGTTGAGAGAGGCGATTGGAAAGAATTAATAAAGAAGAAAGGAAAACTATATAGAGAGTTAAAATACAATCAATAGTGTGTACTAAACTTTATAAAGATATCTATAAAAGTAGATATAGACTAATCTTCATTGATTTGTAATGCTTATCCCCATTTATTGACAGAATATTTAGATAGACATATAATTTACTATGTACAGATGGCTATGAGGCTTACTTTTGTATTTATAGTCTGCCCATGCCTAATTCTAGCCAGTCGCAATACCGATTATTGAAGAGGTTTGTGTTGGTCTGTGAATGTATGTATTTTAACAACAAAACCTCACTAGTATAAATAAATTATTTGTTGTTTATATAAATGAGGAAACCACTTAAAAGATCTTTGTATAAGATTTTTGTGTCATTGTTTGTTATTGTATATTCCTTTATTCCCCCAGCTATTGCTATAGATGATTTAAGTAGTTATCCTCAAGAGGAAACACCTTCCCCTATTGTTGAAGAAACGGAGACGGTAGAGGAAGTTGTTTTAGAAGATCCTGTTACAGTTGAAGAACCTCCAATTGTTAGGGAGAAAAAAGATCCACAATTAGATTTAAATACTGAGAATCTTATCTTTGCTACAATACAATCTTTCGTCTCTTTTGTATGTACAGATGTTGTTGATGATACCGCGGGTGCAAATGATGAACCAGGTCAAAAAGATTTAACTGAAATGTGTGCAGATTATCTATCTGGGGCAGTAAATATTCAATGGAATTGGGATGATACCGCATGGTCTGGTGCAAATACAGGAGATGGATGTGCACTATTTGACAGTGATGGTGATGGTTTTGCTAATTACTCACTTTGTGTGATCGTGTCTGGTGATCCAGCTACTTATTCAACTCATATTCTTTATTCATGTAGTGATACAAGTACTAATAAATGTTTTGGTAGTATACCTCTAACTTCAACTGGTATTGAGTGTTCTGCATTTAACGATGACACTCCAACTTTTGGTGGAGATGATGATACTACTGCACAGTGTACAGTACAACTTTCATCAGTTGGTGGTGGAGAATTAATTGATGTCTGTTCATATCCTTCTGGACAACCAAACTCAGATCCTTCTGATTGTATTATCTTTCAACCTAAATCAGGAAAATTAGAAGTAATAAAAGATTTGGAACCAAATTTGGATTCAGGTCTCTTTAATCTTCTAATTGATGGTATGGTATATGCCAGTAATATTGGAGAAGGTGGAACAACTGGGGAGGAAGTATTGTTAGCTGGTACATATACAGTATCAGAAACAGCTGGTACATTGACTTCCCTTTCTGATTATACAACTTCAATAGAGTGTAAAGATTTAAATGGTACTGGCTCAGTCATTGCATTTGATACTGACTCGTCAGTTTCAGTTACCATAGAAGAAGATACCGATGTAGTTTGTAAAATAACGAATACTAGAAGTGGTGGAACTTTAATAGTTAAAAAGATAGTTACAAATGATAATGGAGGAAATAAAACATATTCAGATTTTAGTTTCCAAGTAAATAGTGATTCTGCTATACCTTTTGAAATTGATGGGCAAAATGATCTTTCAGTTTCACCTGGTACATATACGATAACTGAACCGTCTGTAACAGGGTATAGCACAACATATGATAATTGTACGGATGTTGTAGTTTCAAGTAACGAAACAGAAACATGTACCATAACAAACAATGATATTGCACCTAAGTTAACACTAGTTAAAACAGTTGTTAATGATGATGGTGGAACAAAAGTGGTAAGCGATTTCCCATTGTTTATAAGTTTAATACCAGCAACTAGCGGAGTTTCATACAACTTACTTGCTAATACACAATATGTTGCAACAGAAACGACTCAGACTGGGTATGCTGCATCAGTCTGGGGTGGTGATTGTAATGCAGATGGAACAATTACATTACAACCGGGTGATAATAAAACATGTACTATAACTAATGATGATATAGCACCACAACTAACACTTGTAAAAGTGGTAGTTAACGACAATGGTGGTACCAAAGCTATTGAAGATTTCCCACTATTCATTGGAGATATGCAAGTAGTTAGTGGTGTAGCATCTGAGGTAATGGCTAATACACAGTATACAGTTTCAGAAACCAATCAAACTGGATATCTAGCATCAGCGTGGAGTGGTGATTGTAGTGTAAATGGAACTATTACATTGCTTCCTGGTGAAAATAAGATATGTACTATTACAAATGATGATATTGCACCATCTCTTACACTTGTAAAGAATGTGATAAACAATAATGGAGGAACAGCAACTGCAGCAAACTGGACATTAAGTGCAACGGGTCCTACAACAATTTCAGGTGCAGGTGGGGCAGTAAGTGGAGTATCTTTTGATGCAGGAACATATACCCTATCAGAATCAGGTCCAACGGGATATTCGGCAAGTTCTTGGGTATGTACAGGAATACAAAATTCAGGTACTTCGATTACATTAGGATTAGGACAAAGTGCAACATGTACCATTATTAATGATGATATAGCGCCACAATTAACAGTTATTAAACATGTAATAAATGATTCAGATGGGACCAAACTAGCATCAGACTTTACAATGTCTGTTCTGGGCACAAATGTTAGTGTACCTTCTTTCCCAGGTTCAGAATCTGGAACAACGGTAACTTTAAATGCGGGATCATATAGTGTAACGGAAACTGAAGATCCTATTCACTACAGTCGTATTGACTCAAGTGATTGTATTGGAACAATCGCTATTGGTGAACATAAGACATGTACAATAACTAATAATGATATAGATCATCGCCCAGTTATCGATGTAACTAAAACAGCTAATGACATTTCTATTCCAGAAACTGGTCAGGATGTACTCTTTACATTTACTGTAGAGAATAAGAGTGCTGAACCAGTTACAATAAACTCTCTTTCAGATAGTGTGTTTGGGACTTTAGCAGGTGATATAGATTGTAATGTTGGTACAGTTCTTGCAATAGGAGGAGAATGTAGCTTTACTCACTCAGCCTTTTTAAGTAGTGATAGCTTAACTTCTCATATAAATATGTTTACTGCAGTTGCAAATGATAATGAGAATAACAATGCAACTGATTCAGATAATGAGACAGTAAACTTTACAGATATCCCACCTCAAATTAGAATAACTAAAACAGCAAATCCTACATCTGTACCTGAAACGGGTGGAAATGTACTCTTTACATTTTTTGTAGAAAACATAGAACAGGAAGATATAACTTTAAATAGTTTAGTGGATGATAAATTCGGTAATTTAGATGGGCAGGGAACATGTGATGTACCACAAACAATTTTAATTGGTGGGTCATATACATGTACTGTTTCCAAATCTTTGGAATCAAATACTCTTACATCTCATGTGAATGTTGTTATAGCTTCAGCAACAGATGATGATGGTACTCCAGCAACAGATGCTGATGATGCATCTGTAGATTTTAGTGATGTGCCACCAAGTATATTTGTAAACAAAGTTGCAAATCCAACAGTAGTACCAGAAACGGGTGGAGATGTAACATTTACATTTACAGTATTAAATACAAGTAGTGAAGAATCAGTAACGATTACAAGTTTAAATGATAGTGTATATGGGACATTAGCAGGAGATACAGATTGTGGAGTAGGAACAGAATTAACATCTGGAGCATTTTGTGAATTCTCAATAACTAGGTGGGTAGAAGGAGATTACTCAGGCCCAGACCATGTGAATGTATTTACTGGTAAAGCAGTTGATAATGAGCAAACAGAAGCAACAGATAATGATGATGCAATTGTAGATTTTAGTGATGTACCACCAAGTATAGTTGTAAACAAAGTAGCAAATCCAACAGTAGTACCAGAAACAGGGGGAGATGTAACATTTACATTCACAGTACAAAATACTAGTAGTGAAGAATCGGTTACAATATTAAGTTTAGAAGATACTGTATATGGTTCGTTAGCAGGAGATGCAGATTGTCAGGTTAATACAGTATTAGCAGCAGAAGCAACTTGTACATTCTCAATTAGTAGGTGGGTAGAAGGAGACTTTACAGGTGCAGATCATGTTAATGTCTTTACAGCAGTAGCAGAAGATGATGATGGTACTCCAGCAACAGATGCTGATGATGCATCTGTAGATTTTAGTGATGTGCCACCAAGTATATTTGTAAACAAAGTTGCAAATCCAACAGTAGTACCAGAAACGGGTGGAGATGTAACATTTACATTTACAGTATTAAATACAAGTAGTGAAGAATCAGTAACGATTACAAGTTTAAATGATAGTGTATATGGGACATTAGCAGGAGATACAGATTGTGGAGTAGGAACAGAATTAACATCTGGAGCATTTTGTGAATTCTCAATAACTAGGTGGGTAGAAGGAGATTACTCAGGCCCAGATCACTACAACAAATTTACTGCAGTCGCAGAAGATGATGATGGAACAGATGCTACGGATGATGATGATGAAACTGTATATCTCACAGACGTATGGCCTACAATAGAAGTAACTAAAACCCCTAACCCAACTACAGTGCCTGAAACGGGAGCTAATGTAACATTTACATTTACTGTAAAGAATACAAGTAGTGAAGAACAAGTAGATATTACATATTTAAATGATAGTGATTATGGAATATTAACAGGGGATGCAGATTGTATGTTAGAAACTGTATTAATAGCAGGAGCTAGCTGTGAATTTTCAATAGTAAGATTCGTACAAGGTGATTATTCTGGTCCAGATCATAACAACATCTTTACAGCAAAGGCAGAAGATAATGACAATACTGAGGCCATAGATACTGATGATGCAATAGTCGAATTTACAGATGTATTGCCAGATATCTCAGTACTAAAAACTGGGAATGTTTCAACAGTACCAGAAACAGGAGGTAGTGTAGTATTCACTTATGTAGTTACAAATAACAGTACAGAAGATGGAGAAATTACAGTATTGTCAGATGATAAATTTGGCACATTAGTAGGTGATGCAGACTGTTATGTAGGAACTGTTTTATCAGGTGGAGCTAGCTGTTCATTTGAAGAAACATTTAGTATTCCAGCAGGTATAGCACCAGAAACTCATACAAATATATTTACAGCAACGGTGATTGATGATGATGGAAAGAGTGATACTGATACAGATGATGAAACTATAACATTAACACCAGTACCATCTATAAAACTTGTAAAAGAAGTAGTTAATATGTTTGGATCTGATTCAGATGAAAGTGATTGGGTTCTGTATGCAACAGGAGAAGTAAAAAGTTTCTGGAATTATGGAGATGAAGGAGACTTTGAATATGTAGCACCAGGAATACCATATATATTAACAGAAGATGGCGAAGGGGATTTAGATGAAGAATTTGAAGCAAGTGATTGGGTATGTACAGGTGGTTCACTAGTAAAAAATGTATTAACCTTAACTTCAGAAGATGATGTTACATGTACAATAACGAATACAGCGCTACCAGCAACCATTATTGTTAAGAAAGATGTAATAGATAGTGATAAGGAAGATATATATTCAAATGACTCATTTGATATTGTATTAAGTCAAGAAGGAATAATAGATACACAGGATATTAAAGATACAGTAGAACCTGATATAGCTCAATTTACAAGGCTAGATGCTGGAGAGTATTCAATATCAGAAATTGTAACAAATGGATATAAATTTAATGGATGTTACCCTGAATATATCCAAGAAGAGGAATCAATAAGGGATTTCTTTAACCCAATATCACAAAACCCTCTAATTGAAGTGGAGAATGGAGAAACAGTAACATATATATGTGAGAATCAAGTAATAGAACCAATATTAGAAATTGCTAAATCAAATGATAGTGATGTAGCAGGGGAAATGGCAGGAAATACAGTGACGTATACTTTAATTGTTACAACACCAGATGATGAAAGTGAAGGAACATATGTAGTAAATGATGTTATGGTAACAGATATACTACCATTTGGATTTATATATCAACCAGGAACATGGACAGCAATATCTAGTTTAAGAGGAGATCTTAAGACACTCTTAATTACTGGAGAACCAGGATATGGAAATGGAATACCAGGAGAGTGGAATCTCGGAGATATGATTGAGGGAGAAACTGTAACTTTAACATATGTTGCAGAAACAAATCTTCTTCAGGACCCAGGAATATACAAAGACATAGCATGGACAGAGGGCGAATCTGTATTAGGAGCACAAGTACTTGGAACTTCAGTTACAGAACCGAGTAGTAACTTTGTAAGAACACAGGTCTTGATTATAGAACCAGTAGAAATTGGAGAAGGACAGGTATTAGGTGCAACTATTACATTACCTAGAACAGGAGCAGAAACATATCTAACATTAGGTGCATTAATATCTATGATATTAGGATTCATACTTTTGGTATTTAATCCAAAGAAAAAGATAAAGACATTACTGTTAGCAAGTGTATTACTTTTAGGAGTATTTACTCTTGTAAAACCAATGCCTTCATATGCTGCAGTTGAAAGTATAGATGTACAAATCGAACAACCACAGACACCAACGAATGCAAATGAATTTAAGATAGGTTTTGTAGCATTAGATATTGAGGGAAGAGAAATTTCAGTACAATGTTATGAAACAACAAAAGGGGCATTTGGTTCGCCAATAGTAGCAAACAGTGGAAGTTGTGAAGTAAATAGTAGCCTAATTACTGCAAATGGTACATATGAATTCTATGTAATAGCTACAGCAGGATCAGGCTCAGAAGCAGAAAGTAAATCTTCTAACAAAGTTACAGTACAGGTAGATTTAGATAAACCATCACCAGTTACAAACTATCTTAAAACAAAAGGCACATGTACATATACTCTTACATTTAAAACAGCAAATGATGGACAAACATCTAACATACAAATATTTAGATCTTCAGTACAACCATTCCTTGCTAACAGTACAACCATAATTGATGAATTCCCAGTAACACCAAATACAGATGTGTCATATACAGATAATGATGTATTAGATTGTAGTAAAGAATATTACTATGCAATTAGAGCAGTAGATGTATTTAACAATACCTCAACATTTGTAACAGACAATATTGTAAAGGTAGTAATTGTACAAGGTACAACAACTACTGGGACAGGAACTACTACAACTACAACAGGTGGTGAAGTAGCAGGTGAAGAAACAGTAACTCCAGATGGTACAGGTGGTCCAGATGAGGGAGAAGTAGCTGGAGAAGAAACTACAAATGGGGGAGAAACAGATGATAATGGTACACCAAATGAAGAAGATGAAGAGGATACTGGAACTGATACAAAAGAAGCAACCTTCTGGGACTGGTTTAAATATGTCTTGATTGCACTTGGAGGAATAGTACTAGCTACTGTAGGATATACATATGTCAGAAGTAGACAAAACAGAAATTAAAAACCAGAAAGCAGTATGGAGGAAATATATAGGTATCCTGCTTCTTGTCTTGGGTATTGTAATACTCCTTTTTACCTTTCAACCCATTATTTCAGCATATCTGGATTTTTACTTTGCTCCTACACCCAAGGAAGATCAAGTAAAGGTAGAAATAGTAACAGCTGATGAAGAAATTACCAAAGAAGTAAAACAGGATACTCAAGTAGTATTTGTAGATAACAATTTTGGCCTATACATTCCTAAGATAAAGGCTAATGCTGAAGTAATTAAAAATGTAGATCCATTTAATCAGGAAGCATATACCCAAGCATTAATATCAGGAGTAGCACATGCTAAAGGAAGTTCACTACCATCTGAAGATGGAAATGTGTTTCTTTTTGCCCACTCAGCAGTAAACTTCTATGAAAGAAGAAAATACAATGTTTACTTCTATCTACTCAATGAATTAAGAAAAGATGATCCAATATATGTTAGCTATCAAAATGTAATATACAAATACAAGGTATTAGAAGTTACAATTGTAAATCCTGACGAAGTAAAGTACTTAGGAAGATATATGGAAGAAGATACATTGACTCTAATGACATGTTGGCCAGCAGGAGCAAATATAAAGAGAACAATTGTTACAGCAATTAGGGATATATAAAGGAATATTCATAGGTACTCATAAAATATTAAAATATCCTGTAAAATACATAGGTAAGGAAATATTTTTAAACATATTAGTATGGCAATATTAGATGGAAAACTTACTGCATTAGATATTAATGACTCTATCAAGGAGGATATTTTGGAATATATCGCATTAGGGTATAGAGTTCCAAGACTAGATATAATTCTTGTTGGAGATGATTTTGGAAGTAAGAAGTATGTAGAAATGAAAAGTAAGAAAGCACAGGAACTTGGTATAAAGGGAGTAGTACATACATTTGATGGGGATATATCACAAAGGGAACTTTCAGACCTCATTGTTGAATTAAATAAAGATGAAGAAGTAGATGGAATAATGGTTCAATTACCATTACCAAATCATATAGATGAAAAATATGTTTTAGAAAATATAAATCCTGAAAAAGATGTTGATGGTCTTACATCAACAAATTTAGGAAAACTTTTTAAAAATGATTCAACAGCTATAGCACCTGCTACCGCAAAAGGAATAATGAAGCTTTTGGAAGATTACATGATTCAAATAGAAGGAACGAATGCAGTGGTAATTGGAAGAAGTGATATTGTTGGATTACCAACCGCTGCAATGTTACAAAACGAGAATGCAACAGTAACAGTGTGTCATTCACATACTAAGAATTTAAAAGAGATATGTAAAATGGCAGACATATTAGTAGTTGGCATAGGTAAACCAGAATATATAGATATGGAGTATGTTAAAGAGAAGAGTATTGTAATAGATGTTGGTACAAACAAAAATAGTGATGGTAAGTTAGTAGGTGATGTTAATTTTAATAGTGTTAAAGATATTGTTGAATATATAACTCCTGTACCTGGAGGTGTTGGCCCAATGACAATTGCATGTTTACTAGATAACTTGATGGAGATATATATAAAGAATGTACAAAAGTAATGACATAATTTTTAAATATATAGAGGAAGAATCTAAGAGACAAGTAGAAGGTATTGAATTAATAGCTTCTGAAAACTATGTTAGTGAGGATGTCCTTAAAGCAATGGGGAGTATTCTTACAAACAAATATTCAGAAGGATATGCAGATAAGAGATATTACGGTGGTAATAAGTATATAGATGAGATTGAAAAGGAGTGTATATCAAGAGTTAAAGAAGTATTTAAAGCAGAGCATGTAAATGTACAACCTTACTCTGGTTCTCCTGCTAATCTTGCAGTTCACTTAGCATTCTTAAATCCAGGAGATAAGACAATGGGTATGGATTTATCTGCAGGTGGTCATTTAACACACGGTTTTAAGGTGTCAATTAGTGGTAAATATTTTGATTCAGTTTCATATGGTGTGAATGAGGATGGATATATAGACTATGAAAATGTTAGGAAGATAGCATTGGAACACAGACCCAAATTAATATGGAGTGGGTTTAGTGCATATTCAAGAGTTATTGATTGGAATGAATTTAGAAAGATAGCGGATGAGGTAGGTGCAATACTTGTCGCAGACATATCCCATGTTGCAGGTCTAGTTGCAGTTGGTGAGTATCCATCTCCAGTTGGTATTGCAGATGTAGTTACAACGACAACTCATAAAACTTTGAGAGGACCAAGAGGAGCCATCATTATGTGCAAAGAGGAATATGGAGAGGTAATAGACAAAGCTGTGTTCCCTGGGCTCCAAGGAGGTCCACACAACCATACTACAGCAGCGATAGCAGTAGCTATGAATGAAGTTCTAAGTGATGAGTTCAAAGAATATGCTAAACAGATAAAGAAGAATGCAAAAGTATTTAGTGAAGAATTAATAAAAATGGGATACAAGGTAATATCTGGTGGTACTGATAACCATTTGTTTCTTGTTGATACAGTAAGTAGTGTAGGAAAAAGTGGTAAGGAAGTATCTGATATCTTAGAGAGTGTAAACATCACTGTTAACAAAAATAGTATTCCGAATGATCAAAGAAAACCTTGGGATCCATCAGGTATTAGAATCGGTACTCCAGCAATAACAACGAGAGGAATGACAGAAAAAGATATGATATACATTGCTTCAATAATAGATAATGCATTAAAAGATAGTTCAGAGAAAAATATTGACTCTCTCCGAGAATCTGTTAAACAGTTCACTAAAAAATTTCCAATACCAGGGCTTGGTATTTAATACAGATAAATTTAACAACTACTAGTACATGAAAGGAACCTTTAGAAAAGATTTACAGATAGCGAGTATTAGATCAGAATCTCTTTGGAACAAGTTTAAGGTTCATACATTACTTCAAAATCCTTCACAAAAACAGCCCTCTATCAATGCATATTTAGGGGCTAGGTATAGTAGGTCATCTGACTCTATTGTAGATATTGCAAAGGAAATAATTGATAACAATACAGATGCAGCAGAGAGACTAGAGAATATATTTCATGGATATGGTCATAAATCTGTAGGGGATATGGCAGAACTTTTTGTTTGTATAGAGAATATTCCAATGTTTACAGCAATGAAAACCTTTTACATGAATTCCGTTATCTCTGGTCAAGAGAGATCTACAAGGTATCAAAATTTCGAGACTCCTGAATTTATTAAAATTCCTCAAGATCTTTGTAGTGATATACATATTAGACAGGAGTATGAAAGGATAATGTTAAAACAAATGAAAGACTATAGAGATTTACTTAAGAAAACAAAGATAGCTTTAAAGGAGTATTTCAAGATAAATGAAGAGAGTAGAGATGAAAAATCTGCATGGCAATCTAGAAGTTTTGATACAGCAAGATATCTTTTACCATATGGTTTACAAACAAGTATGGCTGCAGTTATGTCAGCTAGGAATTGGTCTGAATTAATATCATATTTTAATGCTAACGATTCTGTTGTAGATAATGAAGTTGCAAAACTTCTAATTAATTTACTTGGGGATTCAAAAATAAGTATACCAGGATATATTAGAGAAGCAGATGGTTTATTAAGACATACAGATGCTAATTGTTGTAGAAGAAATTCTACAAAAGAAGTTTTAGAGTATCTCAAGGAGAGAGTATCTGTACAAAAGAAATATATAAACAGGGGGTGTGAACAAGATTCATGTGCCGTTAGTTACAATGGTAATATCGTTGAGGACTTAATGACCCATTATGAACTTTTACTTAACCCATTGGGTAGTAAAGATGAGTTAGAGTTTGATCATGATGATGAAAGAATATTAGGAGAAAAGATATTTGAAAATCACAATCATCACAACTTGTTGGGTAATATTGGACAGTCTGGATCTACAAAGATAGAGGGTATGGCATCTTTAGGAACTTTAAAAGATTTAAATAGACATAGGAGTTTTGAAAGATTTATTCCTCTATTCCATGATGATTCTGATATTGATAATGAATTGGATAGGGATAGTGTAGATTGTTTCTTTTTGTGTAACTATTTAGAAATAAAAGAATTAGAATCATTGAGAAAAGATTATGAAAAATCTCTAATAGAAACATATGATAAAATTAAGAATTGGAGAAGGGTGTCTTCCCAATTTATGTCAGATGAAGTATCAAGGGAGTACACTAGGTACCTATTGCCACATGCCCATTCTACCAAATATTGTTTCTATGCTTCTTTTGATGATTTACAATATACAATAAACCTTAGAGTTAAGAGAGGTGGTCATATATCGTATAGGGTACTTGTATATAAATGGTTAGAGTTACTAAGCGAACTAGATGGTATATGGTATCCTTTACTTAAGAGTATTGAAAAACCAGATTTTAAATCTAAAGAACAATTTGTAGATAGAAGTTAATATTTAAATATAAAGATATGATACTTGCAGATAAGAGCATTAAAGAAAAATTAAAAAGTGGAGAGATTAGTATAGAGCCATTTTCTGAAGAGTTTGTTCAACCTGCCTCATATGATTTACATTTAGATAAAAATATATTGGTCTTTAATATGAATGATCATAAGGTAATAGATGTAAAGAAACCTGTTGAGAATTTAATGTTAAAAATTGAGATTGATGATAAAGAGGGGTACACTCTTAAACCAGGTGAGTTTGTATTAGCTAATGTGACAGAGATAACAGGTGTAGATTCTAAACATGTAGGTAGATTAGAGGGTAAAAGCTCACTTGCTAGAATGGGATTGATAATACATGCAACTGCGGGTTTTCTGGATCCAGGTAATAAATTAAGACTGACGTTAGAAATTGCCAACCTTTCACCATTACCAATAAGGATATATGCAGGTATGAAGATAGCACAATTAGCATTTGAACAGTTGGATAGAAATTGTGAAAGGCCATATGGTAGTTCTGGTCTTAATAGTAAATATAAGGGTGATATGACTGTACAGGCTAGTAAGATGTATAAGAATTTTTAAGTTGATATAATACCACTATGTTTGAAGATATAAGGAAAGAGTTCCCAATATTAAAAAATTCTTTATTTGGAAAGAAGTTTGTATATTTAGATAATGCTGCTACTACACAGAAACCTCAATCAGTTATTGATAGATTTACGCAGTATTACAGTAAGGAGAATGCTAATATTCATAGGGGTCCGTATGAACTTTCAATAAATGCGACTCAACTATGGGAACAAGCACATGAGAGTGTAGCTTCTTTCATCAATGCAGATTCATATAAAGAGATAATATTTGTTCGTAATAGTACAGAGGGTTTAAATTTCTTAGTTAATACTTTTGGTAGAGAGTTACTTTCGGATGGTGATATTGTTGTAATTAGTGAGATGGAACACCATAGTAATATTGTTTCTTGGATGTTACTTCAAAAACAGATTAATTTTAAATTAAAATATATTCCTGTTAAGGATGATCTTACATTAGATATTGATTGGTTAAAGGATCTTGTTAAGAAGAACGGTAAAAAGGTAAAGATAGTTTCTGTTGTACATATTTCTAATGTGTTGGGTATTAAAAATGATGTTGAGGAGATATTTAAGATAGCAAAGAGTGTAGATGCATTTACTATTTTGGATGCAGCTCAAAGTGTTGCTAGATGTGAGGTGAATGTAAAAAAGATTGGGTGTGATGCATTAGTATTTTCAGGTCACAAGGTATATGGTCCAACGGGTAGTGGGGCAATATATTGTAAGTTAGAATATTTAGAGAAATTAACACCTTGGATGGGTGGCGGAGAGATGATATCAAAGGTTTCTAAGGATGGTTTAGAATATAACGATTTACCTTGGAAGTTTGAAGCAGGTACTCCAGATATTGGTGGTGGTATAGTACTTGGTTCTGCAATTGAATGGTTAAAAAATACTGTAGAGAATGTAGGTGGTTGGGATGTAATCATTAATCATGAACAGGGTTTAATTGGGTATCTATTAAATCAGTTTAATGGAATAGAGTGGTTTAAACATTTTGGTCCAAACGATATATCGTTAAAATATGGAGTGGTAACTTTTAATATAGAGGGATTTACATTTAGGGGTTGTAAGAATGTGTTAAATATTGAAACTAGTAGAGATGGTAATGGTATCAGTGAGTTTTTAAATATTAGTGGTGTAGCTTTTAGAGAAGGATATCATTGTGCAGAACCATTGCATGATAAATTTTGTATAGGTCCTACTTTAAGGTTTAGTTTAGGTATATATAATAACGAAGAGGATATTAAATATGCTACTAATATTCTAAAGCAGGCTGTACTACGAGGATTATCCTAATTATCCAATCGTGTTATGGGTCAAGAAAATAATGACCTTTTATGATATATTTTGTTATGGATTTAAATACTGCTCGGAGTAATACTCCAATTGATCAACAACAAAATATTTCTAAGGATATTCTTTCTGAGATAATTGAATTACAAAATAAGTTGTCTTCATCTAATTCCCCTATTGAATTAAAAGAAGAGACTATGAGAGCTATTCAGAGGTTGGAAAGAATGGCTAAATGGGGTAACTATAGCACTGAGTTTGAGGGTGTAGATAAGTATGTAGATTGGGTTACAAGAATTCCTTGGGGTAATTTAACTGAAGATAATTTGAATATACAGAATGCTAAACAGGTATTAGATTCAACTCATTATGGTATGGAAACTGTAAAGAATTTAATACTTGATTACCTTGCTGTAATGCAATTAAGAAAATTAAGAGGGTATAAAGAGGCGAGTGATGGTACTGCTAAAGCACCTGTTTTACTTTTTGTTGGTTTACAGGGTGTGGGTAAAACATCTATAGCTAAATCTATTGCTGATTCAATGGGTAGAAAATTCGCAAGGATTTCACTTGGAGCAGTAGGTGATGTTAGAACTTTAAGGGGTGTACCAAGACATGAGATTGATTCTGAACCAGGTCAGGTTATTAAAGCATTGATTCGTACTCAGAGTATGAACCCTGTTATTTTAATAGATGAGATAGAGAAAGCTAGTAGTAATGGAGGTTTGTTAAATGATGTTATGGCTGCACTTTTAGAAGTATTAGATCCAGAACAAAATAGCGCATTTATAGATCACTATATCGATCATCCTGTAGATTTATCTAATGTGTTTTTTATATGTACTGCAAATAACTTAGGAGGATTATCTGCTGCGTTACTAGATAGAATGGAAGTTATTCGTTTTACTAGTTACTCTGATGAAGAAAAAGCAGTTATTGCAAAATCATATATATTACCAAGAGTTCTTGCAAATATTGGCCTAACTACAAATCATATCCAAATAGCAGAGAGTGTTTGGCCATTGCTCATTCGTCCTGTTGGTTTTGATGCTGGTATTCGTCAACTAGAAAGAAATATTTCTACATTAGCAAGAAGTGCTGCTAGAAAGATAATGGGGGGACAACCACTACCTATTGTAATAACTCCGGAAAATGTTAAAGAGTATGTCCTTCCAGATCAGGGACCACTAAGTTAAACTCCTTTAAATGGGTTGTTAAGTTTTAAAGCATCCATTGCTCTTGTTAATCCTGTACTATTTTTCTGTTTACTTTTCTTTGGTACTACCTTGTTTGTTTTATAGTCGTTTGCTTTAAACTGCTTTAAATCAGTCCCAGTTATTACATACTTTGTTATTGTGTTACCACTGTTTTGGTTGTTGTCCATCATCATCTCCTATTATTCCCTGAGGTGTTATATGAGTCCTTCCTTTTTGAATCTCTTCTCTCTCTTTTATAACTTGTCCTGGGATTGTACCCTCTTCAATTATTTCTTTAAATGTTTTTTGAGAGTCATATTTTTTGGGGTTTAGCATCTGTTCTTGTTCTTCTAACCTCTTAGCTAATTCTTTTTGATATTGAGCTCTCTCTTCCTCAATTGTTTGTATATCTCCCTGTCTTCTTTCAACGGCCCTTTCAATCAAATCATTTTGTTTTGATATGTCTGTACTACTTGTACTTACTGGTTGTTGAGATGCTGGAGGTTCAAATATTTCAGCTAATTCTTTAATACTTCGTGTATCTGTTTCTCCCATATGTAATTTTTTTTCTTCAAGTTCTCTTGGATCTGAAGTTATCAATTCATGCTCTGATTGACTGGAGAGTACTTGTATTCCTACATGGTTAGCTCCTGCGAAGAATAGACCTTGCCCTTTATCACAGTTTAGTAAGAAATTTCTTTCTCCATCAGAAAGGTTGAACACTTGTTGTAGTTTCTCTAATGCAGATGGACTTTGTTTCATAAGGACTTGAATTGAGGAGTTTGAGATTATAGCTCTTCCCATATCGTTGTTCATAAAGTCAGCTACATCCTGAGTTATTGTTGTTAATCCTAAGTAATACTTTCTTGCTCTTTTGGCAATAGAGTACATAAATTTAGCAGAGTCTTCTCTTTGCATCATATACCATGCTTCATCAACTATGAGTAATCTTCTCTTCCTATCTTTTCTTATAATGGTCCATATAAAGTCGAGCATAAGATACATTGATAAAGGTTTTAATTCTTCTTGTAAATCTCTTACACTAAATACAGTAAATGGGTTATTTATTTCAAAATTAGTTGCTTCGTTAAATACTCCAGCACCACTACCAATAATGTATTTTTCCATTCTTCTTGCTAGTTCGTGTGCTTCTGTTTCGGCCATTCCTTTTAATACCTTATATAAATCTTCAAGAAGAGGTGGTTTGTTCTTTTGAGTAGTAGGATCGAATGTAATACCTTTTTCTCTATATGTTAATATTAATGCCCTATCAAGTATTGAAGATTCTATACTGGTTAATCCATCGAACATTACCTTAAAAAATCCTTGTAAGGCTAGTAACTTCATTCTTAATTCGTCATCTCCTTCTTCTGTTACACCAGATAATTCAAATGGGTTCATCTTATGTCCTTTGTCTTGAGAGAATGAGATGTAAGATCCATTTACTGCTTTTGTTAGATCCTCATACTCCCTTTCTGGGTCTACAATGATAATGCTTGTTCCTAACATTAAGCTTCTTACAGCTTCAAGTTTTACAAAGTAGCTTTTACCTGCTCCCGATTTTGCAAATACAACAGCATTTGCATTCTCTAGTTCAAATCTATCAAATATGATTAAACTCTTGTTGTGCATATTTATCCCGTACATTATTCCATGATCCATTGTTAACTCTGATGTAACGAATGGGAATGTAGTAGCAAGAGAGGTAGTATCCATGTTTCTAGTTATATATAGCTTGTCTAACCCTAATGGTTGGGTACTGATAAAGGCTTGTTCTTGTTGTAATGATGCTGGTTTTGCAACAACACTAATTGCAGCGAGAGTAGAGGTTACATTACGACTATATTTTTCTAACAACTCTTTGGTTGGTGCATATATAGTTACATACATTGCAAAGTGAAAAAACTTTTCTGTTCCTTCTGCTATTGAATCTTGTAGCTGTTGTGCATCTGAAAGTGCAACTTTGAGAGAAGGGTCTACTACTTTTCTTTCTTCCATTTGACCATATACAGTTGCTTCCATTTCCCCTATCTTCCTTTTTAATTTTTCTAATATTGTTTTAGAATCTACAGGGTAGTAGAAGGTACTAATTCTTAGTGAATGCTCAAAATTAATAATAGGGGATAGCCAGTTTGGTCCTACAAATCTAGGATATCCGCTAATGAAGAATGTTCTAGAGAAGTAATCACCCATTTGTAGAGTATTAAAGTCAACCTCTATATCTATTGGAGCTATTATATCTTGTGTTGTAAGTCCATCAAACTTCCCAATCCTTGGTTCCTTGTTAATTGCATATTCAGAACTTTTAATTGGTTTAAGATTATCAAATAGCTTAAAGAGTGGGTTTACTTTTTTCTTTTTGCTCTCTTCATCGTTATATCTCTCCTTGTCAAATTTTGCTTGATCTTGGTTAGAATCCATCTCTTTTTTTAAATCTTCTTGGAAAGTAGTAAACTTGTTTGTTACAAGCTTTTCCTTCTTCTCATTCAACATTTCCATAGTTTTTGAGGTATATTTATTGTTGTCCATTTTCGTTCTTTGGTATCTCTTCATCTGGATTATATATTGTGTATAGCTCTGTAATTAGTTCTTTGGTTGTAAGTTGGTGTCCAAATAGACCCATTCTACCTAATTGTTTTAATATATGGTCTCTTTTGGGGTATAGGAATATCTTAGCTTTTTCTAATAATTGATCTTGTTTCATTTGTACCTGTTTTTCAAGTTCTTCTCTATTCTTTTTTGCTTGTAACATATTAGACATTGGAATTTCTCCTGCCGGATTAAAAGGTATTATAATGAAGAAGTTTTTATCTAAAACATCATTTTGTACAATTAGATTTTGTATAAATTCAGTATATATCTGTAACTGTTTTTTTAATCCTTCAGACATACTGTCATTTTCCTGTTGTTTAAGATAGTCTACATAGTTTGAAATATCTATTCTTCTAGTTCTAATCATTATTTGAATATGGAAGCTTAGGGAGTTGAGTAGCCCTGCAAATGCATATATTTTCCCATCTTGCTCATACTCTGCTAACAAATCAAAATTTATCGCAGATGTTTGTATTACTAGTGCAACACTGCCACTTTTTGTAATGATTAAATCATCCAGTATCTCATTAACTTCGAGATGATCCTGAGTAGATGATATTGTTCTTGCTCTTGCATTTGTATCCATTATTTAAGTGTAATCCTTAATGGTAATTTATTAAAATCTTTATTAACAACTATTCTTAAACTAGGTGTTGTAGTTGGTACTCCTTCAAACTCTATAATGTAAACACCTTCTGGGTATACTTTATTTGTAAGGAAATATCCATTTGGGCCAGTTTTATTTGCATACAGAATTTTACCATTTATATCTTTTAGATATGTGTTTATATCTGAGAGTGGTTGGTTATCTTTAGTACAGAGCCATATATTAATGTTACCTGGTAGTTTGTCCACACTCTTAATTGAGAATTGGTATTTAGATATATTCTCTTCTGATATTGTTATTATATTCTCTGTATTCTCAACAGGTTTACTACTTTGTACTTGTTCTATATCCACCAGTTTTTTTTCTGAAAGGATGTCATCTCCTGGATTCTCATCAAAATCATCTATCTTTTGTACTGGTGGAATTTCAGATGCACCTATGATTTTAGGTTTATTCAATTCCTCTCCTGTTGTTAATTCAGGCTTTATTCTTTCGTCCTTCAGTTTGTCATTTAACCATACTCTTTGTGTAGGTCTGTTTATTGCAGTAAAGAAGTTCGCAATTGCTTTATCTGCAGGTTGATCATTGATAGGGACAAGTGCAAAGAATGTTCCTAATCCCGCAAATATTACGAATATTGGTATACCAATTACTCCTGGTATATCACCTCTTGATGTTAGATAGAGGAATATTCCTCCAATACTTACTCCTGTAGCTAAGTATGCAAACTCTTTTAAAGTAAACTTTGTAAAAAGTTTGAACTCTACATCCAAGACATTTTGTGGTATGGGATGTTGTCTCATGATTCACAAATAGTTTACCAGAATTATGTAAAATAGTGGAGAGAATATCCTCTATTGTCCATTTAGGTGTATAAGTTGTGAATCCTTAAGTATTTCTTTAGGTAATGTTTTATAATCTATTACTGTAATAAAGGTTTGTTGTTTATCAAGTATCTTCTTTTCAAATATTTTTTTAGTGTTGTATATATCTAATTCAGAAGCTATATCATCAAGTAAAAGGACAGGGTAGTGTGATGTTTTATTAAATACAGTATCCTGAGTTTGAAATATTAATTCTCCAATTGCTAATCTTTTTTCACCTCTTGATCCAAATTTATGAATATCTCTATCTTTTGATATACTCCAATCATCCCTATGTGGTCCTATATTTGTATATCCTGTTGCAATATCTCTCCTTTTACTTTTTTCTAAATCTTGTTCAATACTTTCTTGAAGATACTCTGTATTTCCTAGCTTCCTTTTATCAAATGTAAATCCTGTTTTATACTTTACCTCGTATCCTTTATGTGAGAGCTCTTTTGTTAGAGATATTCTATTTTGTGTTATATATGCAGATGTTAATGAAAAATGTTTGCTCCAGAAATTAAGTTGAGGATCATTTATTGCTATTATTCCTTGCTCATAGAAGAGTTTAGACAATCTCTTTAGATATGCATTCCTTTGTCTAAGTATTTTTCTAAAATCTTTTAGTAATGTCTCATACTCATAGTTATATTTTTGTATCGTATCATCTAAGAAATCTCTCCTTTGAGAGGAAGATATCATGAGTAGTTCTATTTTTTCTGGATTGAATATTGTTGCTGATCTATTTTCAAAAAATGTTTTAGATTTTACACTCTTACCTTCTATTTTTAATATTCTACTATTCGCATCTTTAAAATATACATATGATTTATTATCTTCAATACTTTCTATACGTGTATGTATTTGTTTGTTCTGTTCGTCATTTATATATTCATCCGTTGGTGCCCATGGAGATTTCCCATTGGCTAAAAGATAGATTGCTTCTAGTACAGAACTTTTTCCTTGTGCATTACTACCGTAGAAGATAGTAATGTTTTTATCAAATTCAAATGTTCGGTCTGTGAATTTCCTAAAGTTTTTTAATATGAGTTTTTGTATCATTATGTCTTAAGTATACTTAAGAATGCTTCTTGAGGGATATTAACTTGACCAATCATCTTTAATCTTTTCTTCCCCTTTTTCTGTTTTTCTAAAAGTTTTAATCTTCTAGTATAGTCACCACCATATAGTTTGGCTGTTACATCTTTTCTAAATGCTTTTACATCTTCTCTTGCTATTATTTTTGCTCCTATTGATGCTTGAAGAGGAATAGGGAATTGTTGTCTTGGTATTTCCTCTTTCATTACCTCGAGCAATTTAGCAGCTTTACCTCTTGCGAGATCTTTTGTTTCTAGGAAACTTAATGCAGGTATTTCTTCATGGTTAACAAGTACAGCTACTTTTACTAATTCTACTGGAAAGAAATCTATGAGTTCATATTCCATTGAAGCATATCCACTAGATTTGTTTTTTAATTGATCAAAGAAATTAGATACTAAAGAGGCTAGTGGAATATCATATTCTAAGATTATATATTGATCCTTTAATTGTATATCTCCAGATGGTGATGTTAAATATTTAGTATCTACATATTGTCCTCTTTTATTTTGGCATAACTCCATTATTATTCCCATATATCTATCAGGAGTCATCATTTTTAATCGAACCCACGGTTCAAATATTTCTGATATTTCAGATGGATCTGGTAATTCTTGAGGAGTTTGTATTGTTATCTTACTTCCATCTGTCTTTGTAACTTTGTACTCTACTGTTGGTGCTGTAATTATTAATTCAACATTGTATTCTCTCTCTAATCTTTCTTGAATTATTTCCATATGTAGTAAACCTAAGAAACCACATCTAAAGCCTGTTCCCAAAAGACTAGATCTTTGATCAGAGAATGTTAAAGATGCATCATTCATGCTTAATTTGTTTAATCCTATCTTTAAGGGTTCATATTGATCTGTAGTAGTAGGAAAAAATGTAGCAAATACATTCGGTTTTGGAGTTTTGTATCCTTCTAATGGAGGTGTGTCTTTTGAATCTGAGATAGTGTCTCCTACTGTAAAGAAACTTATTTCTTTTAATCCTGTTGCAATATATCCTACTTCTCCTGTATTTAATTCTGTTGTTTCTTCTAAATCTGGTGTAAAGATTCCTACCTCTGTTGGTTTGAATACTTCACCTTTTTGAAGTATGTAAAGCTCTATTGATTTTCCTGGTATATATTTGACCTTACCATCAAATATTCTTACTGCAACAACTACACCTCTATGCTCATCATAGAAGGAATCAAATATTAATGCTTTAAGAGTGTTATCCATATCACCCTTTGGAGCAGGGCAGTATTCAATGATTGCATCTAGTAATTGTTCTACACCTTCTCCTGTTTTACCAGATACCTTAATTATGTCTTCTTTGTTAAATCCTAGTAATTGGGTTAACTCATCTTCTCTAGCTTTAATATCTACATTTGGTAAATCAATTTTGTTAATTACAGGTATTAATGTTAAACCTAAATCTAATGCTTTTTGAGTTGTTGAAATAGTTTGTGCTTGAACACCCTGTGATGCATCTACAAGAAGTATTGCACATTCACATGCAGCTAATGATCTTGATACTTCATATGAGAAATCCACATGTCCTGGTGTGTCTATGAGGTTTAATTCATATCCTTTCCATATCATTCTACAAGCTTGTAGTTTAATGGTGATTCCTTTCTCTTGTTCTAAATCCAATCTATCTAATATCCTTGATTCTCTTTTATCCCTAGATATATCTATATGAGCAGCTTCTAACATCCTATCTGCTAATGTAGATTTACCATGGTCTATATGTGCAATTATTGAGAAATTGCGTATTTTATTTAGATTGCTGTTACCCATATATATTGAATACAGGGTAATTATATTACATTTCTAATGAGAAACTAAGCGTTAAAATGAAAGCTCTTTAATATTTAGCTGGAAGTCTTCTTCGAATTGTACATCAGAAAAGGTTTCTACAGCTAAGAATATGATATATTTTTGACCTGGTATTAATGTTATTTTATGTGATGTAACATCACCGTTTGGAGCTTGTAATCTATATACTTGGTCACTAATAATCATAGTTATATCGGAACCTGTAGGTAATTGAGTACCTCCATATATTTCAACAATGGTTTCTTGAGCTTTATTATTTATGATTTCTATTATTGGTTTAGAGTATCTATCTGATTCTCTTCTTGTAAGGATTGTCTTGTATGTATACTGTCCATCAACTTCATCTATTTTCTCTTGTGAGAATATTTGATGTGTTCCTCCAACAATATTTACTTTCAATTCTGCTTTATTACCAACACCTAACACATTTATATTGTTAAGTGCTTTTGTAATTGGTTGCAAATTCATTACAGTTATTGTTGGGAGAATGAAAAGAAGTGCAAGTAAACCAAATGCAATGGGTTCTAAGACAAAGGTGGCAAATTTTTTAAATTTTTCTGTTCTCATTCTAGTAATACTTCTTACTATCAGGATATACTTTATTTGTTTCAACTTCAAATGTCTTCAGTGCTCCCAATCCCGTTATGAATGATATACCACCTGCTAATATTGCTATCCATGAATATGTATCATTTTGTATTCCATTTCTTATCACTAATGCTGATGCTATCCAAAGGAATGCACACCAAATGAAGATTTTAAGAAATGATGTATCATCTTTTGTTATCCATTTAAGCATATTAAACTCTGCTACTTTTACAATTGTTTTTGGATTATTAGATGCTGATTGAAATATTGCAGTTTTGATAATTAGATACATAGTTGGTACTGCTAAAGAGAGTAGCATTATTAAATCAGATATTGAGTTTACAAATTGTGTAACCTCTCTATCTTGAAAATATATTTGTGTTGAGAAAATACCGTTTATATCATTACCTATTTGTAACGAAAAACCGTATATTGCACTTACTACAAAAACCCCAAGTGATTTACCAGCAATCATTGTTATTGCAGGAATTATGGTGTTCTTAAGCGCCCTTTTTAGTATCTTTGACATTATTTATGGACAGTTTGTTAAGTTGAATTGCAAGTCTAGATCTTTTGCGGCTTGCTCTACCTTTGTTTATAACATGTTTCTTAGATGCTTTGTCAAGAACTTTGAAAGTTTGTTTTAAAGATTTCTCAGCACCGTCCTTCTCTCCTGCAGTTATCTGATCTTGGAATCTCTTTACAGACTTCTTTATTCTTTTTCTTAATCTGTCGTTATATACTGTCCTTCTCTTAGTTTGTCTAAGGTCTTTTATAGATGTTTTTAAATTTGGCATTATTACAAAAAGTGAATAAAATGATAGTGTATTCGGGTGTATTATATACATTACTTGTAGGTTTGTAAACAGAAAATTTTACTGATACACTATTTTATATGGTTCAAATAAATACAAAGAAAGTACTACTTAATATTTTGATTATTCTTATCCCATCTATTACGATTACATCATCAGTTTACTTAGTGTTAAATGGTAAAGAAGATGTAAAAGGGGTATCGGTAGTACAGGAGAAGAGTACCCCTTATATTACAAATATGATTTCTAATGTAGCATATGTGGGTAAAGAGTATATATTTGTACCAAGGATTGTTGGTGGAAATACGGAGAATTTGAGCGTCTCAATACAGGAGGGGCCTAGTTGGATGGCAGTTGATGAAAATGGTTTTGTAGTTGGTATACCAACAATACAAGATATTGGTACATACAGAGTAATTCTAACTGTTTCAGATGGTACATTAAGTTCAGATTTAGTTGATTATGTTATTGTGGAATAGGGTAAAAAGGAATGGACCTTTAGTAGTAGGTGTACTGTTTGTACTAGTTTGTGTAGTAACGGTTTTTGTTGTAAAGGTCTCAGGTTCAGAGAGTTCTATATTTGTTGAAGGTTGTACTCCTTACAATATTGATATAAAAAGGGGAGATGAGGAGAATACTGTTAATATATCATGGAAAAGTAAAAGTAAGTGCTCAGGTTATATTGTGTATGGTACTGAGATGAAAGATTTAAGAATGGTTGGAATAGATTTGGAAAATGGTATAGAGAGTAAGAATCATACCGTTGTATTAAAATCTTTACTATCTTCTAAGATATATTATTTTTCTGTTGTTTCAGATGGTATTAGTTATGGTAAGTCCGGCTTACCAATTTCCTTTTCTATCGACTCCCTCTAGATTTTCCTCTTAATATTTTCTCTTCAAAGTACTTCTTTGGATTTGTAACTTTATACTTTGTTAGCTCTACATCGCTATATATTCTTGATTCTACTATCATACTTGATATTGTCGTTCCCTCTGGTCTTGTATATATTATCCACCCAGTTATTAGTATTAATATACCTATTCCAATTCTGATGATGAAGTTATCAAATATACCAGTACTTGGAACTTCTTGTTGCTCTTCTTCTGTAATATTGTCACAATCCTGTGCAACTGTAATCATAGCTTCTGCTCTTAAAGTTGCTGGATCAAGTGGTATCTCAACAGGATTTACAATTACTTCGTTTTGATTTTGTCCTGATATTGCAGTGCTACTTGCAGTTGCCTGGAATGTAATTACTAAATTCCCTTGTGCAGGAACACTCCACGCACTAGACGGCTGCCATACAATTTCTTGTGATTCTCCTACAGGTGTTATCGTTACCATTGACGCATCTGTTACAGTTGAACCATTCACTGTAGATGTTGCTGCTGAGTATATGAATCCAAGTGGTAACTTATCTTTAATAGAGGTAATACTGTCTGCTACATCTTTATTATTCTTTACTGTGATTGTAAACGTTGCTAAATTGCTTCCCTCAACTCTTTCTACACATGACTGAGCTGATGTCTTTGTTGTTGTGAAGTTAGACTTTTGAGCTTCTGTTATGGGTTCTTCTGTTGCTGGTTGTTGTGGTGTTACATCTGTTTGAGTGAAAATTACTTTGGTAGATGCTGATCCAATACTAATATCATCAACAAATACCTCTGTTGTAATAGTTAAATCTCCTAGATGATTATTAAGAATATCAAAGGATTGGCTTTCAAAGTTTGTGGCATCATACAAATCTAATTTGGACATTGTTATTGAACCTTTAGAGGATTCAACTGTAATTCCACTCTTAGCTGTAATAGTGGCGAATTTATCTCCAAATGAGTATTTTATCTTTACATTATTGCTAGCTAATTGTCCTACTGATATAGAGATTTGTGATACTTTTGTTTTTCCATCACTTTGTTGTTCTGTAATAGCGGACATTGTAGTTACCGTTGTTGATCCTGCCGTTTGTATATCAACAACTCTTCTACATACTATTGAATTGATTTGGTCACCTTGCAAGTCTTTGGCAGTAGCGAGCACTTCTACAGAACTTAATCCTTCAAAATTTGTTATTTTCTTTGTAATCTTATTTCCATCTGTACTATCTGGGGTAAAACTCTCTGTATTTATTTTGAACGAGTAATCAGTATACGTTGATTTATCAAATGTAGCTTCAACATTAATTTCGTCCGTAGGTTTAATTCTTCCTGTTATTATCTTTCCGTCTTGATCCTTAAGAATCATATTTTCACATCTTGTATCAGAGATACTTCTAACGGTACAACTTTTATATGTTTCTTTCGCAGTAGTACTATTTAGTAAATTATCAGCTACTTGGTTTATGTCACAGGTAGCATTACATGTTTGATCTGAATCTACTGTATTGATATTGAAAAGAAATGCTCTCTTAGGATCTCCACACTCATTTACAACTGCTGGATCTATCATGTAACAGCCACAAGTTATTTTATTAAGTTCTTCTTCTTGGCTTTGTTTATCATTTAGTGCATAGAAGTAGACCACAGCTCCAACAAGAGCAAGTAACAGGATGATTCCTACTATAACTAGGGCTTTGAGGGCTTTTTTAGTATTTCTACTCTGTCTATCCATGTAAAGGCAGTTTTAGCTATGTTAAAAAATATGTTTTCTTAATAGAGTTTATGAGAATATCAGTAGTAATGTCAACAAGATATTTATGTGGTTGTACAAAAGAGAGTAAGCCCCAATTTGGGTTCTATTCTTCCAGTTTTGATTTCATAGTCTAGATTACATAACTTATGATACTTATTTACTATTTTTTCCCATGAATATTTTTCACTTGCATCTAAAAGAGGTTTTACTGTAAATGGTGGTACTTTAAGAATAGAGGCTATTTGTTGAAAAGAGGTATGTTTATCAGTTAAATGTTTTGTCATTGTTATCAATTTCATATTTCTTGCAATCATTGAGAATATGAAATTAGGATCTACTTTTTGATTTAAGATTTTTTCTAGTACCTTGAGTGGTTTACCATTTTGAATATTCATCTCATCAAGTAATTTCCAGATATCTTCTTCTAATGTATCTGGTGCAATCTCTCTTACATCTTTACTTGTAATGAGTTCTTTTCCTAGAAGTTTTAATTTTCTTAGATTGTTTTCAAACCTTTCGGTATCAAAATTTGAGTACTGTATTAGTAAATTAATAGCATCTGTTTCCAACTGTATATTATTCTTTTTAACTATTTCTTTTGCCCAAGTTATGAATGTTCTTTTATTTAGCTTATCGTATTCTTCAAGAAGATTTTTAGTTTTAAAATATTTAACATATTTAGTAACAGCACTAACTTTTTGATCTTCCCATATTATTATGTTGTCTGTACTATTTCTTTCTAAATATTCAAGTAAAAATGGTATTAATTGCTCTTTGTCCTTATTTCTATATATTCTTTTTAGAAATATTAATCTAGAGGAATTAAAAAGAGAGGAGGATGTTAGGATATCAGATATTTTAGAGCTATCTGTCTTATCTCCATCTATCAGAATATATTCAGAATTAGTTTCTTTCCTTAATTGATTAACCAATTCTTTAGCATGGCTTAAAGAAATATATGTATCATTACCTATGTATAGCTTGAACATGTTTTTTTAATTTGTACTTTCTTGTATATCTTGTACTACTATTGGTTCTTTACCAAGTAGTATTGAAATATCTTCTCTATTTAATTTGGTAGTTATGTATTCAGGTTTTAATATATTTTCAGTTTTAAGATATTTGGAGAGTTGATTAACTGAATATTCAAACTCTGCATCCTTATTTGAGAATACATGTATACCCTCTTTGTCACTGTAAAGAGTTTGTTTGTATACAATGTTTAGATATTTAAACTGAAGCTTCAATTCCTTTGTTTTCTCTGATGCTTCTTTACTCCCCAATCCTGCATTGTAAACATATATGGAGGGGTTCTCTGAGTAGAGTTTTGGATTAGCTAGTACTAAATCTAGATATTCATGAATATTGTCATATTTTCCTAATCCTGCAATAGGGGCAATTGAGTAAGCTACTGTTGGTTGTACGGCAATTAGTGATTTATTTCCTGCCATTGGATCAAGCACAAATGAGTAACTTTCCGAAGTAGAGTCCTTTAATCCTTTTAATATATTAACCCCAGCTTCTATATCGTCTAGTGTGAATTCTGATATTTTAATATTATCCTGTATTGCTGTAATCATACCCATTATTTTAGTTGGATTGAGCAAAGTTTCAGATGTAAGTATCACATCTTTTAATGCTGTTAATACCTTTTGTTGTCTTCTTGCTCTAGCATAGTCTGACCCCTCACCATTTTGTTGGGAGTGTCTTGACCTTGAATACTTAAGTGCAGTATCTCCATCCATTAACTGTGGTCCGCTAGTAAATGAAACTTTTTGATAGCCATTTCCAAGTGGATATTTATAATCAGTAAAACTATTTTCAACATTTACATATATTCCACCTACAGAATCAATTAGATCTACAAAGCCTTTAAAATCTATCATTGCATAGTATTGTATTTCCATACCAGTAACACCCTCTACAACCCTTTCTAATTGAGGAAGACCAGATCCCTCTTTCTTTTGTTCATTTACTGCATATGACGAATTTATCTTGTTAAACCAGTATTTATCTGGATTTACTTGAGCTTCAAAATCTCTTGGTATAGAAACCATTACTATGTTTTTTGTTTCATAGTTATATGAGGCTACTATTAAAACATCTGTATTAAGTAATTTTGTTTTTTCTCTAGTATCTATTCCTACTAAGAGAACATTTGTAAATTTACCAGTACTATCCTTCTTAAGTTCTGGTTCCTTTGGCTTTTCTATTAACTGACCTGGATCAAAGTTAAAACCGATATCTTTTGTAATTTTGTAACCTTTATATGCAGAGTAAATACCTACTCCTAGTGCTGATATGAGAAGTAGGGTAAGTACAATGGATATCCATTTTCGTTTTTTACTTTTTGGTTTTCCTTCCATATTTTGTTTAAAGGGTTTACTCTTCTCGAGTTCCCTATCTGATATGTTTAAAGATACTTCCATTGGGCAGAGTTAAGTAATTTATCTAAGGTATGTTTGTATATTTCTGTTATGTTCACTTAGAGTTTCTGCAAAATATACATTGCCTTCTGTGTCATGAATGTAGTAGTAGTAATTATTAGGTTTTGGATTCCTAGTAGCATTGATAGAAGATAGGCCTGGATTGCATATTGGTGTTGGAGGAAGTCCTTGTACCTTGTATGTGTTGTATGGGTTGTTTTCCTCCTTGTCACTATTACTTATGACATACTTCCAATCCTTTTTAGGATATAGGAGGGTGGCATCTATTTGTAGTAACCAACCTTCTGCATACCTTCTTTTTATTATATCTGCAATTAGTGGTCTATCTTCAGAATTATATGCTTCTCTTTCAACCATACTTGCTATTATTATGTCTTGGTATGTGTCATTAATTCCTACTTTCGAAATGAATGTATCAACCAATTTTTTTAAAACATCTTTTGTTAAAGCATCTTTTGAAAATGCGTATTTGTCTGGAAATAGGAAACCTTCCAGATTACTAGTTACGTATGGGATTCCTAATGTAGAAATATATGTAGTATCTGTTGTTAAAGCGAGGAATTCTTCTTTTGAGAAATTAGCATTTCCACCTTTTACTAACTCCGTAGAAAGAATATTGGCTATCTCATCTTTTCTTAATCCTTCTGGTATTGTAACCCAAATATCTAAATCTTTAGCCTGTTGTATTGTCTCTGCTATTTCTTTAATACTTAAATTTAATGGTATTTGGTAATTACCAGCTTGTATTTTAGAAGAGAGATCATTTAACTTTAGGTAGAGCTTAAAGTAATAGACCCATTTTTCTTTTAGTATTCCTTCTTCTACTAGTTTATTAACAATTGAATCTACAGATTCTCCAGTATCAATCTCTAAAGCAACTTTTTCGGTACTGTCATTATTTGGAGTTTCTATTGCAGAGTCGTAGTTTTTCTTTATTAGAAAACCTGCTACTAAAACAGTTAATAAAGCTAAGAGGAAAATTTTAGTTAAGCTTTTCATTTTGTTTTGATTCAGAATTTAGAAAATCTTGTAAAAATACTGTAGCTGCTATCATATCAATTTTATTCTTGGAAGATCTACTGTTTTGTCCTAAAGATAGTAACATATTTTGTGCTTGTGAGGTAGAATAACTTTCGTCTTGAAATATTATTGGTAAATTAGTAATTTTTGAGAGTTCGTCTGTAAATTTCTGTATTTTCTTTGATGTTCTTTTATATATTTCTTCAAATTCTTGAGGTTTACCAATAAGTATTGTTTTAACTTTATAATCTTCTATTATTTTTAATATAGAGTTTAAAACATTCTCTATTCCTCTATTTTTAGTTACCTCTAATACCTCTAAGGGAGATGCAATTATTCCTTTACTGTCTGATATTGCTAATCCGAATCTTTTATCTCCATAGTCTATTGCTAGTATTGGTTTTTCTGTTTGCATATTATTCTAGTATTCCCTTTATTCGTTTTATTCCAGATCCAACACTTTCCTGTTTTGTAATTTTAAACTTTCCTAATTCTGAAGTATTAGATACATGTGGTCCATTACAAATTTCAGTAGAAAATGGATTTGTTAAATCACCAATTGTATATATTTTTACTGTATCACCATACTTTTCTTCAAATGCAGCAAAGGGAACTAACTTAAGAGCTTCTTCTTTTGATACTTCTTTGTAAGTTATTCCCAGTTTATCTCCAATTGCCTTATTAACAATATTCTCTATTTCTAATATCTGTTCATCTGTTAGTTTATTGTCATATGGGAAATCTAATCTCAGTCTCTCTGAGGTAATATTACTCCCTTTTTGATATACACTGTCCCCTAACACTTTCCTTAATGCAGAGAGGAGTAGGTGAGTTGTAGTGTGATATTTAGTAGACATCTCAGATGTATCAGCTAGTCCTCCTTTGAATAGACCAGCAGAAGATGTTCTAGATTTTTCTTGATGTAATTCTTGTGATTTATTAAATCCTTCAGGGTTAGTTATTTGTATATCTCTTTCTTTAAGAATCTCTTGGGTTACCTCTTTTGGTAATCCGTATGTTTCATACATTTTAAATATCTCTTCACCTGTTATTTCATTTCTCCTTAGTATAATTTTGTCTAATTCTTTTAAACCATATCCAAGAGTGTTGTTAAATTTCTTCTCTTCTTCTGTTAAGGTGTTTAATATTAGCCCTTTCTTTTCAAAGAGTTTTGGCCATATGTCTTCAAATTGGTTAATACAAATTTCTCCTATTAATCCTGTAAAATCTCCCTCTATTCCTAATTTTCTTGCATGTCTCATTGCTCTTCTTATTACCCTTCTTAGAACATATCCCTGTTGCGTATTAGCAGGTGTTACACCATCCATAATCATCCATGTTGCTGCTTTAATATGGTCTGCGATGATTCGTTGAGAGTGTATATCACTATTTAGAGAAAGTTCTTGAACTTTCTGCAATATTGGTTTGTATATATCTATCTCAAATATACTTTCTACACCCTGACTAATCATTGCCAATCTATCTAAACCCCCTCCGAAATCTACATTATGTCTTCCAAGTGGTAAGTATTTTCCATTTTCTAGTAGGTATTCCATAAAGACATTGTTCCCTACCTCTACTAATTCTCCATCATCTGTTTTGAAAAATATTTCACTATCTGGTCCACATGGTCCTCCTGTTGGTAACCCCCACCAGTTATCTGCTCTTCCAAGTGGCATAATTCTTTCCGTTTTACCAACCTTTGCATCTATATTGTACTTAGCAAAGATTCCTTTCCATGCTTCAATTGATGTGTTATCTTGGGGTATATCTCCTTCTCCTTCGAATACAGAAGCATATATTCTATTTATATCGAACTGTAATACTTCAACAAAAAATTCTACAGTCATTTCTATAGCTTCTTTTTTGAAATAATCATTTAAAGACCAGTTTCCTAACATTTCAAATGTAGTACAGTGAGTCTTATCTCCTACCTCATCGATATCTCCTGTTCTTAGACATCTTTGTGAATTGGTTAACCTCTTTCCTTGTGGGTGTTGTTCTCCTTTTAGAAATGGTACTAGAGGAAACATTCCTGCATTTACAAAAAGTACAGATGCATCACCATCTGGAACTAACGATGCACTTGGTATTTCAATGTGATCTTTGCTTTTAAAGAAGTCTAAATATTCTTTTCTTAATTGTTCATATGTGAGATTTCTCATGTCCATGATTATACCAAAAGGAGTGAGTAAGGAGAATTATTGTTTTGTAACATTATCCTGTTTATCTTCCTCTTGCTTTAAATCTTCAATCTGTTTGTAAAGTAAGGAAAGATCATCCTCTGGTTCTGGTATATTACTGTTATCTTCTTTAGTAGGTTCTAATGCTGGTTCTGGTGCTTGGAATTTCTCCGTTACTAATTCTTTTATTTTTGGAGTTTCCTCAACAATGGGTATCTCTTGAGTACTTGGTATTGTTGGTGGTAGTGAGGGATTTATTTCATTAGAATCTTTTGGTTGGTCTTTCCACATAGCTACGATGATTATTGGAATGAAGATTGCGAGTAGTATTAACCCCAAACCTCCTCCGATGATGTATGCAGTTCTTTTTGCTAATTTATATCCGAAGATATTAAAGTTGTCCTTATCTGCGATTGTTTCATCTTCTGAGATAGTGAATATCCAATCTGTTTCTTTCTCAGTATTGTTTGAATCTTTAAATGAGAGTTCTACTTTATGTACCCCTTCGGAAAGAGCAGAGTCTGGAGTGTATATTACTGTATATTCTGATTCAGATATCTTGTTGATTTTAATACTCGTTGTAATATCTTTACTATCAAGTACAACTTTTATACTACTTTCTTGTATTGTTTCCCCCACTGGTGCTACAAGGGACGCTTTTATTGTTGGTGTTGTATTTCTAATCTCATCTTTACTTGTTGGAGAGATATTTATAACTTGGGGTTCTGGTAGTATCACTTGATCATCAGGTTTCTCGTCTTCTTTAACCCTTGATATTATTATCTCTGGTGAGATACCCATACCTATAGCTTCAGGGGTTTGATTATCAATGGCTCTAACGATTATTCGATATGTTCCATCTGTAATACTTTCTAGATTTATGTTGTATGAGGTGGTTGAAGGACTAATATTTTTATCAATGGGAGTCCAACTATTTTGATTTGCTGGGTTAGAGGAAATATATATTTCGTATCTTTTAATCCCATTACTATCTATTGCATCCCATTCTATCTTTAAGGTTTTTTCTGTTGTTATTTGCACAGATTCAACAGGGTTTATCACACTTACTGTTGGTATATCATTACCCTTTGGGCTTACACTAATGACCCATGATTGAGAGGATAGGTGTTTACTATATCCATCATGTATAAATATGTTTGCTAAGTAACTACCAGGATTATTAGTTGACCCCTTTAATTTTATTGTTAATTTCCCATTTCCTCCATCTTCTATTACTGTAGTTTTTAACCATGTAGCTCCTGGGGTGAATGAGTAGGCATAGTTTATGGTATCTTTATCAGAGTCTTCAGCTACTATTGTGTACTCATATGTTATTCCTGTTTGAATATTTTGTGATGGTATTGAAGATTTTGGTAAAGTAGTGAATATTGGTTTACTATTACTTGCGATTGCTCTTACCCCTTGAACATCATATGGACTACTGATAACACATTCAAAAGTTTGTTCTCCTGCATCAGTAATACTCCCTGTCAGGTTATATGCCTTTGCAACCATTGGTGTGAAGAGGAATGATTCTGTAATCTTTTTAGGATTATCATCATATGTCTTTGTTAAAAGAGTAGTACCAATACTGTCTTGTATATTTACTGATTTAACTCCCAATATTTCTGAGAGAGCATCTACTTGTATTCTTACACTCTTATTTATTTCTAATGAGTATGGATTTACATTAGGAAATGTAATTATACATGGGTTTTCTTCACTCACTTTAATATCATCGAATGCTAAATTCCTCCAATCAAAACTTTTATCTTGTAACAGACCAAATACAAATACTGGTAGAGAAAAAAGTAACAGGAAGGTTAGTAATAGGCTTTTACCACTCTTTTTTTTTCTAGGGGCATTTCTTAACTTCATTTGACTATATATTAATGGTTATTTGTTACTTACAGCAAGTTTTTCATTTATTTGTGTTTCTATACTTTCAAGTATATTTCTACTTTCCTTATTGTTTTCTGCTACTTCGGTTATGGCAGTAGTTAGAAGATTTTCAACAAAGGTTTGTTCACCTATCTGCCATGATTTCATATATGGTGCCATTTGAGCTATAGCTTTAGTATATGTGTTTTCTGCTAACTCTGCATTCATAGATACTCTTGAGTATGGTTCTCCAAATGCACGTATCTTAGAAGAGTTAGCAAAGAGTCTTCTTTGTTGTTCTGGTTCACTTAGGAATTTTATAAATTTCCATGCTTCATTTCTGTTCTTGCTAGTTTTACTTACAGTATCACCCCAGTAGGAAGCATAGTAGACTTTCTCATTGTTTGGTAATTGGGGAAGAGGTGCTAGTCCAAACTCTATTTCTGGCGCAGACTCTAAAATTTCAAAAGCAGTCCAAGTAGTACCAAATATCATTGCTAAATCTCCGTTCATAAAGGTAGTTAAATCATTTGCAAGGTATGGTGCCCATGTTGCATTGGTTTCTTTTGTAAATGAGGTATATGTGTCAAGTGCAGAAACTGCTCTTTCAGATGTAAGATTAACTTGATTGTTTGCGTCATTCATTAAATCGGCATCATTTTGTAGGAAGAAGTACATTAATATGCTTGCTGCATTGGTAATATTTCTTGATGTCCCAATTGCAAGTCCAGATTGAGTAATTTTATCTTTATCATCTCTTTTAGTAAGTTTTTGAGCTGCATACATAAAGGAGTCCCAATCTTGTGGTGGGGTAGAGTATCCTTCCCTAGCAAGTAGTTGTTTATTGTATATGACCATTAATCCATCTATTTGTAGTGGTATTGCATATATTTCTCCATCTGTCCCAGTAAAATCTTCAATCACTGTTGGGTAAAACTCCTGTTTAAACTCTTCTTTGGAGAAGATATCTTCTGGTATTGGATAGAGATATTTTTGAAATTTTGGTAGCCATGTATTACTAATTCTTATTATATCAGGTGCTGGTTCTGATGACTTCGTAGCTTGCTCTAATCTAGCATATGTAAGAGACTCAAAATTTTTAATTGATTGTTTAGAGTAAAGTATTTTCACACCTGGGTTTTCTGCTTCGTATTTCTCAATCAGTGGATGCATAACTGCATCTGGTTCCCAAATACCCCAATACACTATCTCAATGTCTTGTGGTGTGGATTCTGGTTTAAAAGCCATTACTGCAAGCACTCCGTTTATTGCTAGAAGTATTACGGCCAATATCGAGAGGAAAATCACTTGTTTTTTCTGTTTACTATTCATCGTTTCATTGTACAAAAATTACAATCTTTCTGCTACTACTACCAATCGCTTAGTACCAACTCCAAGTGGCCAACATGTCATCAAAGTTACAATTTCCTTGTCGCCTTCTGTTTTAAGTATGGAAAAGTCTTCGGGAGATACAATTTTTTTATTTCTTACAATATATTTTAATTCGGTATCGTCTCTCCTTATACTTACACTATCACCAATATCAATATCTTCCAATTTGGTAAAGATTGTTTCAGGAAGATTATCATGTTTGTTAAAAAAACTAATAACGGCACTATGTCCATATACAAAGGAGTTCCCTCCATCCCCTGGAAGTGGAGTTCCCTTAAAGTGTGCTAGTCCATATTTTAGGTATTTGTTGTAGACCTCTTCTTCACTACTTTCTACATTAGGTGTTATCTTTATATTATTTATCCCTATCTCCTCAATAGTTATATACATATCTTTGTTGTAATTCTTGTCTACAACAACCTCTCTAGTCTTTTTTGTTGTAGGGTCGTATGAGTATGTTCCAGAGTATTCAACATTTTCAGCATTTCTTGATAGGTTTGCGAAATAGCTTTTACCGGGGTCATAGTATGCAAACTCATTAGAGATATACTGTTTGTATGACTCTGGAAGAGGATCTTTCATGAGCTTCTGTTTAAGTATTTGAAACTCACCTTGTATGTATGAGTTAGTAAGAGGTATTGCTTGGCTTAGTATTACTACTATACCAACTGTAGCAAATATCCAAGAGAGTGTTCTTTTAGTATTTATAATTTTTCTTTCGCTTTGCTTATCAATTTTGATATTTTCTTCCATTGTGATATCTTACCAAGTAAAGATTTTAATGTCATTTGTTGGCACTCTTTTAATTTGTCTGCTAAAATTATCTTCATGGACAAAAAAGATTACTATGAAATTCTTGGTGTTGCCAAGGATGCAAAAAAAGAAGATATAAAGAAAGCATACCGTAAATTGGTTAAAAAATTCCACCCTGATGTTAATAAAGAAGATGGTGCAGAAGGGAAATTTAAAGAAGTTCAGGAAGCATATGAAGTGCTTTCAGATGAATCTAAAAGACACGCATATGATCAGTATGGACACGCAGGTACTCAGGGTTTTAATCCTGGTGGTAATGGAGGATATGAGTATGGTGGAGCTCCATTTGATATGGGTGATATTTTCAGTACCTTTTTTGGTGGTAACAATAATTTCGGATTTGATTTTGGTTTTAATCAGAATCAATCAGCAAGAGAAGTTGGTGGAGAGGATTTAAGATACAGAATGAAGGTTACATTTGAGGAAGCAATGAAGGGTGGTGAGTACAGTATGCGAATGAAAAAGAATGTTAGATGCTCAAAGTGTGAGGGTAGTGGTAGTGAGAATGGTAAAAGGAAAACGTGTGATGTTTGTAATGGAACTGGAAGAGAAAGAAGAGTTCAGAATAGTTTTTTAGGACAGATTGCTGTAATGGCACAGTGTTCAAAATGTAGAGGTATTGGAACTATTCCAGAAAAGGTATGTACTACTTGTGGTGGTACTGGTTTAGAATCAAAATCACAAGAAGTAAAGATTAGAATCCCAGCAGGGGCATATGATGGTATGGTTTTAAGATTTAGAGATGGAGGTAATGCTGGTACTGCAGGTAGTGGATTTGGAGATTTGTATGTAGAGATTGAAGTAGAACCTTCTGGTAAGTTTGATAGAAGAGGAAACGATTTGTATTCAGTTGAAAGTATTCCAGTTCATTTAGCAGTACTTGGTGGAAGTGTTGAGGTTGAAACAATTAAAGGTGAGGTAAAACTTAAAATTCCAAAAGGTACACAATCAGGAACAATATTTAAGATTAGAGGTGAGGGTTCACCAATACTTAATAGGGAGGGATCAAGAGGGGATTTGTATGTACGTATAGATGTTGATATTCCATCAAGACTAAATAGGGAGGAAAAGGAACTTTGGGAGAAACTAAGTGCTGTCTAAGGTTTACATATACCCACTATTCTGCTATCATTACCATTGGAAAGTTATATTAAGAGAGGGTGAGGCTATGGTCTCGCCTTTTTTTTAGTATGTACAATATTATAAATTTTTTAATGAGTATTAATCATGGCAGTAACATCAGAATTGGTAGCGGCAATAAATCAGATTGCAGCAGAGAGAGGAATAGATAAAGAGAATGTATTTAAGGCTTTAGAGGCAGCTATTTTAAGTGCTGTAAAGAAAGAGAAGTATGGGAAAATTGAAAGAACAGATTGGGAAACAGAAGAGAAATTGGGTAGTAACCTATTTGTAGAAGTAGATAGGGAAACTGGAGAGTTTAAACTTTTTGCAGTAAAGGTTGTTGTTAAAAAGGTTGAAGACAAGGAAGTTGAAATAGCTTTAAGTGAAGCAGAATTAATATCTCCAAATGTTGAAGTTGGTGATAGTGTTCAAATTGAAATGCCTTCTGATGATTTAGGAAGAATTGCTACTCAGACTGCAAAGCAGGTTCTTTTACAAGAGATTAGAGAATCTGAAAAAGATGCAGTTATTAGTGAATTTAGTGATAAGGTTGGTGAAGTATATACTGCTTTAATGCAGAGGATGCAAAAGGGAGGTGCAGTAATGGAAATTGGTAAAGCTACAGCATTTATGCCACAAGAGGAACAGGTTTCAAATGAATTCTATAGAGTTGGAGAAAGATATAAGGTATTGCTTAAAAGTATTGAAGACTCACAGATATTAGTATCAAGAGCAGATCCTAAGTTTTTAATAGAGCTTTTTAAATTAGAAGTACCAGAGATAGAGTCTGGTGTCGTTGAAATTAAAGAGGTTGCTAGAGAAGCAGGCTCAAGAAGTAAGATAGCTGTAACATCACATCAAGATGGTATTGATCCAATTGGTGCATGTGTTGGTCAAAGAGGTATTCGTATTGCAAATGTAATGAATGAACTTGGTGAAGAAAAAATTGATATAATAGAGTGGGATGAGAATTTAGATAGATTTGTAGCAAATGCACTCAGCCCTGCTAAAGTTGATTCAGTAGATATTTCTGGTGATACAGCAACTGTTGTATCTCCATCAGACCAACTTTCACTAGCTATTGGTAAAGATGGACAGAATGTTAGATTAGCTTGGAAATTAACAGGTGTTAAAATAGATATTGTTGGAGCAGAGGTAGAAGAAACAGAGAAGGTTGAGGAAAAAGAGGAAGCAAAAGAGGTAAAGGAAGTCGAAGAGGAAAAGGTAGAGAAAGTAGAAGAAACAAAGAAAGATGAAGTGGAAGAGTATGCGGATAGTACAGAAGAAGATGTAGTTTCTAATAACGGAGATGAAACTAAAAGTTAAGATATTTTACAATTGGTATATATGGCTAAGGATGCTAACAAGAAAAACATGGATGTCAAAAGTCGAGTTCCCATTGTGGCAATCTTGGGTCATGTTGACCATGGTAAAACAACAATCCTAGATTACATTAGAAAGAGTAATGTTCAAAGTTGCGAAGCTGGTGGTATTACTCAAAAGATCTCTATTTTTACTGTATCTCCATCGGGAGATACTTCAAAGCAGATTACCTTTATTGATACTCCAGGACATGAAGCATTTGATTTAATGAGAAGTAGGGGTGGAGCTGTTGCTGATATTGTTTTACTCGTTGTTGCTGCAAATGATGGTGTTAAACCTCAAACTATTGAATCTATTGAAATAATAAAGAATTCAACCGTAAAACCAATTGTAGTAATAAGTAAAAGTGATTTACCAGATATAGATATTGCAAAGATAAAAAGAGATATTGTTAATAACGGTCTACTTTTAGAAGGAATGGGTGGTACTATTCCAGTAATACAAGTTTCTGCTAAAACAGGAAAAGGTATGAATGAATTACTAGATTTAATAAATCTAGTTGTAGATGTAGAAGGTTTACAAAACAGAGAGGAGCTTCCTGAGGGGGTTGCTGCTAAAGCTTTAGTTTTAGAATCTATTAAAGACCAATCGAAAGGAAATGTTTCTACATTAGTACTTACAAGCGGTGATTTATGTAAGGGCACATGGTTAGGTTACAAAAAAGAGGGGAAGATAAGTATTGAGAAGGTGAAAGGGATTATCTCAGAAGAAGGTGAGAATATTTGTGATTTACATAACGGTTGTGGTGGTAAAGTAATAGGTATCTCTGAGTTAATACCACTTGGATCTGAGGTATACATTCTTGAAAATAATGATTCTAAATTACTTAATTCTCTCTACAAAAAGGAAGAAAGTATTGAAGAAGTTGCTCTTGCGGATGACGATTTTTTCGGTACTATGTTTAATGAGAAAAAAGAAAGTGATGGAAAATATCTCAATGTAATAATAAAAAGCTCGTCTCAAGGTTCTTTGGAAGCATTGAGACATTCATTAGGAAAATTAAAGAAAGAGGAGTTCTCTGTAAATATTGTTTCTGATGGTGTTGGAGATATCACTATCAAGGATGTTGATATGTCCAAATTATCAAAAGCAATCATTTTAGGATTTGAAGTAGGTATTGATAAAAACATAGAAGATGTAGCAAGAAAGAATGGTGTATTAGTAAGAACATACTCTATAATCTATAAATTAATAGAAGAAGTAGAAGGTGCACTAGATATGCTTTCAACACCTAAAGAGCAGGAAGAAGAGATAGGAAATGCAATTATTAAAATGATGTTTACCCTTTCTGATGGTTCTAAAGTTTTAGGTTCAAGAGTAAAAGAGGGTATTTTGAAGAGAGATGCAAAATGTTACTTGGTAAGGAATGATGAAATACTTGCAGAGGGAAGAATAAAGTCAATTAGAAAAAATAAAGATACGGTAAACGAAGCAAAGCAAGGAGAAGAGTGTGGAGTTATAATGAGCATAGAAGTTGATGCTAACGAGGGTGACGAATTGTATTGTTACAAAGTTTCTCGTTAATAAAAGTTTGACATAAATCCTATAAGGATATACAATAGGCTTTGTGTTTGTATTTGGTATTGTAAAATTAGATATATGATGATAACCTAGAATATATGGCACTATCTAAAGATGAAAAACAGAATATAATAAACATGTTTGCCCTTCACGAGGGTGATACAGGTTCTCCAGAGGTTCAAGTTGCTATACTTACAGAAGAGATTGAAAGATTAAGTGAGCATTTAAAGGATCATAAGAAGGATAGCCACTCTAGAAGAGGTTTATTACAAAAGGTTGGAAAAAGACGTAGGCTTTTACAATATCTTCAGGAAAATGAGTCTGAAAGATATAATGCTTTTTCTAAGAAAATAAAGATTTAATGATTGGCTCTTTAACGAGCCTTTCCTTTTCTCCTTTCTCTTGATATAACTACTATGCGATTAGTTGATTTTTGATATTTAATATTTTTTTTATTACGTTATGTTGTTTAATCATAAAATTTATGAATTTGAGATTGATGGTAGAAAATGTTCTTTTGAAACAGGAAAGTTAGCTCTACGATCAGAAAGTGCAATTCTTGCACGAATGGGTGATACTGTTGTAGAGGTTAATGTTAATACTGCGAAAGCAAAGCAGGAGAACGACTTTTTCCCACTAGCAGTTGAGTATGTAGAGAGATTCTATGCTTCAGGTAAGATAAGTGGATCTAGGTTTGTTAAAGTTGAGAGATTTCCAAGTGATGATGCAGTACTTAAGGCTAGAATGATAGATAGAGCATTAAGATCAAGATTCCCTGATGACTATAGGGATGATTTAAGTCTGATTGTTACAGTAATGTCATATGATGAGGAAAATGATCCTGTAATTCTTGCAATTAATGCAGCATCAGTAGCTCTAATGAACTCGAAAGCTCCATTTGATGGACCAGTAGCTGGTGTAAGAATTGGTATGGAAGGTGAAAGCATCAAACCAATATACAGAAGTTTAGAAGATGTAGATGAGAAGAATAAGATGAACTATGTATTAGGTGGTGATGGAAAGGTGTTTACAATGATAGATGCAGGTTGTTATGAAATTCCTGAAGGTGATGTACTTAAGGCTATGGAAGTTGGGTTATCAGAAATGAACAAATGGGTAGATATACAAAATTCCTTTATGAAGCTTCTTGAGAAGAAAGAAAAGATATATACATCATTCAAATTAGATCAAACAATGTTAGATGAACTCTCAACATTCTTAGGAGATAAGTCTATAGAGAACCTCTTAGTTGGTGAGAAACAGAAACATGAAGAAACCAAAGAAGAGATGTTTAAAAAGTTTGAAGGTAAATATTCTAAAGTTCAAATGAGTGAAGCATATGAGAAACTTCTAAAGAAAGCTATGAGAAAGTATGTAATCGAAAGTAAGAAGAGAGTAGATGGTCGAGGATTAGATGAAGTTAGAGAAATGGCTGTAGAGGTAGACCTATTACCTAGAGTACACGGTTCGGCACTTTTTACTAGAGGAGTAACTCAAGTACTTTCAATTGCAACGTTAGGAACACTTAAAGATGCGAAATTGATTGATGATATGTTAGGTGAGAAAGAGAAAAGATATATGCATTACTACAACGATTTACCATTTGCATATGGAGAGGCAGAGAGATTAAGACTATCTCCGAGTAGGAGAGCAATAGGGCATGGTATGTTAGCAGAGAAAGCATTAATACCAGTCATTCCTTCGGTAGATGAATTCCCATATACAATACTTGTTATGTCAGAGGTACAAGGTGAAAATGGTTCAAGTTCAATGGCATCAGCATGTGGTTCAACTCTTGCTTTAATGGCAGCAGGTGTACCAATTAGAAAGATGGTTGGTGGAATAGCATGTGGTTTAGTTACAGATGATAAGGGAGGGTTTAATATCCTTACAGATATGCAAGGTGTTGAAGATTTCTACGGTGATATGGACTTCAAAGTAACTGGTACTAAAGATGGTATTACAGCAGTACAAATGGATAACAAGATGTCAGGTTTAACTATAGAGATAGTTAAAGAGACATTCGCAAAATCAAAAGTAGCAAGACTAAAGGTAATTGAAAAGATGGAGGAAGCTCTTAAAGAATCCAGAGGACAGTTATCAAAGTTTGCTCCTAAGGTTGCAAGAGCTGAAATACCAGTAGAAAAGATTGGAGAATTAATAGGACCAGGAGGAAAGAATATTAGAGAATTAACAGAAAGAACAGGGGCAGAAATTGCAGTTGAAGAAAACGGTATGGTTAATATTTATGCAATGGATCAAGAGTCAATAGATAAGGCATTGAGCTATGTAAAAATGCTAGGAATGGTTCCTGTTGTTGGTGAAATATATGATGGTAAAGTAGCTTCAATTATGGAGTATGGTGCATTTGTAGATATAGCTCCAGGAATCTCTGGTTTAGTACACGTCTCTGAAATTACAGATGAATTTGTAAAAGATGTTAGAAAATATCTAAAAGAGGGTGATACTATCAAGGTAAAATTGATTGCTAAGGATAGGGATGGAAAGTTAAAGTTAAGTATTAAACAAGTTAATACTAAAACAGAACCTAAAGCTGAAACTGAATAGGGAATTAAATAGGGGGTAATACCCCTATTTTTTTACTATCTTTGCAATATAAAAGCCCATCATTTCAGAAGATGGAAGTACTCTAACACTCTTTCTAACCTCTTTGTTATAATCCTTTCCACTCCAATGTATTATTCCATTTGTAATATGATTTCTGTATTGACTGAATTCTTTACTTTGAACTAAATCAATAGGCTCTATTTTTGCATTCTTGTGTCTTTCTAAAAGGTATGAAACTACAGCTTCATTTTCTTCAGGTTCTAAAGTACATGTTGAATATATTAATGTACCACCCGTTTTTAATGTTCTAAATGCAGACACTATTAACTCCTTTTGTAATGTAGATGATCCATTAACTTTCTTTATACTCCAAAATCTTAAAGGCTTATCTCCTTTCATATATATTCTTCCTTCTCCACTACAGGGAGCATCTAAAAGTACTCTGTCAAAGTAATCAGGATATCTCTTTCCAAATTCTCTAGCATCACTTAATGTAATCTTTGCACTAGTAGCACCAAACTGTTCAATTACATTCTTTAATGAGTTAGTTCTACTAACTTCAACATCATTTGCTAGAATAGTGGATTTGTTTTTTGTTAGATCTGCAATATGTGTAGTTTTACTACCAGGAGCAGAACACATATCAAGTATCTTTTGATTCTGTTTTGGATCTAATATAACGGTTGCAAGAATACTTGATAAATCTTGTATATAAAATGCTCCTCTTCTGTACTCTTCAATTTGAGATATCTCTGCCTTATCTCTGTTATTTACGAAATATGTATTTGGAGCCCAAGGTATAATCTCTAACTCATATCCTCTGGATTTAAGACTTCTATATGTATCTTGAGGTTTTGCTTTAAGTGTATTTAAACGAATAGTGGTTCTAGCTCTTTGGCTGAACAAAGGTATTACCTCTGCCTTATGGACATTTAATATACTAGCTATCCTTGATATAAAGATATCTTCCTTTGTAATAAATCGTCCTGGTTGTTTATTAAAAGAAGACTCTCTAGATTTTTTATAATTACTTCTTTTTCCTTTGCCTCTCATTATATTTCTCCTTTTAGATATTTAATTATACTTGTTATTACTAATCCTGTACTTTCAGTTCTAAGAATATTCCCATTTAATTTTATAAAACTAAAACCTAGTTTCTTAAAACTCTTTATATCATCACTACTCCAACCCTTCTCAGGGCCTATTGCTACTGTAAAAGATTTATTTATATTAGCCACTTTCATATACTCTTTGAGAGTCGTACTTTTTACATTCTCAGTAGCAAGGCAAATTTTGTTCTCTCTTTCTTCTACCCTTAACTCATCTATCTTAATTGGTTTTTCAATACTTGTTGGTTTAATATTTCTAGATTGTTCTGTTGCATCTTTTACTATCTTTTGCCATAGACCATATTCTTTTAAAGCTTTATTCTTATTAAGAAGTGAATATTGTGACTCTATTGGTATTATTCTGTCTACACCTATCTCCACAGATTTTTCTAAAAAGTAATTAAATTTTGATTTATTTACTAGAGATTGTATTAATGTAATACCTACTCCTTGTATATTCTCTTTATCCTTAACTTTCTCTCTTATTTCTATCTCTACTGAATTACCCTCTATATCTGTAATCATTGCGAGAAAGAATGCCTCATATGTTTCAATTTGTACAATATCCTCTATATTAAGTTTTAACTCTCTAATTACAAACTCACTATCAGAATCTGATAGGTGTACAATATCTTGTTCACTTACTTTATGTTTTATATAGAACGTATTCATCTTTAATTATATCATTAAACTTGATATATTAGAGTAATATAAAGGGGTTATCATGTATATTGATAATAAATAAATTTAGAAAATTAAAAGATGGATAGTATACCAAGTATATATTGGATGATAATAATAGGGGTATTTACAGGATTTGTATGTTTTGTTCTCTACCAATTAGCGATGTTACTAAGAGAATCTAAAGGTGCAGTAGTTGATGGAAGGAAACTCATTAATGAGGCTGAAGAGACAATAGATACACTAAATGATATTTTAGAAGATGTTACTGAAATAGTTACAACTGTTAAAGGTACTGTATATCAGGTAAATAGTGCAGTATTAGTTCCACTTAGAAAGATTACAACTGTAATGGGTATTACTTCAGGATTCTTAGAAGGGTTTAGTTCGAAAAAGAAGTAAAGTATCTTCATTGATATTGAGCTTTTTACTAGGTATTATGAATAGATGCATTTAACTCCATATCAAAAGAAACAGATTAGGCTTGTATTAATACTACTGATTGGTATTCCAGCAACAGTTTTTGCCGTATACAAGGGTATTCAATATATTACAATGGCTAGTTCTGATCCTACTCCTAAGGATATTGTTGTGTCGAATCTAACAACAGCCTCAGTATCAATTTCTTGGTTTACAGAAAAATCTACAGAATCATATATAGTTCCAATGTTAAACGGTACAGAGCAAAGTCCCATCTTTGATAAAAGAGGAGAAGGTAACCGTTTTACCCACTATGTAGAAATGAAAAATTTAGAACCAGATACAAAATACTCTTTTGTAATAATGTCGGATGGAGAAAAATACTCTGGTGCAAATGGCACAGGATATGAAGTAACAACTGCACCTGTACAAGCAGATTCTCCAGTTGCAAACCCTATCCACGGTACTATAAAAAATGTTACAGGAGACGATGTAATAATATATGCAATGCTAAAAAGCAGAGAAGCATATCCAGTCTCGGCAGTAATTCCAAATCAAGGTAACTGGATTGTTGATTTATCACTTTTGAGAAAGATAGAAGATAAAACTTTGCTTAAGATTACTGATGAAACAGAGGTCTTACTCGTAGCAAAGAGTGGAACAACAAGGGGTGCTACACTAGAAGGTGCATACTCCTCCCTTTTTGATAGTAATGGGAAATTAAATCAAACTATGTCTTTAGAAATTGAAGAAATGGATGAATTAATATCATTTTTTCCAGATAAGGCTAGGATAGGTAGTACTGTAGTAACACCTCCCAAAGAGCCAGATGTAGTAGAAGAAGAACCACAAGAGGAAGAAGAAGTTACACCTCCTACAGATAGTGGTGATGAAGAAATTCCAACGAATACATATACAGGTCCGTATTCTGTAAAACGTGATATACCTTGGACAGATTTGGTTTCTGTTGATATTGTTTCTGGTTTAGAAAGTGGAGCAGGTACAGTCCTTATTTCAAATTTAACAGATGTAGGTTTTACAGTTGTATGGAGAAGTGCAACTAAACAGGAAGGATATATAAAATATGGAATAAGTAAAACTAATTTGGATAAAGAGGCTTGGGATGTGAGAGATGGTCTTGCAACAAAGGGTACATACTTTTCACATGTAGTTGAAACAGATCGTTTAAGTCCAAATACCACTTACTATTTTGAAATCTACTCAGGTAGTAGTAAGTTTGATAATAATGGACAGAAGTATTCAACTAAAACATTTGCTACACTATCTACAACTCCACCATTTGAGACTCGCTCTGGAACTCTAATAAATGCCTCTGATTCAAACGATTGGGTTATAGTTTTTAAAATAGTTGATAATGATGAACTTGGTACTCAAGGTTCTTCTGGATATATAACGGCAATACCAGATGACAATGGTAACTGGATTTTAACAGTGGGAGATGCTAGGAGTGAGAATGGTTTAACATACTTTTCTTTTTCGGATAATGATATATTACAGACATTTTTCTTAGGTGCAGAACTTAAGAAGTTTGATATATCCCTATCACAAAATGATATAGAGTTAGACGCTTTGGATGCTAATAGCACTACAAATACTAATAGTGTGAAATTGCTATCCGATTATGGCATAATCAACCTAAGGTAAGATATATAATTGTGCTTAAACATCTTTAAAATAGTTATGAAAACTGTTCTAGAAAAATTAAAACCTATATTCCTTTTACTTTCTATGTCTTTAGTTAGTATTGGTATTGTATGGGTTACTAATCAATTTAAAGATTCTTCTGAATATGTTTCAGATGAAGTAGAAGCTTTTGAAGAACAAGTTCTTGTAGAAGAAACAACGACAGAACAGGTAGTACTAGATTCTTCGGTGCCTTCAGAAGTTACAGAGGCAATAGAGAAGGGGTATGTTTTAAATGCTAGTACTTCTCCATATCAGTGTAGTAATGTTGGGGACTTTACAAAGATAGAATCTTCATCTATATGTAGTAAAGGTGGGACACAAGGTAATGTAGGTTTTATAGAGCAAGTTATTGGCGCAATGAAAAAAGATGGTTATGTTAGTGTATATGCGGATGTTGTACTTACAAAAGTAACGGTACCTTTAGAACTCCTGTCTGGAATAGAGGTCGCTGATTCAAACAGATTAATTACTAGTAAAACCCCTACTCTTAAACCAGCTGGAGAACAAATTGATAGTACTTCTGCAAATGTATTACTTCCTCCAGGAACACAGATTGATGAATACAAGAGCTGGGATGAAGATACTCCTTTTAAATTTGATTACAAGACTGCATTTTCAGCCTTTACAGAAACAATATCAGAAGATTCTATATCAGAAAGGGGAGAGATTGGTGTAGAAAAAGAATTAGGGAATGATTGTGAGTATTGTAATAACAAATCAAATGTTAACCCAGATAAGTCAAACAAGATTTCAGAGTTTATGCTAGATAGTTTGTATCTTACTCCTGGAGAAAAAGAAAAAATGGCAGAGGCCAATCGAATTGAAAGTTGTTCGGAAACTGATACATTTGAGGAATGGACTACTGACTATACTGCATGTAATTTAACTTTATCAGAGAGAGCAATAGAGTTTGTTAAAAGTATTCCGGGTTGGGGTGAAAACTTTGGTGATATAGTAAGATGTAAATTGCTTAATAGTAAGAATGACCCTAATTGTATTAAAAAAGAAGACATCATAGTTATCATGTCCTCACCATTTGGATCTGATACAGATTGTGTAAATGGTACATGTACCAATACATATATGGAAAGTAGAAATAGCTCTTCTCTGGCACCATCCACAAATTTAGGTGGGAAGCACTACTATTTAACTCCATGTGAAGCAATGATACAAGGAGAATATACCATTACAGAAATTAAATGTGCTTGGGATATGTCCCATTTATTTAAGGAGAGGAAATTAAATGAATTGGACGATTTACCAAATGTTGAATCAACACCAACAGATGAGGAGTATAACAATTTCTTGCTAAATGAAGTTAAGGGGACAAGAGGAGATGCTGTCCCAATAAATTAGATTAAATTAATATATATATAAAATGAGTATTACGAGTAAATCATATAAGTTCATCCTTAATATAAAGAATATTGTTGAACGGAAATCTTTTAAAACATTGATGATTTTCTTTCTTGCAGTTATGTTGTTCTTTGGAACATTTAATTCATATGCAGCAGATACAACAGAGAATACTCAAGAAGAGAGTCTTACTGTATCTCCGGCATGGGAAGAGACAAAATGGTTTCATAATCTGACAAATGGACTAGGGAATGATAAGAAAGACCAGGACAACATGAATAGTAGGCAAGGTACAGAGTTCTTGAATAGTGCTTGGACAGTATTCTCCCTATTAGCACCAGAATTAACAGAAGTAAAAGGTGTTCAGAGTGAAATTCCATATGATTTACAAAGAGGATTAATAGGAATTACTGATGATACAGGGACAGCAATCTATGCTGCTTATCCAATGGTTAATGTTCCAAATCACTTGGCACAACAATGGGTTCCTGGATATAAGGATAGTACCACAAGTTTGTATGCAGCACATGACTCAGGATATAAGGTCTTAGTAGATAGTGGAATTGTAGGACTTTGGAGTAAAACTTTAAACATTGCATACTTAGCTTTCGTTATAATAATGATTGTTTCTGGTTTTATGATTATGTTCAGAAACAAAATAGGTGGACAAACTATGGTTACAATAGGGAATGTCCTACCGAGAGTGATAGTTGCACTTATTATTGCAACATTTAGTTTTGCTATAGCAGGAATAATAATAGATATTGGAGGTATTATTATTAGTGTCTCAGCATTTATACTTGGTGACGGTGCAAATCTGGGTAGTATCTCTGGCCTTCCTTCTATCTTCGGAAGTGCACTAGGTCAAGAAGAAGTAGGACCATTGGTTGTAGTTAAGGGAGTTGTTGAATCATTCGGACTTAACGGTATATTAAGAGAAATGCAGTCTGGCTCTACCCTAGGTCTTATTGCTACTGTTATTGCGGTAGTATCAGCTCTTAATCCATTAGTACATGCTCAAGTTGGCGTGATAACACTTATAATTTTGAATATCATCATTATAATTATATTTGTTGGAGCAGTTAAAGTATTAATTGCCTTGTTTAAAGCATACTTTAGTCTTTTACTATCAGTAATACTTGGTCCTCTCCAAATAACAATGGGAGCTATGCCAGGTAATGACCATATGATAAAAAACTGGTTTAATTCAATATTAAAAAATGTTTTAGTATTTCCTGTAGTATTCTTCATCATTAACATTCCTAATGCATTAATTGCAGCAGATGCAGAATTAAATCTAAGATTCCCAGGTAAGTTAGTTTACGGTGATCCATTGACTTATTCAACAAAAGATCTTGATGTGGGTACAATATCTATTGCAGTTCTAAGGGTCTTTGTTCTTTTCTTTGCTGCTCAAGCACCGAAATTCTTAGAATCGTGGTTCCCAACAAAACAACCTGAAGGTATAAGTGAGGGAATCAAAGGGGTACAAGTAAATTTGCAAAAAATTCCTATAATTGGTTCATTATTTAAATCTTGAGCAATAAATGCCTAGAAAAGCTAAATCAGACAATTATGATGCATTAGGTAGTATATTTGACTTCATTTTTAGTGAGGCGAAAAAACCATATGGGAAAAGGAGATCTGTTAAAACAGGTAATACAAAACCTGGTATTTCTGGTGAAGATGCTTTTACTGACACCCTAGCTTTTACACTTGAGAGGCCAGGTGCCATTATGTCTGAATCGGTTGTTAACGAATTGGACAAATCTTTGGATTTAGAACTTGCATCTGTTCAGTTTGACGAAGCTGGAAAACTAGCAGTTTCTACAGGGAACATTATTAATTTAATTAAGGACCCGAAGGGATTTGTTGATAAGGCGATAACTAGAAATAAAGCTACAAGGAAAGCATCTAGAGCAAAATTTCTTGGCGAGAATATTGAAGATTTTGTTACAACAGCATGGGCATACAAGTTTGGAGATTTAGAAGTTAAAGCTGCAACTAGAGGAATGATTGTAGCAAAGAACTCAAGTGAGGCATACAAGGTGAAAAGGGCTTTGGGTCAATATTCAAGGACACATACGGGTGAAAAATCTCAAATACTTCGTGTAGCTATACCTTCTGCAACATATGCAAACGACTTGGACTATATGGCAGATAGATCGTTGGAATTACTTGGTAGAAGAACATTTCTAAGTGATTGGGAAACAATGAGCGATATAGAGAGGGACGAATTTGTAGAGAAGGTATCTATGGGAGGTAAACAATTGGAGATTCAACAGTATTTAGAAAGGAAATATTCTCCTATTGAAGCTGGGAGGTTTGCTAGTGCTACTGGGGCAAATCCAAATAAGGAGATTGATTTATTTAAGCCTGATTTATATAAATCTTTAGAGTCTCAAAATCTTGCAGATAGAATAATGGCATTATCTGGTGCTACACCAGGTTCTAAACAGGAAGATGAAAAAAGGATGTATGAGAAAACTCTACTACTTTTAAATAGGAATCGTGTAGATCTTACAAAACAGCTGTCAGATTTAAATACGGAGTATAGAAGTGCAACTACTTCTGCAAGAAAGAGTGAACTTCAAAAGCAAATAAAAGATACAAAAGGTGCTTTAAGATCATTAGATGGAAGTACTTTTTTTGGACAAATAGGAAAGTGGGAAGGATATATTAATTCACTAAAAACTGTATATGGTCCTGCTGGTACAAATGTTGCTGCTAGCATCATAAATGGAGAGTTCTTTAATGAGGGAAAGAACAAGGTACTTAACCCTATTGAAATCTTAAAGGATGATGAAGGCAAAGCAATAAAGTATGGTGGAGTTGAGATATTTGTTGCAAAGAAATTACAAACTCCAAATGGAAATGATAGAAAGGTTTTAAATCTTTACAACAAGATGGGGGAAAATCTATATTATATGACACCTAGATCTCTTTTCAGAACATTCTTCTTCAATGGTGAAGGATTTGCTAGATTTCTAAAGAATCAAGAGGAAAAGTTTACAACCTTCTCTGGTGCTAGTTCTCTATCATCCATTGGCTTAAGTACACAAGATCTATTTGATAAAATAAACTCTGGAAAAATCGGAGATTTAAAGAATGTGGTAAATGATGCTCTTACTAGATCTTCATCGGTTCTAAGCCCAGATCAGTACCTTGAACTTGAGAAGATATTAAAAAGCTCTAAAACCTTAAGAGAGGTTGTTCACTGGCTTAGTTTACCTTCACAAGCAATTTCACATATAAAAAAAGCAGTAGATGCAGTTATTTCCGATAACCTAAGAAAATTGAGAGAAAGTATTGTAAGTACTTTACTTAAAAATCAGAAAATTAAAGAATACCTTATTAAAAGTGGTGGTATAAAACTATTAGGGAAATGGGTATCAGGGGCTGGTTTGAAGGTTGCAATTAAAGGTCTTGTGACAGCTCTTGCAGCAGCGGTAGGACTTGTTGGTACTCCTCTTGCAAGTTTTGTCATTGCTATTGGAACATGGATAGGAACAGATCTTGTTATGAAGGTAGTAGGAGACTTACTATCAATTCTTAAGTATGTTACCATAGGTATCTTTGCCTTTGTCATAATATCTGGAAGTGGTGCCTTATCATCTTTTAATAAAAAAAATTTCTCATATTCCAATGCTATACCAGATTCAGTTATATCTTGTACTCAGTATGAAGAAACGGAAGTAGAACCTAGTGGAGACATACCTTGGGGGCCTGGTGTTATTCCTCCTAGATCATCAGAATCATGTGTATTTGGAGCTGGAGCATACAACTGTTCACAAGGGTTTGTAGATGTTACTGGTTGGAGTCATGAAAAATATACTGTAAATATGCCAGTGGATCTTACTAATGTATACTACGTAAATGCACCGCAATTCTGTTCTACAGGTACTTGTACTGTGACTAGAATAGCAATAATAAACTGTAGTGATGGTAGTGATGCTGGAGGAATAGTTGAATTTGATGCAAATGATGGAACTACAACATATCACTTTAAATTACTACATGTAGTTCCCCTAGGTGTTGGACAAGGTGATAAACTAGATGGGGGACAACCGGTTGCAAGAGTCTTAAATAGTGAAGAACTTAAACAAGGATGGTGTTGGACTGGAATGCACTTACACTTGGAAACAAAGCAGAATGGTTCTGCAGTAGATCCAATGGAATTACTTCAAAGTTTTAGTTGCGATGTCCCTGATGAATCAGGATGTTCAGATCCAAATTAGTAAGTTAAAAAATATTGGAATATGAAAATTAGTGTAAATAAAAAGGTATTACTTGTAGTAATAATATTTTTACTATTGGTATTCCTAATATTAATCTTGTTACCAAAAAACAAATACCCTAAAGAGCCATTAGTTATGAGGAATTTAGGGAATAGTACAAAGGAAGTAGATATCTCTTCCCTATTATTACAGGAACAAGATATTAAAATACTCTTTGTTGAACCAAAGGTTCACATATCATTAGTAGAAGAAATGATAAATACAATGGGTTTAGATTTAGATAGAAGAGATATAAAGGAGAATAGCTTAATAAAATGGAGTGGTGGTGGAAATGAATTTACATATGATGCAATAACAGACTCTGTATCATTTAATCTAACAAAAGAAGTAAATCTTTTACCTGGGATTGAAGGATTCTCTCAAATATTTAATCAATATCTTGGAATAGATTATGAGTTCATATTAGAGAGAGAAGAAATAAATACGGATGAAGAACATACATATTTTGCATCACGAGTTAACGATGAACTCCCAATACAGTATGGTCAATATTTTGGATATTCTGACAAATTATCTTTTGATAAGGAGGAAAGGTTAATATCTGGAGAATTGCTTTTAGCTGAAATAACAGAATATGACATGTATATACCAACTATCAAAAAGAGTGATTTAACAAAATATATTAATATAGAATCATATCCCAAAGAACACTATGTAGATACATCTGTTCTTGCTGATACATTAGATCTTTATTATTTAGATGATGCATGGGAAGAAATAGAAAACTCTATTACTAACTGTAAAGCTTCTCAATCAGAATTAATACTTCTTTATAAAAACTCAGAACAGGGATACCTATTACCAGTTTTTAAAATTCTTTCAAACTGTGATGTAGAGTATAAATCAGATATGTATTCTGTACCAACAACCTTCTACGTAAATGCAGTAGATACTGATTACATTGCTAATGAATAGATATTTTTGTGATACAATGATGCTATGAAAATTCTTAGGTATACTACAACATTAATACTTCTTACAATATTCTTTTCTTTTTTAACTAAAGATAGTTATGCAGTTGAGATAATAAGTAGGGAGAGTATGAAAATGGATAACACTCTCTCAGAACAAGTGGATGTATTTTCATTACCACAAAAAATATACATAGCCCAAGTAGAAGGATACAACAGGGAATTAAATGACAACCCTCAACAGTGGGTTAAATTACTTTACTACTTCAGTGTTACAAGATTAAATCTAAATGATATTCCATACAACTATTTAATAGACAGTAGTGGGAATGTATATGAAGGGGCAAAAGGGGGCTTTGGTGTTAATCCAGGTTTAGAGAATGGAGACAACGTAATCTTAATTGGTATCATGGATGATAGCCCAAGTCTTTCTCCAAGAGCATCTTCTACATTAAAAGAATTTGTAGAGGAAACATCATATAAATATGGAATAAAGCAAGGGAGTTGGGAATTTGTTGATTTAAAGATAAAGAATAATGTAGATTCCTTCTCATATATAACTGCAACTCCATCACAAAAATCATTAAGAAGTTCATTGGTATCAAGCTTAGAAGAAGTAGTATGGTCAGATACAGAGCACCTTTCTTACAAAGGAAGTATTGAATCAGTTGAATATACAAAGGATGTAGTAATAGGGCAGACATTAAAAGTAAAAGTAAAGATTAGAAATGAGAGTGATTTTACATGGTTTGGAGAACCAAACTATATATACATATCAACAAAAGATTCAGTAGAGAGCCAATTCGCTATTAACTCAGTTTGGGAAAGTTTTAGTAAACCAACTCACATTCCACAAAAAGCAATTAAAGTTGGAGATATTGCTGAGGTTAATTTTGAGCTACTAGCAAAAAGTAGACCTAATACATACAAAGAGAGTTTTCTCTTTATGAAATCTGAAGAAAATGTAATAGAGAATTCAGCATTTGATGTTGAATTTAATATAATTGCAGGTGAAAATAAACTAGTAGAAATGATTTCTCCAGAATTTGGGTTTGTAAATATAAGGGAGTGTAGGTGGTATAGTTGTGCTAAGGTAGAGGTTGCTAACGAAGGAGATGTATTTATTACGACAAATAAAGTAGATGGATGGTATGAGATTCTTTATCAAGGAGATAAGAAAGGTTGGGTCTATCAAAAATATGCTAGAGAACTTTAGCTTATAGTTATATTCTCTCATATTTTTATCTTATAACCCTGTTTTCCTGTATATAGATTTTTACTTACAATATAATCATGACTGTGGCACCCCAAGATATAATTCTCGGAAAACTGAATCCACAACAAAGAATTGCAGTGGAAAAAACAGAGGGACCTTTGCTAGTGTTTGCGGGGGCGGGTTCTGGTAAAACAAGGGTGATTACCAACCGTATAGCTTTTCTCATTACCGAGAAAAAGGTTCCTTCCGAGAATATCTTGGCTGTAACTTTTACGAAAAAAGCTGCAGGTGAAATGCAAGAAAGGGTAACAGAGTTACTAAAGCAGTTAGAGGTTAAAGTCTTAGTTCCTCCATTAATTGGAACATTTCATTCAATTGGGGCACAATTCCTAAGAAAAAATGCAAAGTATGTAGGATTAAGTCCTAATTTCTCAATCTTTGATTCAGATGATTCAGAAAATTTGATAAAGGATATTCTTGTTGAACAAAATATTGATATAAAACAAATAAGACCAAAGGCAATATCATACTTCATATCTTCTGCAAAAAACGAAATGATTTCTCCAGAACAATTCTCTAATCATTACGGTGGTTTCATTGAAGATATTGTTGCAGATATATATCCCATATATCAAAAGCAATTAAAATCTCAGAATTCTGTTGATTTTGGAGACCTTTTGTATCTAACGGTCAAACTACTCTCTGAGAATAAGGAAGTACTCTCCTTGTATCAAGAGATGTATAAATACATAATGGTTGATGAGTATCAGGATACAAACACAGCACAATATATGTTTGCAAAATTACTTTCAGATAAATATAAAAATATATGTGTAGTAGGAGATGATGATCAAGGTATATATGCATGGAGAGGAGCTGATATAAAAAATATACAATCATTTGAAAAAGATTTTGACAATGTACAAGTTATTAAATTAGAACAAAACTATCGATCGACAGCTAATGTAATAAATGCTGCTACTGCAGTAATTAAACAAAATTTTTCTAGAGTAGAGAAAAACCTTTGGACAGAGAAAGATTCTGGTCACCCTATCTCTGTATATCAAGCAAATGACCAGAATGATGAAGCTATATATGTTGTAGATGAAATAGGAAAATTAAAAAGACAAGCTGTGCCCCTTGTGGATATAGCTGTACTATATAGAACTAACTATCAATCACGTGCTATTGAAGAAGCTATGTTAAAAGCAGGGCTACCATACAAGTTAGTGGGTGGTTTTAGATTCTATGAAAGAAAAGAGATTAAAGATATCCTCAGCTATATGAGATTTTTGTATAACCTTAAAGATGATTTAAGTATTTCTAGAATATTAAATATCCCAAATAGAAAGATAGGACCTAAGTCTGTAGCAAAATTGCATGATATTGCTCGTGAGTGTAATTGCTCTGTTGGTGAATTGATAGTTGGAACATATGAGATACAGAGCTCTCTAAGTAAAGCAATAAAGGTTTCTTCTGAGGTATATTCTAAAATTGAATCTAAGATTCCTGATATGGGAAAATATCTTTCATTGGTAAATCTCTTTGGCAGAATATATTCTGAGACTCAAGAGTTGGATGTGCTTTCTGTAATTGACATAATATTGCGAGAAACGAGATATGTTAAATGGTTAGATGATGGATCGGAAGAAGCAGAGTACAAAAAAGAAAATATTGAAGAATTGAAAAATGTGGCTTCTAGTTATGCACAGAAGTTTAAGGAGAAATCTTTAGATATGTTCCTTCAAGAAATTAATCTTATTGAACAGGAACAAAACAAAAATCAGGATGGAAGTGGAAACTATGTAAACCTTATGACTTTACACTCTTCAAAAGGTTTAGAATTTGAATATGTATTTATTGTTGGAATGGAAGAAGGGATACTTCCACATTCAAGATCATTTACAGATGAGAATGGTTTAGAGGAGGAAAGAAGGTTATGTTATGTAGGAATTACTAGAGCAAAGGAGAAATTGTATTTAACATTCGCAGAACAAAGACAAACTAGGGAAGGGTACAGTACACAAATACCATCAAGATTTCTAGGAGAGATACCTCAAGATATATGTGATTATTACAGTTGGCAACTTTAGTAAGTTCTGTTATATGAAGCATGGCATGCTGGCCATTGGTTTGCTCTTGTTGATTCTCCAGCCCTATATTTCTCTATTGTATGTTTAATTTGTGCGTGTCCATCAAAGATGTTCTCAGGGAATTGCTTTCTCCACCAGTATGGGCTCCATTGGAACAATCCCTTATAATTACTTTTATTAGATTCTGCATTACAACCTGATTCACAATACATAATAAATTTGAGCCACCTTTTCTCTTCATCAGAGAATGAACCTGAATCTACTACTGAATACCAATATCCACAGTCATATCCCCTTTTTTCAATTTCGTCTAATGAATACCATGATACCCCTACCTCTACAATCTGTTTTATTGGTTCGCGTTCTACCCGTTCATCTATTATTTCGCTACTTATCAACACACCATCTTCATAGTAATTTAATACTCTTTGTACACGAACACCCAATACACCTTCCTGTATTACTCTCTTATCCCCTTCTAGGTAGCTTTCTGATTTAACTATTTCTTTCGCATATGGAATATCAAAAATCTTTTGAACAATGATTCTATCTGTGCTAACAATCCTTACTATACTTCCATCCTTTACATACTCAGTACTCATTGAGAGCACATCTTTTTTTTCAAGTTGTATGTTATTTTCCTTTAAAACCTTGTGTATATCAGTTTCTGTAGTAAGTATTTTGTATGTGTTGTCATTCTTCTTAATGGATACAATCTTAGGGTTACCAGAATCCCTTTCTCTCTCTTTGTCTACCCCATAGAAGATTTCCCCAATGCTTACCGGGCTTATCTCCTTTTGTTTGTTTGCAAAAACATAATTCTTTGATCCAATTAACAAAAAGTAGACAAGAATACCAAGGAATAGTATTGGAAATGAATATATTTTTGGTGAATTAATATTATCTGTTTCGGGCAATTTTTCTTTTTTCATATGTAATAGTCATATTTTATCTCTTAGTGTAAAGAGATTCAAAGAGAGTATAGCATGATTGATAAAACATGTGTAAAATGGTCGTATGAAAAATATAACTAGAATTATCTTACTCACATCTATCCTTTTCCTAAGTAGCTTTTTACTCTCAGGATGTACTCCTTCTGAAGAAACAGTTGGAAAGTATAATAAATTAGTAAATGAAGCAGATTTGCTAATTGAAGGTAAAGAGTACTCCTCAGCTATGGAAAAATTAAATTCTGCATCAGAGTTAATACCTGAGAGAGTAGATTCATTTAATAGGATGATTGAAATCCTAGTCTTAAAAAACAGGTTAGAGGATGCAACTATAGTAATTGAAGAATCTGCACAAAAAGTTTCTGATAGTGATAAGGCAAATCTATATCTTCTTGTTGGTAATGCCCATTATGATTTGAAAAATTACAGTAAAGCCCTTTATAACTATGAATTAGCAAAAGGATTTTTACAATCTAATGATGAGATATCTCTTGGAATAGCTAAAGTATACTTACAACAAAATAGGATAGAGGATTCAAAAAAGATTTTAGATAATGGGTATGAGGGAAGTATTGGAATAGAAGTAAAATTGTTGCTTTCATATATACAATCTTTAAGTGATATAGAGAAAGCAAAAGATTTAATAAAAGATGTACAACCAGATGAGGAATGGAAAGGGATGTATGCAAGTTGGAAAGAGACTCTTGATAGTTTAGATGATGATGAGTTATTTAATTCTGCAAAATTATCTGAAGGATATATGTTTGGTGGATATCCATCTTTGGTTATTACTTTGTTAGAGCCTAAAAAAACAGAGATGATTGAATATATAGATGGTATATATATGCTTGGAAAAGCGTACTATGAATTAGAAGAATATCAAAAAAGTATAGATGTTCTATCAAATGCAACATCTGTTAGTGATTTAAATCAGTATATATATTGGGTTCTGGCGAGAGACTCCTATATGCTTGATGATGTTAATAAGGCTTTTACATACTATGAAAGTGCTATTTCATTTGCAGGAGATAAGGCAGATGCACGATTGTATCAAGAGTATTTAGATTTAATGTTTGAAAACAACCTACTTAGTAAAGGTGCTGAAACAATGAGAAAAGCTGAAAGGATATTTGACTCAACATGGGTAGAAATCTATTACATGAATCTATATGCACTTACAAAAGAGAACGAGTCATTCGAATATCATATGAACAAAGTTGATATGAATACAATAGAGGATAGGTATAAAGGGGATTACCTATATTCGAAAGGAAAGTATTTAATAGAGAATTCTGAATTTGACGAAGCTAAACGTACATTAGATATATTCTGGGATCTAGATAAGTATGATCCTAGGTATAACCTTCTTTTTGCACAGCTAAGCTTTGAGGAAGGGAATTTAAAAGATGCTAGAACATATGCAAACAAGTCGATTGAGTATGATTTAGATAGAGAAGTTACAGATGAAGCACAGAAGCTATTGGCTACTGTTGAGTAGTTTGTTATAATCCACATTGCGTATATGATCCTAATTCCCTATTAGGTTATTAACTTTATGGTTTTTAATTATGCAAACCTATGATATTAAAATGCCTTTGGAGCAGATAAGAAATATTGGAATCATTGCTCACATTGATGCGGGTAAGACAACAACAACAGAGAGATTACTGTACTTTACTGGACAAATCCATAAGATGGGTGAAGTTCACGAAGGAGCAGCTACCACAGATTTTATGGAACAGGAAAGAGAAAGAGGAATCACTATTCAATCAGCAGCAGTAACATGCTTCTGGGATTATGATGGTAAGAGATATAGAATCAACATTATTGATACTCCAGGCCATGTAGATTTTACAGCAGAGGTAGAAAGATCTTTAAGGGTACTTGATGGAGCAGTAGTAATCTTTGATGGAAGGAAAGGAGTAGAACCTCAATCTGAAACAGTATGGAGACAAGCTAATAAGTATAAAGTTCCAAGGATTTGTTTTATGAACAAGATAAATCTAATAGGTGGAGATTTTGATAAAAGTTTCCAAACTATTAAACAGAGATTAAGTAATAAGGCAGTAGCAGTTACATTACCACTTGGTAGAGAGAGTTTGTTGTATGGGTATGTAGATTTGATACAAAACAAAGCATATTCATATTCATCTCCAACAGATCCAGATCTAAAAGAAATTCCAATACCAGAAGAATCAAAAAAATTGGTTGAAGAGCATAGGTCAGCTTTAATAGAAGCATTGGTAGAAATGGATGATGATTTAATGACTAAGTATTTTGAAGGAAAAGAAATTTCTGTTGACGAATTGAAGAAAGCATTAAGAAAAGGTACATTGGAAATTAAACTGTTCCCAGTATTGGGTGGAGATTCTAGAACAGCAATGTCTAAAGTACTCTTAGATTACATTACTCTTTGTTTACCATCTCCATTAGATGTACCACCTGTACAGGGAGATGATCCTAAAACTGGTGCAGAGATTGAAAGGAAGCCTGATGAAGCAGAGCCTTTCTCTGGATTAGTATTCAAGATTGTAAATGATCCTCATATTGGAAATCTTTCATACATCAGAGTGTATTCAGGTATTCTTAAATCTGGAACATATGTATACAATACAACTAAAGGGGTAAGGGAGAGAGTTAGTAGATTAGTCCTTATGCACGCAGATGATAGAGAAGAGGTTGATATACTAAGGGCAGGGGATATTGGTGCAATAGTTGGATTAAAATCTTCTGTAACAGGAGACACTCTTTCTGATGAAAGTAAGCAGATAATATTAGAGCAAATTACATTTGCAGAACCAGTTATCTCCCAAGCTATAGAGCCGGCAACTAAATCAGACGAAGAAAAGATGTCTGAGGCATTAGTAAGGCTAACAAAAGAAGATCCTACATTTAAAGTAGAAACTAATCATGAGACAGGTCAAACTATCATATCTGGAATGGGTGAGTTACATCTTGAAATCATGGTAGATAGGATGAAAAGAGAGTTTAATGTAATAGCTAATGTAGGTAAACCACAGGTAGCATATAGAGAAACAGTTAAGGGTGTATGTGAACAATCAGAAGGAAGATATATTAAACAATCTGGTGGTAAGGGTCAGTATGGTCACTGTTGGTTAAAGATAGAACCAAATGAGAAAGGAAAAGGGTTTGAATTTGTTGATGCTATTAAAGGTGGTGCTATTCCTAGAGAGTTCATTGCTCCAATTCAAAAAGGTATTGAAGAGTCTATGAAAGCAGGTGTAGTAGCTGGATATCCAGTGGTTGATGTTAAAGTCACACTATTTGATGGATCATACCATGAAGTTGACTCATCGGAGCTAGCTTTCAAAGTTGCAGCATCTATGGCATTTAAAGATGGTTGTAAGAGAGCAACCCCAATACTTTTAGAACCAATTATGGATATAGCAGTTGAAGTACCACAGCAATATATGGGTGATGTAACAGGATCTTTAAGTAGTAAGAGAGGTCAAATTCAAGGTACGGAGGATATCGGTAACGGTATTACAGTAATTAATGCGTTGGTACCACTCTCTGAGCTATTTGGATATACAAGTGAACTGAGATCTCTAACTAGTGGAAGAGGGAGTGCAAGTATAGAGCCTTCTCACTATGCAGAGGTTCCAAGAAATGTTGCAGAGGTAATTGCCGGAGCAAAATCATAACTGTAAGTGTAAAATTGTTAATTAAACACTTGCATATCTCATATGTTTTTGATAATATTCAACGCAGACTCGCTTATTTTTGTAAGAAGTCAATTTAGTGGTGTTAAACAATATATTTATATAAATTAATTAATATATATTCATGGCAGAGTTTACAAGGTCAAAGCCTCACATGAATATCGGAACCTTAGGTCACATCGATCACGGTAAGACTACATTGGTTCGTGGTATTCTAAATGCTTTCTCAACAGAGAAAGATAAAATGATTGATAAATTGGATAAAGATCCAGAATCAAGAGCAAAGTCTATTACGGTTGCAGTAGCACACGTAGAATTTGAAACAGATACGAGACATTATGCATTAGTAGACTGTCCAGGTCATAAAGATTACATTAAGAATATGATCACTGGTGCAGCTCAAATGGATGGTGCAATATTAGTAGTATCTTCTGATGATGGTGCTATGCCTCAAACAAAAGAGCATATCCTTCTTGCAAAGCAAGTTGGTGTTCCAAAGATGGTTGTATATATAAACAAATTTGGAGATGCAGATGAAGAGATTTTAGAATTAATAAAAGCTGATGTATCAGATCTTTTAGGAAAGTATGGATTTGATGCAAATGCTCCAATAATTGTTGGAAATGCACTAAGTGCACAAAAAGGTGAAGAGGAAGGACTAGCATCAGCAAGAGAATTGATAAAAGCAGTTGATGAATATATGGAAATTCCAGAGAGAGATATTGAGAAACCATTCTTGATGCCTATCGAAGACGTATTCTCAATTGAGGGAAGAGGAACAGTTGTAACAGGAAGAATTGAAAGAGGAATAATAAAGTTAGCAGGTGATGTTGATGTACTAGGTATGGGTAGAAAACCTCAAAAGACTGCAGCTACTGGAATTGAAATGTTCAACAAATCAATGAAAGAGGCTCAAGCAGGAGATAATGTAGGAATTTTGTTAAGAGGTCTTAAGAGAACAGATGTTGAGAGAGGTCAAACACTTTCAGCTCCAAACTCTGTAGAAACTCATACAGAATTTAAAGCAGAAGTATATATATTAAGTAAGGAAGAGGGTGGAAGACATACTCCATTTGTAACAGGATATAAGCCTCAGTTCTATGTAAGAACAGCAGATGTTACAGGTGAGGTAACTTTAAATGAAGGTATTGAAATGGTTGCACCTGGTGATAACACAGAGTTTAGTGTAAAGCTAGTAGCACCAGTAGTAATTGAAAAAGGACAAGGATTTGCAATAAGAGAGGGTGGTCAAACAGTAGGTAAGGGAATAGTAACTGAAATTACTAAGTAAGAAAACAAAGGAGGTGGGTAATTCCACCTCCTTGTATCTTAAGTTTAATTTAGCTCTTTAAGATAGAATGAGTGATGTAACTGCAAAAATTAGGGTCAAGTTAAAAGGTTATGATGCTGTTGTATTAGATAGATCAGCAAAAAGCATTATAGAGAGTGCAATTAGCACTGGTGCAAAGGTTGCTGGGCCTATTCCTCTTCCAACTAAAAAAAGGAAGATGGCAGTAAACAGGTCTCCATTCATCTATAAGAGTTCAATTGAACATTTTGAGATAGGGACCCATAAAAGGGTTATAGATATAATCGATCCAACTCCAAAGACAATAGATGCTTTACAGCATCTTCAAATGCCTGCAGGTGTAGGAATTGAGATTCAATAATAAAAATATGAAAGCAATCTTAGGAATAAAAAAAGGAATGACAAGAGTTTTTGAAGGAGATAAGGTAATGCCAGTAACAGTGGTAGATGTCTCTGGGTGCAAGATTGCTAATGTAAAAGGAGAAAAGATTGAATTGGGTTTGGGTAATAAGAAGAATGCAAAGAAACCAGCTTTAGGACAATATAAAGAGTTAGGATACGTACCAATGTATAAAGAAGTGTTTACAGGTGTGTTACCAGAAGGTCTAAATGTTGGAAGTGATGTAGTACCAGAAATCTTTAATGAAGGTGATAGAGTAAGTTTAATGGGTATATCTAAAGGTAAGGGGTTTGCAGGTGTAGTTAAAAGGCATAAGTTTGCAGGTGGATCTAGAACACACGGTCAGTCAGATAGATTAAGAGCACCAGGTTCAATCGGCGCTGGTACAGATCCGGGTAGAGTGTTTAAAGGTAAGAGAATGGGTGGAAGGATGGGTTCAGATAGAGTAACGATTAAGAACAAAAGAGTAGTTGGAATAAAGGGAACATATCTTTTGATAAGTGGACCAATTCCAGGATCTAATGGAGACCTAGTAACAATATTTAGTGAAGAGAAGTAATGGTAAAAGAAGTTAAGAAAACAACTGAAACTAAAACGAAATTAAATCCACTAGTATGGGAAGTACCATACAATGGAGATTTAGTAGCACAGGTTCTAAATGTATTCTTCAGTAATGAAAGAAAAGGGACTTCTGCAGTAAAGGGAAGAGGAGAGGTATCAGGTGGTGGTAAAAAACCATGGAAACAGAAAGGTACAGGAAGAGCAAGATCAGGGTCAATAAGGTCACCATTGTGGGTAGGTGGAGGTGTCACATTTGGTCCTAACAATAGAAATTGGAAGAGAAGTATAAACAAAAAAATGGTTAAGAAAGCTTTGTGTGTAATTCTTTCTAAGATGAATAGAGACAATGAAGTTAAGTTTATAAATGTAACTGATAAGGTAGAGCTTAAGGGGATAAGAGATGGATTAAAGAAAGAATTGTCTAAAAAAACATTGATAATATCTACAGATGAGAAAATAAAAATGGCATTGAGAAATATGGATCTAGTAAAAGTACTTACCCCTATGGGAGTAAATGTTAAACATGTTGTAGATTCTAGAAATATTCTTGTAGATAACGAATCTATTAAAATTTTGGAAGAGAGATTAACAAATGGAAATTAAGAAGATAGAGTTAAAACCAGTAGTATCAGAGAAAAGTTATAACCTTGTAAATACAAATAACAAGTATATTTTCTTTGTTGATACTGATGTTAACAGAATAGAAATTAAGAAGGCAGTTGAAGAGAAATATAAGGTTAAGGTTACAAATGTAAACATATTGGTTAAACCTGGTAAAAGTACAAGAGATTGGAAGACAAATAGAACATTTAGAAAAACAGATAAAAAGAAAGCAGTAGTTACCCTTAAGAAGGGAGATAAAATAGGTGAATTTTTAAATACATAACATGGCAGTAAGAACATTTAAAGCTACAACTTCGACATTAAGGGGAACAAGACTTGAAGATAGGTCCATGTTAGAGAAAGATGGAGGACCTAAGAATTTAACAATTGCTAAGAGACAGAAATCTGGAAGAAATAGTCAGGGAAGAATTACTGTGAGACATAGAGGTGGTGGTGCAAAGAGAAGAATTAGAATAGTTGATTTTAAGAGAGATAAGTTTGGTGTCAAAGCAAAAGTTTTAGGACTTTACTATGATCCAAATAGAAGTGCACATTTAGCCCTTTTGCAATATGCAGACGGAGATAGAAGATACATAATTGCTCCAAAAGGTATAGGAGTGGGAGATTCTGTTGTTTCAGGAGAAAAAGTAGATGTATTGGTAGGGAATGCAATGATGGTAAAGAATATTCCATCAGGAACAATAGTACACTGTATAGAAAATAGAGTAGGAAAAGGTGCAACATTTGGAAGATCTGCAGGGCAAGAAATAGTAGTACAAGGTATCGATCCAACTGGAAAGTATGTTCAAATTAAGCTTTCATCTGGTGAGATAAGGTTAGTACCAGCAGAAGCAATGGCAACAATAGGTCAGGTAGGGAATGAAGAGAGATTGAATGTAAAATTAGGAAAAGCAGGGAGAAAAAGAAACCTAGGATGGAGACCAGTTGTAAGAGGTATGGCTATGCATGCCGTAGAGCATCCACATGGTGGTGGTGAGGGTAAAGGTGTCATTGGTACAGCTAAAGATATTTGGGGTCATAGAATTGGTACAAGAACAAGAAGAAATAAGAGAACAGAGAGATTGATAATTAAAACAAGAAGGACTCGTACGAGACCTTTTGCTAAGAAATAATTTAGGAAATATTAGATATGTCTAGATCGCTTAAAAAAGGACCATATATAGATGAAAAATTACAGAAAAAGGTTAAAGTAGCCTTGGAAACTGGTAGCAGAAAGCCAATTAAAACATGGGCTAGAGCCTCCACTATTACACCTGAAATGGTTGGATTAACATTCGGTATACATAATGGTAAGAAACATGAAGAAGTATTAATAGAGGAATCAATGATTGGTCACAGATTAGGAGAATTTTCTCAGACAAGAAAGTTTAAAGGACATGCAAAGAAAGGTAAATTAGCTAAGGTATATGGAAGTAGTGGTAGATTTGAAGAATAATATATATATAAATATTGATGGAAGATAGAAAGACAAAAGTACAAGTAAAGAACATAGCACACACACCACAAAAATTGAGGTTAGTTGCTGATTTAATAAGAGGTAAGGATGTAAACGAAGCATTGAATATATTACAGTTTACTAATAGGAAGGGTACAGATATTTTAAGAAAAGCAGTATTAAGTGGTATAGCAAATGCAAGAGAGCTATTTAGTGCAGAGAAAGAACAGTTAAAAATTACACACCTATCTGTTGGTCAAGCTCCTACTTTAAAAAGAGTAAGGTTTGCATCAAGAGGTAGAGTATCAAAGATAAAGAAAAGAAGATCACATATTAATTTAGAATTAACAGTCAAAGAATAATGGGAAGAAAGGTAAATGCAAATGCAATTAGAATGGGTTTGAACAAGACATGGAACTCTGTCTGGTATGCAACTAAGATAGATTTTCCTAAAGTCCTCTTAGAGGATTTAAAGATAAGAAAGATTGTTATTAAGCGTCTAAATGATTCTGGTCTTGACAAGGTATTAATAAATAGAGCATTAAATAAAATAGAAATTGAAGTACATGTAGCTAGACCAGGAGTAGCAATTGGAAGAGGTGGAGAAGGTATAGATGAACTACAGAAGCAGTTATCAAGAATGTGTAAGAAGGATGTTGAAATAAAGATTAGAGAAGTTAAAAAAGCAGATATATCTGCAAGAATAATAGCAAGATCAATAGTAGATGGGATACAAAGAAGGCAACCATCCAAGCTTTTAGTTGCAAGTGCAAAAGAAAAAGCTATGATGGCAGGTGCAAAGGGAGTAAGAATATGGGTATCAGGAAGAATAAATAATGCAAGTCAGGCAAGAACAGTAAAAGCAAATGCAGGATCTGTACCAGCTCAAACATTAAGAGCAGATATAGACTATGCAGAGGAAACAGCACAAACAATGGATGCAGGACTTATGGGTGTAAAGGTATGGATATACAAAGGAGATAAAAATAGTATAGATGACGAAGAATAATATATAGATAATAGTAAATATGTTACAGCCAAAGATAAGAAAACATAGAAAAGAGTTCAGAGGGAAAATGGGAGGAATTGCTTCTGCAAATAACACCATTACCTTTGGAGAATACGGCTTGAAATCTATGGAATGTGGATGGATAAAGTCTAGAGAAATAGAGTCTGCAAGAAAAGCTATAACCTCTTCTATAAAGAGAAAAGGTAAAGTGTGGATCAAGATATTCCCACATAAACCATATACTCAGAAGGGAACAAATAGCAAAATGATTGCAGGAAAAGGTGAGGTAGAGGGATATGTTGCAGTAGTAAATCCTGGTACAGTACTCTTCGAAGTAAGTGGAGTGCCAAGAGAAGCTGCTATGGAAGCTATGAGATTAGCATCTCACAAACTTTCAGTTAAGACTAAATTTATATCTAAAAGAGAAATTTAGCTTGAGAGTATTCGATATTATTGGTAGAATACTACCCGTTTTGTATAGATAAAATATAGAAAATATTAAATGGAAATTAACAAAGGGAAAAAAAGAGAATTGAAAGGTACAGTGGTAAGTAACAGTATGGTAAATACTGTTAGAGTTAGAGTCAATTCTACACAGGCACATCCTGTGTATAAAAAGATAGTTGATAAAAAGAAAATATTTTTTGCACATACGGAAAAAGAGTTAAACATTGGAGATAAGGTAACAATAAGAGAATCAAAGCCATACTCAAAGAATGTAAAGTGGATAATAGTTGATAATAAAGAATAATGATACAAATAGGAACCGAATTAACAATTGCAGATAATAGTGGAGCAAAGATTGGAAAGGTTATCGGTATTCCTGGCTACTCTAAAATTAAATATGGAAGAATAGGAGATATTGTTAAAGTTGCTATACAGAAAGCACTACCAAATAGTGGAGTAAAAAGACACGAAGTATTAACTGCGGTAGTTGTAAGAGTACATAGAGAGCAAAAGAGAAAAGATGGATCATATATTAGATTTGATGATAATGCAGGTGTAATTATAGATAACAAGAAAACACCAAAGGGTACAAGAATATTTGGACCTGTTGCAAGAGAATTAAAAGAAAAGGGGTTTGATAAGATAGTTTCTTTAGCCCCAGAAGTATTGTAAATTTTTGAAAATAAGTAATGAAGATTAAAAAGGGTGATACAGTAAAAATATTATATGGAAAAGATTCTGGAAAACAGGGTACTGTTGTTGCTTTAGATATTAAAAATAGAAAGGTAGTAGTAGAGAATATGAATTTATTTAAGAAACATGTAAAGGGAGATGGAAGAAAGAAGACATCAGAAATACTAACTATTACAAAACCTATGGATGCTTCTAAAGTAATGGTTGTATGTAATCACTGTGGTAAACCAACAAGAATAGGGATAAAGAGAGAGAGTGACAAAATAGAAAGAGTATGTAAAAAGTGTGGTAAATATATTGAAGTAATTGAAAAGAAAGTAGAAGAGAAGAAAGAGGTTAAGAAAGTAACTAAAAAGAAAACAACTAAAGTAGCTGAAAAGAAGACAGTTAAAACAACTAAAAAGAAAGTAACAAAGTAATATGGCAAGACTAAGAGATGAATATAACAATAGAATAAGAAAAGAATTGATGAAAGAGTATGGATATAAGAATATAATGGAAGTTCCTACTCTAAAAAAGATTGTAATTAACGTAGGTGCTGGAGCTTCTATTGCAGAATCAGAGGCATTAGAAGATATTGTTCAAATGGTTACATTAATAGCTGGTCAGAAACCAGTTGTTAATAAAGCTAGAAAAGCAGTATCAGCATTTAAGGTAAGAGAAGGTATGGATATAGGTGTATCAGTAATATTAAGAGGAAATAGAATGTGGGAGTTCTTTGATAAAGTAATAAATATTGTATTCCCTAGAACTAAAGATTTTAGAGGTTTAGATGTATCAGCATTTGATGGATCAGGTAACTATTCAGTAGGTATAGAAGATCAAACAGTATTTCCTGAGATAGATGCAAACAATATTAGAAAAGTTAGAAGTTTACAGTTTACAATTGTTACTAATGCAAAAGATGATAAAAGTGGTAAAGCACTATTAGATAAATTTGGTTTTCCATTTAAAAAAGATGTCAACAGAGGCTAAGGAATACAAAGCAAAAGAATTAAAGAAAAAGTCTAAGTATAAGTCAAGAGTCTACAACAGGTGTGGTCTTTGTGGCAGATCAAGAGGATATATAAGACACTATGGAATGTGTAGGATATGTTTTAGAAAATTAGCAAGCACAGGAGAAATCCCTGGAGTTAAGAAAGCTATATGGTAATTTTAAATATATAAAAATGAACGATTTAACAGCAGATCTATTAGCTAGATTACAAAATGGAATACAGAGAAAAAGAGAGTTAGTCTTAGTACCAAAAACTAAGATGAATATTGAAATCCTTAAAGTTCTTAAAAGTGAGGAGATGATCCATGGCTTTGAAGAAGTAGAGGGTGGAGTTAATGTAGAAATTATGTATGACGATGGTGAACCAGTAATAGCTCATTTAAATAGAGTTAGTAAACCAGGTCAAAGAATATATGTAACTAGTAAAAACATTATCCCAATAATGAATGGTAGAGGTATATCAATAATATCTACATCACATGGTTTAATGTCAGGAGCTGTTGCTAAGAGTAAGAAATTAGGTGGTGAATTAATCTGTAAAGTTTGGTAATTGAAATGTCAAGAATAGGAGAAAATCCAATAACAATAGAAGAGGGAGTACAAGTATCAATAGAAAAGAATATTGTCACTATATCTGGAGATGGAAAAGAATTAAAAATTTCTTTACCAGAGCATATAACAGTAGAAGTTAAGGACAATGTTGTACAAGTTAGTAGAGATAATGAGGATAAACAGTCTAAATCTGTACATGGTACCATAAGAATGTTAATATCTAACGCTATTTATGGTATTAAGCACGGATTTGAAAAGAGATTAGAATTGGTTGGAGTAGGATATAGAGCTAGAATGGAAGGTACTACACTCGTAATGAGTTTAGGTTGGAATCATCCAGTAAAAAGAGAGAGCCCTGAAGGAATAAGTATTGAAGTACCAGAAGAAACAAAGATTATATTAAAGGGATACGATAAACAGAAATTAGGAGAATTTGCAGCAAAGATAAGATCAATAAGAAAACCAGAACCATATAAGGGTAAAGGTATTAGATATGAGGGTGAATATATAAGAAGAAAGAGTTCTAAATCAGGAGTAGGAGCATAAATATGAAAATTACTAAACAAGCAAAAAGAGAGAAAAGAAAATTACACATTAAGAAGAGATTAATTGGAACTAGTGTAAGACCAAGAATCTTTGTATTTAAGAGTAATCAATTCTTCTATAGTGGTATAGCAGATGATGAGAAATCTGTTGTATTAATGAGTAAGATGGCAAAAAAGAGAAAAGAAGATATATTGAAAATGGCAAAGGTATTTGTAACTGAAATGAAGAAAAAGAAAATTGATAATGTAGTATTTGATAGAAGTGGATATAGATATCACGGTTTAATAGCTGCTTTTGCAGATGAATTAAGAAAAAACGATATTAAGATTTAGTAAATATATAAATGTCTGATTTTAATAAAAATCAAAAAGATAGAACATACGATAAGAAGACTGTATCTATTAGAAGAGTTGCAAAGGTAACTAAAGGTGGAAAGAGACTTAGGTTTAGTGCAATGGTAGTAGTAGGTGATCATAATGGATCAGTAGGTGTAGGATTAGGAAGAGGATTAGATACAAAGAGTGCAGTAGAAAAGGGGGAGAGAATTGCAACAAAGAAAATGAAGAAGATTCAGTTAGCGGGAGACACTATTCCTCACGAAGTATTCTTTAAGGAGGGAGCGGCTAAGGTAATTCTTAGACCTGCAAGACCAGGAACAGGTGTTATCGCAGGATCATCTGTTAGAACAGTATTAGAATTAGCAGGTATTGATAATGTATATGGTAAGTTAATAGGAACAAGTGACGCTATTGCAACCGCATACTGTACATTTGAAGCATTAAAAAGTTTAAGAAATGGAAGAGTATTAGCAAGGATGAGAAATATGAGAGAAAGAGTTGAGACTAAAAAAGAAACAGATAAAGAGAGAAAAATTAAAGAAGAGAAGATAAGAGCAAAGAAGAGAGCAGAAAAAAATGATGATAAGAGATCAAATAGCAGAAGTCCAAGAAGAAGAGAATTTAAGAAGAGAGAAGAAAAGAAATAAAGTAAGTAAATGTAAATATGAATCTAGACAATATACCAAAAAGAAATAATAGAGAGTCAAAATCTAAAAGACTTGGAAGAGGATATGGATCTGGTGTTGGAGGCCACACTTCAACTAGAGGTTCTAAAGGACAGAAGTCTAGAGCGGGTCACAAATCATTAGTATTCTTTGAGGGTGGTAATGTACCTTTCTTTAGAAGAATGCCTAAGTACAAGGGCTTCAATAAATCTGATAAAGTTAGGGCAACAGCAATAAATCTAAACATATTAGAAGAGAATTTTAAAAGTGGTGAGAGTGTTACATTAGAAATATTAAAAGAAAAAGCTCTAGTGTCTAAAAGTACTACAGTAGTAAAGATATTAGGACTTGGTGAGTTAACTAAAAAGATTGTTATTAGTGGTATTCCTGCATCTGAAAGTGCAATTGAAAAGGTAATAAAAGCAGGAGGCTCTATTAAGTAACCCCTACTACAATGAACAAATTTATAGAAACCTTTAAGAGAATCTTAGGTACAGATGAGATTAGAAAAAAAATATTATTCTCTTTTGCTATATTATTAGCATATAGGTTCTTAGCAGCTATCCCTGTTGTTGGTATTCCCGCAGACGCTATTACAAGTCTATTTGAAGGTAGTAACTTTGGTGATTTACTTTCTACAGTATCTGGGGGTGTATTAGAAACAGCTTCTATTGCGGCTATTGGTCTTAGTCCATATATCAATGCATCTATCATTTTACAATTACTTGGTACTGTTATCCCTAAATTAGAAGATTTAAGAAAAGAGGGACCCGAGGGTAGAAGAATTATAAGTATGTATACTAGATTACTTACAGTTCCTCTCGCTATTATGCAATCCTTTGTAATTTACTCTACATTAAGAGGGTTTGGTTTAGTTGGTCAATTAGAGGTTTTAGAATTAGTAGCAATGGTGGCAACATTAACAGCAGGCTCAGTCATTGTAATGTGGTTTAGTGAGTTAGTCTCAGAAAGTGGTATAGGAGGTGGATCTTCATATTTAATATTCTTAGGAATTGTAGCTGGTATACCAGGTACTATTCGTAGTAATTTTACATTAATGGATTCGTTACAAAAGTTTATCTTTATTTTTGTTACCTTACTTTTGGTTGTATCAGTTGTATATGTTTCTGAGGCTCAAAGAAAGGTAAAGGTACAATACTCAAGAAGAGTAAGGACGGGTGGGGCTATGGATAGCTATATCCCTATTAAGCTTACACAATTTGGAGTAATGCCAGTTATCTTTGCAGTTTCCTTACTTTCGTTTCCTCAATTAGTAGGTAAATTCGTTCTAAGTAAAGATTTCGGAAATGGAATTACGGAAATTGCGAACAAAGCAATGACCATTCTTGCTAATCCATATTTTAATAATATATTAACATTCGTTTTAATTGTCGGTTTTGCACTCTTCTATCTTACTGTTGTATTTAAAACAGACGAATTAGCAGAGAACTTACAGAAACAAGGTGGATTTATACCTGGTATTAGACCTGGTAAGGCAACATCATCATATTTAAAAACGATTGCATTTAGATTGGCATCAGTTGGTGCACTATTTTTAGGTTTCATATCTATACTTCCTAATATATTGATATATTTAGACCTAATGACAGTAACTGTAATTACAGGAACAGGACTCTTAATCATGGTAAGTGTAGTATTAGACATTAGGAGACAGGTAGAATCGATGATTGTAGTAAGAGATTATGATAGGTATTTGTAGTATTCGTAGTTTGTTATTATATATACATATAACTTAATCAAGTTAGAAATGAAAACTATTCTTTTTCATGGGCCCTCTGGTAGTGGTAAAGATACCCAAGTAGATTTGTTAGTAGACAAATATGAATTTGAGAATATTGGTACAGGAGAGATGTTCAGAACTATGTACAAAGAGGCTGATTTAGAGGCAATAAAGGCATATAGCTACTGGTCTAAAGGTAAATTTGTTCCTAATGATTTAGTATACAGTATGTTAAATAGGTGGATAGAGAAGTTTGACGAACAGTATAATTGGGCTTTTGTATCAGTAGTAAGAGAAGTAGGTCAGATTCCAATGTTTGATAGATTATTAAAAAGTCATAATCGTACACTAGATTACTTTGTTCATTTTACACTTTCAGAACAAGCCGCTATTGAAAGAATGTCTCTTAGAACTGTATGTCCTTACTGTGATACTACATATCATAGTATATATAAGGTGGAGAAAGTGAAAGGATATTGTGATAAATGTGGTACAAAATTAATACAAAGAGAAGATGATCAACCTGAAAAGATTAAATCTAGATTGGAAGAGTACAACAGAACTATCTCTCCAATCCTTGAAGTTTACAGAAAGAGAGGGATCTTAATTGAGATAGATGCAACTCCAAGTATTGAAGCTATACATAAGGAAGTTGTAACAAAATTGGGGTTGTAAAATGTTTATCTTTTTGATATGCTTAACTCGTCTTTGTAGAGTTTAGTGATTTTCAAAGAAAAGTGTGTTAAAGCTTTGAAAAGAGAGCAAATCTTTGATATAATCACTCGACTCTATTTAGTTACTTAAATGATTCAATATGACCGTAGAGACAAAGAAAGTATATGAATTTGAAGGAGTGGTTAAAGAGTGTCTACCCAATACAAAGTTTGTAGTGGAGATTGATGTTGAAGGAGTGAAGCATGAAGTGCTAGGATATCTATCTGGAAAGATGAGAATGAACTACATTCGTATACTAGAGGGAGATAAAGTGAGAATTGAAATGACCCCTTATGATAAAACACAGGGGAGAATAACATATAGATTGAAATAAAATGAAAGTACAGGCGTCAGTAAAAAAGAGATGTGCAGATTGTTATACGGTAACTAGGAAGGGACGTGTTTATGTCTATTGTAAAAAGAATCCAAAGCATAAACAGAGACAAGGATAATATATATAACTATTTAACTATATAATATGGCAAGGGTCGCAGGATTAGAAATACCAAATGAGAAGAGATTGTATATCTCTTTAACTAGTGTATATGGAATTGGTGAAAAGTCAGCAACATTGATATGTGAGAATACGAAATTAGATCCAAATATGTTAGTTAAAGATATGAACGAGGCTCAGTTGGATATATTAAGAGGATATTTAGACAAGAATTTTGTAGTAGAGGGAGAGTTAAGACAGAAGATATTCAGAGATATAAAGAGACTAAAAGATATAGGAAGTTATAGAGGTATTCGTCATAAAGTAGGTCTCCCAGTCAGAGGACAGAGAACTAGACATAATGCCCACACCAGAAAGGGTCGTGCAAGAGCCGTTGGTGGTTTAAAACGTAAATTAGAAAAAACCTAACATAAAATGGCTATAAGTAAGAAAAAAGTAAAAAAGAGTGTAAGTACAGGTATTGTTACAATTCAATCATCATTTAATAACACAATAATATCAATTACTGATCAGAATGGAGAAGTATTGGTACAGGGTAGTCCAGGTGTAGTTGGTTTTAAGGGTTCAAGAAAAAGTACTGCATTTGCAGCTACTAAGGCAGCTTCTGATGCTGCAGATAAAGCTATTAAGAAATATGGTCTTAAAGAGGTTAAGGTTATAGTTAAGGGACCAGGTGCAGGTAGAAACGCTGCAGTTAAGGGGTTGGACAGTGCAGGTTTAAAGATTACTACATTGGTAGATAGGACCCCTATTCCACATAATGGATGTAGGCCAAGAAAGAGTCCTAGGAAATAACATTTACATATATATATTGAATGGGTAGAGATACAGGTCCAAAAGAAAGATTGAGTAGAAGAGAGGGAGTAAATTTGCATCTTAAGGGTGCTAGATCTTTCTCAGATAAAAATGGCTTAAAAAGAAAACCCTTTGTTCCTGGTCAACATGGAAATAAGAGAAGACCTAGACTTTCTAACTACGGAATACAATTAAGAGAAAAGCAGAAAGTTAAAAGAACATATGGTGTTAGAGAGAAACAGTTTAAGAATATATATATTGAGTCTGATAGAAGATCTAAGGTTTACAATACTGATAAAGGTTTAGAATTCTTAAGATTATTAGAATTAAGATTAGATAGCGTCTTATACCTTGCTGGTTTAGCTCCATCAAGAGCAGCTGCAAGACAAGCTATTGTTCATGGTCATGTATCTTTAAATGGTAAAAAATTCTCAGTTCCTTCTGCTGAAATAAAGCAAGAGGATTCTATAGAATTAAATTTAGTAAAACTTGCTCCTAGTGAGAAGTTCTTCCCTGTTCCAGATTGGATAGAGGTGAAGGATAACAAAGCAAAGGTAGTAAGATTACCAATTAGAGATGAAATAGACGAAGGTATTCGTGAGAATCTAATCATTGAGTACTACTCTAGATAATAATTTGTTTAAATAACGTAATGGAGGCATTTAAAGATATAAAAGTAATAATAAGAGAAGAAGAGGGAAACTCAGGATTATATGAGATTTCACCTTTACCAAGAGGGTATGGTCATACACTTGGTAATTCAATAAGAAGAATTCTTTATTCTAGTTTAAAGGGATCAGGAATCACTAGTATAAAAGTTAAGGGTGCAAAGCATGAATATTCAACAATAGATGGAGTTAAAGAGGATTTGACTTCAATAATTCTTAATCTTAAGCAGGTAAAATTCAGAGTTGATTCTGATGAAGCTAAGAAATGTAGAATAGAGGCTAAAGGAAAACAAGTTTTGAAAGCATCTGACATTATTGTTGATGCAGGAGTAATAGTAACAACACCAGATATAGTTATTGCCAACTTAACAGACGAATCTGCAGAGTTAGTAATGGATTTGGTTGTAGAATCAGGAATTGGATACAGAGATGCAACCTTTATTGAAAGACCTGAAGTTGGAGTTATTCCTCTTGATTGTGATTTCGCACCAATAGAGAAAGTAAGTCTAAGTGTAGAACAGGCACGTAAAGGACAGGAGACAGATTTAGACTCAGTAGTAATTGGTGTTCTTACAGACGGTAGCATTGCTCCTAAGGATGCATTGTTACAATCAGCACAGATATTACAAGAGTTCTCAGGTAAAGTAATGATTGCAATGGGTATTTCTAAAAAGGAAGTAGAAGAGAGAGCAGAAGAGATAAATCAAATAGAGGAAGTTGTAGAGAGTGTAGAAGAGCATGATGAAGCAAGTGATTTAAGAATAGAAGACTTACCAATATCAAAAAGATCAAAGACAGGATTGCTTTCTGGTGGATATAAGACATTGGGTGATTTAAAGAGTGTTTCAGTAGATGATTTACTAAATCTTTCAGGCTTTGGTAACAAGTCATTAAATGAAGTAGTAGAGTTACTTAACCAGTATGGGATTAATATAAAGGGTGAATAATTAGAAAATGTACAAAAGGATTAAGAAAAGAAAATTAGGAAGAACATCGGCACACAGGAAAGCATTGATACAAAATCAATTAAGATCTGTAATGCAAAATGGTAAGATTGAGACTTCATCCGTTAAAGCGAAAGTTTTAAAGGCAGAGCTAGAGAGTATATTTAGTAAGGTTAAAACTACTAAAGAGGGTGATTTACCGTTGTTAAGAAAACTTTATACAATATTTGGAGACAAAGAGCTTGTTAAGAAAATATTTTTACTTGGAAAGAAAGATGTTAAGATTTCTACAAAAAAGATTGGTTTTAGAGCTGGAGATAATACAGAGGTTTCAACAGTAGAGATAGTTGGATTTAAGGTTAGGGAAAAGAGTAAGAAAGAAGTAGAGAAAAAGGTTGAGAAGAAAGAAGAAATAATTGAAGAGAAGCCAATTGAAGAAGATGTAAAGAGAAAGGGTATATTAAATATCGGTGGAAGAAAATCTGGAATTAAAAAAGTAGAACCAATGAAGAAGGAGAGGGCTAGAACTAGATCTGGACTCTAATTTATATTGATATAAGAAATGAAATACAAAACAACTTGGACTAAAAAAGAAGACGTTAAGAGAGAGTGGTACATAATTGATGCTAAGGATCAAATAGTAGGTAGAGTAGCAACAAAGATTGCATCTTTACTGATTGGCAAAGATAAACCTCAGATTGTTCCTAATGTAGATTGTGGAGATTATGTAATAGTTTTAAATACAGACAAGTTAAAGCTTACAAGAGGTAAGGAGTTTAAAAAGATGTATTACAGTCACTCAGGATTCCCTGGTGGTTTAAAAGAGATTGTATTTGATGATCAAATGAAGAAAGATTCAAGTAGGATAATTATATCTGCAGTGAAGAATATGTTACCAAAGAACAAGCAGAGAGATTTAAGAATGGGTAGGTTATTCACATATAAAGGTGGTGAGCATGAGAATCAGGCTCAGCAACCTAAAGAGTATAAATTATAATAGTCTAAATAGTGAAGGTTAAATATTTTGAAGGAATAGGTAGAAGAAAAACAGCAACAGCAAGAGTAAGAATATACTCTGGTGATAAAGCTAGTATGGTTAATGGTAAAGCAGTAGATACATATTTTGCTTCCGTAACTGAAGCAGAAAAAGATATTAATAAAGCATTGAATCTTACAGATCTCTTAGGGAAGTTCTATTTCACTGCACAGGTAGTAGGTGGAGGAATGAATTCTCAGGTTGATGCAATAAAGTTAGGTCTTGGTAGAGCTATTTACCTTATGGATGAAACATTAAAACCTGTTTTAAGAAAAGCAGGGTTTGTTACTCGTGATCCTAGAGAAGTTGAGAGAAAGAAATACGATCATAGAAAAGCTAGAAAGAAAGCTCAATTCTCAAAGCGTTAATAAATATTCCCTGTGTTAATATTCTTGTGGTTGAATACTACTATTTTTTGATATACCATAATGTATATACTTTATCTTTATTTCCTTAAATATGAAAAAGAAAATACTTTGGATTGTTGGTGGCGTTGTACTATTCGTTTTACCCTTAGTTGTTTTTTTTGGTCTTAGAGCTAGAACCATATATATATCAGAGAGTAAAGATTTAGGAACTGACTCATACTCGGGTATTGGTGGAGGACCAGATATGGATAATTCAGTATCTCAAATCCCTTCTCTTTCAAGAGAGGAGATGGTTAACAATGCAGATGGGTCTAAAGTACAAAAGGCAGGTAGTGTATCTATGCTTGTAGCAGATTTAGATGATGCAGTAACTAGTTTAGGTGCAGTAAATTTAAAATATTCTGGTCAGGTTACAAATATATATGACTACGGAAGAGGTAATGATAGGGTTGTACAGATTACAGTAAAGATTCCTGTTGCAGATTTTGAAAAATACTATGAAGAGTTGAAGCTATTGGATGGGGAGATTACATATGCAAATATCTCTACAACTGATGTTACAGAGGAATATATTGATATTACATCTAGATTGACAAATCTAAAGAGTGTAGAGAGTCAATTAACAGAGATATTACAGAGTGCAACTACAGTTACAGATATATTAGCTGTTCAGAAGGAGTTAAATACGGTAAGAGGTGATATAGAGAGCTATGAAGCAAGGAAGAGATATTTTGATAGTCAGACTGATTATTCATATATGTCTATTTCATTTAGTATAGATAAAGAGGGATTAAATATCTCAGATGAACCATGGAAGCCATTTGGAGAGTTTAAGGCTGCATTAAATACTTTAGTTTCTGTACTTAAAGGCTTTATAAATGCAACTATATGGGTATTAGTATTCTCACCAATCGTATTAATTCCTGGAGGAATTGCATACTACATCGTAAACAAGAAGAAAGAGTAAGGGGAAATAGCGATAAAATGGTATAATGTAGGGCGTAAGTATCATAGATGACTGCGCTGATCTTTAGATCGGTGAGGAAAGTCCGGACTCCATGTAGTCTCTGACATATTGAGATAGGTGCCAACGAAAGTTGGAAGGGAGTGATCTTTTGGAGAAAAGGGCAACAGAAAGTTATACCGCCTAATTTATTAGGTAAGGGTGAAATGGTGGTGTAAGAGACCACCGGGTGTTGTAGTAATACAACATCGCGTGGTAACCCCCCCTGGAGCAAGGTTTAACCGCATAGATAGATGGTCATCTTAAACAGAATCCGGCTTATTTGATACTTACGCATTTCTTAGTTCCCGAGTATGTGCTATTATAGGCTATAATGTTTTATATCTAGTTCATGGAATACGACTCAGAACCACAGAAATCAGATTCAGAAGATAAAAATTGGCAAGAAATAGAATTCCAGCTTAAGGTAAGAATTGCGGATGCAATAATCTGTAAGGATATAACTGATGATAATCCTTCATTAACAAATGGTTGTACTGCCTTAGAGCAGCTCATTATGTACGAGTTTGAGATTTACGAAATAGAGGAGATTGTTAATAAGAAAGAGGAGATAATTAGTTTTGCGATGGATTTGGAATTGGATGAAGATTGGGAGGCGGAAGTTGAAGTTCCTACTTTTGATAAAGAGTTAGCACATAGAAAGATTGCGGGGGCAGTACTAAGAGGCATAATTACTGATGACAGATTATCTCCATGGTCGAAACTAACTGCTCTTGATCAGATAATTTGTTTTGAATGTGGAATAGTTGAATTTGAATCCATTAAAGAAGAAAGAAGAGCAATAAAAGGAATAGAGATGGATTTACGAGGTGGAAGCAAAGCATCTGAGGAAGATGATGTTTGGGGTACCTATGGTAAAGAGATCTATTAATCTTTATCTCTCAAATCCGTTTAGAAAGTCTCTCTCAGATATTTTGTTTTTACCCTCTATTTGTAATTGTAATACTCTCAAGGATATATCTTTATTTTTTGTTGAGAGTAGTAACATATTATCTTTATGGTAAAGAGTACCAGGTTTTAGTTCCGATGTATTTTTAAAAAGTTCTACTTCAAACAATTTTAATATTTTTCCAGAATAAATATTCTCTGTATTCATATCTAATTTGCACCATGCAACTGGCCAAGGAATCATAGCTCTAACCAATCTTTCAATGTATTCTGGTTCCATATCATTCCATTTAATCTCTGCATTCTCTTTTGATATATCTTTTTGCCAACAGTATGTTGCTTTGCTACTATCTTGTTTTACTGGTGTAATTTTTTCATTTATCCAATCATCTAATATGTTTCCTAATCCCTTCGCCGATATGTTTACTAGTCTTTCTCTTAATGTTTGATTGGTATCTTTTTCTAAAATAGGTTCTTTAATTATTTTTAATACATCTCCTTCATCTAATCCAGCAGACATAATCATTATTGATATTCCAGTTTCTTTATCTCCTTCTAATATTGCTTTCTGAATAGGGACTGCTCCCCTGTATTTAGGTAGTTTTGAGAAATGTACATTGATTGCCTTGTATATTGGGTAGTTTAGAAAAAACTCAGGAACAATTTCCCCAAATGCTTTACATACAATGAGCTCTGGTTTAAAAATATCCAGTGCCATTTGATACCTATCAAGATTCTTTTCAGTATGAAATACCTCTATACCACTATGTAAGGCATACTCTTTTACTTTTGAAGGAGTCATAATCTGCTTTCTTCCCACTGGCTTATCTATCGTAGTTATTACTCCTACAATAGTAAACCTAGGATCTTTGTGTAGTGCTTTAAGAGTTTCTACAGATTCCCAATCAGTTCCCAAAAAAAGTGTATTTACAGGTTTTTCTATTAAATTCCTCATACTCTAATTTTACTGTAATCTGTTAAAAATTGCTATAATACAAGCGTTTATGAAAATGTCTGAATTTAAATACAATCTACCAGAACAATTGATAGCGAAATACCCCCCAAAAGAAAGAGGTACTTCCAACCTATTAGTTTTAGACAAGACAAGTGGAGATATTACTCATAGGAAATATTTCAATATTCCTGAATATATTAAACAGGGAGATATTGTTGTTTTAAATGAAACAAAGGTATTAAATTGTAGAACTTTTTTTGTTACACCAAATGATAAAAAAATAGAAGTCCTCTTCTTAGAAAGTATTGATAATGATACTTGGTTTGTATTAATTGGTAGAGCAAAAGATGTTGAAATAGGTGATGAACTAGAGAATATGGAAATAAAGGTGTTGGTAAAGGAAAGAAAAGAAAATGGTTTTCTCATTGAGTTTGTAAGTGGTACAAGTAATATCCTTTTTGAAAAATATGGCCATACCCCTCTTCCACCATATATGAAAAGAATGGATGAGAAGACTGATACGGAAAGATACAATACGGTTTTTTCAAGAATTGAAGGGGCTGTAGCGGCACCTACTGCAAGTTTAAACTTAACAGATGAGATATTAAAAAAGATTGAAGAGAAGGGAGCTAAGATTTTAAAGGTTGAACTAAGAGTTGGATGGGGAACATTTGCACCTGTAAGAGAAGAGAATATTGAGGATCACGAGATTCACAAAGAGTATGTAAAAGTACCAGAAGAGGTAATAAAAGATATTAATGAATGTAATGGTCAGATTTGGGCTTTTGGAACAACAGTAGCAAGAGCACTTGAGAGTACATATTCTGGTGGAAAGCTTTTACCTTTTGATGGATATACAGATTTGTATATATATCCTGGGTATGAGTGGAAGGTAGTAGATATATTAGTTACTAACTTTCATATGCCAGATTCCTCTTTAATATTGCTTGTTAGTTCTTTTGCAGGAAAAGAGAATATACAAAGAGCATACAAAGAGGCTGTCGATAGAGAGTACAAATTTCTTAGCTATGGAGATAGTATGTTAATTGGAAGTAATTTAAGTAAGTAAAGATATGAATTTAGACATTCTGAAAGAAAAATATTTCTTTATGCCAGATGCAACTCGAGGAGCTGTTAGATATCTAACCACTAAACAATTAAAAGAAACAGGAACAGAAGCTTTAGTTACAAATACACTCCATCTTCTCATTCATCCAGGTCCAGATATAATACAGAAATTAGGAGGAATAAAGGAGATGATGGGTTGGGATGGAATTGTATTTACAGACTCAGGGGGTTTTCAAGTATTTTCTTTAATTCATTCAAAAAAATGGAAAGGTAAAGTACATGAAAATGGTGCTACATTTAAATCTCCAAGAGAGGGTAATACATATGAACTAACACCAGAATCATCAATAGATATTCAAATGAAGATAGGGTCAGATGTATTAGTTACATTAGATGATTGTAGAGATACAAACCTTTCAAGAAAAGAAGCAGAACAATCAGTAGAGAGGACACTTAAGTGGGCACAGAGATGCAAAACACATTTTGAGAAAGAGTATGGAGGAACAGCTAAAACAGGTAAACTTCTAACATCAGTTGTACAGGGAGCAAATTTTCCAGAGTTAAGAGCTATGTGTGCTAAAGAATTGGTAAATATTGGATTCGATGGATACAATTTTGGAGGATATGTAATAGATAGTGAGGGGAAATTGGTAGAAGAAGAAATGAGTGCAGTAATTGAAAATATTCCTAAAGATACAATACGATATGCGATGGGGGTAGGTAAACCTGAAGATATACTTAAAGCCGCAGAAATAGGGTTTAATCTTTTTGATACAGTACTAGTTACTCGTAATGCAAGACATGGAACTCTATATACTGCAGAGGGAGTAGTGCATATTAAAAATAGTGATATGGCATTGGATATTAGACCAGTGGATTCTAATTGTAATTGTGAGTGTTGCATAAATTACTCTAGAGCATATATCCATCATATGATGAAGAACTATGAGGCTACAGCTCTAACACTTTCTACTATTCATAACCTTACTTATTACCAATCCTTAATTAAGGATTTAAATAGTAATCTCTAGAAAGAATTCTCTAAAAATGTTATCATTACAAAGTCCTTGATACTACATTGTTTTAGTAGGGAATTGAAATAAAAGAAATTTGTTGAATTAATGAAAATTACAAAAAATATATATACAAAAAAATATATAAAAAGCGCGATTTCTTCTAATCGGAATCTATTTTAGATTCCTCAATTCTGTTCCCTAAGGATATTAAATTATTAATACTACTCTAATGGAGCTAATTATTGGCATAATTGCGGCTTTAGTTGGGGGTATTTCTACATTCGCATATCTCAAATTCGCAAAGAGATGGGTAAATGTAAAAGATATACCAGAAGAAGAAATAACTAGGGTTGCAGATAAATTAATCGGTAATAAGATAGAAGAAGCCGAAAAAGAAATAGAAGAGAACAAAAAGAAATCAGAAGAAAGATTAAGAGTTCTTAGAAAAGAAACAGATGAACATGAGGAACTACTCTTAGAAAGAGAGAAGAAATTAAATGAAAGAACCAAGATGCTTGATAGGAAGAGTGAGGATTTAGATGTCTCCTCTGAAGCAGTAAAGAAAATGCAAAGGGGTTTAGAGAAAACCAGAATGCAATTAAAAGATGAATTAGAAAGAATATCAGGTCTTACACAAGAAGAAGCAAGAGAGAAATTAATGAGTCAAGTAGATGAAGATATTAAAAACTATGAAGCTAAGAAGATAAGGCAGGCTGAAAAAAGGGTTGAAGAAGTTTCAGAAGAGAAGGCGAAAGAGATATTGGTGGAATCAATGCAAAGGGTAGCAACAGACTATGTAGGTGAAACCACAACATCAAGTATTAAGGTTGAAGATGAAAAAGTAAAAGGAAGAGTAATTGGAAAAGAGGGAAGAAATATTAGAGCATTTGAAAAACTCACAGGAGTAGATGTAATAGTAGATGAATCTCCAAATACAATTGCACTTTCATCTTTTGACCCACTAAGAAGAGAAATTGCTACAGTTGCATTAACCAAACTTATCAGTGATGGAAGAATTCATCCAGGATCAATAGAAGAAGCTATTAGAAAAGCTAAGAATGAAATTTCAATAGAGATTAAAAAGAATGGTCAAGTATTAGCTGAAGAGGCAGATTGGCCAGGGATAGATATTGGACTACTCAAGTTACTTGGTAAGATGAAATACAGAACCAGTTATGGTCAATCATTAATGTCCCATACAATTGAAGTAATGAGGCTAGGTGAAGTACTAGCTGTTGAGTTACATGCAGATGTAACATTAGTAAAGAGAGCATGTCTTTTACATGATGTAGGTAAGGTATTAACTCATAAGATTGAAAGTCCTCATCATCATATCTCAGGTCAAATTGCAAGAAAGTATGCATTAGATGAGAAATTAGTAAATGCAATTGAGTCACATCACTTGGATATAGAGCCAACATCCATTGAAGCAATAATTGTATATATTGCAGATGCAATCTCAGGATCAAGACCAGGGGCAAGAAAAGATAGTTACGAGCAGTACATACAAAGGATAGAAGCACTTGAAAATGTAGCAAAAGAAATGGCAGGGGATAAGATAGAAGAGGTATTTGCAATTAAAGCAGGAAGGGAATTAAGAATAATTGTTAAACCTGCATTAATCACAGATGATGAGATGACTGTACTTGCAAAAGATATCGCACAGACAATAGAAAAGACTCAAAACTATCCTGGAAATGTAGAAGTAACCTTAATTAGAGAGACAAGAGCTATAGAAATAGCCAGATAATGAGGGACTTCTAGTAATTAATACTACAGGACTCGGTAGATACTATTGTAAATTGGAGTGGGTAAACACCACTCCTTTTGTTTTATTAAAAGGGAAATGTTCAAATTTTTTCATTATTTCTAATTCCTTGTTATCAAGAACAATTTATTGCTGAAATGTACAGTTTAGCCCATTGTAGAGGCGTTTTTATAACATATGTTGGATTAGCAACATTTCTTAATCTTTGCTATCTATTCATTATTAAAATGTTTAACACAAATTGTGAACATAAAATATGAATAAAGATGGTGTAGTTAAAGACTTTTTAATAAATAATTATAAAAATCCTATAACAAAAACGTTCTTGACGAAAAGCTTGATATAACCTATTTTATTGATGTGATACTACAAATCATGTGATATCAGGATTTGTGGCATCCCTATCTCTTAGAAAGGAGGTTAAATGACATGTTAAAAAAAGATTTAGTAGATAAAGTTGCTAAAACAGCTGGACTTACTAAGAAGCAATCAGCAGATGCAGTAGACGCATTGTTTGATGCAATTACCAGTTCTCTTAAAGGAGGTGATTCAGTACTTCTAACAGGATTTGGTAAATTCGAAGTAAGACAAAGAGCAGCTAGAGTTGGTATCAATCCAAAGACTTTGGAGAAGATAAAGTTACCAGCATCTAAGGTTCCTGCTTTCAAAGCTGGAAAAGCTCTTAAGGTTGCTGTTAAGTAGGCATTTCTGCCGGCAATTCTCTCTAGACGAGAGAAAACAAGAGTTAAACCTGGGTTCCTGACCCAGGTTTCTCTTTTTCTAAGCCCAGGTTCCGATCTTTTGTTCATGAAATCGTAATTGCAACAAAGACCTTATAATGCTACTATATATCGCAAGAAATATTTCTTTTTATAACTGCCTGTGAGGAAATTATTTATTCCAAGTAAAGAAAACGGTTACAAACCATTACTACTCAGAAAAATCGCACTAGTTGCTTACACAGTCATTCTTTTAATAGTAAATACTTTTGGTGGGTTTCTGGGGATACCAGAAGCTATGGCAAGTACGATTACTCCAAGCAATATCATTAATCTTACCAATCAACAGAGAGCAGCAGCAGGACTTAATACTCTAAGTACAAATGCTAAGTTATCAGCAGCAGCACAAGCTAAAGCTAATAACATGTTTGAAGTTCAATATTGGGATCACTTTGGACCCAATGGAGAGACTCCCTGGATGTTTATTACTCAAGCTGGCTATACTTACGTATATGCAGGAGAAAACCTCGCCAAGGGCTTCAGAACGGCTGAGGGAGTGCATGAAGCATGGATGGCTAGTCCAACACATAGGGAGAATATAATGAGTAACAAATATAAGGAGATAGGTGTAGCAGTAGTAGAAGGAAATCTCCTTGGAACAGATGTCATATTAGTAGTACAAATGTTTGGAAACCAAACAAACGAAATATTCTCTTTACCTCCAACCGTAAAATCAGAAGTAACTCCAACACCAAAACCAGTAGTTAAAGAAACTGGTGAGATAAAGTCGATAAGGATAACTAATCCTAAAACAGGTGAATTAATTGATGATGCAAATGTAAATATAAAAGGAGAAACATCAAATGTATCGGGAGCATACTCTGTTGAGATAACTAACAGCGATGAAGTAGTCGGAGAAACATCAAGTAGTACACCAACATGGGAATTTGATAAAGTAAGTGATTGGGAAGAGGGAGAACATTCAATACAAGCTCAAATTAAAGGAGAGGATGTTAAATCAGAAACAGTAACTTTTACAATTGATTCAACACCACCTGAAATTAAGAAGGAGAGTATTGCAGTTAGGAAAACAGAAACATCATTTGAATTAAAACTAGTTGGATCAACAGATATTACAGAATTAAAACTGGTAACAGGGGACAAGACATTTGATTTAGAAGTTGCAGAAGATGGAACAGCTACCTTAAACATCCCAATTGAAGATATTGGCAAAACATCTGTTCTAATGGCTTCTGATGTAGCAGGAAATATATATGAAATAGATATATCTGAATACTTCCTAGAAGGAGATGAAGAAGAAGCAACAACAGGAACATCAAATCTATTATTATGGTTAAAAAACATGGTAGGAACAACCGATGGAATAAGTTTGTCAATAATTATATTTGTATTTATACTCCTAAGTGTAGAAGTATATGTATACTGGAGAAAGGGGAAATTAGGTAAAAACGCAGGAGAATTATTTACTGTAGGAGCATGGTGGTTAATAATATTAGTAGGTGTGTTTAAAGGATTTAGTGGAATTGTAAGTTAAAATACTGCCCAAATTGAAAAAGTTAATAGACTATAAAATCGAATTAGTATATACAGTTCTAATTGTTGCTCTAACAATATATTTTGCATACAGTACCCATGTACCAAACCCAAATTATTTAATGAGTGGGTTTTTAGGAGGACTCCTTATCGTCACATGGTTTATTAGAGCATTTGCTTTGTACTCAGGAAGGAAAATATCTCAATACAGTGAAGTAATACAAAGAATATCAATTAAAGAAAGATTCTTTGCATACCTCATATTACCAATGATGTTGTATATATCATTACTACTTTACGTATATTTCAATACCTCATTTGTAATGGATGTTGTATTAACTGTAATATCAGGACTCCTTCTCTTTATTCTTTTCCTTAATGTAAAAAGTTCCTTTAGTAAGGTATATACAATTGCTAGACAAACTAGAGCAGTATTTGACTTTATATGTATATCCTCCTTCTATTTATTAATTAGTGTAATAATTAGATTGGGAACATCTATTTGGTTATCTATATTAATAATAGCTGTCGTATCCTTGATACTATTTTGGTCGGATATAAAAGTACATAGGAAGGAGAGTATGACGGCATTCTTAATCAGTATAGTATCTTGTCTGTTTGTAGCTATGATATCAGGGGGATTCTTTAACACAAATATATTCGTAGTACCTGCAGTTGGTACATTAGCCTTTTATCTTGTATTATCAATTTGGAATATTAGATTTGCAGGAAAGACGAAATTCGTTGATTACCTTCTTCCTTTCCTTTATTCTATCTTAGCCTTAATATTAATTCTTAAAATATGAAAAAAAGTATTGTACTAAAGGTCGGTGGCTCTATCCTCTATGATCATTTACTAAATATCAATTTTGATTTATTTAAAAGATTAAAAAAATGGTATTGGGAAGTAAAGGATGTCTATGAAAATATTGTTTTAGTAACTGGTGGAGGTGGCCTATCAAGAAATATTGAAGAGAAAGTCGCAGGAGAGATTAAAAAGGAGATTGGTATACATAGCGTAGCAATGTCTATTACACAAACTAATGCAGTAATCTTAGCAGCATATTTGGAAGATAAAGATATATTCATTCCTCATACCTTAGGAGATGCTTATGAGTATCTTCATACAGGTAAAGGAAAGTTTATGGTAAGTGGAGGATTAAAAGTAGGTTGGAGTACAGATATGGATGCAGCTGTATTTGCCAATGCATTAGAAGAGGAAAGAGTATATAAAATATCCAATGTTGATTTTATATATGATAAAGATCCTAAAGAGTTTTTTGATGCAAAACCAATAAGAGATATGTCTTGGGAAGAGTATTTCCAAATGTTTTCAATAGTACCTAACCAGCAACATCAACCTAATGCCCATATACCAGTAGATGTGCAGTGTTCATTATTTTGTGAAAGAAAAGGCATGTCATTCCATGTTACAGGAGGAAAACTACTTTATGAGATACAGGATATAAAAGATATCCTTAATGAAGGGACCTTTATTCATAAATAGATTATTCAATACTAACTACTTTACAGTTAGTACTTCCCGAAGGTGTTTCAATCTTTATTTTCATTCCTTCTCTCTTCCCCATTAATGAACTCCCTATTGGAGAGATATTGGAGATTTTAGATTCCAAAGGATTAGATTCTTGTTCTCCAACAATATAGAAAGTTTTTAACTGCCCTCCTTCACATTCAATGGTTACCTTACAACCAATACCTACTGTTGTTGATTTTTTTCTTTGTACTATTTCAGCATTCTCTAAGCAAGCTTTTAATTCTAGGATTTTTTCTTCGTTGTTTTGAAAATCTTCAACTGCCATTGTATATCCATCATTCTCCTTTAAATCTCCTTGACTACGCATTTGATTAAGAGTCTCTTGAAGTTTCTCCCTTAACTCTCCTTCTCTCATAGCTAACTCTTTTGTTAGCTTTTTAAAACCATCTTTTGTAAGCAGGATCTTTTCTTGTTTAGCTACCATCTTACGTTTTGTTAACTTAATGTTCGAGCAATATTATATATATTTGTTTGTATTGTCAATGATTTATAAAGGCGTATATTTATTCAATATTTGCACCATTTATGGTAAAATCCATACGCGATACGCCGCTATCGTCTAACGGTTAGGACACATGATTCTCAATCATGTAATCGGGGTCCGATTCCCCGTAGCGGTACCAATACAATGATAGAAATAGAAATAATAACAATTTTTCCAGAGGTAATTACTGAATATATCAATAGCAGTATTGTTAAACGCGCTCAAGAGAAAAATCTTTTGAGAATTAATGTACATAACCTTAGGACTTGGGCTTTAGATAAACACAAAACTGTTGATGATACTCCATATGGCGGGGGACCTGGTATGTTGATGAAAGTAGAACCAATATTTAATGCTTTAAAGGAATTAAAAAGAGAAAATAGTAAGGTGTTTTTAACATCACCAAAGGGAGAGAAATTAGTACAAAGTAAGTTAGAGCAACTTTCTAAAGAAAAGGATTCTCACTACATTATCATTTGTGGTCACTATGAAGGATTTGATCAAAGAGTACATGACTATTTAATAGATTACGAATTTTCAATAGGGGACTATGTCCTTTCAGGGGGAGAACTACCAGCATTGGTATTAGTTGATGGTATTACAAGATTAATACCAGGAGTACTTGGTAATAAACAATCGCTAGAGAGTGAATCATTTAATAATGATAGTTTGGATTTTCCTCAATATACTAAACCAGAGAGTTTTAATAATTGGAAAGTTCCGGAAGTATTACTTTCAGGTAATCATAAAAATATTAATGAGTGGAGAAGGGAGTCTTCCAAAATAGATACACTAAATAAGAGACCAGATTTGGGTAAATAGTTTGTACTTGTTTAGATTGTCTAAATATCTTACAATTAATTGTGTAAATAAGTTAATTCCCCATGAATATGGAAAACGTAAAGCCACAGATAACAGTTGAGAAGAAGTACGAGTTAATTGAAGAATTAAAAAGATTGTATAACGTTGTAAAAAAAGAAATTGCAGATAGATTAGAACAATCAAGAAAAGATAACCTAAGTGAAGATGATGCTCAGCTAGGCGTTATTTTAGAAGAGAAAGAGAGTGTAGATAACAGGATAGATGAGATAAGTGATATTCTAGAGAACGCAGACATTATCAAAGATAAAAAGAATTGTGAACCGGGTAAAATTGAAATTGGTTCAGTCGTTAAGCTAAAACAGGGAGATAAAGTACTTGATATAAAGCTTGTATCATCTCTAGAAGCAGACCCATTAAAGAACTATCTCTCAGATAAATCTCCACTTGGAAGAAAGCTTTTAAAGGCTAAAATCGGAGATACCGTAAATGTGAAGATTAGGGGTACTGAAACAGAGTATAAAATATTAGAAGTCTGTTAACTTCTTAAAACAGATTCTAAATCTTCAATCTTAACTCTTTTTTGTTCCATACTATCCCTATCTCTAACGGTAACAGTATCATTTTCTAATGTCTCATAATCAATTGTAATACAGTAAGGGGTACCAATTTCATCTTGATATCTATATCTTTTACCAATATTTCCTCTATCATCCCACACGACCTTAATATTTTGTGATAGCAAATCAAATATATCTCTTCCCTTCTTAACAATATCTTCCTTGTTACCAACAAGTGGGAATATAGCTACTTTGTATGCTGCTATCTCTGGATTTATTTTAAGAACCGTTCTAATATTTCCTCCTCCTAAATCCTCTTCTTCATATGCATCAAAAAGCAACATTAGTAACGTCCTATCTACACCACCAGATGTTTCAACGATATTAGGTGTATATTTTTCATTTGTTTTAGGATCTGTATATGTTAAATCCTTACCAGAGAATTGACTATGTTGTGTTAAATCATAATCCCCTCTCCAGTGTATACCTTCATTCTCTGTCCATCCCCATGGAGCATTGTATTCAATATCAAATGCTTTTTTAGCATAGAATACTAATTTGTCTTGTGGATGTTCATAGAATCTAAGGTTATCTGTTTTCCTATACAATCCTTTGTAGAAATTCATTCTCTCCTCTTTCCAATATTCAAACCATTTCTCCATGTCATTAGGATGTACAAAAAATTCTAAATCCCACTGTTCAAACTCTCTAGTTCTAAATGTTAATTTGTTAGGAGTAACCTCATTTCTAAAAGCTTTACCAATCTGTGCAATACCAAAAGGTATTTGCATCCTAGTAGAATCTACAACATTCTTAAAATCTAAATATATTGTTTGACATGCTTCTCCTCTTAAATATGCTGTTTGTTTATCACCTTCTACAACACCAACCTCTGTTTGAAAAAGCATATTGTATTTTCTAGACTCGGTAAACTCCTTATTACCACAATTAGGACAATTCTCTTTTATATCTTCCTGTCTAAATCTTTGATGACACTTTTTACATTCAATTACCTCATCTGCAAATCCTTTAACATGACCAGAAGCTTCCCAAACCTTAGGATGTGTAATTATTGTTCCATCAATACCTACAACATTTTCTCTTTTATCTACTATATTCTTCCACCAGTATCTCTTTAAATTGTTTTTCATTTCTACACCAACAGGGCCATAATCGTAAAAGCCCCCTATACCACCATATATTTCAGAATTGGGATATATGATTCCTCTTCTTTTAGCTAATGCTGTTATCTTTTGGAGCATATCTTGTGACATACCTAATATTTCTTTATGTTAACTTTTGAATTATACAACATCTCTTTAGCAAGTGTAATTTCTGATATCATATTTGTTAATATGAAATCCAGTTATTAAAAGTAGATATGATATAATTCGGTACATAATTAGTTAATTTGATACTCCATATTTAATGGAAGAGTTACAGAAGAGTAATCTAGTTGGACAAAGAGAATTAAGAACAGAGAAGGTCAAAAAGTTAAAAGAGCTTGGTATTGAAGCTTACCCTGCAAAATCGTATAGGGAGTATTCAATTGGACATATAGTTGAAAATTTTGATAACTTTGAAAACAAAACGACATGTCTTGCAGGAAGACTTATGGCATGGAGAACACATGGTAAATTGATATTTGGAGATATAAAGGATCAAACAGGAAAAATACAATTAATGATTAAACAGGATTCACTTGAAGGTGATTTAAAGAAAGCTCATTTAGATTGGGATAACTTAGAACTACTTGATTTAGCAGATTTTGTTGAAGTACAAGGAGACATTATAAAAAGTAAAAGAGGAGAGATAACGATAATGACTAAAAATATTAGATTACTTACCAAATCTCTTCGTCCTATTCCTAAGAAATTAAAAAACAAAGAGCAGAAATTTAGAAGAAGATATCTAGATTTAGTAATTAATCCTGAAAGAGTAAAACTATTTGAAAGAAAAGCTAAATTCTGGGAAGTACAAAGAGAATTTCTTAAAAAGGAAGGCTTTATGGAAGTAGAAGTACCAGTACTTGAAAGTGTAACAGGAGGAGCAGATGCTAAACCCTTTATCACTCACCACAATGCACTTAATCAAGATCTCTTCTTAAGAATATCTACAGAACTGTATCAAAAGAGATTAATAGGGGGGGGGTATGACAAGATATTCACATTAGGACCAAATTTTAGAAATGAAGGTATGGATGATGAACATTTACAAGAGTATTACCAATTAGAATGGTATTGGGCATATGCAAACTATATGGACAATATGGAATTAGTTAAGAGACTTTTCTTACAGATAGCTAAAGAGGTGTATGGTAAAACAGAATTTACTACAAGAGGTCATACATTTGATTTAGCTAATGAGTGGAAAACATTAGATTACTCAGAAGTAATTAAAGATGCCTTTGGTGTAGATATCTTTAATGATAGTGATGAAAAGATACTAAAGGTAATTAAAGAAAACAAAATAGAGTTAGATGGAGATATTAATAGGAATAGATTAATTGATAATCTATGGAAAATCATTAGAGCTGAGATATCTGGTCCAGCATTTCTAATAAATCATCCTAAATTTGTTTCACCCCTATCTAAGGAAAGTAGTGAAAATAAACAATTAACAGAAAGATTCCAGGTAATAATAGCGGGAAGTGAATTAGGTAATGGTTACTCTGAGATAAATGACCCACAAGATCAATTAGAAAGATTCTTAGAACAGCAAAAACTTAGAGACTCAGGAGACGATGAAGCACAAATGCTTGATATTGATTTTGTAGAGATGCTTGAATACGGTATGCCTCCTACAAGTGGATATGGTCAAAGTGAAAGAATATTCTGGTTTATGGAAGATATCTCTGGTAGAGAAGGAACATTCTTCCCACAAATGAGAGTAGAGATAGAGCAAACTACAAAAAAGATATATGGTGAGAAATTAGGTAAATATATTGGTATAAAACCTAAAAAATAGAATATATCTAATAAGTTCTTTTTGTTTAAAGATGGAATCTATAAAGGATATATTAAAGGGGTTATCTGAAAAGAAGGATGAAAGTAAATCTCAGAAAGAGCTATTTGATACAGAGAAGTACTCTAAGAAATCTGTGTTAATAAATGATAAGCATAAATATATCTCTAAAGAGTATCAATATTATGGATTACACCTTGCAGGTAAGTTAGGTGATACTAAAAGAGTAACTATGTATATTAAATGGGCAAAAGAGAAACCAAGACATATATTAGAAAGAGCATATAGCTTTGCAATAGATTATCCATCTGCTAAAGACAGAAGTCGTATCTTTATATGGAAAGTTAAACAGTTGGAAGAGGAGATGAAGGCGAAGGAGTAGTCTTAAGAGAAGATATTTTTTCTAAAATCGTTTTCACAGCAATATCACCATCATCAGCAAAAAGTTTTGCAGCAGAAGCATACTCATGACCACCTCCACCTAAGCTTTCTGCAATCTTATCTACCTTTTGATATCCCTTTGTACTTCTGAATGATACTTGCCATTCATTCTCAGCTGTATATGAAGGTTTAACAATAAAGCCCCAATGTACACCCTGTATATGCCTAATTATATTATCTCTCATATGTGCCTGTGCACTATTTACTCCAGCTTTCTCTAAGTGATTCTCTTCAATCTGTTTTTTAGTAATGAATGTAATAGACATATCATCTTGTATAGTTAGATTTTTAATAAAGAGGGTTAATGGAAGTAATGTCTCAGGAGGAAATTTGCTACTTTTGTATGTAAAATCCTCTAAATCCAATTCATATACTCTTCTTAGTTCACTCATTAGTTGATAGGTAGAAGGTTTGGTATTTTCATAAAGGAATCTACCAGTATCTGAAACAATCCCTATCTGTCCTAATTCAGAAATCTCTTTAGTAATATTAAATCTCTTACCCATAACATCTTTACAAATATATAGAACTTGTTCAGTAGTAGAACTCATATTGTTATTTATACTTACATCAGAATGATCAGTTTGTGTATCATGGTGATCAATAATTGCAACTTTAGCTTTAGTTAATTGGACAGTATCTTCATTTGTTACACACATATCCCAACTACCAGCATCCATTAATATTATTAAGTCCTCATTTTCAATATCAATCTTTCGTACAATTTTTAAATCATTCATAAAAGGGAGATTTTGTGTAGGAGATTGTCTAGATTTAAATACAACATTCTTTTTCGGATATATAGTATTAATGAAGTTCTTTAATATTAAAGAACTACAAAACCCATCAAAATCAGGTCCTTTATGTGTAAGTATCAATATATTCTGTGATCTCTCTATTAATTTTTTTAATTCTTTGTTTTGTTTTTGCACTTTTAAAAGTATATCAAAAAAGCTCTACCCTTAATATTAATATACTAACTTGATTATGATGTATATGCAGAATATAATAGAAATATGTATTAATAAAGGACATTTTTAATTTTAAATATACTTAGATGTTAGATATAAAGAAAATAGTTGAAGAGAGAGAAATTGTAGAAAAAGGATTACTTAAAAGAATGAATCCTTCTGATTTAGATTTAGATACAATAATTACTCTTTACAATAAAAAGAAAGAATTAATAAGATCCTTTGAAGAAAAAAGAGCACAACAAAACAGCTTTAATAGTAAGATGGCTCAAACAGAGAAAGGAACAGAGGAATTCCTTAAATTGGTTACTGAGTTAAAAGTATTAGCAACAGAAGTTAAGGATTTAGAAGAAAGATTAAATGAAACAGATAAAGAATTAACACAAAAGTTAGAAGTACTTCCAAATATACCAGATGAAGATGTAGTAGCAGGAGGAAAAGAGAATAACCAAGAGATAAAAAGTGTAGGTAGTAAACCACAGTTTACATTTGAAATAAAAGATCATGTCCAATTAGGAGAAGATTTAAAACTATTTGATTTTGAAACAGCTACCAAACTCTCTGGCTCAAACTTCTCTATGTATACAGGCATGGGTGCAAGATTAGAATGGGCCCTTATTAACTACTTCATCGATGAACATATTAAAGATGGATATGAAATGATAATACCACCACATATTGTAGGAGAAGAGTCTGGATATACTGCAGGTCAATTACCTAAGTTTAAGGAGGATGTGTATTGGTTAGATAATACAAATCAATTCCTTATCCCTACAGCAGAGACAGTTCTTACAAATATATTTAGAGATGAGATAGTTGATGAAAAAGATTTACCTAAGAAGTTCTTTGCATATACCCCCTGCTATAGAAAAGAAGCAGGTAGTTACAGAAACAATGAAAGAGGATTAATAAGGGTACATCAATTTAATAAAGTAGAGATGTATCAATTTACAACTAAAGAGAAAGCAGATGATGCGTTTGAAGAGTTAGTATCAAAGGCAGAAAAGTTAGTAGAGGGATTAGGATTACATTACAGAATAAGTAAATTAGCAGCTGGAGATTGTTCAGCAGGTGCAGCGAGGACATATGATATTGAAGTATGGTTACCAGCAATAGGGCAATATTACGAAGTAAGTTCTGTATCAAATGTACGTGAGTATCAATCAAGAAGAGGTAATATGAGGTACAAACCTGTTAATGGAACTAAAACAGAATATCTACAAACCTTAAATGCATCTGGTCTTGCAACAAGCAGATTAATGGTAGCATTAGTTGAAACATATCAACAACAGGATGGAAGTATATTAATACCTGAGGTATTAAAAAAGTATATGGGTGTAGATAAAATTGAGAAGAGGTAATCACAATGAATTACATATTAGGATTTCTTCCAGATGAAGAGTCTAATTACAAAATACGAAAAGTAATAGGGGAGGTAGGGATGGTATTTGATGATTTTGGTATACCTGTTAGATGGGTTAAACCTCAGACATATCATGTCTCATTATATTACCTTGGTAATAATGATTCCTTTATTAAAAGATTCTTTTTAAAAAGAAAACTCTCTAAAATACAATTCCCTTCATTTGATATCTCCCTAGGTAATGTAAAGGTTGGTATATCAAGAAGTTATAGGGAGCTAATATATATTGATTTAAAAGAGGGTGGTGAACAGTTAAGAGAATTGCTATTAAAAGTTAGAAAAACATTGGGAGGAGATGATGTTTCTATGTTTGTACCCCATCTTACAATTGGGAGGATAAATAAGGATTTGTCTGACGAGGAGAGAAGGAATGTAATTAAAGATATTGGTAATATATCAGGGAAACTTAATACAGGAAAAATAAAGTTTAGAGTAAATGCAATGTATTATATAGAGAGTAAGGATGGTGTTTATTCACTGAAGATGAAGTTTGATGCTTTACCATAAATATCTTTGTAGTCATTTGTATAAATAGCTTGTTTATTTCTCTTAAACCAGGTCTTCTGTCTTTTAACATATGCTATTGTATTTTTGTATATATCCCTTTTTACATCATCTAAAGATATTTTCTTTTCGAAATACTCTTTAAATTCAATATACCCAATACTATTCATACCTCTATCTTCGTATGTATAGCCTTTATTAAGTAAGGATAATACTTCATTCTCTAAACCATTTTTAAACATACTTTCAATCCTCTGTTCTATTCTTTTACTTAATATATCCTTAGGAGTATCAATTACAAAATATATATGATTAAGAGGAGTACCCTTCTTACTATTTATACCATTTCTTTCAATAACTCTTATCAATCTATATCTATTTTGTCTGTCACTCTCATTAAGAGATGAAATATATTTACTTGCTAATTGTTGTAATTCACTTAATGATTTATCTTCTAAATCTTTTTTAATTACACTTTCTTTTTTTAAATCGTAGTTAAACACAATACTATCGATGTACAGTCCTGTACCACCTACTAGGATAGGGATAGATTCCTTTTGAGTATCTAATACCTTCTGTACATTCTGTTGATAATCAAACAGTGTAAAACTATCTTTAGGATCTACAAAATCAAAAAGGAAATGTTTAATACCATCTATTGTAAATACTGTATCTGAAATACGTTCATGGGGTATTGGTTTTGCAGTCCCTATACTCATCTCTCTATATACCTGTCTTGAATCTGCATTAATAATATATCCATTTAAATCCTTAGCTAGCTGTAATGCTTTATCAGACTTTCCTGAAGCTGTAGGTCCAGCAATTACAATTATCTTTCCATTGTAAGTAATCATTTTAGGATATATTTAGAAATCCAGTACAATGACCATACACCTGCTATTGTAGAGAGTATGGATATTGCAATAACGGCCTCTGTTTGTACAGATACAAAGAGTAATGTAGAGAGTCCTAGTAGTAAGAGAAATATTGTTTGTTTTACACTATCTGAGAAGTACTCTTTCATAATGAAGGATATATTAAATCCTTTCATATCTTTTTTAGAAATATAAAAACCTACTAATATTCCTAAATTACTAACAAGTAATATTGAGGTTATTATTGGAATAATTCTAAATATTTCTGTTATAGGTATTTTAAAGAGAGAAACAATGTATATACCCATTACATTGAATATTGCAGCAACAATAAAGGATAGGGTAGAGAGTATTAATAATTGTTTGTTTTTTGTTGCAGAGTAAATAACTAATAGGGATATACCAAGTATAGAAAGTAGTAAGAATATTTCCATATTCTTTTCATACATACTCCAATTGTTTGTAATATTGTTTATAAGGTTCATATTTTTAATGATTTGTTTACGTAAGCTACATAGTATTTTGATAATGATAGGGCAAAATTACCAACTATTATTAAAAGTAATAGGTCGGAAGAGAATATCTTAATATATCCAGTTCCTAAAATCATTGATACTGCAGCAATTAAAGCTATTAATGTTGTTACAACTATTCTAGATTCAGTATTCTCAACAATTATTCGTAGTATTGCTACCATTGTTATTACTTCAACTGCAAGAAGGAATATATCTACAGGAGTTTCTGTAATCTTAAGATATGATATCCATGCAGAAATTGTAATAATGGTTGAAAGTCCAGAAATTACTAATATATTCTTTGTGGTCTTATCAACGATTAGTAGATATGCGTAGATAAGTACTATTGCTAAAAGGATACCCTCTGTGAGTTTAATATAATCTATTTCTGCCATATCAATTGGTATATCTGTTTCGCTATTTGTTGAATAGTTCACAGGTACAACCCCAGAGTTATACAAAAGACTGATTATGAAAGCTTGATCTTTTTCAGTAGCAGATACTGGAACGGGAAACAAGTTACTTTGATCTGCAGGTATTTGAACAGGTGTGACAAATCCATCTATAGATACTCCAACCGTTTGTCCTGTATTGTCTTTAAGGAAAGTCTCCCATTCACCACTCCATGGCCAAGTTTTGAATAGGGCAAAATATGAGTATGTATTGCCTGAATTTTTTAATTGAGTTATATATACATTCCTAAATGTTTCCCTTGTAAACTCTGTTTTATCATAGTTAGAATCTAAATATGGTGCTAATGGATCATCAGCATTTTCATAGTCTACATCTGCTTTTCTAGTAACAATATTTACTAAGAAAGGAGATTTAACTAAGTAATCTATATTTTCTCTACTCTTTGATGTTTGTACTGACACTTTTAAATAGTCTTTACTATCTTCTTCATATGCATACATAGAAGTTTTTTCTACACCATACTTACTTAATCTCTTGTATATGATTGATTTGATTCCCTCAATATCATCATCTTTTCTAATACTTTTTGAAGTATCTAGTTCTAATACATACTCTTTTGCCCAGTAGAGGGAATTCTTATTTACAAGATCATATGTAGAAGATGAAGATACTCTTTCGGTAAGAGGAAGGGATATTAAAATTAGTGCTAATATAGCTGAACTAAGAAGTATTAAAAGGATATAACTTAGAAATCCTTTTAGATTGAATTTTTTAGTTGAGAGTTTTGGAAGTTTAAATCTTTTCATTGTATTAAAGTAGATCTGAATCTTTACCTATTATCATAATCTTGTCCTTTATTAATGCATTCATTAAGATAGGGTCTTTCTTTTTCTTACCAAAATCATAATCATCTACAGTCATAGCAACAAATTTTATTACTCTACCTAATTCTTTTTCTAAGCTATTAACTACGGAAGAGAGTTCTCTTATTTTCATATTACCAATAAAAAGCATATCTACATCTTCCTTATCTTGATATTTTCCTTTTAGGAATGCATCAGTTACTATTGCTACCTTTATACCTTCAACAGGAGATAGAGATGAGTAGAGTAATTTACCAATGCTTGATTCTTTAAAAAACATTCCTCTAAGTTCCCATATTATTGGACAGTCCTTATCTATTGTATATACAATTTTGTTACCATCTTTTACAGATTTAAGAATACCTGCACTTTGTAGATTAAGTAATTCTCTTCTTACAGCATTTATTTCTTCATCTAAATCTCTTACTAAACCACGAACATGAAATGCTGATTTGATATCAGACATATATGTCTCTAAAATTCTTAATCTCACTTTCGATATAAACAGTTTTTTTAGCATGTCCCGTATTAATATATATTAAATAGGCTCTTTCGAACCATGGGGCATTTTATTGCTCAATTATAGCAAATTTTCCTTGTGAACGAGGCATAGCAGTTATCCATACTCTTCCTCTGTTAAATTGTACTTCATTTCCATCCTTGTCATAGTATGTAGTTCTGTCCGTTCTAGCAATCTTTTTCCATCTTCCTTCCGTTATTTTCCCATCAATTAAATATATGGATTTACCTTCTCCAATAGTATCAATAATTACTCTACCTTTTTCATCATAGGTTGGAGTCATTGTTACTTCTTGTATAATTACATTTTTTGAAAATAGTTGTGTATTTGTTTCTTGATCAATATCAATCTTACCGCCAGTCTCTTTAAGGTAGCTATTTGTAGTACTGTCATATGTCCATACTGTGTCATATGCGCCACGGTTATTTAGTCTTTCATAGAAAGTAACTTTTACTTTAGTCCTAGTGCCTCTCTCTTCAACTTTTGCATCTGGTTTAAATTTCCATGCTTCTATCTTTGGCATACCCCCCCAATTTAATTTCTGTGCATATTCCCATGCAGCTGTTACAGAGGAATACTCATTATGTGGTGCATATCTTCTTCCATCATTCCATCTCCAAGCACCAATGGTAGCTATCTTTTTAATATCATATTTGTACAAATTGTCACATGCGTCAGTTTTAGGATTCTCAGTATCTGCACATCCATCATATATGTATAGAGGATCATATGGGCTTAACCATTCAATATAGTATTGTCTCGAACTTCTAATTGGTCCTACCTTTTTAGGGGCTTGGGACCAATATATAGCCATATATCTAGTTATTCCAGATTCTGCTAACGCTTCATATACAACATCTGCACTATTTAATCCTGATTGTGGTCTAGCATCTACATGATTATTAGTCATTACTGCAACAGGTCTTTTAGTTTGTAATAGTTTCATTTCTGTTTTAGTAAAGAGTATTCCATTCAATGTGCTTTGTTCTGTTCTTGGTTCTGTTGGAGTAGGTATTGGTAAAGCACTAAATTCAAAAGCCAATGCTTGAGGTATTAAGTACTCACTGTTTAAGCTGATAACTTGAGAGGGTTTCTTGTATGGTTTTACTTTGTATATTCCAAAGTAATAAAAGGAGGCTGTACCAAGTGCAAGTAGAACAGCAAAGGTTATTAATATTGGTAACCATATTTTTTTATTAAAGATTTTCTTCTTTGGTAATTCGCTTTTTATATCTTCAGAAGGTATTGGGGTAGTTTCTTCCATCTTTATCTCTATTTTTCCAACCTTATCTGTCATATTTAATTCTTTTGCCATTTCGTTACTGTTTCTAATTAGGATATATATAATTTACCACTTGGTGTATGTAATGTTAAATCTTTCTACATTATCTACCTTATGCTATCATTTATATATCAATTTACCTTTTCTAAAATGAGAAACAAGATGTTTTTGTATTTGGTAGTTTTATTCTTAAGTACACTTCTTCTTACAGGTTGTACTAAAAAAGAAGAGGTGGTAGAAGAAGAGAATCCGGATTCAGTTGTTAAGGAAGATAGTGGTGAGGAGGAAAAGGTCGTAATAGAGAAGGAAGATCTGGGATATGTTTCTAACCCAGAGGATTTTAAAAATGAGAAACAGGTTTTTGGTCAGAGTAATGAATTTGAATATACTGTTGAAAGTATTAAGGATGGTAGTCAGAGTGGATATCATGATTTTGAATTTGTAATTTCATCGACGGAGGAGGGTGCAACGACACCTTTTTTTACAGTTGAACCTGTACTAACAAAGGGTGTTGTAAGAGTAACGATAAAGAATGTTGTTGGTGATAACAGTGATATAACACATACTAAAGGAATTGTTGTTGAGAAGGGGGCAATTACTGGAATATCTCGTATTGTTACATCATTAGAAAATACAAGGATATATGAAATAGGGGTACTTGCTTCTAACGGTTTCTTTGTTGAGCAAACTCAAGATAGTGATGGTACATGGATATTTTCTGTTAAGGTAGAATATGATTCTGAATATACAAAACCTACTGTAGATTACGGTAGTACAGATTTTAGTAGTGATGAACAAAGTATAGAGGGTATGGTTTCGGCAGATGGGGCGAAGATTACTACATACTCATATAGTGTATCTGGTGGGGTACTGCGATTTGTATTTGATGTAGCAAGTGGAGCATCGAATCCAATACCTTCTGTAAGTGCAAGTTACGATTCAGGTAATTCATTGGTAGTAACATTTGAATCTTTAGCGTCTGATAAGGTGTCTACTTGGGGAAAGAGCATTGCTCTTCCTGGTGGGGTTAGTATCGCAGTTAGTAGAACTGGTGAATCTTCAGTGTATCAATTTAATGGTGTTAGTGGAGCTAAGCCTTTTAAATTAAGTGCTACACAGAGTCCAAATCAAGTAATTGTTGAGATTAAACTTTAGTACATACGAATATGATATCTAGAGAAAAAGCACTTGAGCTATTAAATACATACGTTAAAACAGAATGGTTAAAACTTCATATGAGAGAGAGTGAAATCATTATGATTGGTTTAGCTAAAGAGTTCGGTGAAGATGAATATACGTGGGGTTTAGCAGGTTTACTTCATGATTTAGATTTTGACTATGTAAACAAAGATCCACAAAGACATGTTCTAGAATTTGATTCTGTACTTCAGCTTGAGGGTTTAAATATTGGTGATGATATTCCAAGAGATGTATATCACGCTATTAAAGCTCACTATGAGAGTCATCCTAAAATTGATGAGAAAAGAGAGAGTAAGATGGACTTTGCACTTTCAGCTGCAGAAAATCTAAGTGGTTTTTTAGTTGCTTGTGCATTAGTAATGCCAGATAAAAAGATTGGTTCTGTACAGGTTGAGTCTGTAATAAAGAAATTAAAAAAGAAAGATTTTGCGAAAGCAGTAAGTAGAGAATATATATATGATATTGAAAAAACGGGTATATCTTTAAACAGATTTATTGAAATAGCACTAGTACAGATGAATAGTATTGCTGATGAAATAGGGCTTTAGTATAATTTTTGTACGGGGTGTAGTTCAGATGGCTAGAATGCTTGCATGGGGTGCAAGAGGTCGCTCGTTCAAGTCGAGTCACCCCGATATATGTATTTAATACTGCCTTTAAATTGAACAATATTGCTAGAAGAGTAACAAGATATTTAATTGTAGTAGCAGGTTTAGTATTAATTGTGTTGGGTTATGTCCTTTATAACTATTACAATACTGATAAGTCTTCATTAGTTATTAATCAACCAACAGGTGATTTTACTTGTGAAGATCTCTATGATGAGATAGAGAACGATATTGATAATGCAAATTACTGTAATACAGATACTGATTGTGAGATATTAATGCTAGGTGGTTGGTATGTAGATTTTGGTTGTTATCATTTTATTAATAAAGATGTAGATCAAGAGCAATTCTTCCGAAAGATGTCTATATACAAAGAAAAGTGTAGTCAGGTAATAAATGAATGTGCACCATCTCCAGATGCGAAGTGTGAGTTAAATAGGTGTGTTCCAAAGGGAGGAAATAATTAAAAAGTACTCCTCGGAATCTTCTTTCTGTTGCTTATAGTTCATGAGTATGTTTGTTAAGTAAAAGTGGAGTATAAAGATTGTATCTTTATACATAATAGGGTAATCTAAAATGTGGTTGAATATAGATTGCCCAGCTTAAATATCATAATGAAAGTTGCATTCAAAAAAGGCTTGTCAATAACTAGGATTGTGTTGGTTTTCATTATGGTCGTACTCGGAATAGACCTTTTTGGGTTACTTAGATTCAGTATTGCAGCTCAGAGTTGTCCAATATCAGGAGTTGTTTCTTCTACTATTACATTAACTCCAATTGTAGGAGATAGTGTAATTGATTGTAGTGGAGTTGATATCACGGTTGCTAGTGGTGGGGAAATTATCATAGGAAGTTATAAAGTTTCTGATAGCAACAGTGATAATGATATGGGGGTTGTATTAAAAGTTCAAAATCTTACTATAGAAAGTGGGGGAAAAGTAACTGCAGATGGAATGGGATATACATCGGTAGATGTTGACAGTGCAGGGATACCTGCAGACTCATTAGGATATACAGGAGGCTCTGGAGGTGGATATGGTGGTGCTGGTGGACAGGGTTTAGAAGATGGTATAAACCTGTCTCCTACACCAGGTATACAGTATGGTAATGCATACTCTCCGTTACTTCTTGGTGGAGCTGGTGGAAATGGGGGAGATGGTGGTATCGGTGGGAATGGAGGTGGGGCAATTAAGATTGAATCGACTGGTACAGTTAGAATAGATGGATCTCTTTCAGCAAACGGACTTAGTGGACAGGTTGGTACTGCATCTGCAGGTGGTGGTGGTGCCGGTGGAAGTATATGGGTAGATGCTAACATTCTTGCAGGGGTAGGGGTAGTCGAGGCTAAGGGTGCTGGTACAAATGAAGAGGCTGTCTACCCAGGTGGTGGTGGAGGTGGTGGTAGAATCCTTATGTTCTCACATACAAGTAACAATTTCTCTGGTTTAGTTTCTGTTGAACCAGGTGTAACATCTATTACTCAGGATGGGGGGGTTGGTTCTCAAGTAGGTCCTACTACTATACCCAATACTCCTACAGTACTTGAGCAGTTTGCAAATGATGGAGCCACTGAGATTGCAACAGGAGGGGTTACAACTAATACAACAGTAGTTCTCTCGACAAATCTAATAGATGCAGATGCTTCTGATACATTGTATGTTCAAATCGAATTAAGACCTCTTGGAGAAGCATTTACAAATGTTGCTACGCATACCCAGAGTCCTCCCCTATCTAATCCAAAGAATTGTACAGCAGGAGTATCATATGATTGTGGAAGTATTGTAATAAATAATCTGTCAAGAAACACTTCATATCACTGGCAAGCTAGGGTAAGAGATAATGCTGGTGGTATTACAAGTTGGGTATCATTTGGAGGTAATACTGAAGACAGTGCAGACTTTATTGTTTCTGGAACAGCAAATGTAATATCTTTAGAGAGTGGTAATAGCCAAAGTGGAACTGTAGGTACAGAACTTTCATTACCACTGGTTGTAAAGATTGTGGATGGAAGTGGGATTCCATCAGAGGGATATACTGTAACATGGCAGGTAGTAAATGGTATGGGGGGAGGAGTCTTTCTTGATGGTACAACTACTCAGACCAATGCTCAAGGATTAGCCCAAAATCGATATCGTGTTGGTATAACAAGTGGTACAAATACGGTTAGGGCTATAGCCACAGGACTAACTGGATCTCCTATTACTTTTACTTTAACAGGTATACCAAGCACTATACATCATTTTGATATTTCATCTCCACAGTACGCTATTGTAAATCAAGCCATAGGGAACGTTACAATAGTGGCAAAAGATATATATGGAAACTCTATCACCAACTATAGTGGGACACCAACTTTAATACCTGTGAATATTAATTCGCCATATGCACAGTTAAGTGGTACCCTATCTCCATCTACAGCCACATTCTCATCCCAAGATACAATAGTAATTTCGAATCTTACATATAACACAGTAGAGAGTATGAAGATTCAAGTACAGGATGGTTCTGCAATAGGTAGATCGAATAGTATTGCGATTGTAAATAGTTTGGGTAGTTGTCCAGATGCAGATGGAATAATAGATACAAACCAAACTTGGACAGCAGATGCAACAAATAAGGGTATATTTGATTGCTCTGGTATGAACATTCAGGTAACCAATAGTGCAATATTAACTTTAGTTTCATTTGATTCAGGGGATACAATATATACAAATGATTTTGGTACAACAGTTATTTCAAGCAACTTAACTGTAGATTCAGGTTCCAAAATAACTAGTGATGGACAAGGTTATGCAGCAGGAAGAGGACCTGGAGCAGGTGCTGGTGGTTACTGTTGGGCAAAAGGCCCATCTTATGGAGGGTATGGTAATGGTTCAAGTGGTGGTGGTTCAATATATGGGAGTGTATATGAACCAGATGCTTTGGGTAGTGGTAGTGGAACTCAGTATGGAGGTAGTAAGGGGGGAGGGGCGATAAAGTTAGTAGTGTCTGGTACAACAACAGTAAATGGAACAATATCCTCAAATGGAGGTCAAACCTCAGGTGATTGTAATACTGGGGGATCTGGTGGGAGCATCTGGATAGATACCAATGAGTTGGTTGGAAGTAGTACTACACTGATTACTGCATTAGGTAAACCAGGAAATGGTAAACCTGCAGGAGGTGGTGGTGGTGGAAGAGTAGTGTTGTACTACAATACGACAGCAATAGATATACCAACATATGTATCTACAGGAAAAATATCAACAGCTGGTGCCTCATCAGGAGGATATACATCAGGAGCAGGAACTGTGTATACAGAGCAGAAAGGTGTAGATACAGTAAGGGGTGGAAATCTTTTGATAGATAATAATAGTCTTGATGGAAAGTCAGCTGGGTTAATAGAAGGGTTATACAATTTTAAAACGATTCGCTTGACTAGGAAGGGACACTTAACCATCTTGGGTAATAACTCTAGACTAGAAGTAGGTTCTAATAGTGTATTAATAGGAGATTCAACAAAACCTGATTTACTAGTAGAAGGAATCTTTAGTTATACAGGAGCAGAGACTTTAAATATAAATGGAGTCAACTTAGGAATAAAGGGGGATATTACAGGTGTACAAAATATCTCGATGGGAACTACATTGAATGGAAGTATGAGCATTTATGCAAATACTTGGGCACACAATAGTAGTAATCAATATTCATTTGGAAATATAGAGGTTGGTGCATTGGGAATCATGAATCTTGTATCATATGATTCGGGAGACACCAACTATACAAATGACTATGGAGTAACAATTAACGCGGAGAATATAACAGTGGCAGTTGGTGGAACAATAAGTGGAACCGGATTCGGTTATGCGCAAGGAAGAGGACCTGGTGTTGGAGGAGGTGGTTATTGTTGGGCAAAGGGACCATCCCATGGGGGGTATGGAAATGGAGAGGGAGGAGGAGGTTCAATATATGGAAGTGTATATGAGCCAGATGCTTTAGGAAGTGGGACTGGAACACAATATGGTGGTACAAACGGAGGTGGTGCAATAAAGCTTGTAGTATCAGATACACTTACTGTAAATGGAACGATAGCTTCTGATGGGGGTAATTTGGCTCCCACATGTAATACTGGAGGAGCTGGTGGAAGTCTATGGATAGATACAAATGTTCTTACTGGTGGAGTAAGTATGTCAATATCGGCTAGGGGAATACAAAAATCCGTAGGTGCAGGTGGTGGTGGTAGAATAGCTTTATACTATAACTCAACTACGCGAGATATAGCTTCAGATGTTTCAAGTGGGAAGATAACTACATCTGGTTCTTCTGCAGGAGGATATACATCAGGAGCAGGAACTGTGTATACAGAGCAGAAAGGTGTAGATACAGTAAGAGGTGGAAACCTTTTGATAGATAATAATAGTCTTGATGGAAAGTCAGCTGGGTTAATACAGGGCTTTTATCAATTTAATAGCATAAAATTAAGTAGAAAAGGGCATTTAGATGTTCTAGGTAATTCGTCATATTTAGTGTTAATTTCTGGTTCAGGAATAGTAGGAGATGTCACAGTACCAAAGATAACTTCAGAAGGAACAATAGTCTATACGGGTAGTGGAGTATTGAATATAAATGGTGTTGATTTGGGAGTAAAAGGAGATATTGCAGGTGTGAATTCTGTCCTTATCGGAGGTAGTCAAACAGCAGG
>Ga0156479_110_pt2 | contig 92110 bp, 94 predicted proteins | sample RifOxyB1_FD_110626 | JGI IMG/M metagenome (GOLD analysis project Ga0156479, IMG submission 110626) | candidate division WS6 bacterium RIFOXYB1_FULL_33_15
ATCCTGCTCTAATATTGTCTGCTGGTGATCCAGAGGCATCCTCCTCATTAGCATGTTGCCACAAATGACTTACTAATGTCTGTGGTGCAAAATCCTTTACAAACCCATTGTAAATAGGATTCTCTCCGAAGTCATTCGTATTACATACACTATCTCCTCCAGCTTCCTCCATTTCCATTTTTAAGGCATTGTACAAATCTGTACTTCCACCTGTTTTCTCAAATGAAACATACGCCTCAAATGGCATTAACCCAGAGTTGAAAATATCCATATATTCCCAACCATCTTGGAATCCTGGATAAGCATTTTGTATGTCATACGGTTTACCTGCAGTATGATTAAGAGTCAATGCAAGTTCTCCTGTAGCAACAGTATTACCTGCAATGATTTCTTGATCAGTAAATAGTGCAAATGTTGAATTCACCACTAAAGCTCCTAAAGCGGCGATTATCATCGCACTTGTTAGAATTTGTCTCATATTTAATTTTTAAACAAATTAAATAAGGCACTTAGTGCATATCTACCTTATGCTTTTTATCCTTAAAATTTATATATTCTCTTAAGGGTTTATTCGAACATAAAAAGATAGAACTATTTCTAAGCAAGGTTTTTTGTTTTTGTTGATAATTTCGGAACGCGTTTATTAAAACTTCACTACACTATATATTTTTCTATATATATTTATATATGTCAATAGTTAGTCAGATGAAAGATTCGTTTCTGTTGTTAATAAAAGGTTTGTTAAAACAAAAAATATATTAATACTGAGGAAGAAAACAAAGTGAGCCGCCTGGGACTGATTTGCAACTTATCACAGAAAAGCTCCTGTCCTTAGGTTCTTTACTAAAACGTTTAAGTATAAACCCCTTCGGAGTTAAATACTAATACAGTATGGGAATAGAAATATAATTATGTAAAATGTATAATTAAATATGAACAAGCAAAAAAAACTTAATAGTACATTAAAAGTTTTTTATAAAAAAAATCCAGAGATTGTTAAAGCTTTAGAATTATTAGAGATATCAGGCAATTTATATCAGAATAAAATTAAAACACAAACCAAAATTACGACTTTAAACAAAACAACTCACAAAACTTTTTATACTACTTAGCAAAATGACGACTTGGCAAGAAATTCAAAAAGAAATGCAAACTACTCATCCTGATATAGTTAGAAGAGGCAAGTATCAGAAATTAGTAGAAATCACTAAAAGACCCTTAATAGTCTACGCCTCCGCATTTACACAACCAACAAAGAATCAATACCAAAATTTAATGGCCTTAGACCTATCAGATAAGGATGGCTTTGAAGAGGTTACAAGAAGAATTGATAGTCCTTCAATTGATATTTTATTACACAGCCCAGGAGGTTCTGCAGAAGCTACTGAATCTATCGTTAGAACTTTAAGAAGTCGATTTTCTAATATTCGATTTATTATTACAGGGGTTGCAAAAAGTGCAGCCACAATGTTAGCACTCTCCGGCGACTCAATAATTCTAACTAGAGCTGCAGAATTAGGACCAATTGACCCTCAAATCAGAGTAAGAAACAGGTTTTCTGCAGCAGGTTCTATAATCGAACAATTTGAGACAGCTACTAAACAAATAAAAAGCAATCCCGAGTCACTTCCAGCATGGATTCCAATCTTACAAGAATATGCTCCATGTTTGTTAGTCGATTGTAAAAATTATACAGAATTAGCAGAGAGCCTAGTTAGGACTTGGATGAAAGACTATATGTTCAAGGGAGAGTCTACCAAAGCAACAAAAGCAAAAATTAAGAATATAGCCCATTTTTTAACAAATGAAAAGCAAAATCTCTCTCATGCAAGGAGAATTGGGTATGACGAGTTATATGAGATAGGAGTAAAAGTCTCTTTAGCAGAGGAAGTGGGTACAGACTTTGCAGATGCACTAAATGACGTTCATTTATCTCTAGTACAGACATTACACTTTAGTGATGCTGTAAAAATATTTGAGAATTCAAACAACGAAGCACTTATCTATAACATTCAAACTGCTTCCTTGCCGTTAGAATAGATAAATTGGGTTATAAAATATACTTAGCTATTATTTATAATACCTAGGTTAAAGTTATTATTACATACCGGTAAATGAAAATAATCTCGTTCCTTATAGAAAACAAATCTGCTATCTCGGATTTATTTACTGCAATCGGTACTCTGTTTATCCCAGTAGTAATATTTATTTTCGAAAAGAAGAGGACTGAGCGAGCCAAAAGAATAGAACAAACTGAGATAATCGCAGAGCTACTAGCTACATGGGGAAGATACCCCAATTCCAATGTAATAAGTAAAAATCTATCCCCAAAAGAAGAAAGAGAGTTTTTTAGCTTACTCAATTATCTCTCTTACAAAGCCTACGTCTGGGTACCTAATAAGAAACTCCTTGATGAGTTACAAAAAACACTAACCAATACTGAAGGCGCTCTTACTTCTAGAGAGTTAATTGTAAAAATTCGTCAAGAAATACAAGGAGACAAGTGTGGGAAAATATCACCCAGTGATATCGTAACATTTCCGAAAAGATAAAGCTTTATTAAAACATTGTTTTCTAATTCAGTTAATATTATATTAGGATAAGAATTTAAGAAAAAACGAGAATTATAGGATAACCATCATGAGCAAAAAAACTTATAGAATAATTGATTTATTTGCTGGGGTCGGAGGATTTAGAGTAGCTTTTAACCAAGCTAATGATGCAATTGGCAAGGAATTATTTAAAGTAATTTGGGGCAACCAGTGGGAACCAGGAAGAAAAGTACAATATGCAGCTGAAATTTACAAGAAAGCTTTTGGTGAAGATGGTTTTGTAAATGAGGATATTGCAAAAGTAAAAACCGCTGATATTCCAAATCATGACATAGTAGTTGGAGGTTTCCCTTGTCAAGATTACTCAGTTGCAACAACCAAAAAGCTTTCAAATGGAATTGAAGGAAAGAAGGGAGTTTTATGGTGGCAAATAGAACGAATTATTAGAGAAAAAGCTGAAAGTGGAGACCATCCAGAAATTCTTATTTTTGAAAACGTTGATAGGTTAATTAGTTCTCCTGCAAAACAAAGAGGAAGAGATTTTGCAATTATGCTTACCTGTTTGGATTTACTTGGTTATATGGTTGAATGGAGAGTTATTGATGCAAGTGAATATGGATATCCACAAAGACGAAAACGTATCTACTTTGTAGGTTATAGAAAAGATTCTAAAATTTACAAATCATTTAAGGGCGATTTCGAATCGTGGCTAACTAAAGATGGATTATTTGCATCGGGATTTCCAGTAAATAAGAAATCTGACAAGGCTATTACAAAGTTACATCTTTATGAAGGAATTCGTTGCAAGAAAAGATCCTCAATTATTAAAGAAGTTAGTGATAACTTCAATCAAGCAGGAACAAGTACTCCATTTAAAAAAGCCGGGCTATTATTTAATGGACATGTAGTTACACTTGACGTAGAAACTAATTACCAGGGTGAGAAGAAAACTTTAGGGGAGATATTGATAACTGATGAAAAAGAGATTCCAGATGAATTCTTCATACCTAAAGAAGAATACGATAAGTGGAGATATCTTAAGGGAGCTAAAAAAGAAAAACGTATTCAAAAATCTACAGGATACGAGTACCAATATGCAGAAGGCGCAATTACCTACCCTGATGCTTTAGACAGACCCTCAAGGACTATTATTACAGGAGAAGGAGGTAAAGCACCATCTCGATTCAAACATGTCGTGAGAACCGAATCTGGAAGGCTACGAAGACTTACACCTGTTGAGCTAGAAAGATTAGATATGTTTCCTGATAATCACACTGTGGGATACTCTTCTCAAACAAGAGCTTTTCTAATGGGTAATGCACTTGTCGTAGGTGTAATTCAAAAAATTGCAGAAACACTCTATGAAAAATTGTAAATTTGGACAATATGACGAAACCACTAAAGACTCTATTTATGAGTATGCTCAGATTCTTTTAAACAAATCCCTAATCGACTTATATTTTGAAGAAATTGGTAAACTTCCTCCGGATTTTTTTAATCCTCGCAAGAAGGGGTCGTTGGGATGTCTGGTAGAAAAGTTACATTTCAACTATGAACCAAATGAGAGACCTGAACCAGATTTTGAAGTTGCAAAACTTGAATTAAAAACCACTCCACTCAAAGTTGTAGATAACAAGTATGTTTCAAAAGAAAGATTAGTCTTAGGAATGATTGATTATTTCGAAATGGATATGGAAACTTTCGAGCAGTCTAAGTTCTTAAAGAAAAACGCTTCACTATTACTTTTGTTCTATTTATATGAGAAAAACAAGGTAGTAGAACAGGTGTTTAAAATAATCAAACTGTGGGAAATACCCTCTAAGGACATACCAGTCCTTAAAAGAGACTGGGAAACTATTCATCAAAAAATCAGGGAGGGCAAAGCTCATGAATTATCGGGAGGTGACACATTTTACCTTGAGGCCGCAAGGAAGGGTGCAGGTGGAGTTAGAGATTTAAGAAAACAACCACAATCAGATATCAAAGCAAATAGCAGAGCTTTAGCTTTTAAAAGTAAATATGTAAATATAATAATTGGAGGTGAACAAGGTCTACAAAAAGCACTGGGTGAAGATTTCTCTATCAGTAATCTTTCAATAGAAGAATACCTAACAAGTAAGTTTACCCCTCACCTGGGAAAGTCAATTTCAGACATCATGAAAGAATACCATTTAGAGTATTCACCAAAGAAAAAAGATCTCGCAGCCTCTGTTTCAAAAGCGATATTAGGTATTAAACAAGATAATAAAATCGAGGAGTTTGAGAAGGCTAATATAAAGATAAAAACAATACCATTGGATATGAATGGCAAGCCTGAAGAAAGTATGTCTTTTAAACAAATTGACTTTGATAAGATTGTCGAGGAGAAGTGGTTGGAATCGGATTTCTATAATGAAGTAGTAAACTGCAAATATCTATTCGTTTCTTTCCGAAAAGATTCTTTAGGCAACAAGCATTTACACAAAGTTTTCTTCTGGACTATGCCAAAGAAAATGCGCCAACAAGCCAAAGCTTATTGGATAGATACCAAGAAGAAAATATGCAATAGAGATTTTGGTTATTTCTGGAAAATATCTGATAAAAAAACATTCCATGTTCGTCCGAAAGCGAGAGTTGCAAGTGACACTACTACACTTCATGATGGAACAATAACGAAAAAGATGGCGTACTGGATAAACCAAGATGTAATCTATAGAATAATCAATAATAATGGCAAGACCAACTAAATTAGATTCCCTCACAGTCCATAAACTAGAAGAAGCTTTTGTACTTGGCGCAAGTGTTAACGAAGCTTGTTTTAACGCAAATATTTCGAAACAAACTTACTATAATTGGAAAGATGATAATCCAGAGTTATTTGACCGTTTTGAGCAACTACGACAAGCACCTATTCTCAAAGCTCGAAAGTGTGTAGTAAATGCATTAGAAAAGAACCCTACCCTAGCTATGAGATATTTAGAAAGAAAACTCAAATCTGAATTCGGAAATGTTACCACTGACGACAAAACAGACAAGAATGAAATTCTGGAGATGATAATGACAAGCTTTCAAAATCCTAACCAATTAGAATATGTTGACACCCTCTCTGCCTGATAGTATATTTTACTAAGGTATTCCTAAAGACTACCCATAAATTAAACAAACAGCTAACTAATATTGGTTATTGTTTATTGTGGGTTGTACAAAACGGGATGTTTTCTTAATTCCAACAGAACGACAAAAGCAGCTATACGAAAAGCTTGTTAAGAAAGCCTTAACGCTTGGTCTATCAAAAGAAGATGCCCAGACAATTGCTTATCATGTTGATAAACTTTCAAGCATCATTATAAACTCATATATTAATACTAAGGGTACAAATGTATGCAAAACGTAATAATCTATTGTAGGGTTTCTACGAAAGAGCAAGCTGAGAACGGTTTAAGCCTAATTACACAGCAGAAGATGTGTGAAGAGTTTGCATCTAAAAACAATTTACATATTGTTACAAACCCATTTATTGAGCAAGGTGAAAGCGCAAAGACACTAGACAGGACAAAGCTCAAAGAGATGCTAGAGTTTGTAGCTTCTAATAAGGGCAATGTGGATACGTTACTAATCTACAAGATTGATAGACTCTCAAGGCAGACTTTGGACTATCAAAGTATTAAAGTATTATTGGCAAAATACGGAGTATCAATACACTCTTTGAGTGAAAATATCGAAGATTCTCCATCTGGACGTATGTTGGAAACTATAATGGCTGCCTCAGCTCAATGGGATAATGAGGTTCGAGGAGAAAGAGCTCGAAATGGCACAATGGAAGCTCTAAAACAGGGAAGATGGGTGTATGCCGCACCATATGGATATATACAAACAGGAGGCAGAGGTAAAGCAAACCTTATTACCGATAGGGAAACAGCACCCATTGTTAAAAAGATTTTTCAATACTTATCCGAGGGTGGACACACAATAGAGGATGCTCGAAGATATGCTTTTGGGCTAGGGTTGAAAGATAATAATGGGAAAATGTACAATAAAGCCAGTTTCCACCGACTAGTTCGAAGACCTCTTTACAAGGGTTTTATTAACATACCTAATATGAATTTATATATAAGGGGAACTTTCGAACCAATTGTAGAACCAAAAGTTTTTGATATTGTACAAGATATAATTGATGGTAAGAACCATAACCCTCCAGTCTACCGTAAAATCCACCCCGATTTTCCTCTTCGGGGTACAATCTTATGCCCTAAGTGCAATAGGAAAATGACTGCCAATTGGAGTAGGAAAAAGTATCCATATTACAAATGTTGCTACTGCAAAAATGTAAATCTGAGAAAAGCAGATGTACACAATGCATTCCAAGAGTACTTAGAGAAAATAAAGCTCTCAGATACGCTTCTAGAGCTTACCAAGTATGCTATTGAACTCAATTGGGAAGAAAGAAATAAAGCATATGAATCAAACCTTAAAGAGCTAAGAAAAAGACAAGAACAAATTTCTAAAGAGGAGAACTCAATAGCTGAACAAAATCGTCAAGGGATATTACCACCAAGAGTAACTAAAGAACTATTAGATAAACTAGAAGAGGAGTATGCGCAAATAGGGTACGAGCTGTCTCAACACAAACCTACAGAAGAAGTAGATAAGGACTTACTTAAGTATGCGACCTACTTTTTAGAGAACATTTGCTCAGTTTGGAAAGAACTGGAACCTACATCCCAAAACGAGTTGCAAAAATTTCTATTTTCGGATGGATTACAATTTAATGGAGAGAAATTTGCAACTAATCAAAAAACTACTCTTGAAGAAATAAGAGGATACATCACTATTGGAAAAGTCTCTGAAAATGAGTCGCCTGGGACTCGAACCCAGCACCTACTGCTTAAAAGGCAGTTGCTCTAACCTGATGAGCTAGCGACCCAACGAATATGATTATAACCTCTTAAGATAGTATTTTACAAGCCTTTCTCAACTATCTCTTTAATAGGTGAAAAAGATCTCCTATGTATATCACAAATACCATATTCATATATCCTTTCCATATGCATTTTAGTACCATACCCAACATGTTTTTCAAAACCATATTCTGGATACTTAGTACTAATCTCTTTCATATACCTATCCCTTGTTACCTTAGCTAGAATAGATGCACAAGAAATTGAGTAATGCTTTAAATCTCCACTCTTAATCTTTTCCATACTGTAACCAATGATAGATTCAACATTGTTACCATCTACAATTAAGTACTCTGCTTTTTTACCAAGTTTTTCTTCTACCTGACCTAACGCTCCCTCCATTGCTATCCTTACAGCCTCTTGAATACCCACCCTATCTATTATCTTTGCATCAATCATGCACACTCCCCAAGCCACACAATTCTTTTTAATATATTCGAATACCTCTTCTCTTCTTTTAGCCGTCATCTTCTTACTATCAGTAATTAACGGATTTAATATTGAACACTCATCAATAACTACTGCCCCAGCAGATACAGGACCTGCTAAAGGGCCTCTACCAGCCTCATCTATACCAACTATATCTTTGAAACCTTTCTTCCAAAGACTCTTTTCTAATTCAATATCAGGATATTGCATATATGCAATATTACAACATCAAAATACAAAACTCTAGAAATATATTAACTGGTAGTGTAATATTAAAGTATATATATAAATTGTTCATAACTAATAAATATGAGTTCCTCAGATGATTTTTTTAAAGGATTAGTATTTGGTGCAGTAATTGGTGCTGCTGCAGGTTTAATGTTAGCTCCAAAATCAGGTGTAGAAACAAGAGAGGATATTAAGAAACTCTCTATGGAGTTAACTGACAAAGGAGAATTACTTTACAAAAATGCAAGAAAAGATGTAGAGAAAAAGATTAGAGAGATAAAAGCTGCTGGAAAAAGATTAGACTTTGATTCATATAAAGAGTTAGTTGCAAAAGTAATAGATGAATTAAAGAATGATTCAGAAGTAGCATCTACAACCGCAAAGAAAATTGGTATTAAACTCAATGAAGATTGGGAAGATATCAAATCTGCTGTAGTTTAAGATTGAAATAAATCCTGTTTAATACTAAAATCAACCAATTGCGAGAGTAATTCAATTGGTAGAATGTCTCCTTCCCAAGGAGAATGTCGCGGGTTCGAGTCCCGTCTCTCGCTTTTGTAGTTGAATATATATTCCCCCTCTGTTACAATTCTTGTTACGAAATGCTGGTGTAGCTCAGTTGGTAGAGCATTCCCTTCGTAAGGGAGAGGTCGTCGGTTCAAAGCCGCCCACCAGCTTTTTAAAGAATATGATTACACCAAAATTTACAATTACAAACCTAATTCTTAACTATATTGTTAAGTATGAATTAGCAATACAGTCAATAAAGGATACACAGGTCCCTAGTCCTTTGCTTCAACAGCTTAGAGAACAATTAAGAACAGAGGAGATAGATAAATTGGGAGAATTAATAGCATTTCCAATTGGATACAGTAAAGCTCTTACAGTAGAAAGAGGACAAGTATTACCTTCATACAAAAACAAATTAAAAATATTTACTAATTACAAAAATACCCAAGACTATATAGACGTATACACCCCTAAAAGTGCACTTAAACCATCTATTGAGCTATCAACCCATTTAAACAAAATATTAATGAAAAATATTGTTGAAGAGTGGGATTTAGCTAGAATAAAGAATTTCTCAGAAAAACCATACGACCTTTATGATACATGGTACAAACTAAGAGATTACTACCCGAGTATAGAAATGAGATCACATTTCAATGAACTGTTTGGATGGATAACAAATTCATCCTCTGGTACTCACAAATTAATACAGCTGTGTATATTGCTGTATGAATTTATAGATAAAGCACCCTTCTATGCAGGTAACCAAATAACCGCAATATCTACAATAAAGATACTAACTAAAATATATGGATACAATCCATACAATGTAATACCCTTTTCTAAAGCATTCTTTTCCATAAGTGAAGACATTGTATCAGCATTTAAGATATCTAAAGGTAAAAGAGATCTCACCATTTTCATAGAAGCAGTACTCTACACCCTTTCTCTTACAGTAATGGACTCTTCAAAGAAATTAACACAGATATACAACGAAAAAGTACAATTAAGACAACAGATAGGGAAAGATTTAAACCCAAGACAAGTAAGGATAATTGAATACCTAAACAGTAATTCAAGAATAACTAGACAACAATATACAAAAATGATGGGTATTTCCTTTATGACCTCATACAGAGATCTACAAGAATTACTTGATAAAGAATATATATCACAAAAAGGTAAAGGAAGAGGAACATTCTATGTAATTCCAGATCAAGATGATGAACAAGCAACAGAAGGTATAACCATCTTCAGTTAGATTGCGATATCACTGTATAATTGATATCATTTTACCGATTAATTAAAGCATAGAATATCTGTGAACACATCTAAATACGATGTAATAATAGGTTTAGAAATACACATACAAAGCAAAACAGAAAGTAAAATGTTTTGTAGCTGTTCAACAAACTACTTTTCAAAAGAGCCAAATATAAATGTATGCCCTGTATGTTTAGGATTACCAGGAGCATTACCAGTACCAAATAAAAGAGCAATAGAGCTATGTATACTACTTGGATTAGCAACAAATTGTGATATAGACAATGAGATACACTTTGATAGAAAACATTACTTCTACCCAGATCTTCCAAAGGGATATCAGATAAGTCAGTATAAGAAACCAATATGCTCAGATGGATATGTAGATATTAAAGATGAAAACAATGAAACATACCGTATTGAAATTGAAAGAATACATCAAGAGGAAGATGTAGCAAAATCTACACACCACATTGAACAATCTACAGGTATGGAATACTCACTAATTGATTACAACAAATCTGGTATACCATTAATTGAAATTGTCACTAAACCAAACATAACAAGTGCATATCAAGCAAGGGAGTACGCAAACAAGATAAGACAGATTGTACGATATCTTGGTATATCTGACGCTGATATGGAAAAAGGACAGATGAGGTGTGAACCAAATATATCACTTCAGGAGAAAGGTAAATGGGAATACAAAGATGGAAAGATATTGGCTATAGGAGAGTATCAATTAAATCCTAAATCTGAAGTAAAAAATATTGGCTCTATCTCTGCAGTAGAGAAATCAATACTGTATGAAATAGAAAGAATAGAGAAAGAATTAGACGAAGGCAAAAAGATAATACAACAAACAAGAGGTTGGAATGCAGATAAAGGTATTACAGAGTTCCAAAGATCAAAAGAAACTGCAGATGATTACAGATATATGCCAGATCCAGATATCCCAATAATTGAAATATCAGATGAAGATATAGAAAGAATAAGTGAAGAAATTGTAGAACTACCAAATGAAAAGAAAGAAAGATACCTAACTGAATACTCCCTATCAGAGTATGACAGTAATGTACTTACTGCAAACAAAAATATATCAGAATACTTTGAAGATATTGTTAACATACTTTCAACTGAAATGGATACTCTTAAAGCAGCAAAAGCTACATCTAACTGGATAACAGGAGCAGTATTTTCAATATCAAATGATAATAAGATAGAAATAAACGAAGATAATATTCCTAAACAATCTTTAGCATATTTAATACTAGAGTATGAAAAGAAAATATTAACAAGAAATAAAGCAGAGGAATTACTTAGGGAATCACTTGAACAGAAAAAAGATTTGAAAATTTTAATTGAAAATGCAACAAAAGAATCACAAGATAGTACAAGTAATATAGAAAGTATTGTAGATGAAGTTATTAACACAAACCCTAAAGCAGTAAATGATTTTAAATCAGGCAAAGAGTCCACTATTGGTTTTCTTGTTGGTCAGGTTATGCAAAGAACTAAGGGTAATGCAAATCCTAATATTGCTAAATCAGTTTTAATAAAGAAATTAAATGGATAAGAATACATTAAAACATATAGCAGAGCTATCTAGAATAAATCTTACAGATGAAGAGTTAGAGAAATTTACACCTCAGATGCAAACTATATTAGATTCTGCAAAAGAATTACAAAAAATAGATACCAAAGGTATTAATCCAATGAAGAAACATATTCCATTTACTGCCTTAAGAGAAGATGTAATAGAAAACTCTTTATCTCAAGAGGAAGTATTTAGAAATGCAAAACACAAGGAGAATGGATATGTAAAAGTATATGGTAAAATCTTTGGAGCTATAGAAGAAAGCTAGTCTCTTTGTAAAAATTCCCTATCTTTAGTAAAATACTATATCCAGCCGAGATGGTGAAACTGGCAGACACGCTTGCCTTAGGAGCAAGTGGGATTAATATCCCTTGGAGGTTCGAGTCCTCTTCTCGGCATATTTATAACTATCTATACAAATCATGATTAAAAATATCATATCTCCATTCCAGTCAGTTTTGTTACAAAAGAGATTGTGTGTAGGATGTACAAACCCTCTAGATAAAGCTAAGAGATTAGGGAAACTCTCTGAAAGAAGAGAATTAATCGAATGTAAATGTAAAAGACGATATGTATACAACAAAGAACTAAACGAGTACCAAAGAGCTACTTTTCAAGAAGAACAACAATTCTTAAAAAGCCTTAACAAAAAGCCCTCGTTATAGTAGAATCTTTGCAGGTATGCCGCTATCGTCTAGTGGTCTAGGACGACAGGTTTTCATCCTGTAAACCGGAGTTCGATTCTCCGTAGCGGTACCAACATTAACTTTATGCCCCAAATAAATGTACGAAAATTCAAACGAAAATATTTCTGATGGGAAGGCAAGAGCAACTGAAGTGCTGGGAGCAGTAGGAGGCTTTATATCTTCCTTTGCTGAAACAGTATTAGTAGCATTAGTATTAGCTATTGTACTATACCTTTTCATTATGACCCCTCATGAAGTTGTAGGAAACTCTATGTATCCAACATATAAAAATGGGGAATTTTTAATGGCAAATAAATTTACATACAAGTTTGCAGTACCACAGAGAGGAGATGTAATAATATTTCAATACTCAGATACACAAGACTTTATCAAACGAATAATAGGAATACCAGGAGATGAAGTAATGATTAAAGACGGAAAGATATATATAAATGGTGAACAATTAAAAGAATCTAACTACCTTGATGCCTCTGTAATTACAAATGGAGGATCATATATTCATGAAGGACAAACAATTACAGTACAAGAAGGAGAATACTTTGTATGTGGAGATAACAGACCAAATAGTTCTGATTCACGAGAATTTGGACCAATTGCAAAAGAAAAGATTAAAGGAAAGGCATGGATAGTATACTTTCCATTCCAAGAGTTTCGACTTGTTACGCATGAATCATATAAATAGTGGACTCTATCTGTGAAACATGATACATTAAGCATATGAAAATTTTCGTTATCGCTAACCAAAAAGGAGGCGTTGGAAAGACAACAACAACAATGAACCTAGGAGCCTCACTAGCAAGTAAAGGTAAAAAAGTATTACTCATTGACTTAGACCCCCAAGCAAATCTCTCCTCTGGAGTTGGATTTACACAACAATTTGATAAACAAAGTTGGACATCAACACAACAAGCCCCATACAAAAGTATATATGACGTATTAATAAACTCTGTACCAATACACTCTGTGTTTGTATCTACATCAACACCAAATCTGTATTTGGTACCTTCGCATCTTTCACTAGCAGGAGCAGAAATAGAAATGGTAAACATGTTAGCAAGAGAAACAATACTTAAAAAAGCTCTTACAGATATTGAAGATGAATTTGATATCGTTATCATTGATTGCCCTCCATCACTAGGATTACTAACGATAAATGCGTTAAGTGCTGCACAATATTTACTCATTCCAATACAGTGTGAATACTTTGCATTAGAAGGACTAGGTCAATTAATAGAAACAACAAAATTGATAAAAAGTATTAACTCATCCCTATCAATAGGAGGTGTAATACTTACTATGTTTGATAGTAGGACAAAACTCTCTTGCAGTGTTGTAGATGATGTAGTTAGCTATTTTAAAGAGACAGCATTTGAATCAATAGTACCAAGGAATGTAAGACTCTCAGAAGCACCATCACATGGTAAAACCATATTTCAATATGATGATAAATCCTCTGGAGCAAAAGCCTACAATGGATTAGCAAAAGAATTTATAAAAAGATTTTTTTAATTTGTAATAATAATATACATGGAAGAAGCAAGATTAGGGAAAGGATTAGCAGCATTGATAAACAACAATGAAATAGATAATTCATCTAGCTCATATAGGGAGAAGTTTGATATAACAAAGATATTACCAAACCCATTTCAACCTAGAATGCATATTGATCCAGATGACTTAATAAGCATTGCTGACTCAATAAGAGAGAATGGAATAATCCAACCATTGATAGTAACAAGGGATAAAAATACTGATAAATATATAATTGTAGCAGGAGAAAGAAGATTCAGAGCAGCACAGTTAGCAGGTTTAAAACATGTACCAATTGTAATCAAAGAATCCTCACCACAGCAAATGCTTGAGTTAGCATTAATTGAAAATATTCAAAGAAAAGACCTTAATCCACTTGAAGAAGCATACTCATTCTTACAACTACAAAATGATTTTGGATTAGGACAAGATGAAATATCTAAAAAGGTTGGATTAAACAGAGTAACAATATCTAATAAAATGCGACTATTAAAACTCCCTGACCAAGTAAAAGAAGTAGTCTTAAATGAAACAATATCAGAAGGACATGCAAGAGCATTACTAGGTATAAAAGATTCAGAATCTTTAGTAGCAGCTACAGACATTGTAATAAAAAGAGGGTTAAGTGTAAGACAAACAGAATCACTAGTCAGAAAGATTAACTATGGTAAGAGTGCAAAATACAAAACAATACAAATGGAATATCCAGATTTACTTAGATATGGCGAATTACTATCTGAAAAGATTGGATACAGTACATCTGTAAGAAGATTAAGCAAAGGGGGAAGAATAATAATAAGATTCTTAAATAAGAACGAATTAGAAGATTTAATAAAGAAACTCGGAGCTGATATAGAAAAAGCTTAAGAAACTTCCTGTCTTAATTTCTCATACATTAATACGGCAGCACTAACACTTACATTAAGTGAACCAATACCCTCTCTCATAGGAATAGAAATTCTTTCATCAACCCTCTCTAACATACCTGTAGACACTCCTACATCCTCTGCACCAAGTACAAAAGCACATGGACCTGTCAAATCAGTATCAAAGTAGTTATTACCCTCCATATGTACACCAAAGATTTTAATAGCATTCTTTTTTAATTCTTTTACGGCACTAAACAAACTCATTTCAACAATTGGAATTCTCTCAGCAGCACCCATAGATATACGAATGGTTTCATCATTTACCAAACTAGTACTCTGAGGAACAGTAATTATTCCATTTACACCTACTGCAAATGCAGTTCTCATTATAGCTGCAACATTTTGAATATATTTAATATCATCTAATATCAAGAAAAATGGCATCTTCTTATCCTTGTATATACTCTCTAAAAGTTCATCTAATGACCAATTGTTAGTGGATAACATCATACCTACCACACTCTCTGAATTTGAAGTCCTAAGCCTTCTCGTTAGCGTTTTTCTCGGTACTCTAATAACAGGAATCTTTCTCTCACCAGCTAATAAAACAATATCTTTCGTCTTATCATCCCTATACGCTGCACTTGCTAGATATATACGATCAAAATCCCTACCCTCTTTTAGTAGTTCTAATAAAGCATTCTTACTCTCAATTTGGATAAATCGTTTTTTACTCATCTCTGTTAGAGAGATTCTACCACATCTACGAAGTACTGACCCCTCTTAAAACCACTCATTCTTCTAAACTTCACTACACCTGTCTTGTTAGCATGAATTGAGTAATCCTTTGAAGAGTATGTATTCTTTCCAGGATGAAATACAGATCCTCTTTGTTTAACAATTATGTTTCCTGATTCTACTTTTTCTCCTTCGTACTTTTTAACACCGAGTCTCTTACCGGCTATATTTCCTGAGACTGATACTGTACCCGCTCCTACAACATGTGACATCTACTCTGTATATTTAACTTAGATATTATCTTTTAGATAGTATAAAAATATTCCTTGTGATGATACTATTATTACGCTCCCATTTCAAGTCCCCTTTTGTATATTTTTTATTTAACACATCCCATTTCTTACCTATAAAGCTGGATATACTAATAGTTTTAAAACCACTCTTTGTCCTATATGAAGGAATTATTAACACAACCTTAAACCCAGGTCTCGATATCTCGTTCATAATATTAAAAAGAGATTCGTACAAAGTTCTTACCTTATTTAGTAATTCATCTGCTTTACCCTCTCCTAATATCTTTCTTTGTGGTGGACCCATAAAAGGTTCACAAACAATCGCAGATATACCGGTTCTTTTAATCTCCTTTAAGGTCTTTTTAGGTACACTATGAATATCTAATGGGAATATCTTAACCCTAGTATGTGAAATTAAACCCTCTTCTGATAACCACTGTATATTTTTCTCTGAATTCTCTATCGCATTTAAATCAATATCAGAACCTAATATATCAAAACCAAGTGTAGCTGCCTCTATAAGGATTGTACCACTACCACAAAATGGGTCCCAAATAATACCTTCCTTAAATCCAGTAAAGTTACACATCATTCTAGCTAACTTCTGTGGTAAAACACCCATATCAAAATCTACGGAAGGTCTATCTAAATCTCTTTTAATGAAAGCATTAATATCTTGAATAGACAATGTACTACCATACATACGACCCGCTTTTGTATCAAAGATACACAATTCAAAACCATTCTCTATTACACTGTTAGTAAATATCTGAGCAGCATTTAATTCAGATTGTTTAGGGAGTATAAATCTTGATGAAACACCATTACTCTTAAACCCTCTCTTTATTTCATTTGCTAACCTTTGAATATCTTTTAAAGTAACATTAGTATTACCAAGTGCAGAAATACCAAAAGTAATTTTCTCTTTCTTGAGAAATGGTAATAAAAACGAATCTATATCATCTATTACCTGACCATATCTAATAAAACCACCTAATCTTTGAAATATACGATCAAGTACCTCCTCTGTTACAGTATTACTTTCAACAAGAAGAATCCCTTCCCCTACCCTATTAATACTATCTTTGGAAATATCATATGACTCTAAAACACACGAAAGCTCTACAAGAGATAACTCAACAAAATTGCCACACTCAAAAAAATATCGCATCTATACTATTTCTTTAACAGATACTCTACTAATTAAAGATCTATGACCTGCACTTCGTCTATATCTGGATTTAGATTTATATTTGAATACATCAATCTTGTCATCTTTCTTTTGAGAAGTAATCTCTAATACAACCTTACTACCCTCTACTAAGGGAGTTCCTAACTTTGTATTTTCCCCATCTGAAACTAGCAATACATCCTTAATCTCTAATGTATCACCCTTCTTACCATCTAGTTTATTAACTTCATACTGTTTACCCTCAAATACTTTCAATTGAGTACCAGCAAGCTTTATTATAGCGAATTTTTTGTTTTCTATATTTTTGTCCATAACGAAAGGATTTTAATTTATTAATTAGTAATTGTCAATTATATTATTACTATTTGTACTTTTCTTAGCTCTGTTCATTATACTTTGAATTATCCCTAAAGAAAATAGCGTCATTACAGTAATTGTTCCTCCAGCACTAACCAAAGGAAGAGGAATACCCGTAGCAGGTATTGTACCAGTATTTGTACCAATATTAATGAAGATTTCTAATAGGAGTTTCATAATAATTCCTATTAATATCATTGCAAAGAATGAATTATTTACATTATCAACAGAGGCTATTAATCCTTTCACAATAATTATTGAATACAGTGCAAGTAAAAATAATGAACCCACTAGTCCAAACTCTTCAGCATATGATGCAAAAATAAAGTCCGTTTGATGTTCAGGAAGAAAATCCCTTTTACTTTGTGTTCCATTACCAAAACCTTTACCAAATATCTGCCCAGAACCTATTGCAATACGTGCTTGATTAACATTAAAACCAATATCTTCACTATTTTCTGTTGGATTAATAAAAGCCTCTATCCTATCCTTTTGATAATCTTGAAAAATACCTCCATATACCAATGTTGAGAATGAACCCACTATTATTCCAATTATTACACTAACTATTATAAACATTCTCCAACTATCTCTGTAATAGTACGAGAGTATAGAGATAATCGCTGTAGGTATTAATAACAATGCAAATAACCATGAACCCGTTACACTTATAAGAAGAAATGTTCCCGTGATTAAAGTCATAATGATAAGTGCTATGGTATTTCTTAATTGATTACTAAGACCCGTGAATGCAACTAGAAACCATATAACCAATGTAAGTAAAGACATACTTCCACCAGGTTCTACATATATCAATATTACTAATGGTAATGCTAATAGAAACGAAACACCAAAAAGTAACCATTCATTATATTTATCCTTATACGAGAGTACCGATGCAGTAGTAAGAATTACTGTTATCTTAGCTATTTCAGAAGGTTGAATCTGAACTCCTCCTATTACTAACCATCTCCTTACATTATTAATTTCTGGTCCAAATATTAATACAGCAACTAATAGGAGTACTGTAATTACATATATTGATAATGCTACCTGCCAATATCTTGTTATTGATATATCTATTCTTGAGACAAAGAAAAAGAGAATAAAGCCAATTATTAGATATATTATTTGTTTATTAACGATAGATAAGTCTTGGAAAGTACCATCTGAACCAATAGTAGTGGATAGTAAGGTTATTATCCCAATTACACTTATAAGTATTGTTGGAATTAGTATAAGAAGATCAAATCTCTTTTTCTTTAATTTGTTGTTTTCAATCTTCATTCTTCTTTAATCTCAATTAACTTCCTTTTACTATTAAGACCATGAACAATGGATATTGCTGTTTTGGAAATATTAAAATATTTTGCAAGTAAATCTATTAATTCCAAATTAGCAACATTGTCATGGGGTTTACCCTTCAATGATACAACATAAATACCATTTTTTTGAGATATACTAATTTCTTTAGAAGATGGTTTTACTTTTACTTCAATAACCACATTTAATGTTTCTTACCTTTAAACATCCTTCTCATGAAGGCTGGCTTATCTAAAGGATCTTCAAAATCTTCTTCCATATCTATATCAATCTTCTTAGAAGCACCCTTAAAGACATCTGGCTCTTCTTCTTTTGACTCATCTTCAAAATCTTCTTCTACTTCATCAAAGAAGTTATTCTTTTTCTCTTCTACTGGTTCCTCTTCCTTTTTGTTGTATACAGGGGCCTTTACTGATATTCCACCCAATCCAAAACCATCATCATCCTCATCACTCTTTTGTTGTTTTGTATATACTTGTTTGTTTTCATCAAAGCCTGTTGCAACAATTGTAATAACTATCTCATCACCCAATGAAGGATCTATTTGTGCACCAAACTTAATATTAGCTGCTGGATCTACTGCTTCTTGTATTAATCCAGATACCATACTAATCTCAGGAAGTGATAAGTCTGCACCAACAATGTTATAAAGTACTCCTGTTGCACCCTCAATAGACATATCCAAAAGAGGACTTGTTGTAGCAGCTCTTGCAGCCAATTCTGCTCTCTTCTCCCCACTTGCTCTTCCAATTCCCATTAATGCACTACCAGCATTTAACATTACTGATTTAGCATCATTGAAATCTGCATTAATATATCCTGTTTGACTTATTAGATTGGAAATACTGTTTACACCCTCAGCAAGTACAGAATCTACCATCTTCATAGCATCAATAAAGGACATGTTTGCTTCAGCAATCTCTAACAGTCTTTGATTTGGAACTACAATAAGGGTATCAACTTTGTCTCTTAAAGAAGCAATACCTTCCTCAGCTATTTCTCTCCTCCTGTTACCCTCAAAATCAAATGGCTTTGTAACAACAGCTACAGTTAAAGCTCCCATATTCTTTGCAACACCTGCAATAATTGGAGCTGCACCTGTTCCAGTACCACCTCCCATACCAGCAGTTATAAATACCATATCTGCACCCTCTAGATGTTCCTGTATTTGATCTAAACTCTCTTCAGCTGCCTGTGCACCTACTTCATGATTACCACCAACTCCTAAACCTTTGGTTAATTCTTCTCCTAATTGTAATGTTACAGGAGCTTTTGAAAGCTTTAATGTCTGTGCATCAGTATTAAAGGCCATGAACTCAACACCAGTAATATCATAATCAGAAATCATTGTATTGATGGCATTACAACCACCACCACCTACTCCGACGACTTTAATTTTCGCTACTGGATCTACATTTGTTGTTACTAACATAACTTCCTTAAATCTCAATTTAATTCTGGGCAGTTTAAGGAATCAAGGATTTGAACCATTCTACTATTTTGGTAGTAAAAGTACCACTACTTCCCTTGCCTCTACTAGTTGTATCAATATCTACTTCATCTTCTGTGGCATGTTTAATAAGGCCCTGTACACATGCAAAGGATGGATCAGAGATTTCTTCTACCATACCACTTAAACCTGAAGGGTATCCCACTCTTGCAGCTACACCAAATACCCCTTGAGTAAACTTTGTTAAATCTCTTAATAATGCAGAACCCCCTGAGAGTACAATTCCCGCAGGCATATTAATCTTAAAACCAGCCTTCTCTACATTCTCTTTTGCCATATCAAAAATTTCTTCACATCTTGCTTCTACTATACTTTTTAACATATCTTTTGAAACTTTCTTTCCTGGAATATCTAATATTGCTAAATCTACATCATCTCCCTTTTTAATCTTCGGCTCATCCTCAATCTTTCTAAGTAGTGCAGGTGTAGAATCAAAACCAACATGTTTACTTTTACTTTTGTTATCAAAAAGATCTTGCATATTGACCTTAATCTTTTCAGCATCTTCTAAAGAAACTTGAAGACCAATAGCTATATCACTAGTAATATTTACACCACCTAGAGGAATAGTACCACTATATATAATTGAACCCTCCTGAAATATTGAAATACTAGTTGTACCAGCACCTATATCTAAAAGTGTAACACCTAATTCCTTCTCAGTATCTGTTAATACAGATAAAGAGGATGCCCAACCAGTAAAGACAACATCATATACATTAAGACCTAAATGCTCAACACATTTCTTTAAATTCTGCCAATATGAATTAGGAGCAGTAATAATGTGAGTTTCAACCTCTAACCTATTTCCTGACATACCTATTGGATATTTAATACCACCCTGATTATCTACAACAAACTCTCTAGGAATTATATGTATTGGGTTAAGGTTATCTGGTAGAGAAAGTGTACGAGCATTCTCAATAGCTCGGTATGTATCATCAATTGTTATCTCTGAACTAGATACTGCCACAACACCCTTGTTATTTAAACTTGTAACCAATTCACCATTTATTGAAACATACACATCTGAAACCGTAACTCCTGCCATTCTCTCAGCAGCCATTACACTCTCAGATATGGCGTTAGTAGCATCGTCTATATTAACTACTACACCCTTTTTAATACCCTTGCTTGGATATGAACAAACACCAATAACTGCTGGTGTTTGATTATCCTCCACTGCTGAAATTACTGTGGTAATTTTAGATGAGCCTACATCTATTGCTGTTATTGTTTTCCTCGCCATTTTTGTTAAGGCACTCAAATATTACTTTAAATTAAGGAGCCGAAATTTTTTACTTTATATAATATAGTCAAAAAACACATATTTCGCAAGAACATGTCCAATTTTCACAAAGTAATCATTACATGTCAACTACAATCTTACTTCAATCTCATTACAGGTCTTTCAAATCTTAGGTCTAAACTCTTAAATTCTATTAAATCTGTATTTATTTTTTCACCAACTAAATACATTCTACCAAGCTGTGTATCCAAATCATATGTAATATCAAATACAAAAATATGCCCATCTGTATCCATTATAGTTGCGATACCATCTAATAGGGTAATACTCTTTCCTTCATAACCGAACTTAGAGAGTATCTGTAATATATCAGAAAACTCTTTAAAAAATATCATCGAATTAGAATTTGATACAACGGTATCACTAGACAGATATATACCAGAAAAAGTACTAGCTCTTTCTAAACATTGATCATTACAATCCTTACATATCTCTTCAACCTTATATCCCTCATCAGAAAAAATTACACAACGATCTAATGAATTAGAAATGTAAAGAGGAATATGCTCCTCTATCGTAATTTCTAATTTCCAAGGTACAATTTTTTCTAAAGATATATCTTTTACATATGGATTCTTTTTAACAATCTCTTTTTTTAAATCAGAAGATTTTACTAAGAATATACTTTCACCAATGAAGGAGGTTGTACTATTTACAAGTTGAGTATCATTTTTCACCCCAACAAATACAATCTCTCTTACATTCCAAAATCCTAATGGAAAGGAAACACCTATTAGAAACAAGGTGGAAAAAAGTACAATATATCTCTTAAGAAATACTACTAGTGATGTTCTCTTAATTTTGTTCAGAATTAAACCACCCTTTTGAATATTTCTTACCATGAAGATATTCTATATTAACCTTCTAATTTTTTAAAGATGATTTGAACAATTTTAAATATCTGATAACATTCAACATAGTATGTTAGACATCCTTATATCAAAATTAATAATATGGTTTCTAGAATTAGAATATTGGGGAGTATTCCTTTCAGCGTTGGGAGTCTTTCCAACTGAAATATCAATAGCTCTTTTCTCTGCAACATCAGAAGCTAACATATTTACCATCGCTCTTGTGTCTGCAGTAGGTGCTTCGATTGGATCCATACCTACCTACTTCCTTGGATACCTATTTACAGAAGAGAAAGTGTATTTTTGGCTAGAGGGAAGATGGAAGTTTCTAGGTATTGAAAGAAGTAAGGTTGAAAAAAGTAAAGAGCAGATGAGGAAGAAGGCGTTTATCTATGTATTCATTACTCGATTAGTACCATGGTTAAGAGTTGTTACTAGTATTGCAGCAGGCTTCTTAAGAGTAAACCTATTTATATACTCTGTTGGTGTTTTTGGAGGAGTCTTCCTCTATTCTCTAGGAATAGCATACATAGGGAATAAGATTGGATACAACTTAGAAGAGATAATGAGATATATTGGATTAATTGATAGATGGTTAATACTTTTTACTGTTGGATATTTTGCAGTATCAATAGGATACAAGAACAGAGAGAAGATTTCTAAATGGATACTATCTTTTAAGAAAACTCATTAATACACAAAGCTATATTTCAAATCCCTGTACTCTCAAATTTTCAATTACTTCATCTTCTGGCAACTCTTTCATCATTCTATCGAGCCCTAATTTAGCCATTTCTTTTTGTGCAATTTCCCTTTCTACTTCTTCTGGATTATTGTGATATGGTCGTTTAATCATTTCTTGCATCAAATCAATTACATGTGTAGGTATAAATCTTTCATCTTTATCTTGATGACCAAGCTTAGTAAAAATCTCTTTGTCAGTAGCCAGATACAAGCTGTCATCCAAATTTAATCCAAATCTTTCAAGCGGTATATTCTCATTACAATTTGGGGATGGATTTGTAGAAAGTAAAACCCCCGTTCGAAGTTCAAGGAACATGTCATAATATCCACGACTCTCATGAATATCAATCATGCCCTTGTAGTATGCTCTACTAAACGAATTCTTCCATATGCCACGACCATTTACCTCTAATGCTAAATATGGAATTTGTCTTAAAAGGGGAATCTGACGAAAGTAGAATAATCTAATTGCATATGCACCATCACTGATTTCTTTATCAACCTCACTTACCCCTATATTCGGCCATTCTATTGGAGAAATTGTTTTTAGTTCTGGATAGGTATTCTGTATTCCTGCTTCTATTGGATTGATCATTAGTGTTTTTCTCTCACCCGAATAATAATGGAGCGAGAGACGGGGTTCGAACCCGCGACCTACACATTGGCAATGTGTCGTTCTAGCCAACTGAACTACTCTCGCCTGGTGCCGAGACCCAGGGTTGAACTGGGGACCCTCTGTTCTTCAGACAGATGCTCTACCAACTGAGCTATCTCGGCATAACTTCAACGAAATGATATCAAATATACTTTTGGGAATCAACCAAATACACTATACCTTACTCATACAAAACAATAGTACCTTTCTTTTTTCTCCATAGGGTAGGGTTACTACCCCTAACAAATGCACCAATCAATATCAAAATTAGCCCTACTATCATTCCCACAGTGCTAGGCTCTATAGCAGTACTTGGAACAGGTTCCTCTGATACCGTAAATTGTACAGATGATGGTTTGGTTAAAAGTATATTCTCAGTTAAACTACCTCCTTTTATCATAAAAGTTTTAAACATTTCTACCTTACCAGAATATTCAAAATCTAATGTAATGCTTTTTGCGCTTAAATCCTTAATATCAAATTCCAATCTAGTAAATACATCTGGTACAACGCTTGTAATATACTCATCTTTACTTGAATCAGATGGTGTATACCCCGTTAACATTACAACCCCATTAGTATTATCTGTACTACTCTCATCTATTGGCCACTGTTCAAAGAGAGAATTGTTTCTCAATGCTTTTCTTAATTGAATAACATTTGGATCATACTTAATAGTTACCCTTGCTTTTGAAACACTCTGTCCAGCTGAATCTATTAACACATCTACAGTAAATCCTTCATTAATATCTTCAACTACACCACTAGAGGGATAGAAGGAAAATGAAGGTTCCAAAGCAAATGAATATCCTGTTGATATACATAAAACTAATATACTTAACAAAACTTGCCCTATCTTTTTTTTATTCATAACAGTAGAATATTACCACATGTATTTAATCTAATATATCAAAATCTATGGATATATTGAAAGTAATCCTATTAGCTGTAGAGCAAGGCATAACTGAACTTCTTCCAATATCAAGTAGTGCACATCTAATACTCTCCTCACAAATATTGAATATTAAGATGGATACATACCTACTCTCAGTACTCCACTTGGGTACTACAATGGCCCTGTTAATATATTTTGCACCAATACTTTTTAAAGATATATTTAAGAAAAGCAGTATTAATTTCTACCTTAAGATTCTTATCTCTACCTTACCTGCTGCATTAATAGGGTTTTTCTTTGAATCCACGATAGAGAACTCCTTAAGAGGGAATGAAGTAATTGCAATATCTTTAGTATTCTGGGGAATAATAATGATCTTAGTTGAAAGAAATAAAAAAGTAGATGAACAAGATTTAAGGGAAGTGACTTGGAAACAATCATTGCTAATGGGAATAGGACAAACCATAGCGTTAATACCAGGAAGCTCTAGATCAGGAACAAGTGCAATAATTGGGGTACTTGCAGGACTTAATAAGTATACAGCAATACAGTACTCTTTCTTGTTAGGACTACCACTTCTTGTAGCTGCTCCAATCTATACAATAATAAAAGATGCACCAGAAAGGACATTAAACATTTCAGATTTAATTGGAATTGTTGTAGCCTTTATCTTTACTTTCCTTTCACTTGCACTACTTAAGCGGTTTAGTAAAGATAGATGGTTAACATTCTTTGGAATATACAGAATAATACTTGGAATAGTTGTACTCCTTACTATACTGTTTTAAATAACACTCCTTAAATCTACACCAGTCATACTATCTGGGATGTCTAAACCAACTAATCCTAAACATGTTGGTGCTACATCAGCAAGTAATCCAGTTGCCTGAGCATTAGCACCTGTACCAATCTTTAATACCTTCATATCTGGTGTTGGTGTAAAATCTTTCTCATCGGAAAGTATTATCATCGGAACTGGATTGTTAGTATGGGAGATATCTATTTCTTTTGTAACCCTATCTATCATACTCTCACAATTACCATGATCTGCAGTAATAATGATTGCCCCACCCATACTTACCGTAGCCTTTGCTATCTCTTCTGTTAAGCCATCCACTATTTCATTACCCTTAATAATTGCTGGAATATCTCCTGTATGTCCTAACATATCTGGATTAGCAAAATTAATAACTATAAATTTAAGCTTTCTCTCCTTTATAGCCTTTATCCTCTTTACTACCTCATCTGTAATTATCCTAGAACTCATTTCAGGAACAGTTGCATAGTTTTCAACCTTAGGAGAAGGAATATTAAAAAATTCCTCTCCTGCATGAGCAGCCTCCACACCACCATTAAAGAAGTATGTTACATGCATATTCTTTTCAGTCTCCGATATATGTAACTGATTAAAACCCTTTTCAGAAATATATGATGCTAGTGACTTCTTAATCTTTTTAGGAGGAAAGATAACATGAGCTGGAACACCCTCTTCATATCCTGTCATAGTTGCAAAGTATAGATTCTCAGGAAAATCTCTTCTTACAAAATGTTCAAACTCTTTCAATACAAATACCTTAGTTAACTCTCTTGCCCTGTCCTCTCTAAAATTCCAAAAGATAACGACATCGTTACTACGGATAGGACCAACTGGTTTACCAGCAGAATCTACTCGACATCTCGGTTTAAAAAATTGATCCGTTTCATTCTGAGCATATGCACTCTGTATAGCCACTATCTCATCTTGAAAAGTTTCAGCAGAAAGACCAACCATTGCATCATATGCTAGTTTTACTCTTTCCCACCTACTATCCCTATCCATTCCATAGAATCTTCCTTGCATTGAAGCAATTTTCCCAATACCTAACTCATTAATCTTTTGATTAAGTTTAGTTAAATACAAGAACCCATCCTTTGGAGGAGTATCCCTACCATCTAACATCACATGAATATATGGGTTAACACCGTTGGCTTTACACAACTCCATAAGGGAGAACAAATGTTTAATATGACCATGAACACCAGCAGCACTCAATACTCCAGTAAGATGTAAGTTGGTTCCTCTTTTTTTTACTTCAGTAAAAGCCTCTTTCAAAGTAGCATTACTATCTAATTCGTGCGTAGATATGGCATCGTTAATCATTGGTAAGGTTTGATATACTACTTGACCTGCACCTAAATTAAGATGCCCAACCTCTGAGTTTCCATCCTCTTCAGAAGGCATACCAACATATGTACCTGATGCATTTATCAACGTAGATTTACCACATGTCCATGCCCTATCAAGAAATGGGGTCTTTGCAGCTAACACAGTATTACCCTCTGGATCCGGATGTATTCCAAATCCATCTAATATCAGTAGTACTACAAATTCCTTAGCATTTACCTGTAATTTACTTGTACTTTTTCCATTCTCTTTTCTGTTAAATAGGCCAAACATGAGCAGTAGATATTTTTAAACTCAAAATTAGTATAATATACAGCAATGGATAGAATTAGTAAAAAGGGTATAACTGAATTACTAGAAAGAATTGAAAGTATAGAGATATCTCTAGATATACCATCTAAAAAAGAAATACTTACCTCTTTAGAGGAACAAAGTGCAAAAGAAGATCTTTGGAAAGATCAAAAGAATGCACAAGATGTATTAATGCAAATATCAGATATTAAAGAAGAAATAGAGAAAATTTCTAATCTTAAGAAAGAGGCTCAAGCCCTACTCTCAATCTTTGATGAAAGTAGTGAAGAAGAACAAAATTCTCTAGTAGAGGATTTTGAAAAATTAAAAACAGAAATATCTCAATTTGAATCACTTAAATTTCTTTCCGGTAAATATGATAAAAATAGTGCCATACTATCAATACACTCAGGACAAGGAGGAACAGAAGCAAATGATTGGGCAGAAATGTTACTTAGAATGTATACAATGTATTTTGACAAAAAAGGATGGACATACAACATATCACATATTGTAAAAGGAAACGAAGTAGGAATATCAACTGTATCTGTGAATGTTAACGGTAAATATGCCTATGGTATGTTAAAAAGAGAACATGGTACACACAGGTTAGTAAGACTCTCACCATTCAATTCTCAGAATCTTAGACAAACATCATTTGCAGGAGTTGAGGTTATTCCCATACTCCAAGATCTAGAAAAAGATATAGAGATACCAGAAAGTGATATTGATTTTAAAGCAGTAAGAGCAGGAGGACCAGGAGGACAGAATGTAAACAAAACATCTTCGGCAGTACAAATAACTCATATACCTACAGGAATTACAGTACATAGTTCAGAAGAAAGAAGTCAATTACAAAACAGAGAGAATGCAATGAGGATACTAAAAGGTAAGCTATGGGCAATATTAGAAGAAAACAGATTAAAAGAAATATCGGATATTAAGGGTGAACATAAGATAGCTGGGTGGGGTAATCAGATAAGAAATTACATACTACATCCATACAAATTAGTTAAAGATTTACGTACTAATCAAGAAAGTAGCAACCCAGAAAGTGTATTGGATGGTAACTTAGACGAGTTTCTTGAAGCACAACTTCGAATACAGTAAAATAAGAACATAACCTAATTGCCCAAATCTGCTCATGGTCACATTTGACACAGTAACAAAAAAGTACAAGGAAGATATCACAGCATTACAAGATGTTTCTTTCCAAATAGAAGAAGGAGAATTCTGTTTTGTGGTTGGGCCTTCTGGTGCTGGTAAGTCAACAATAATGAGACTACTTATAAGAGAAGAAGTTCCTACTTCGGGAAGTATATTTTTCAAAGATATAGAAGTTCCTAAACTTACTAGAAGATTGCTACCTGCATATAGACAGAAGTTAGGTGTTGTATTTCAAGATATTAAACTACTTCAAACAAAAACATTAGAAGAAAACATTGCATTTGCATTGGAGATACTTGATAAAAGTCATAAAGAGATTAAAGACACTACAGATTATTTACTGGATTTAGTTGATTTAAGAGAAAGAAGAACACAATTCCCAAATGAGCTATCAGGTGGAGAACAACAAAGAGGAGCAATAGCAAGAGCATTAGCTAATAAGCCAGATCTCTTTATTGCAGATGAACCTACTGGAAATCTCGATTCCGAGAATGCAAAACAGATTTTAGATATATTGAATACGATAAATAGGAATGGTACTACCGTTATGGTAATTTCTCATGATTTTAATCTAATTAATAATTCCAAGAATAGAATAATTAATATAATAAATGGAAAGTTAAATTCAGATACTGGTAAAAAGGAGACTAAAAAGATCCTTGATGAAGAAAAGAAGGAAGAGGATATGCCCAAATCAAAAGAAGAGAGGAAAGAGGTAGAGAAAAAAGATATAAAGCTTTCAGAAGAATTTGATGATTTAAGTAAATCTGTAAAAGAGAAATTAAAGAAATTTGCAATAAAGACACCACAAACACTATTAAATATTACAGAGGGAGATTTAAAGAATATGGACTTAAAAAGTAAAGAAAGAGGAGAGTTAGAGAATTTTGTAAGAGCTTATTTAAAAAAACAATAATCTATGAATACATCTAGAATATTTACTGTTACAAAAAATAATGTAAAAAGGAATAAGTGGTTAACAATATCAACTATTTTAGTTACAGCAATAGTATTTACTTTAACCTCTGTATTCATATCCCTATCAATACTTACAAAAAAAACAGTAGATTACTATGAACAAAGGGCACAAGTAATTGTATTCTTTAAGAAAGGTACTTCTGAGGAAGAGATATTTACATTTAGAGATCAAATAAATGATAAGGAAATTGTAGATAGTATTGAATATATATCTCAAGAACAAGCATTAGAAATATATAGGACTGACTTTGCAGAAAATCCAGACCTAATATCAACAGTAACTGCTGATTCCCTGCCTGCAAGTCTAGAAATTAGAGCAAAGGATATTGATGGGTTACTTGAAGTAATTGATGCAATAAATAAAGCAAAAGAAACAAATCCTAATGTAGATGAAGTAATGTACTTTAAAGATGTAGTCCAAAATATTAGAACTCTCTCAACAATAATAAATATAGGAGGCTCTATATTAGTTGTTGCTATGGCCGCAGTTACAATTGCTTTAATAAGAGTCACTATTGGATTTAATATTAAACTACACCAAGAAGAGATCCAAATAATGCATCTTGTGGGAAGTTCAGATAAGTTCATAAGAACACCATTCATTTTAGAAGGTACCTTTTATGGTTTAATCGGAGGACTTTTAGCAGCACTACTTGTTTCAGTGCCCTGGGCACTAGTCATCAACTACACAAGGAATTCTGATTTTTCACTTTGGGTTACTCAAATGTTTACGGATTTAGGATTACCATTCCTAATACAATTTAATTTAGCTTTCATTTTAATATATTTCTTAGTACACCTAATATCAGGCTCTATATTAGGCTTCTTTAGTAGTCTAAGTGCAGTAAAGAAATATATGAAGGAATAATAAATGAAAAATGTATTAAAGAAGATTACAATCTATGTTTTACTCTTTTTCTTCTTCTTTTCACAGATTCCGACTACTGTATATGCAGCTGAAGCTTGTCCTACATCAATGCCAATACAAGAACGGTATCTCTGTTTACAGAAAGAGCTTGAGAAATTAGAAAAAAACCAGGGAACATTAGAAAAGAGTTTAAAAAATGAAGATTACCAACAGCTTTCACTTAAGGATAAGTTAACATACATTACAACCCAGATTGCACAAAAAGAAAGAATAATTGCTACATTACAAACAGAAATAGCTGCTAAAGACATTGAAATTTCACTTCTTTCTAAAGAGATACAACAAAGAGAAGATGATCTAAGTTTACTTTCTCAAGAGATCACTATTCTTGAACAAACAGTAAATGAAAGAGTAACTGAGTCATATAAATTCTCTTTTGTAAGTCCATTTGAACTTTTTCTTGATGTAAAGAATATTGAAACAATACTAAGAAAAACTAAATATCTCTTAGAAACTAGAGAAAAAGATAAAAGCTCTTTAAAGAATTACAATAGTAAGGTAGATACACTAGAAGAAGAAGAGAGATTACTTGCAATAGAGAAAGCAGATTTACAGATTAAGAGAAATAGTGTTGAGGAAGAAGAAAATAGGTTAATAACTGAAAAGGCATCATTGGATATACAAAAGATTGAAAAGAATTCTTTACTTGCAGAATCACAAAGAAGAGAGAACGAATACAAAACACAACTAGCAGAAATATCTAGTGCCATCTCTGCAACTGATAATATAATTTCAGATGTAGCTTTAGAGTTGTTTAGACAGGGATTACTAGGTAATGGTACTCCAGTAGTTGCAGGACAAGTTGTAGGATATCAAGGACATACTGGATGTTCGTTTGGTTCACACTTACATTTTGAAATTAGAACTTCTACTGGAGTGAAGATAGATCCTAGACAATTCTTTTCAATGAATGGACGATATCTCTCTTCTGGTACATATTCAGCAATGTATAGAGGTGCATATATAACTCAATATTTTTCTTCATATCACTCTGCCCTAGATATGGTTAGTACTTTAGAGGGGAATCAGAATTTAGAAACATACACAGTTCCTTCAGGACTCTGTACAGCAGTAGACAACTATATACGTACTCGTGGGACTAATCAAGCATACTTAACAGGAGAGGGTGCACCAGTAAGGGCAGTTGCAGCTGGTAAGGTTTACTACGGAACATATTCAACAAATCTCCCAGCATATCCTAGTAAATATGCATTAGTAAAACATAATGATGGTAGAACATCTTTCTACTTACATTTAAGATAGAAAATTTTTTGCTAAATATTCTACTTTCTGCTAAACTTTCTTCAGTTCACTATAAGTTTAATTTTTCATATATAGCCAGATGGCAAAAGTAAAGATAAAAAAGGGAGAACCTAAAAAAGCCCAGACCAAAAGTGTCATAAGAATTAAAAAGCCTAACTTAAAAATTAACTTTAAAAAATTTGATTTTAAGAAAATTAAGTTTGTTAAACCAGATTTTAAGAAAATATTCAAAAACAAAGTAGCTAGAATAGTTGGAATGATCTTAGTTGTACTAGTAGCCTTTGTATTAATAGATCTCTTTGTACAGTATTTAAACAATGGATACAGTATTGCAGTCGTAGATGGTTCAAGAATCAGTAAGAATGAATATCATAAAAGATTAGAATCACTTTATGGACAAACAGTAGCAAGTCAATTAATAGATGAGGAATTAATAAAACAAGAAGCAAAGAAAAGTGGTATTACTGTTACAGAAGAGGATGTACAAGTAAGATTAGATGAAATAATTGCAAGTATTGGTGGAGAGGAAACATATCAACAAGCATTAGAACTAAACAATATTACAGAGAATGAGCTTAAAGATCAGATAAGGTTGGATTTAATCACACAACAAATCATTGAACCAACACTTGAATATACAGAGGATGATGTAAAAGCATTCTTTGAACAGTATAGTGCAACAATATTCCCTAATGAGACAGCAGCTCTTGAAGAGGGTGAGAAGTTAGATTATGAACTTTACAAAGTACAAGTTAAAGATGTATATATTCAACAAGAAGTTGAGAATCAGAAATATACTTGGTTAGAGGGTCTATATTCTAAATATAGAATACAGGATAACTCAACTACAAAGCCTAAGTATGGAGTATTGAATGCAACAATAACAATAATTAAAAATATTGTAGGTGAGGCAAATAGTAATGATACTACAACTACAACAGAGTAAGTTGTAATAGATTAGAAATGAGAAAGGGGGCTAAGGCCCCCTTTTTATTTAAACTTCTGAATCAGCTGGTTCTATTAAACCGTAATCACCCTGCTCTCTTTTGTATATCATGGATATCTTACCTGTACTTTTACTTCTAAATAGAAACTGATCATATCCTAGTAATTCCATTCTCTCTATTGCTTCTCCCTCTTCTAAAGGACCTACATCCTCTATCTTTTTCCTTACAGCTATAGTTGGAATGTAGTCGGAGTAATCATCTTCTGTTTCATCTACCTCTACACTCTTTAAATTAGCATCCGCTTCAAGTACTTTCCAAGGTTTAACTCCCTCCCAATATGTGTTTTTTTCTGTATATCTTTTTAATCTTCTAGCTAATGTATCAGATGCCTCATCAATATTTGCATACATATTCTCCCCTGTAACCTCTACTCTTACATTTGATTTAGGTAACACTACATTAATATCAACTCTAAAATCATTTTTAACTCCCTTACTATTTATAAACTCCTTGAAATATACCTCTAACCTTGTAGATTCTCTCCATAACCTTTCATATTTCCCTATTTTTTCTAATACATACTTCTTAATGGCTTCCGTAGGTTCCATACCAACAAATGTGATCTGTATTTGCTCTAAAGTCATATGTGGGAGATTAACAACTTATATACATATATCTTACCCTATTATTTCTAAAACAGAAAATCTTCACAGAAATTAACTACATATATATATTCGTTGACATTCTCTTTTCTATAAAGAATAATCAGATATATATAAAATAGTTTTCAAATACATATGGATAACGAAACTTCAGATATATCATTTCTAGAGACCCCTGATACATATCTAGGACTATTTACTCCTGAACAAATCAAGGAAGAATACCCTAACCAATTTGTAAATACAGAAGTTAGTAAAACCCCAATATCATTTGAAGTATCTCCTTTAAAACAGGAACGGAGAGATGAATATACTGAGAGATTCTTCTTTACAAAAAACAATGTATTTACATTAAAAAGTGATAGATTTATGAATATATGGGATTTAGATATGACTGACTATTTGAACTTAGATACCCTCACAAGTAAAGCTATAGCACTATCAGTTACTAATAGTGGTTCTGATAAACCTAAAGAAAATACATTTACTATTCCTAAATATAATAGAACAATAACTATTACCCATTTACCTCCTACACCTGATTCTTCTAAGTATATTAAAGATACATTGGATAGAAGAAAAAAGTTATTGCAGGAATAAGGTTTGGGATATATAATAATTCTGTTATAGAGTTATTCCGCGATAGCTCAATGGTAGAGCGAACGGCTGTTAACCGTTTGGTTCCAGGTTCGAGTCCTGGTCGCGGAGCTTTTGTTTAATATCCAGTGTAGATTAATTGAAGGCTATTTTTAAATTTCACAATAGAATCATATTCTATTAATTTACCCTCGTTTACTCCTATAAATATTGGATTAATGATAATTTCTTTATTTTGGAAATTGTATTTAAAAATTTCTGTAGAAGGAATATATGCAATTCTAACTAATATGCCATTTAGGTTCAAAACAATATGGAAACATCCTTTCAATTGTTGTTGTAAAAATAGCACGTCTTCCGAGATTGGCAAATTACCTCTGTTAATAATATATCTCTCTTCAAATTGAAGATTATTCGCAATTCTTGACCTAGGGGAAAACGTAAGAATAAAATCTTGCCCTATCTCCCACAAAGGTCCTTCAAATCGTACAAAATCCTTAAGTTTAGCAACCGAAATAACGATATCATCTGGAATTTTTCGTGTAAAATAAAAATCTTCATATACTTCCTTAGGAATAATTTTTTTAAAGTTGATTGTTTTGGGATGAACTAATGTAAGAATAGTCTTATATACCCACAAAGCAAATTGTTGCCATTCGGTTTTAGAAATATTTCTATTAAGATTCTCATCGCCCATCAATATTGTTAATGTATTTTCAATGTCAAGATCAATTTTACCTAAAAAATCTTTGTTACACTTCTTACATACTGAACCATTAACTAAAGAATACACAGAATAGTTTCTTTGTGATTTTAACTCTAACTTTATTCTGTTAATGTCTTTCTTAGCAACAAAGCCTTTATACGGCAACTTAGGAGACACATGGGATAAATTCTCAACCTTTATCTTGTTTAATTTACGAAAGCGTTTAGAGAAAATATGTTCTTTGGTAATCTCTTGGGTGGAATTGCAAAAAATACATTTTTTCATAATCTATATTATAGCTCAAGTATTTAATATATAGTTAATTTCCCTCAAACCAATATCAAAGTGAAACTACGCTTTCAGAAATATGCCATATATAAGGAACCTCTCTACTACTTGACTCTATATTCTTCCTAAACTAGAATCTAAATATGACTAAAAATCCTTTTTATAATGCAATAGCTGCTTCAGTATATATAATACTAGTAGTTTCCCTATTAACCATTACCTCTGAATTTAGTAATTCCATAGCTGGAGGATCAGGTAAAGACTCATTCTTAGCTCCAATAATGATGATATCCATGTTAACACTCTCTGTTGCAGTAATGGGATATATATTTGGTTATCAACCAATAATGTTGTATTTAGATGGTAAAAAGGAACAAGCAGTAAAACTTTTCTTACAGACTGTTGGTATTTTTGGAGGAATAACTTTCCTAATATTTATTCTCTACCTAACAGGAATTCTTTCTTAACAAATTCAAAAATATTTTAGATTGTATTCTCAATTACAAGTTGCTATCATTCACCAATGCAATTTCTGGAACAACAAACTGACTCTCTAGATATCACTCAATATGACCAATATTTGAACTCCGGTGGTAAGCTAACTGAAACAGAATTACACTTAGCTTTAGATATATTGTCTAACTGCTGTGATATACCACCCAAAAGACCTGAAACATTTCAAATAAAGAACATAGCAGACTCCTGTAATTTAAATGTGTCTCAATCAGAAGTATTAACATACTGTGCATTAAGAAACAAATTACCCTGCGAAGAAGAAATGAATAGAAATATAGATCCAAGATCTAAAAATTGTTGGTGTATGACTGACCAAGAATTAGTACAACAAATATTCCTACTCTCAGATCCAACAGGTGAAAAATACTTTGTAATCACTGAGAAATTTCAACGAATTTTTAAAAATTAACCCATACTCTTCTCCATGGGATTGATTTTTCTTCCTTTCCTTAATATCGTATTACAGTATATAAGATGATTTTTTAAATGTCCCTATGAACACTCTCGTTCTCTTTGATTCTCAATTCGGAAATACACAAAAGATAGCAAAAGCAATATCAGAATCTTTTCCATCAACACACAAAGTAAAATTACTAAATATAAATGAGATGACTAATAAAGAGTTAAAAGACACTAATCTACTTGTTGTAGGATCTCCTACCCATGGAGGAAGAGCAACAGAAGAATTACAAGCATTCTTTAATCAATTACCACAAAATTCTTTAAAAGATATTAAACTAGCATCCTTTGATACAAGATTTAAAGAACAAGATTTAAACTTCGCTCTAAAGGTAATAATAAAGATATTTGGATTTGCAGCACCAAGAATAAATAAAACATTAGAAAGTAAAGGAGCTAAATCAATAATAGAACCCGAAGGATTCATAGTTAAAGAATCTGAAGGACCATTAGCTGATGGAGAAATAGAAAGAACAAAAGAATGGGTAAAACAGATATTGATTTCTTTAGAGAAGTAATACATACTTAAGTATGAAATCCTTTTTAGTATCTGTAGTATTAATAGCCTTTGCAGGATTCTTTCTCTACTATTTTCTCTTTGCTAGACAAACAGGACAGTATGTACCAGACACATGGGGAGATTTACCATGTATGTATCTAGTAAATATCACTAGTGACTCTATGGAGCCTGAATTAAAGCAAGGAACAATCCTCTCAATGAATAAATGTATTACTAAGATTAGAACTTTTCCTGTAGATCAAATAGTACTCTTTCAAGAGGGAGGAAGTAGAAAAGTAGGAAGAATAATATCGGGTGAAGATGATTCATATGTAATAGGTCAAGATAATAGAAAAGGTGAAGAGTTTACAATATTAAAAGAAGATATAATCGCTGTAGCAGAATTACAATCACTTTAAAGCTTCCAATGTAGCAAGTAATGCATCTCTCTTACCAATGACCATTTCCTCTGTTTTGTCACTTGCAAATACATCACACCATGGACCATTACATCCTTGTAACATATCTGAAATATATGAAATCTGTGCAAATTCAACAGGATTCTCTTTAAAGTAATTCTCATTTAACCAACCCATTGTAATTGCTCCTGTTTCTACCTCCATTTCAACAATATCACAACCCTTCTGTCTTGCAGAATCAACTTGCTCTTCACTGTAATAAAGGGAGTTTACACACCACACCTTACCTACCCTACTCTTTGGAAAATCTTTAACAGTATTACCCAATTTAGAAGCACCATTTAAAAGTAATCCACTTAATCTCGTTGAACAAACAGCTCTTTCGTCATCAGTTGCTAATAGGTTACCAAAACCAGAATCTCTAACTACCTCATTACATATTACTAAATCACCTACCTTTAAATCCTCTTTTAAACCACCAGCACAACCAATATTAATAATGTATTTTGCTCCATTAAAGTAAGCCTTAACCATTGTTGTATGCAATGCTAAAGACCCTTCTGAAGCAAATATATATTTTATTAACTTACCATATGCTGCAAATAGAACACTCTCTTCATATCTAGTAAGAGTATGCTGTAAAACAACAATATTAGGATCATCTTTACTTACAGATGACAAAATCTGTGGCCATCTAGTACTATGCCCAATTATTACTACTTCAGGAAAACCCTCTATTTTTTTGTACTCTCTTCTATTACTTGGATTAATAACCAAGTTATCTTTTTTGTAAAACATCTCCCATTATACCACTATTTCTACCCCCTATTCCCATATCCTGCATTCCCCTATATACTTTAACTATATGTCTACCGAAGATTTCACTCAAGACAGATTAATAGAGGTTGAGAAACTACTAGAAATAGAACTACCAAATACCTCTAAAAAAGAAAAAAGGGATAGCGTAGAAGGAGCAAGAGTATCACCATCACAAATAGAGAAGCTCTCTTACCTCTATGAACTTCACAACCGTATACCAAATGATATTGACTTTGTACATGAATTAACAAAGATAGAACCAATTGAAAAGGAAAAAGCATTAGAGAGTGCAAGATATTCAATATATGGTACTCAGATGCATCAATTACAGTACTTTACACAACTATTTAATAGAACAGAACAATTAAATAGGTTACCTTCAAAAAACGATTTTTTGTATACATTCCCATTTAGAAACTCTGAATATTATAAAGGTTTACAACATATATTAGACATTACTGATACACATAGTAATAATATATCTCAATCATATTGGAATGAATGGAGAATGAATGGACAAGATTTTACACCCAAAAGACATAAAAATTACATAATTAATCCATCTACAATACGAGATATGTGGGAACTAGGAGTAATACCACTTGAAGATATGGATACATTTAATATGAATAAAGAGAAGATAGATAAAGAGAAACTCAATCCACACAACACTATGCTTTTAAATGAAACTTTCTCCATATTAAATATCTTCTTTAATGATTGTCATTTACAAGTACCTACTCTAATAGATGAGATATGTATACCTAATGACTTCCCTAACTCCCCTATTAGAATCATTGATTACAAAACAGGTAGTCAATTTAAAGAACCAGAATACAAAGAGAGAATACAGATGTTTTTAATGATGACTTCCATATTAGTGAATATGATGGATAGGGTTGGTAGTGTTCAATTTAAACAATCTCAATGGGATATTACTCATAATACACATGATTTACCCTTCTTTACTAAAAGGAAACTTAAAGATAATTTAATTGGTTCTGTATATTTTGATCAGATATTAGATATATCTGATGTCTTTAATAAATATTTTAAATTCTCATATGTTAATCCTCTTACACAAGAGAGTATAGATATTAATATTAATGATATTGGTATAGATATTAAAGATATGCTTATGTATTTAAATGGTATTACCTCATTCTATATTAAATATAGGAATATACTTAAACCTAAGATAGATAGTAATAGATCTCCATATACATTACCTTCTTTCCCAATAAAAGATTTTGATAAATGTAATGGTTTTAGTAATGATATACAACTTGGTTTAAATTTATAACCTAATATAGGCATTTATATTATCTATTTGACATCATTAAAATATCATTCTATCTTATAGTACATATCTGTCCAAATTAAATTTTTAATATTTTTTATTTATTATTTAATTTGTTACATTTCTTTTAATGAAACGTTTACTTTTTATCTTTCTTCTCAGCTTTCTAACAGTATTTATAGCAGGGGCAATTGCATTTAAGACTCAAATATCTAAACCTGTATTAGCAGCAAGTAACATAGTTTATAACAATATCCCAACTTCCATCCCCGGAAATGTTCCCAGTCTTGGATACGAAGCAACATCAACATCTGAATTCGGAGGACAAGTAAGCCTAGCAGGAGCAGAGAGAGAAAATCCAATTATTACTGTGCTAATGAGTAGTTGGGCTTGTCAATCAGGATCATGGAATACTGGAACTTGTGTTACAACAGAGGATGCTACTTTTTCTCATCCCATCACACTAAAAATCTACAATGTTAACCCAGATAATTCTGTTGGAACAGTAATTGCATCAAATACAATAACTTTTGATATGCCATATAGACCTTCTGCAGACCCATCCTGTGGAGATGGAAGATGGTCTGATGGCGAGAATTGTTTCAATGGGAAAGCTTTCCCTATCTCTTTTACATTTAATGGAATTACACTTCCTGATAATGTAATAATAGGAGTTTCCTACAACACTTCACACTATGGAGAAACACCCCTTGTAACTGGTGGACCATATGATTCACTTAATGTAGGAACTAATCCAACACCTTCTGTTGGAACTTCATTACCAACTAACAACGATGCATATTTACACTCAACTTGGTCTGGTGCATATTGCAATGGTGCGTTAGGAACTGGTTCCTTTAGACTTGATGCTGGATGTTGGACTGGATACTTACCAGCTTTTAAAGTTGAAGCAGAATCACCATTCGTTAGAAGTGCTGAAATAACTTCCCCTTTAAGTGGAGCTGAGGTCTTTGGAATGGTTTCATTCGATGCAACTCTAACTGATAAAGATCAAAATGATAATGTACAATGGGCAGTAAGAAAAGGAACATGTGCTGCTGGAACAGGTACTGTTATTGGAAATGTGGATGGTAAATCAAATGTATATACATGGGATCATACAACTTTTCATGCATCTGCGGATACTTCCTCATGGGAACCAGGTAACTACTGTTTTATCTTTAACCCAACAGAAAGTACTGGGGATACTCCAATCCGTTTAACAAGAAATTTTGTTGTTATTGACACTGATAGTGATAACGATGGTGTTTTGGGAGCTGCAGATTATTGTCCAAATACGGAGGAAGAATCTTTTAATAAATTAGGTACAAACAGACTAATGTGGGATGGTGAGCAATGGGTAACCTCTCATCCAACAAAAAGTACTGTGCCTAAGAAAGGCTTCACCATGGAATATACAAATGGATGTAACTGTACAGAAATTCTTAATGAATTAAGTGCAATAACTGGTGAGAGTTTTGATGGACATTACACATTTGGTTGTAGTCAAAGTATCCTTGAAGACTGGAATAAGGGCTATTATATGACAGAGCATTTAACCATTCCTGTTGATACAGCAGATGGAGTACATGGAACTAAAATTTTAAATAGTTCATACGATTATAAAATAAAAATATCCGGTACTGCTGATGCACAAGTAGGAAATCCAATTTACTTCGATGCTGAGTATTCAAATTTTCCTTCAGTTGATGGTACAAATTGGGTTGATGGAGTAACAACATATGAAGTATATACTACCAATTTATTAGATCTTAAAGTCAATGGAAACTTTGTAGATTGGGGAGTATTTAACCCAACTCATGTGTATGAAACAGAAATAACAGGAACTAATAGTCCAATCTTCTTAAATATTTATGATGAATATTATCCAAACAATATGGGTAATTTATCTGCTGATATTTTTGTAAAGTTGTATTAATTTTAGACCTCTTATTCGATTTCACAAAAGGGGAGCCCTACCTCCCCTTTTTCTTTTTAATAGAATTAATAAATATATTTGTATATTTAAAATATATTTAATCTCCTAATACTAAAATGTATACATATTTAAATTATAAAAATATGTATATATATGAAAAAAGTATTAATAGTAATAACAGTAATAATATTACTAATAACTCAAATACAAATTATAAATGCAAATGGAATAAGTAAACTATCAGGAAATTCTCTAAAAGCACACCTATACCTATATGGATCAAACAATGAATTTGCAAAAATGACATATAACAAAGCAGGACAATATTTTGAATATATATTAAATGCACACCACCTATTACCAAATACAAAATACATACTACTCTACTACCCTCAGAAAACAATAGGATTATTATGTATAGGGTATGGAACAAGTAATAATGCAGGAGGATTAAACATATCAGAGAAGGAAATAGATATAACCTCTATACCATTTAATATTGATATAAATGGATCTACAAATACAACTACATATGAAAATGGAATAACAGGAGGAAAGATATGGTTAGTACTATCAAATGAAGTAAACTGTCCTAATATGCACTTTCTTACACCTACCCTAACAAATGCTCTCTACGAAGATACACTAATCTACTATTGGAAATGGTAATCGTAAAGGGAGGGAAACCTCCCTTTTTTGTATATATTTACAAATATCTTAATATTCTTTAATATTAAATATGTTAGGAATAAACATAGATATTAATTACGATAACCAGTATATATCTGAAGTAGTAAAGGTAATTGATAAACCATTCACATATCTTCAAAAAACACTCTCAGAACAAACATATAACAATATTACTAATCTAGTAGATACTGTATTAACAGTAGCATTCGTACTCCTTGCAATATACATTGTTTACTCTACCCTACACTTTCTTTCTGGGATATTTTCAGGAAAATTTAGATTAAGAGTACTCATATCAATAATAATATCCCTAGCCTTTTTCTTTTTAATATATTTGATAGATACACTCTACCTATCATGAGACCAATATCTTACAAAGATAAAAAAAGAATGTATGCATTCATAGTAGTAGCAATAATAATGATAGCAGCACTACTCTATCTACGATTTGTATTAGGAACAGATTAAGACATATAAATCCATCAACAACCTTAGGTAAACCATCACTTTTGTGATAGAATATACGCTTGTTATGGAATATATCCCATTAAAGAAAGAAAATATAAGAAATGTCGCTATCATTGCCCATGTAGACCATGGTAAAACAACGCTAGTAGATGCCTTTCTAAAACAAAGTCACCTTTTTAGAGAAAATCAAGATGAAATGTCTCAAACACAAATATTAGATAGCGGAGACTTAGAAAAAGAGAAAGGAATTACAATAAAAGCAAAGAATATATCCATTAGATATAAAGGATATAAGATTAATATCATAGACACACCAGGACACGCAGACTTTGGAGGAGAAGTAGAAAGAACACTCAATATGGCAGACGCCTGTTTACTACTCGTAGATGCACAAGAAGGAGTAATGCCACAGACAAAGTTTGTACTAAAGAAGGCATTAGAAATGAATCTAAAGCCAATATTAATAGTAAACAAGATAGATAAAAAATTAGCTAACTGCACAAGAACAGTAGGAAAAGTACAAGACCTATTCCTCTCACTAGCTACTAATATAGATCAATTAGACTTCCCAATCTACTATGCAATAGCAAGAGAAGGAAAAATATGGAAAGAATTACCACAAGGAGATTTAACAAAAGCAGGAGAAACAGAAGGAGACATAACCCCAATACTAGATGAAATAATTGAATACTGTCCACCACCATCAGGAGAATCAACAGACCCCTTCCAAATGCAAATAACATCACTAGAATATGATGCTCACTTAGGAAGATATCTAGTTGGAAAAACAAATAGAGGAACGGTTAAAGTAGGAGACCCAGTAGTATTACTTGAAAAAGAAAATAAAGTACAAGGAAGAGTAAAAGAGATATTCGTAAAAGAAGGTTTAGAATGGGTAAATGTACAGGGCACATCAGTTGGTGAAATCATTGCAGTAGCAGGAATAGAATCAACAGCCATTGGAGCAACTCTATGCGCTCTAAACACACCAGAGGCCCTTCCAGATATCAAAATAACACCACCATCAGTTAAGGTAAAGTTCGAAGCTAATACATCTCCATTCTCTGGAAAAGAAGGTAAGTTTGTAACAGCAAAACAATTAGAACAAAGATTAGAACAAGAAAAAGAATTAAATATTAGTTTAAATATTGAAAAACAGGGAGGATCTACCTACTCCGTAGCAGGAAGAGGAGAACTACAATTAGCAATATTAGTAGAACAACTAAGAAGAGAAGGATTTGAATTCCAGTTAAGTAAACCAGAAGTAGTATTAATTGAAAAAGATGGTAAACAGTTTGAACCAGTAGAAGAATTGATAATAGACTCACCAAGTGAATATCTAAGTACAATAACTCAAGAAGTAAGCAGTAGAAAAGGAGAAATGGTTGATATTGAAACAGAAGGATTACAAACAAGATTCACATACAAAATATTTACTAGAAATTTAATAGGATTACACAGAATATTAATGAATGCTACAAAAGGAACAGCAATTGTTAATAGCTTTGTAACAGACTATGTACTATACCAGAAACAAGAACCACTCTTTAGAAAAGGAGTTATCATATCACAAGACACAGGAACAACATTAGGATTTGCATTAACCACAATACAAGAAAGAGGACAACTCTTTGTAGGATCCTCTGAAGATGTATATGAAGGAATGATAATAGGGATAAATAACCATGAACAAGATCTAGTAGTAAACCCATGTAGAGCAAGACATAAGACCAATGTTAGAATGTTAAGAAGTGAAATGACTATGGTAAATCTTAAATCTACCATACCTCTAACCATTGAATACGCACTCTCCTTTATAAATGAAGATGAGTTAATAGAAGTAACACCAAAAAATATTAGATTAAGAAAAAAGTTACTTACTGAAACAGAAAGAACATGGGCAAAAAGAAAGAACTTAACAGCCTTCGCTAAACAACAAATGGGAGTAGAATAATTCAAATAGTTTGAAAATAAACATTGTATAAAGTAACATATTATCTATGTCTGAATATATCCAAGTACAAAACTTAAAAAGAGTATACAAACCAAGTAAGGAAGTAATCGTCAATGCACTTAATGGTTTAAACTTTTCAATTGAAAAGGGAGATCTAATATCTGTAATAGGGAGCTCAGGATCTGGTAAATCTACCTTTTTAAATATATTAGGAGGATTAGATTGGAACTATACAGGAGACATCATTGTAGATGGAAAGGATATTAAACAGTACAATCAAAACTTCTATAGACGCTTTATCGTAGGAACAATATTCCAACAATTCTACCTAATACCCTCCCTTACTGTAGAAGAAAACATATTACTACCTACTAAGTTTGTAAAAAGTATGAATAAATATGAACTAAATAAAAGACTAGAATATATATTAAAAGAAACAGAACTAACAGATAGAAGAAAATATTACCCAAATCAACTCTCAGGAGGACAAGCACAAAGAGTAGCCATTGCCAGAGCAATGATAGACAGTCCTAAAATATTACTAGCAGATGAACCAACGGGTAATTTAGATAGTAAAACTGGAGAATCCATTATCAATTTAATAAAAACATTAAATAAACAGGAAGGTATTACTACAATCATAGTTACTCATGATATGAAAATAGCAAAACAAACAAACAAAATAATAACCTTAGTGGATGGTAAAAATGTTTAAATATGCACTAAAGCTAGTATTTAGAAGAAAACTAAGAACATTCCTAACAAGTTTAGGAATAATGATAGCTGTAATGCTAATGACATTCATACTCTTTGGAATGACAGATTTAAAAAATGCAGTAGTATCTGAATTTAGTAGTAGGTTCTCTCCACAAGATCTATATGTGTCTGGAAACGATATACTAATGTTTGGAGGAATGAATACTGCACCATCAAAAGATGATAAAGAAGAAAAAAGCATAATACTAAATGATGTAGAAAAGAAAAAAATAGAAGAAATTGATGGGGTAGAATATGTAGAACCAATATCAACAATAAGTAATGTAGAAATATATCTAGAAGGAGATAACACTCCCTACCCTCTTAACTTCATAGGAGGTTCTAACCTACCTGGAACACACCATATGTATAAAGGTTTCTATGGAAATGATGATACATTGGACAATGGGGAGATCTTTGTTAGTGATTTTGTAGTTAGTTTCTTTGAAACTACTAAAGAAGATATCATTGGTAAAAAGATATTAGTTAAAAGCTCAAACAGTGGAAACTTCCTTTCTACTGCATCTAAAAGTATGTTAAACAAGGATTATCAATTCACTATCTCTGGGGTTACAGAATCCGGGGGAGATGCTTTCTTTATAAACAACAATGATGCATTAAATATGTTAGTTGATTTAGGAGGATTTAGTTCACAACAAGATTACATTAATACAGTTGGATACAGCCAATTACTTGTATATACACAGGAGGGGAAAACATCCCAAATAGAGAAATATATTACAGATGATTTGGGACTATATGTAATATCTACTGAAACAGTACTAGGATTTTTAGATACACTCACAGCAGGATTAACCATTGCTCTAGTTATATTTGGTGGCATATCTGCATTAGTAGCATCAATTGGAATAATAAATACAATGATAATGAGTATATATGAACAAACAAAAGAAATAGGAATAATAAAAGCAATGGGAGCATCTAACTTCCAAATATTAATAATATTTTTGATACAATCTGCAATCATTGGATTAATAGGTGGAATACTAGGACTATCAATAACATTCCTCTCCATGAAATTAGCAGATCCATTCATAGTAGAAGCATTAACAGAACAAGGATTTGGGACATTAAAAACATTCTTTAATTTCCAACCATTAAATGCAATATATATTACTATTGGAAGTATATTAATTGGAATAATAGCAGGTCTATACCCAGCAAGAAAAGCATCAACAATAGATCCAATACAAGCGTTAAGATACGAGTAATTACATAGCCTTCCTTATCAAATATAGTATTCCATCTAAATGGTTTAGATATTGTATACCACACCTAGATAAATCCAAGACCTCATCTCCAAACAACTTCCTATCTACATCCTGATTTCTCCATACCTTTCTTCTTAAAGAATCCAACATTACATAATTTACATCAAGTATATTATGAAGGAACTGTGTTCCATTAAATTTACCTTCACGAAGATAATCTTCTGCATATGAGGGTTTACCATTATTTCTATAAGCCCAAGGAATAAATAGAGATGGGAAAGTACCCTCTCGTACTTTTTTTGAAACACTCTTAGCAAAAGTATTAGTAGTTACATCAAAGAATCTTGTTTCTTTACCATATGTTAAGTAAAAATCAGCACCCATTACATCTTCATCTCCACAACTAGGATTACAATCTATACCATTCTGTTTACAAGCATTCAAAAAAAACACCTCTGCAAGTATTCCCTGAGGAAGATAATTAATATCTTTACTACTTCTTGGAGAAAATCCTGATACATCTATAGCACATTCCTCATATACACACCTATACCACTCATGTTTTGAGCTATTAATCCTGTAATCCGTTAATGATAGGATTTCAGCCTTTACATCTTCCCAATTCTTTTCTATGGAATTTGACTCAACATTATTTCCTACTTTCTCTAGAGTATAGGTTTGAGTATAGATAGACTATTGCAAGACAAGTTATTGGTTATAGTAAATAAAATTTTCTAACTTTTCAACTATTAGATAAATATGTTGAATTTACACAAATAAATGGTAATGATATATTTTAATATATAAATTGTGAATACCTCTATATGGGAAAAATATATAAATGTGAAGTATGTGGACACATTATTGAAATCTTACATGAAGGAACTGGAACATTAGTATGCTGTAATAAAGATATGGTTGAATTAATTGAAAAGAAGGAAGATGTAGGACTAGAGAAGCATGTACCAGTAATAGAAATAATTGATTATATTGCAAAAATAAGTATTGGAGAAATATTACACCCTATGGAAGAAACCCACTATATAGAGTTTGTACAATTAATAGTAGATGGAGTCGAATATACAAAATTTCTTAAACCAGGAGAAACACCAATAGTAGAATTCCAATTACCAAAACAATACACAACAGTACAAGCGAGAGAGTACTGTAACGTACATGGACTCTGGATTAGTAAGTAATCTACTTAATAAATATCTGATATCCAAAATATCCAATGGTAGCAAGTAATGCTACTATTATTACTATCAGAACAACTACCACTACACCACCACCCTTTTCTTTCTTTTCCTCACCACTATCAAGTGTATTCACTACTTCCTCTTCTACCTTAGGAACTGCAATATCAGGAGTAGTAGAATATGCAGCAAATGGTTGTGATAGGTTAGCAGGAGTCTCTGATTTAAATGCATCTGCCACAGGAGCTACTTCTTCTACAACAGGAGTTTCCTCAACTACAGGTGTAGGTGTACTCTCAACAACTGGTGTCGGAGTAAAGCTTGTATCCATACTAGGAGTACTTTCAACTACTGGTGCAGAAGCAAAGGTTGTATCCATATTAGGAGTACTTTCGGTTACTGGCGCAGAAGCAAAGGTTGTATCCATACTGGGTGTACTCTCTTCTACTTGAGGTGTAGGTGTAAATGTTGTATCCATTGGAGGAGTAGAAGGTGCACTACCACCTAAAACACCATCCATCAATGGGCTTACCGAAGGTTGAACAGCATTGTAATCATTACTTTGTGTAGAAGGAAGAGGCGTATTTAAACTACCTGTTCCTTGGTTAAAATCATCACCTGTGTTACCTGTAACGTTGTTGTTGTTAATATTATCCACGACAAAAAAGAAAACAATTTAATCTCTATTCAATATATCAGAAAGTTCTAGCACTCTTCAACAAATTTAATAATAAATTACTATCACTCTCTCCAGCTACTCTAGGAATCAAATCCCTATCCATTATTGTAGGAGTCATCTTTACTTGTATTAACTTACCATCTTTAACATACAAAGAAAGGATAATACCCTGTCTTGTACCAATCCATCTATACTGATCAAAATATAAGTTACCCAAACCATAGAAAATTAATCCATCTTTATATACCTCATATGTTTGAGGTTGATGCGCTTGTGTACCAACAACCATATTAGCACCCAAATCTATTGCTTTTCTAAACACACCCTTTTGATCTGGAGAACTTAATGGTTTGTAACAAATAGGATATATAACATCTGTATCTGGATAGCTATAACACTCTTGAAATTGGAAAGTTACTATTACAACATCAGCATTCTCCCTTGCTATTTTAATATCTCTTTCTAATTTAACAACAGAGTACGAATTAGCACCAGCATGAGTATCAGAAGCAATAGCTCCAGTATTTAGCATGGTATCGTAGTAGTTATAACCAACAAACGCTATCGTGCTACCCTTTACTTCTTTGTACAAAATCTTACTAGCATCAGTGATATCTAAACCACCACCAAAATGATCCCAACCTAAATCATTGTATACCTGTATAGTGTTGGCATTGTTAGTAGAACCATAATCATTGTTATGATTACCTGTTAATTCAACAATATCTACTCCACTCTTTTTTAATGTCTCTATATATTTAGGATTAGAACAAAACCTCATACCTGTATATCCTGTACAGCCCTCTACAAACGAGACCTCGTTTGAAATATGTGTTAGATCAGCATCAGAAAGAAACTCCCCTAAATCTCTCGCAGGGTATTCATAATTTTTTAAAGAATCCATCTTAGAAGCTAAGCCTCTAGACATAGCGACGACACCACTCATATTAATCTTAGCTACATTAGTTAGATCCATTCCAACACTCTCACCATACTTCCTTTCAATATTTCTACTTAATATACCCTTAACAAACTCATTTCTTTTTCCACCCTCAAGTGCATACCTTAATTTTAAACTACCACCATCATCATTAAAGATATATCCATCTTCCCAAGAAAGAACCTTCAAATCACTACTTAATTCATTTGAAGTAACAAACCCAATATACTCTTCACTACTTTTAAGTTTAATAGCCATATCCTCTGCACTAACAACAGTAATATCACTACCTACTAATTCAGGAAAGTAACCATTTGCAAATTCATACTCATTAGAAGAAACATATATACCCTTAACACTCTTTAAGTCCTCTAAAGATGTTTCCCCCTTTACCCAATACATATGCCCAACAGGGATATATTCCTTCGCATATACAGGAACTTCTACATCTTTAGAATACTTAACAACGTAATCTCCCTTCTCAACAAATTCAAATCTCTTCTTACCATCAAGTGCAATATCCTCCACAGAACTAACAATATATTTCTCTATCTCACTTGGTACTGAATCATCAAAAGATACCTTAAAAGTTTCATACTCAACTTTAGGAGAAACATTAACAAATATACCTAATACTGCAAATGGAGGAATGTGACCAATAGTGATTAAATAGAAAAAAAAGGTTAAAAATGGTATAATGATGTATAGAAATAGCAAAGGAAACTTCCTATTTCTACTCTGTTTCTTTTTCATAGTATAGCTTTGTAACATTACAGATATATAGTATCACAATTATTTTATTTGAATAAAAAGCGAAACTATAGGATACAGAGGAAATAAAAAATATGAAAAACAAATATTACAATAAAAATGTATTAGCCATTGTAGCAGGAATACTTGTTACAGGTTCAATACTAAATACAGTACAAGAAGTATCACCATCCGTTATAGATGGTTTAAATGGTACAGTCTTTGCTAAGGAGTATGAACAAGATATTGAATATATCCAAACTACTCCATTAAATGAAACAATCCTTGAGGAAGCTGTATCTACTAGATTAGAAGATAGTGAGACTTTAAGAAAAGTAAACAATATACGTACATATCTTCAAAAGAGAAACTCACCATTAGCTGATTATGCAGGAGTCTTTGTAGATGCTGCTAACACATATGGTATCGACTATAGATTAGTTGCCGCTATCTCAATCATTGAATCAAGTGGTGGTCTTCATACCTTCAGAACTTACAATGCATGGGGTTGGGGTAAAATGAACTTTGATAGCTGGGAAGAAGGTATATGGACTGTATCAAAAGGTTTAGGTAACTACTATGCTAAAGGTGCAGATACACCTTCTGAAATAGCTAGATCTTACTGTCCTCCTTCAGCATCAAGCTGGGCAAGTAAAGTAACTTCCGTTATGAACTTAATAGGGAAGTAAGATATAATCGATAATGGAATCAACCAAATTAGGTAAATTTAGCGTGATATATCCTAATAATAAGGAGTATCACGCTATTAAAAGAGAAATATGGAATCAAGACTCATATCATTTTGAAAGTAAGAAAAACAACCCCTTCATTGTAGATATAGGTGCACACATAGGAATATCTGTTCTTTACTTTAAAGATATATATCCAAACTCTGAAATACTTGCTTTTGAACCAAATCCAATATCATTTGAAATACTAAAAGAGAATATCCAAATTAATGGACTAAGAAATATTACCTTGGTACAGAAAGCAATATATAAGGAAATAGGCACTGTAATTCTGTATATTGATGATACAGATGAGATGTGGGGTTCTAATTCAAGCCTAAAAGAAAAGAGTTGGAATGGATTAGAGAAAACGAAACCAATTCAAGTACAGTCAACTACTCTACAAGAATATGTCAAGGATAAGGAGTATATAGATATGCTTAAAATAGATACAGAAGGTACTGAATTATCAATACTTAATAGTAATAAACATATACTTAGTAAAGTACAAAACATATCTGTTGAATATCATCCTTCAAGAAGAACAAGAGTTAAAGATCTATTAAATATCTTAAATCAATTTTTCATTACAGAAATATATAGAGAGGGTAAACTACTTAAAAATCCAGAAGAAAAGCTATTAACGATAAAAGGAAAGAAGCGTATATAATACTGATTTCCACCCATTATGAAATATTCCATATAACTCTTTTCCAACCTTCTGTGAATCATGCCTTACTAAACTTCTTACTAGTGTATCTCCTTTCTCTTTTTTAAGTACAGAATTTGCCACCAAATCCGTTCTAACAATATTTCTACCCCCATTCTCTTCTAAATCATCAACAAAGATATGTTCCCCATCTTTTAAATATCTTTTATATGCAGAGTTAGGAATTCTTCCACTGTTAACTAAAACATGATTAAACTTTCTTCCAATATATCCCTCAACAATATCTAATACCTCACTGTGAGTCTTACCTCTTGTTTGACCAATCTTAGACATAAGGTTGGGAATAAAGATAAGTTCAGCTTTAGTCTTTTGTAAAGCCTCTGATATACCACTAACAATTATATTTGCAAGAGTTGTTGTATATAGATCACCAGGACCAACAATAATATATTTTGATGTCATAATCGCCTCAATAGCCCCATCATATGCTTTTGCTTCTTTGTCAAAATGGAAATCTTCAATCATAGCATCCTTTGTTGGTTCATCTATTAAATGCTCTCCTACAATCTCTCTACCATCTGAATATTTAGCTACCAACTTCACCTTATCCAATGTAACAGGAATGATATTACCATTAACATTAAACAAATATTTAAACATTTCAATCGCTTCTATCTCAGAACCCGAAATCTCTGTCATAGCAATCATTAGTAAATTACCCATTGTATGACCTTTTAAGCCATCTCCTTGAGAAAATCTATAAGTAAACAAATTCCTAAGAGTATTACCTTCATTTTCATCAGAGAGTGCAATAATGGATTTCCTTAAATCACTAAGGGGAAGTAATCCAAACTCATCTCTTACCACAGCATTACTACCACCATCATCCATCATTCCTACAATGACATTCAAATCCAAATCTTTATGTTTTTTTAGACCTTCAAGTACCACTGAGGTACCCGTTCCACCACCAAGTACAGTAATTTTCATACGTGTATTGTATACCAAAAGATGATATAATTAAATGTTTAATTAATGATTATACCCCCACTATGAAGTTCAAGATTGGATCAAAAGTATTCTATCCCTCACACGGTGCAGGATGGATAAAAGCAGAAAAAGAGATTGAGTTTAATGGTGAAATAAAGAAGTATTTTGAATTTGAATTCATAAATGCTCAATTAACAATATCCACCCCTATTGAGAATGTAGAAAACCTTAGTGTTAGACCAGTATTTAATCAAAAAGATATAAAAGAAAAAGTACTTACACTAAAAAAGAAACCTGTTAAAGATCCAAAGACTACTGACTTCAATAAACTAATGGAAATATTCAAGAAATTGGAAAATCAAGCAAATATTGAATCCGCTATTGAAACAATACAGTACTGTAATCATGTCAAAAGACAAAGAGAAAAAGATGGAAGATTAATACCAGTCACTATTGAAAATGAATTAGGAAGAGCAGTTGGAGATATTGTAGGTGAGTTAGCAGTATCCTCAGGTGTAAAGTTTGTAAATGCGGCAAGAAGTTTTGAAAAGCTAACTGGATTAGAAACAAAAATACCTTTAGAGTAAATTCTTACTTTTTGATTTCTACCATTACCTCTTTATCTTCTACCTTTATCTGTATACCATTTTCTAATGTATCTCTCTTTTCAAACAAATCTATTATTACATTACTCTTTAGCTTCTCTTCATAAGTGGTAATGATACTTTCAATCTCACTACTATCTGTCATATATAGTATGGATACTCTCTCTCCTACTTCACAACCACTCTCTTTCCTTGCAACTTGAAGACCTCTAATAATCTCATTTAACATACCCTCTTCTTTTAATTCATTTGTTAAATTAATATCTAGTGATACAAATACTTTTCCATCACTTTGGGATATTAATCCGTCACCTGTTTGTTCTTTTTCAGAAAATACTACCTCTTTTACATTAAGTTCACCCTTAATTATCTCTTGCATCTGTAAATCAGAAATAGGGACATATACTTTTGATAAAGGTTGTCTTACTTTCAACCTGTTATCATCTCTAATCTTTAAACCAATGGAACATATATCTCTTACCATATCCATATTTATAAGTATTTCGTCATTTAATCTACCATCATCTACTACTGGATAATCTTCCAAATGGACTGATTCTTTTGCAGAAGATATAACACCATCTGTTAAAGTTGCATGTACAGATTCAGAAATAAATGGAGCAAATGGGGCAAGTAGTTTTGTTAATTCTAAAAGAACATAGTGTAAAGTATTTAATGCCTCCCTATCTCCTTTTACAAACCTATCTCTTGATCTTCTAATGTACCACTTAGATAACCCATCTATTAAATCAAAAATGTCTTTTGTTGCTTTCTGTAGTACATATCCATCCATACTCTCCGTAACAGATTTAATAGTTTGGTGTAGTTTTGCAACTATCCATATATCCATTAAATTCTCTGATTTCCATCCCTCTGTATATTGCCAATTAAATTGATCTTTGTAACTTAAGAAATATTTAACAGAATTCCAATATGGAAGTAGTACTGTAGCAGTAATTTCTTTTAGAAATTTCTCACTAAACAATATCTCTTCACCATGAACAATAGGGGAACTTAAGAAGTACAACCTCAAAGAATCTGCACCCATTTGATCAAGTACTACATTAACTTCAGTATAGTTACGTTTACTCTTAGACATCTTTGTACCATCAGGAGCAAGTGCCATTCCATTTACAATAACATTCTTGAATGATTTCTCATTGAAGAGAGCAACACCAAGTACGTGTAAAGTGTAAAACCATCCTCTGGTTTGATCAACTCCTTCAGCTATAAATTGACCTGGATATTTACTTTCAAATTTTTCTTTGTTTTCAAAAGGATAGTGGAATCTTGCAAAAGGCATTGAACCAGAATCATACCAGACATCAATAACATCCCTTACTCTCTTCATTACTCCACCACACTTAGGACATGAATATGTAATTTCATCTACAAATGGCTTATGTGGATCTTTTAATTCTATTCCAGATTTTTCTTTTACCTCAGCAAAAGAACCAAGTACTTCAGTTTCACCACACTTCTCGCAAATCCAAGCAGGAAGAGGTGTACCCCAATATCTGTTTCTACTTAATGCCCAATCTCTAGCATCTGCTAACCAATTTCCAAAACGACCTTGTTTAAAGTAAGCAGGTACCCAATTTATCTCTTCATTTTCCTTTACTAGTTTCTCTCGTATATCTGTTACTTTTACATACCAACTCTTTATCGGTTTGTATATTAAAGGTGTATTAGTTCTCCAACACATTGGCATTTGATGTTCATAGTCTACACTCTTTAGAAGAAGTGACCTGTTCTTTAAATCTTCCATAATGTACTTGTTAGCCTTTTTGTAGAACATACCCTTAAACTCTCCCATCTCTTCTTTCATGTTTCCTTGATCATCTAGATAATCAAACATACTAATACCCATACTTGTCATTAAAGCAAAATCTTCTTCACCATATGGTGCCTGATGTACTAACCCTGTACCGTCCTCAAGTGTCACATGGTTAGCATGTACAACTCTAAAGGCCCCTTCACTACTCTTTGATGAAAAGAATGGGAAGAGAGGCTCATACTCCTTACCAATTAACCGCTCCCCATTGAATGTTTCTAATATTGAGTACTCTCCTTCAAATATGTTACCCACTAATTCTTTTGCAACAATGTATTTAACACCCTCATACTCAACCTGTACATATTCAAAATCTTTACCAACAGCAACAAGTAAGTTACCAGGTAATGTCCAAGGAGTAGTAGTCCATATCAAAAGATATGTATCTTCACCCTTAAGCTTTAATTTCACAGTTACAGCAGGATCCACAATACCTTTGTAACCACCAAGAGCTACTTCAGAATTAGAAAGAGTTGTACCAGCTCTAGTTGAGTAAGGAACAACCTTGTAACCCTCATATAGTAATCCTTTTTTAAACAACTCTTTTAAAGACCACCATATACTTTCAATATATGTGGCATCCATAGTGGCATACTCTTCCTTTGAGTTAACCCATCTACCCATCCTTTCAGTAGTAGACAAAATCTCCTGTTGATATTTCAATACAGATTCTCTACATAGCTGATTAAATTTCTCAACTCCAAACTTTTCTATATCTTCTTTCTGTTCAAAACCAAGTGACTTCTCTACCTCATACTCAACAGGGATACCCTGACAATCCCAACCCAAACTTCTCTCAACACGAAAACCTTTCATTGTTTTATATCTAGGTATTATATCTTTGATAACCATGGTTAATGCGTGACCATAGTGAGGTCTGTTGTTTGAAGTGATAGGGCCATCATAGAAGGTAAATGAGTTCTCTACTGATCTTTGATCAATTGATTTTTGTAAAACATTGTTCTCTTTCCAATATGCAAGAATTAACTCCTCACTCTTAGGAAAGTTAGGTGTATTTTCTTTTTTAGATATCTTAATATTTTCTACACTACTCATTCTTTTAAATATGTAATATTAAACAAAAACCCCCTTGTAAAATCTGTACATTGTACCAATCTTACAAAGGGGCGTATATACGCGTTACCACCCTTCTTCAAAATTACATTACTGTAATCTTCTCAAAGACCAAATATATGGTCATAGCTATTTCGAAAGCTTAATCGTTGGAGTCTACTTACATTACTGCGTTCTTTCCACCACTCTCCAGTGATATCTGGGTCTCTGTGTTCTCAAATTATATCACAACAGTCAGATATTAGGGTATAATCGGGGATATGAAAACTAAATGGAACTTAAACCTACTCTACAAAAATATATCAGATCCCAATATTGATAAAGATATTAAAAGAAGTATTAAGGAAGTAAACGAATTTGTTAAAAAGTGGAAAACAAACAAAGAGTATATTAAAGAACCCAATACCCTATATATTGCCCTTCGAGAATTTGAGAAACTCTCAGAAGATCCAGGTATATGTACTAAACCCTCCTACTATATATTCCTTCAAAGGGCACTTGATCAAGAAAATCCAAAACTAAAAGCAAAAGAAAACAAACTCCATGATATATCCTTAGAGTTAGAAAATAGTATTCAATTCTTTTTACTCAATATTTCTAAAATATCTAAAAGTAAACAGAATGCATTTTTAAATTACCCTAAATTAGAAATATACAAACACTTCTTACAACACCTATTTAATGTATCCAAATATACACTCTCTGATAAAGAAGAAAAGATATTTAATCTCAAATCAAAAACTTCGTATGGTAATTGGGTAGATATGATATCTGAATTACTTTCTAAACAGATGTTTAATGTAAAAAACGAAGAAGGAAAAATGATAGAGGTTTCTTACAATGAAGTAGGAAAATATCTAAATAGTCAAAAGAAAGATGTAAGAGAGTATGCTGCAGAGGAGTTCTATAAGATAAATGAGAGATATGCAGAGATAGCAGAATTTGAAATCAATTCAATATTGGAAAACAAAAAGATAAATGATACATACAGAAAGATTAAAAGAGTTGATACTGAAAGACTATTGGATAACGATATAGAAGAAGAGGTAGTAGATACACTAAGAGAGGTTGTTACAAAGAACTTTGATATATCAAAAAGGTATTACAAATTAAAAGCTAAAATCCTTAAACAAGATAAGTTAGCATATTTTGAGAGAGGTGTACCAATTGGAGATATAGCTAAAAAGTTTACATTTGAGAAATCATTTGAAATAGTAAGAAATACATTTGGAAAATTGGATAGACACTTTGAAGATATATTAAACAAATACTGTTCAGAGGGGAGATACGATGTATACCCTAAAAAAGGGAAAGATGGTGGAGCATTTTGTATATCAACCGGAAGTAAATATCCTACATATATTCTTTTAAACCATAATGAGAAATTACAAGACATATTAACGATAGCTCATGAGAGTGGTCACGCTATACATTCAGAATACTCTAATAAACAGAATCCTCTTAACCAAGGGCATTCTACTGCTACTGCTGAAGTAGCTAGTACATTCTTTGAAGATTTTGTATTAAGTGATGTTAAGGATGAGTTTAGTAAAAAGGAGAAAACATCTTTAATGTTAAAGAAACTTGAAGATGATATATCAAGTATCTTTAGACAAATAGCCTGTTATAACTTCGAACTAGAGTTACATAACTCCTTTAGAAAAGAAGGATATCTTTCTAAAGAGAGAATTTCAGAAATATTTTGTAAAGAAATGAATAAATATCTTGGAGAGAGTGTAAGTATTGATAAACATATGGAACTAGGGTGGCTATACTGGAGTCATATTAGAAGTTTCTTCTATACATACTCATACGCTAGTGGGCTATTAATCTCTAAATATCTTCAAAATATTGTCAGAGAAGATAAGAGAAATATTAATATGGTAAAGGAGTTTCTAAAAGCAGGTAACTCTAAATCACCTAAAGATATTTTTAAAGATTTAAATGTAGATATCACTAAAAAAGAATTCTGGATTAGAAGTTTAGATGAAAGTAGAAAACAGTTAGAAGAATTAGAATCTATTTACAGTTGAAGCTATTTCTAAGAATGGATCATTCTTAGTTACTTTTTCTGAAAAAATACTCTCTTTGTAATCATCATATGTTAGTCTTGTGTCTCTTGGAATCTGTACCATTATAGAGTCACTAAAGCTCTCTGTTTCTGTGTCATATTTCCACATTGGAACAGTCTTTCCATCCATTCCACTACCCGTTAACCTATCTCTAAGTTCTAAAATTGCTATTGTTGGTTTCACTTGTCCAAACTTAATAGTTTCAACTACGAAATATAACTCAGAATAAATATCATTTACACTTTTTCCAAGCATTCCAGAATATACATTCACCAATGTGTCACTTTCTTCTTTTCTTTGTAAACGATTATGATAGAAGACTGAAAAGCCATTGTAATCAACATATGAGAGATTTTTCTTCTCACGGAACTTGTCTAAGATTCCTTTGTATTTCTCTACCTCATAATCAACATACTCTGCATTAACTTCATTCGAATCTGCTCTAGGGAAAATTCCGAATGTTTTACCATCTTTTACTACCTTATCTGTTAATATCCTTTGAATAGGACCTGTTTCATTTTCGTATGTATCAGACATAGTGTACTTGTTTTTATGTTATTCCCCTATTATATTAATATCCTCGTATAAAAGAAAGATATTATGAGTAAAATGGTAGAATATCAATATGATAAAAGAGCTAGAAAAGAAAGCATATTCAAATCCTAATACCCTCCCACCAAGAGCATTACTTCTTAATGCATTAGAACTTACTCCCATTGAGAAAACTAAAGTCGTTATTCTTGGACAAGATCCTTATCATGGCCAAGGAGAAGCCAATGGTTTGGCTTTTTCTGTAAATAAAGATATTAGAATACCTCCCTCTTTAAGAAATATATTCATTGAACTTCACAATGATTTAGGATTAGAAATTCCTAAATATGGAGATTTAACTTCTTGGGCTAAACAGGGAGTCCTACTACTTAATAGTGTGTTAACAGTTGAAAAAGATAAGCCAGGATCTCACAGATACATAGGGTGGGAGAAATATACAGATAGTTTAATATCCGAGATATCAGAAAAAAAAGAACATGTAGTATTCATTCTTTGGGGTAAGTATGCTCAAAGTAAAGTTTCTTTAATTGATAATAGTAAACACTTAATTCTCCAGTCCCCTCATCCATCACCTTTCTCTGCAAGAAAAGGTTTTTTTAATAGTAAGCCTTTTAGTAAGTGTAATACATGGTTAAAAGAAAAAAATATTAAAGAGATTGATTGGGAATTAACGACTTAGAGAAGAAGCTATGAGGATGTTGTATAATAGGAGATGATTGAAAATGGTTATGAGAAAAAAGAAACACCATTCTTCTCAATGGATATACAAGATAGTAGATATCAAATATATTTCAATAGTGACAAGGTAGAAAAATATGAACCGTATGGGGTGATATCCACTATTCTTGAAGATGATAAATTTCTTGAAGAAGAAATATCAGTAGAAGAATGGGTAATAAGATTGCTAAGACATTTCGGAAGTGCTGAAGACATTAAACAGGGAGGTATCTCCTACTCTGTTGATGAAGATAAAAAGCTAAGATTCTTTGGTGAGTTTGGAACTCTGACATTAGATAAAGATTCTAACCTTCTATACGAAAGTGAATCTACTTAATCTCTACTCCACCAAATACTACCCCTCCAGTTATTTTTAATACTGGCTCTGTAACCTCACTTTCTTCTACCTTAGGTTCCCATCCACCAAACACACCTGTTCCTTTAGTAATAACTCTACAATTTTTTGGTACAAATATTTCTACACCACCAAATGCACAATTAACATGTAACTTAGCTCCTTCTTTTGCAACTTTTGCTTCTCTTAAATCTAATCCTATTCCCCCAAATGCAACATTTAGTTCTCCACCTTTGAAATTCTTAGAATTAACCTTTTTATCTACTCCCCAAAATATCGCCGTTTCATTTACATAATCTTCAGATGAATACTTACCCTCTTTTTTAACAGGTATATCTTTTTTAATTAACATTGATATTCCAATAGCTATTATTATTACTGGCCATAACACCGAAAAGAAATTCCAAGAAAAAAGATTAGTAGCCAAAAATACAGTTCCAAGTACAAGTATTACAATTCCAGGTGTAAAATTCTTCTCTAATAAGAATTTTGTTCCTAAAAATATTAAAACTAATGGCCAAAACTTCCATATTATTGACCAAAGAGATACTCTAAATGGAGAAAAAATACCAGTTTGATCCATTAGAAATATTAATCCTAAGAATACAAGAAATACTCCAAAGATAAATTTTGAGTTGTCTTTCATTATTTAAAAATAATATATTATTTGTTCTCAACACTTAAAGAGCCTACTCCAACATTTGCTTCAATTATCATTTTTATTTTTGCAGTAGCATAGTTTTCTGATTCATATTTACCATTAGTATCCAACGAATCTGAAATATCTTTACCACCAATCTTAATTTTCCCAACCCCTAAGTCATATCCAATTTGATATCCAACACCACTAGGAATTTCTAAAATCATAGCTCCTGCTCCAATGTTTAATAGTATCTGACCAGAAGGTACACTCTCTTCCTCAAAAGATACTGATAATTTCCCTGCTCCTACTTCAGCATAAAGATTGTCTACTTGTAATGTAGACAAATTCATACTTCCATCTCCTGCGCCTAAATTAATATCAAAGCTAGTTAGAATATCCGGTTGACCAACTCTAAAAACGTATGAAGATTCACTTGACCACATATGGAAACCAATAGGATTTGCACTTTCAAAATTAATATTTAAGACATCATCTACTTCAGTAGATTCTATTTTATGTTCTTTAAATCCCTCAGGATATTCTGCTTGCACAAGCATATATTCTTCAGTTCCCTCATCAACAATTTGGAATTCTGATGCCCCAATATTTAATTCTATACTTCTCTGTTCAATATTAGGAAATTCTTCTAAATCAACTGTAATCTGCTTCTCAATCTTTTCAGGATTAAGGTTAAATGCCCTATCTCCACCTTTTAATATCCACTGGTTTACTGAATCTGGAATATATGGAATACCTTTTGATGAATACAATACATATGAGACACCAAATACGGATATCATTAAGAATATTGTAATAATAAAGGAGAATATATTCGCTATACGAGATCTACCAAGTATAAATCTAATACCAATTAATATAATAAATATTGGCCAGAATCTAACAATATATGACCATATCTCCCAGGAAATAATCTTTGTAGTGTTAAGAAGAAGTAGTATACCCGAAAAAATAAGGAAAACAGCCCAAGAGTAATCTTTAGACTCTTTTCTAACAGAAATATCTTCCATAAGAATGAAAAATAAAATTATATTTACTTCTTACTATCAGACTCTACACTTTTTTTAATATCTTTTGCTACTTTCTTAACCTTCTCTTTAATCTCTTCTGTATTCTTACTCATTACATCTTCAGAAGTTATATTTGAACTCGATCTAGTAGGAACAACTATCCAAAGTATGATATACAAAAGTAATCCTGTACCGCCATAAAGAACTATCAATGCAAAAAGTAACCTTACTATCGTTGAATCTATTCCAAAATACTCTCCCAACCCTCCACATACACCTCCAATCATTCTATCTGTCTCAGACCTGTATAACTTTTTATTCATTCTTTAAATATACTAACATTTTATATATTCAATCATATTTTAGAACATATTTTTTAAAATGTTAATATGATTGACAACACGAATTGGAAGCAATAATATATACCCATACCCTAGGTAGGGATAAATTAAAAATACTACTTAATGAAAACCATTTTAATAGTTACCTCCATAGTTATCTCCGCAACCATTATTGCGATTGTAATATTCTCTAAAGATACAAAAAATGCTGAAGATGTAAAAGCTGAAACAATTACATCCAATGTATTGGTTGAAGACGGAATACAAGTTATACAAGTTGTATCAACTGGAGGAGGATACTCTCCAAGAACAACAAATGCAAAAGCAAATATTGAAACTGTATTAAGAATTAATTCAGAAAACTCATACGGTTGTGAAAGATCTTTTAGAATACCTCAATTAGATATAAATGAGATATTACCTACAAACGGGATTACAGAGATTGAGCTTGGTAGTCCTAAGGCAGGTGAAGAGATATTTGGTTCTTGTAGTATGGGAATGTACACATTTACAATAAATTTTAATTAAAGCACACATGAAAGAAGAAACAGTAGCGATAAAAGGAATGCATTGTGCTAGTTGTGCTTTTAATATTGAAAACAAACTTACAAATAGTAAGGGTGTGAAAAATGTAAAAGTAAACTATGCAACAGAGAAAGCAACAATAATATACGATGACACAGTTACATCAGTAGAGAATCTAAATGCTGATGTGAAAGATATTGGATACGAATTAGATATACATACAGATAATCATGCTCATCATAAGTTAGAAGAGTTAAACAAGCAAAGAAATAGACTCTACTTTCTACTACCAGTTGCCACCTTTCTCTTTCTTTTCATGCTCTACGATTTAATATCTCAAAGAGTATCATACCTTCCTATGATAGAGATAAATATGGTGGTATTTAACTCTATTCTCTTCTTGATATCTACTGTAACTATATTTATCTTTGGTAAGCAATTTGTAGAAGGATTACTCAGATTCATCAGAGGTAAGGGTGCTGATATGGATACACTAATTGGATTGGGAACAATTGCAGCATATATTTACAGTACTGTACTCCTTGTATCTCTCCTTTTTAATATAGAACTAGGATTACCTGAATCAATGTATTATGATTCTGTAATCATAGTAATTGGGTTTGTACTTCTAGGAAAGTTTTTAGAAGCAAGATCAAAGATAAAGACTGGAGAAGCAATACAGAAATTGTTAAACCTTCAAGCTAAGACTGCAGTAGTTGAAAGAGATGGTAAAGAAAAAAAAATAGATGTATCAGAAATAGTAATAGGAGATATATTAATAATAAAGGCTGGAGCAAAGATTCCTGTTGATGGAAAGATAGTAAGTGGTTTGGGAGTATTAGACTTAGCAATGCTTACTGGAGAACCCATTCCTGTTGAAAAAACAATTGGAGATGATGTTTTTAGTGGTTCAGTAAACAAACAGGGATATTTTAAATTCAAAGCTCTAAAAGTTGGATCCGATACCATGCTTTCTACAATAATAAAAATGGTAGAAGAAGCACAAAACAGTAAAGCCCCTATACAAAACCTCGCAGATAAAATATCTAGTATATTTGTACCTACAGTATTAGTAATTGCAATCCTTTCTCTACTTGTATGGATATTTGTAGGGCAACAGTACCTACCATTTAACGATGCCCTTACATATGGTATATCTTCTTTTGTTGCAGTATTAGTAATTGCGTGTCCATGTGCTCTAGGACTAGCAACACCTACTGCAATAATTGTAGGTGTAGGAAAGGGTGCTCAGAATGGAATATTAATTAAAAATGCAGAGAGTTTAGAAAAACTTTATAAGGTTGATACAGTAATATTTGATAAAACAGGAACATTAACAAAAGGACAGCCAGAGGTAACAGACATAATATTTAATGGTAAAGATAAGGATAATATACTAAGTCTTTTGTACTCACTTGAAGAGAAGTCAGACCACCCATTGGCAATAGCTATTCAAAATAAGGCGAAGGAGTTAAATATTAAACTTAAAGTAGTTGATAATTTTAAAAATATAGATGGTAGAGGTGTAAGTGGAACTATTGAAAAAAACTCATATTATGCAGGAAATTCCAAATTTATCGAAGATCTTGGAATAACTGTAGACAAGAATATTCTTAAAGAACTTTCTAAAGAAGGAAAAACACCAATAATATTTGCAAACAGTAAGGAGACACTAGCAATTGTTGTAATTGCAGATCAAATAAAAAAAGAAAGTAAAAAAGTAATAGAAGAACTACACTCTCTTGGAATAAAAACTGCAATGTTAACTGGAGATAATAGTAATGTTGCAAATAATATAGCAAAAGACTTGGATATAGATATGGTATATGCAGAAGTATTACCAAATGAAAAAGCAAATATTGTTAAAAAATTACAAAACAATGGGAACTTTGTAGCTATGGTAGGAGATGGAATAAATGATGCTCCTGCACTTGCTCAATCAAATGTAGGTATAGCAATGGCAACAGGTACTGATATAGCAATAGAATCATCTGATATAACACTTCTTGGTGGAGATATTAGTAAATTACCAAAGGCATTAAAATTATCAAGGAATACGATGAAGACAATTAAACAGAATCTCTTCTGGGCATTCTTTTATAATATATTAGGAATACCTCTTGCTGCTGGTCTTTTCTATCCAATGTTTGGAATACTACTTGAACCTGCGTTTGCTGGTATCGCCATGGCATTAAGTAGTGTAACAGTTGTTAGTAACTCTTTAAGATTAAAATTAACTAAAATATAGTATGAGTAATACAAAAGAACTATATGTAACAGGGATGCATTGTAAGTCTTGTGAAGTCCTCATTGAAAACAAATTAAACAAAATAGATGGACTTAAGGATGTAAAAGCAGATTTAAATAGCAATAAAGTAAGTTTTAGAACAGAACAAAGTAATAAAGAAATCATTAAAGAAATTAATGATGTGATAAAACAACACGGATATACAGTACAAGAGCAACAATTAAAGAATAAAGTTGATTATAAAGAATTCGTATATGCCTTATTAATAGCTACTGGAATCTCTACAATATTTGTTGTAATTCAAAATTTAGGTGTAACAAATCTTGTTAACGCAGGAACATTAACATACCCAGTAGTGTTTCTAATTGGAGTAATAGCCTCAATATCTACATGTATGGCTGTAGTTGGAGGTCTAGTACTTTCAATATCCTCTACATATGCAAAAAGTAAATCTAAAGGTATTCCACTTACCCTATTCCATATTGCAAGATTACTCTCCTTTTTTATTCTTGGTGGAGTATTAGGATATATCGGAACTTTCTTTACCCTATCTTCCACCTTCTACTTTGTAATCAGTACTGTTCTTTTCTTTGTAATGGTAATACTTGCTATAAACCTATTAGATATATTTCCATTTTTTAACAAATTACAATTAACTATGCCAAAGCAACTAACATCTGGCATATTAAAAACAGAAAAGATGAAGAATATCTTTACTCCAATTCTATTAGGAGCAAGTACCTTTTTCTTACCATGTGGTTTTACTCAATCTATGCAGATTAATGCAATAGCTTCAGGTAGTACATTAAATGGTGCATTGATAATGTTAATATTTGCACTAGGTACATTACCAGTACTAGCTTTAATATCATTCGGCTCAACTAAACTAGCTAAATCAGCAAGATCCTCTCTTTTTTTTAGAGCTTCTGGCTTCTTAGTTCTTTTCTTTGCAATATATACCTTCCTTACTTCGTTAGTATCAATAGGTATTATTAAACCTATATTTTAACTTTAACTATTTATACATATGCATACAGAAAAACAAAAAGCTTTAACAAATTTTAAAAAAGTACAAAGCTTAATGGGTAAGATGATTAAAATGACTGAGAATGACGAATATTGTATTGATATAATGCAACAGAATTTAGCAGCCATTGGGATACTTAAATCGGCTCATCAGATATTAATGGAGAATCATCTTAATCACTGTTTTACTACAGCTATGACATCAAAACAGAATAAGAAGAAAGAACAAATGGTAGAAGAGATATTAACAGTGTCTAAATTATTAAATAAGTAATATGCAAAGAGGTATATTAAAACTTACTAACGATGAAGTAAAAGAACTACTTAATCATTTTAATTTAGAAAACCATAAAGACACACCCTTAGGTAATAAACTGGGTAGTATTGATTTAAACTTATCTGAAGTAGAAATATTACTATCTGAAGATGAAGTTGAAACTATTATGGATGAAATAGGGATACCTGTTGGCAATATAACAATGGATAGTTTAATACAGAAACTAAGTAATTTTATGATGACATTGAGATCTTAACTTGCCGGACCTAGATTCGAACTAGAATTAACGGTTCCAGAGACCGCCGTCCTACCATTAGACGATCCGGCAATGAATGATACTAATTATACTACACCAACACAGTATTAATATATCCCTTTATCCTTTCTCTTACTCTTTCCTCTCCCATTACTTGCATTACTTGGTATAGGTCAGGAGTCTGTTTCTTACCAGTAACTGCTAACCTTAAAATCATAGCAACATCCCCTACCTTACCTTTAAACTTCTTAGGATTACTCTCATACTCCTTACTATCTACACTAAACCCATTCTTAATTGCAACATCTTTTACTTTGTTAAACCACTCTTGTACAGAGTCCCCTGGATAGTATGTATCAGAGAAATCATTTAATATATTCTTCTGTAAACCTTTATCCATATCTACACTCTCTTTGTCCATATCCATAAACATATCATCAAAGAAAATTTCTACTTGTGAAGGAATATCACTCCATTTAACAATATCTTTCCTTACCTTACTTCCCTCTCTCTCTATATTAAAAATACTAATACAGTAATCTTTCTGATTAATAAGTTTAGAGTGTATATCCTCATTAAATTTAGATGCCCATTCTAATGCCATATCATATATCTCTTGCGCTTTTAATTTTGAAATATACTCCTTACAAATATCATTTAATTTAGAGATATCAAAAAGAGCTCCCGCCTTATTAAACTTCTCTAACCTAATATTAAATTCTAAAATATCCTCATCAGGGTTTTGAATTCTCCAATCATAGAAGTTTGAATTGGCAACATTTAGAATATATTCTTTTACACCTTGAACTGGGTACCCCTTTTCAATATAGTAGGAAACAGCAGCTTCAGGATCTTTCCTCTTACTTAGCTTTCTCTTACTATCACCATCCATCTTCATAAGGGGTGAGATATGACCATATTCTAATTGTTTAAACCCTAAAGCCTTAAATATCTCCATATGAAGAGGTTGGGATGACAACCATTCATCACCTCTAAGTACAAAGGATATTCTCATTAATGTGTCATCAATTGGATGTGCAAAGTGATATGTAGGTAACCCATCAGATTTAAGAAGTACACTATCCATATCATTTTCGGAGAGTGTAATACCACCTTTAATTAAGTCCTTACTATTAATCTTGTTATCAATATTTCCATTAGAATACAACCTTATTACAAATGTCCAGTTAGAATCTAATGCTCTTTTAACTTCATCAAAGGTGGCTTCTCTCCATTTCGCCCATTTACCCCAATATCCTGTTCTGGTACCTAAATCTGTTTGTTCTTTTCTAATACTTTCAAGTTCATCTTCTGTACAAAAACATGGATATGCTAAACCTTTTGAAACTAAGTCTTTTGCAAATACTTTGTATATATTCATTCTCTCACTCTGAATATATGGACCATAGTCACCCTTACTCTCTTTATCATTAATCATACCCTCATCAAAATGAATACCAAAATACTCTAAACCATTTATAATTTGAGAAATACCATTCTCAACCTCTCTCACCTTATCGGTATCTTCAATTCTTAATATAAATTTTCCATTACTCCTTTTAGTAAGAAGATATCCTACTAAACTGGTATATACATTACCGATATGTATAAATCCTGTTGGACTAGGCGCAAATCTTAATACTAACTCTCCTTCTTTCAAATTTCTTTCTGGATATTTTTTTAATATATCTTGTGGACTCTCCTTAATATCACTAAAAAGCAATTCAGACAGATACTTGTTTTCCTCTATTGTCCTCATATTAAAGAAAGTGGTATAAAATTAGGTTGATATAACATATATACACTGTTATTATTATACCATGACATTAACAGAAGCGGCATTTTGGACTAAAAGATTTGGAGTAATAGTATTAGGATTTCTTGCAGTTGTAGTCATTGTACTCTTCTTTTTAGTCCCAATAGGTACCCCAGATTTACCACCTGAATACTTAACAGCTAATTACGGTTGTACAGATAAAAAGGAAGACTTCTTGGAAAACAGACTTACACTTCCCACACTAGATATATTACAAGATAGTAAACCAACTTTTGATTTAAAAACTGTATCAGGTAAATTTGATAACCTTCCTCAAATTGTAAATGTGTATAGATATACGAATCTAGGACAGAAACTAAACTCCCAATCAGAAGCAAAAATATTGGCAAAAAAGATGGGTTTTGACCAGGACAAAATAGTAATGAAGGGAACTACGGATTACCTCTGGGTAAATAACACTTCACAAAGAAGTTTAGATATAAAGGCAAGAGATTTAAATTTCCAAATGACTACTGATCAAGAAAGAATTAAAAATTTAAGAAAGACATTAGATTTACCTACAGAATCAGAAGCAAAGTCACTAGCAATAAATGGGCTAAGATCTTTAGGGATACTAGATTCTGAATATACTCAAATGCCACAAACTGTTCATTTAATAGATATAAACCCAGATGGAACATATTCAGAAGCAGATTCTTTAGTTAGTGCAGAATTAATAAGGGTAGACTTTATCAGAATGATACCTATGATTTCAATACCAACAAATATTGTAGGTGCAGAACAAATGGTTAGTAATTTAGAAAGAAAGGATATGACATATGTAATGGGAACAGCAATTGTTAATGATGAGAGAGTAGATGTTTATGACTTCAGAACATTAATTACATACCAGAATCCAATTAAATCAAATATATCTGTATATGTAGGACCAAAAGATGAAGGAACAGAAATACTCTCAAATATATATCAAATAGAATATACAACTTGGAGTTTAGAAACTGAGAGCTGTGGTACATATGAATTAATAGCTCCTGCAGATGCATCTAGAAAAATAGAAAATGGGGAAGGAAGTCTAGTATTCTTAAATTCAAATCAAGATGAAGTAGAAGAATACGTACCTACAAATGTAAAGAAGTTTACTATAAATGATGTATATATAACCTACTATGAAGGATTAATTGAACAGTACTACCTACAACCAGTATATATGGTCATTGGACAAGCAGAATTAGAAACAGGAGAGTTAGTAGACTTCCATATGTATTATCCAGCTATTAACTATGATACTGTACAAGATAAAATAGAATTAGAACCTGCACCTGTTAAACAAAGCGGACCCTTCTCATTTTAATAACTGTCTACTGTACTTCTCTAGTAATGTGGTATCTTTAAACCTATCTTTAGATTGTAATACTACAGTTATTAATTCTTCACTATTTGGATATACAAAATAACCAACAAAACACTCTCCTGCTAAATCTGTAACACCTGTTTTTAATCCTCTAACATATGAATTAATCCCATACAATTGATTTGTAGTTAATATTTCCTTACTTACTAACCCCTCTTTAGAATTCCACTTTATTGTATCCTTACTTAGTGCTGTTATTTCTAATATCTTAGAATAATTTGTTGCAGAAGAAAGTAAAAGGGCTAAATCCATAGCTGTAGAGTAATTACCCTCATCATCTAAACCAGAAGGATTGCTAAAATGAGAATTATTCATTTGCAAAGCCTTAGCTTTCCTATTCATAGCTGAGATAAAGCCAGCATATCCACCATCTGGATATACATTAGCTAATATATACCCACTATCATTGTAAGAGCTAATTAACATGGATTTTAATAAATCCTCAACCATCATCTTATCACCATTTACTAATCCTAATGTCCAATCTAAATCTTGTGGTATATTCTCTACTGAAACCTCTATACTTTCATTTAAATCATAGTTCTCTAATATTATAATTGCAGATACTATTTTAGTTAAGCTAGCTATTGATCTCTTTTCTGTAGAGTTTCTTTCAAAAAGGATAGCCCCATTCTTTGGGTTGAAAACAATTGAACTAGTTGCAGAAAGATTAATAACGGAAATATCTAGTGATTGACTATGGTTTACACCCTCACTACCCCATTCATAAAAAGTTTTAGATGAATCTTTTTCTACTGCCTCTATAAAGTCTATATTTTTTGGAAGAAGGAAGAATATGGAAAGGACTATGGAAATTAATACAATCGGTATTAATGTATATATGAATATTCTAAGGAATTTCTTCTTCCTTTTATTCTTTTTCTCTACCTCTCTAGCCTTTTTAGCTTTTTTGTATGCTTGATTAAGAAGCTTTCGGTTATACCTGTTGTCTGACTTTATCTCTTCTTTAGGTTTTTCTTGTTTTAAGTCCTTGTTCATAAAATATATCAGATATTATCAACTACTCTCTTTCGAGGCAACATATATATTTTGTTGTTCTTTTTTACTCTTGAATATATAATAACAGAATAAATTGGATATCATGTATATCTCTGTGAATGAACAAAATATAACAAAATTAGAAAGAATATTAATATCAGAATTGGGGAATCACATTGGGGATACAGTAAGGGTTAGAGGAAGAGTTCACACTGTAAGGAATCAGGGTAAAATCATTTTCATCATACTTAGAGATAGATCTGGAAAGGAACAAGCTGTTGTATGGTCTGGTAATGGAGAAGATTTATTTAACAAGGCAAAAACACTTACATCAGAATCGGTAATAGATATAACTGGAATTGTTAAAGAGGCAAAACAGGTCAAAAGTGGACATGAACTAGAGGTTAAGGAGTTAAGTATTGATTCTGTTTCTAGAGTACCACTACCAATTGTAATAGAACAACCATATTCTCACAATATTTCTAACTTAGATAGAAGATTAGATTACAGATGGATAGATTTGAGGTCTGAAAGAAACAATCTAATGATGAAAGTAGCAACAGTAATGGGAGATGGACTAAGAGGATACTGTATAGAGAATAACTTTGTAGAAATACAAGGTCCAAGAATAATAAGTGCTGCTAGTGAATCAGGTGCTAATGTATTTGAAGTAAAATATTTTGATAGAAAAGCATACCTTGCTCAATCGCCACAATTTCATAAACAGATGGGTATAGCTGCAGATTTAGAGAGAGTCTTTAATATGGGACCTGTATTTAGAGCAGAGAAATCATTCACAACAAGACATTTAACAGAGTACACAAGTTTTGATGTAGAGATTGGATATATAGATTCATTTAGAGATGTATGTAAATTTGAGCAAGAGATGATTAAATTTACACTAAACAAAGTTAAAGAAAAGTATGGAGAAGATATTAAAAGAGTATTTAATGTAGATATAAATATACCAGAAGGAGATTTTCCATATGTTTCTATGAAAGAAGCTAAGGAGAAACTTGCTAGTGCAAATATCCCAAGTAAGGATGTAGGAGACTTCTCTCCAGAAGAAGAGAGAGCACTGTCCGAAATTATAGAGAAAGAGACTGGTTCTCAATTTGTATTTGTATATGACTATCCTCATAGCAGAAGGGCCTTCTATCATATGAAGAACTCCGATAGGCCAGAGATTGCACTTGGATTTGACTTGTTCTGGAAAGGAATAGAGATAACAACTGGAGCACAAAGAGAACATAGATTAGAGAATCTTAAAGAGAATGCTACAGAGAGAGGTTTAACAGAAGAATCACTAAAGGAATATTTTGAGTATTTTGAATATGGATGTCCTCCACATGGTGGATTTGCATTAGGTACAGAGAGATTTTTGATGAAACTACTTGAATACAACAGTATATTAGAAACTACATACTTACCTAACACTCCAAATAGATTGGGTAAACTAATAAATGTAGATAAAAAGAAAATTAAGTAGAGTATCTCCACTCTTTAACTAAAAATTGTATATCCTCGTTACCATTCCAGGAATTTATTCCAACACCTCCTACTACATCTATTCTGTCGTTTATCTTTATCTCTTCGGTATCCTCAAAACAATTAAAAAATACTAATGTAATTAAATCTATACCATCTCCTTTACATATTAACTTCATATGATTTCCTAACTTACCCATTATATATTTCTTAAACACTATTAATTTTGTTAACCCTATTAATGGTTTACTGTTACCATATCCGAATGGTTTTAATATATCTAAACTCTCTACTAATTCCCTATTTATGTTTTCACTACTAAGTAGTAAATCAACATTAATATTTTTAATTAACATCTCCTCTGTAATTTCAGTATTAGCAAGATCATGAATACATTTAGCAAACTCTTTTTCCATATCTTTTTTAACAGTAAAACCAGCAGCTAATTCATGACCTCCATATCTATCTAAATACATATCACAACTACTTAATGCTTTAGTCACATTGAATCCTGAGATACTTCTTGCAGAACCCTTAATGCCTTCTTCAGACCTTGTCCCAACAAGTACTGGTCTATGATATTTTTCATTCAATTTTCCCGCTATTAGCCCTACTATACCCTCATGCCAATTATCATTAACAACAAAGAGTAATTTATCATCACTTCCATCAATAATTTCTTCTGCCTCATCTATACCATTTTGTGTAAGATACTGTCTTTCAAAATTAGTTTCATTTAATATATTAGCAATACTCTTACATATACTCTCTTTATCACTTACAAGTAATTTAACAGCATCCAAAGGAGATCCTATTCTTCCAGCTGCATTTATTCTTGGTCCTAATATATATCCTAAGTGATAGCTATCTATATCCTTTAGTTCTATACCAGATATCTTAACTAATTCATTTAATCCTAACCTTTTACCTTTTTGAATCTGTTTAATACCATACTTAACAACTACCCTGTTTTCATCCTGCAATGGCATTAAGTCTGTTACAGAAGCTAACGCAACTAAATCTAAACCATTTGTATCCTCATTAATATTACTCTCCATACCCACATCTTCTTTAATTGCCTGTATTAAAAGGAATGTTACATATGTACCACACACATTAACATTTGGATATTCTTTTTTAGGATACATAGGGTGAACAAGTGTATAGTCTAGACCATCAGTTAGATCCTCTGGTGGTTGGTGATGATCAGTAATTACAAATTGTAAACCTTTCTCATCTCTAAATCTCTTTATCAATTCCTTATCTCTTACTCCACAATCAACAGAGATTAATAACTGACCCTCAAGTTGTAATACATCATTTAATGAAGACTCTGTTAAACCATATCCTTGATCTACTCTACTAGGAATATATGGAACAACATTAATATCAATATTTAGATGTTTAGACAGCTCTTTAAAAAGAAATTCCCACAGTATACTTACACTACATATTCCATCTGCATCAAAATCTCCATGTATTACTATTTTCTTTCCATCTTTAACTGCTTTAACAATTTCTTTAGCAGCACTTTTAGAATCATATAGATTTTCAAAAGATGGAATATCACTTAAAGAGGAATTAAGGAATTTCTCTTTCTCTATACCACGAGATCTAAGAATATATCCTACAATATCATCATTTGTTTTTTCTTTTGGTAATACCCAATTACTTTTACTCTTCAGGCTCATCTCTATTAAACTGTTCAATTAAATCCCAACTAAAACCTTTTCTAAGTAAGAAATTAACCATCTTAGGATCCTTTATATCAAACTTCTTACCTCTATATTTCTTTTCAAATGTATCTCTAAGTAGCTTAATCTCATCTACTATTTCTTCATTACAAACCATTTCTGCAATATCTTTACTTACACCCTTTGATAGTAATTCCCCTATTAGTACACTTCTTCCTCTAGGTTTTGTTCTCATTCTACTTTGAACAAAACTTCTAGCAAAATTTTCATCATCTATATATTTATACTTTTTTAGATTCGCAATTATCTCATCAAAAAATATACCCCACTCTACATTCACATCCTCACTAAACCAAGTACCTTTCTTCTTAAATTGTAATTGTTTTAAATATCTCTTTATCTGAAACTCAGTTTTAGGACTACTTGAAAGATATTCAACTACACGAGTCATAAATCTACTCTTCAAATCTCTTTGAAGAAGTCTATCTAAAACCTCATCTTGAATTTCCAAACCTTCATACAAAGCTTCACTGGCCAAAGAATCTACGGAAATACCAGTAAAGAATTTCCCATCTATATACAGGTTTACCCTATTAGGATTTCTTTTTTGATACTCAATCTTACTAACTTTCATTTATTTCATTTTAGCACGTACAGCTTTCTCTATTTCATCTCTTAACTTTTTATCTTCCTTAAGTAGGAGAACAGTAGAGTCTCTACCTTGTGCTAATTGTTGATCTCCATATCTAAACCAAGCTCCTGATTTTTCAACTATTGATAATTGTATTGCAGCATCTAATATACTACTCTCTTTATCAATACCAACTGGATATATCATATCAAAGGAAGCCTCTTTAAATGGAGGTGCCATCTTATTCTTAACTACCTTTACTACTCTAGTATGTCCAACAATATTTCCATCTCTCATAATTTTATCTCTCTGCCTTATATCCATTCTAATGGAAGCATAGAACTTGAGTGCATTACCACCAGTAGTAGTTTCTGGATTACCAAACATAACACCAATCTTCATACGAAGCTGATTTAGGAAGATAATGGTTGTACCAGTTTTACCAGTAATAGCGGTTAACTTTCGAAGAGCCTGAGACATAAGTCTTGCTTGTAAACCCATATGGCTATCTCCCATCTCTCCTTCAATCTCAGCACGAGGAGTTAAAGCGGCTACAGAGTCTACTACTATAACGCCAAATGCAGATGACCTAACTAATGTTTCTAATATCTCCAATGCTTGCTCACCGAAATCTGGTTGAGATATATACAAGTTATCTATATCAAGACCAATATTTTTAGCATATACAGGATCAAACGCATGCTCTGCATCAATGAATGCAACCGCATCTCCTTTTTTTTGTGCTTCTGCAAGTATGTGTATTGAAAGAGTTGTTTTACCTGAAGACTCTGGCCCATATATTTCAATAATTCTTCCCTTTGGAATACCACCTATACCCAATGCCATATCAAGGGAGAGGGCACCAGTTGGAATTACCTCTACTTCTACTCTCTCTTTACTTCCCAACCTCATAATTGAGCCTTTTCCAAACTGCTTTTCTATCTGAGCAACAGCTACATCAATAGCTTTTCCTTTAGAACTTTGTATTGTTTCTTTCATTTCCTTTACCTCTTTATTATTTGCAACCATAGTAAATCACTATATTAACTTATGTATATCTTACAAGGATATCAAAGGGGGAATATTTCGTCAAAAAAGTATCTAAATATTAATGAAAATTACACTCTTAAAACAGCAGCAAGGTTTTCAATAAAGGGCTTTCTTAACTCTTCTTTCTCTCGTATATACTTAGCAATCTCTACCTGTACAGAAGGAACCCTTAGCTTTGATGCAACAAACTCTCCTAAGGACTCCCTATTATCATTATCAAATCTAAATACACAAGAGTTAATACCCCTTAAAGTTCTCTTATCCACCCCCCTACAAACATCATCTGCTAAACAGATCGATTTAAAGAATTTAGAAGGATAGTAAATACCTAAATCATATTCATATTGAGGATTTAAACCGTGTATATCTACAAACTTTTTAACCTTTCCCTTCTCTACTAATTCTAATACTGCCTCCTTGTATGGATTCTCTTCTAATTTGTGATAGTTAGGATCAAAATCTGTTTGATCTGTTTGAATAATACCCCATGCACCAGTCATTAAACATATCTGTTCCACAATGTAATCAGTTAAAGGCTCTCCCTGTTTATATGAAAGTGTTAGAGAGGGTCTTCTATGTGCATGCACATGAGGCGCAGATAGCAGAACTGGTATGAACCCTTCTATTATTTTAAAGTGAGTATCCTGAGACATTAGTTAAGAGTAACATACTTAGGCAGATATTTAAACATTAATTATGCCAATTCCTATTGATACACGTCCACAGAAATGATACATTGAAATGTATTTAATTTGTATATATTCAAATATGGGAAAAGTAAAAATATTCATTCTCCCTATATTAATTTCAGTATTCCTGCTCCCTATTGGAATATCATATGCACAAGAAGACATTACAATACCAGAGGAAGAAGTTCTTTACGATATTGTTGGAGAAGAACAACCAATTCTATATGACACTGGTGCTGAAGATCCAATTCTTTATGAAGATACCTCATATGATTATGACCCATCTATTGCAGAATCAGAAATAATTCCTGATATTCCATTTTCTATAGATGGACCAGGGGGGATGACTACTTCATTTCTAGCTTTCTTAGCTGCATACTCAATATTTGTTCTTGTATTTGGACTTGGTGGATACATATTTTCTTCTATAGCCTTGTACAAAATTGGAAAAGATATGGGATATGATAGGCCATGGTTCGCATGGGTACCAATATTAAGTACAGTAATGACATTTCAATTGGGAGATCAGAACCCAATGTTAATCCTACTTCTCCTTATCCCTGGAATAGGTGGATTAGTTGTAGCAGTACTTGGAATAATTGCACTTATGAATATTGCGAAGAAAAGAGGATATGACAAGAATTTGGGATTGATAGTATTAATTCCTCTTGCATCATTTGTACTTCTTTATCTATTAGCATGGAAACCTAAAACAACAGAGGCAATAGCTCCATCACAGATAAGTACGCCTGTTGAGCAACCACCTGTACAGTAAAACAGATACTGAAAAAGAAGGAGGGATTAAATCCCTCCTTTTTTATTTAAAGCAATGTTCCCTGATCATTCTCCTTATCAGGAATTGGAAGTGATACAACATCAGCTAAATTCTTCTCCTCTTTACCATCTCCTTCTAATTTAACTAAATCCATCTTCCTCTTCATTTGATTAACACGTGTAGTACTAACATCACTATACTGTTTCTGTAATTGATCAATCCTTATTCCTACTTTATCAAACTCCTCGCTAAACTTATCAAACTCCTTCTCTACTGATTTAACATGCCCTACTATTTTATAAATATTCTCTTGTATTCTAAAGTTCTCATATGCTTGTTTTACCATCCTAAGTATAGCTGTAAAACTAAATGGGCCAGCAAGTACAACCTTTCTTTCCATTGCATCCTGCCAAATTGATGGCATCTTGTCATAGATAAAGGAGAATATCATCTCATTAGGAATAAAGAGTATTACAAAATCTACAGTCTTATCCTCAGGATTAATATACTCCCTACTTGTAACCTGTTTAATCTTCTCTTTAACATCTATTTCAAACTGTCTCATATGCCTATTCTTTGTATCTGTATCATCTGTTTCAGTCATTCTTTGCAATGAAGCGTATGGGAATTTAGCATCTACATTTATCTTAGTCTTATCTGGAAGGTATACTGTAAAATCTGGTCTACTACCATTACCACCCTCTTGTCTTGTATATGTTTCCCCTACTACAAAACCAGCCATTTTAAGTAAATCATCAGCAACTTGTTCTCCAAATTGACCTCTTAATTGATTGTTAGAGAGAACCTTTTTTAAATTCTCCGTACTCACTGACAATTGTTCTGTAATCTTTTTATATTCCTCTAGTGAAGTTTTTAATGCAGAAAATGAATCTATCCTTTCTCTCTCAGATACCTCTAAATCTTTTTTACTTTCTTTTAAATCCTCTTGTATTACCTTAACTAGTCTCTCTATCTCTGACCTTTTATTCTCCAAATCTAACTTACTTTTACTAGTCTCTGCTCCTAATTTCTGGTCTGCCATTCTTACTAAACTCTCATTAGCTTTATCTAATAGGTTAGGCATTATTTCATTAAACTTCTGAGCTATTGTCTCTGATATATCTTCTTTCTGCTTACTGTTTCCTCTAAAAAAGACATAAAAGATTCCTATTCCAAGTAGAAGTCCTCCTACTAATGCAAATACTAGATCCATAATGGTAAACTTACTAAATTTATCGTATTCTTATTTATTATATCCAACATCTAAAATATATACCATGAATATAGGGAAACATATAAGGGAGGACAGGGTATTTGTTAACAATATACTAATAACGATATTCTTTGGAGTAATAGTTAATCTTCTTAACTATCTTTTTAGTGTTTTTCTAGCACGTAGCTTAGATGCCTCCCATTTTGGACTCTATAATGCAGCCCTTGGAATTATTACACTTGTACAGATACCTGCAATAGCAATACAAACAGCAATAACTAAGAGAGTAGCAAGTAACAAAAATTTTAATTTAGAGAAATTTAAATTAAAAAGTACAATACAATTAGTTATAGTAGCTACAGTACTATCATTACTATTCTATGCTTCTGGAAAATATATATCGGATATTGCTAATATCCCTATTTCATATATACCTGCACTTACATTGGTTGTATTTGGAGCAATAGTAAGTCCTATCGCTAAAGGGTTTCTACTTGGATTAGAAAAGATACTTTCTTTTAATGTAATTACTCTTTTAGAAACCGCATTAAAATTCATATTTGGCTTTCTAGCTATATATATGGAAGCTGATATTACCCTTGTTATATTAGCATTTGCATTACCATCAATAATTACGTCTCTCTTTGTATTACCCCTTACTAAAACAAAAAGTGATATTCAACCAACTAAAGAGATTAAACTTAATTACAGACAAATATCTCTAATCTTTGTTACATTCTTTCTCCTAAATGTACCCTTTACGCTAGATTTAATACTTGTTAATCCAGAAGTAAGAGCATCATATGGTGCTCTATCTTTACTTGGAAAGATTGTATATTTTGGATCAGTCACAATAGCGAGCCTTATGATTTCTAAACTTGCTAATTCAAAGAAACATTTAAGAAAAAGAACACTATTAATTTCATTGGTTGTATCAGGATTAACAGGAATCACTATTACTGGAATATACTGTCTATTTTCTACAGAAATCGTAAATATCGTATTTGGGGGAATGTATTTAGATATAGTGGAGTATTTAGTTCCATATGCAATAGGTATGACAGCATATGCCCTTTCATATATGGTCATTACATCATTACTAGTAGATGATTCATATATCCATATATATTTCTTAGTATTTGTTACACTTCTTCAGATTGTACTTTATCAAATGAATAATACCACCTTATATGATGCTGTGATAAATCAATTTATCGTTTACGGTGTACTGTCTCTTTTCGTATTTCTTATCTTAATTTTTTATATTTTCAAAAAAAATGGGAAAGAATCTAAAGGTAGTACTTAAAGAAGAAGGAAAAAGTTTTAAAGATTTTGCTATGAAAGGAGATGCCATTACCTTAGCTATTGGTGTAATCATTGGTGTTGCATTTAAAGATTTAGTTGATTCCTTAGTAAACAATATATTTACCCCCCCTATTGGTTTTCTAACTGCTAAATTAGATTTCTCTCAACTGTATATTACACTTGGTAAAGAGAGGTTTGATACATTAGCAGAAGCCCAAGCAGCTAATGCAGTTGTACTTCAATATGGATTGGTATTAAATGCAATAATAACATTCATTATTACAGCCTTTATCCTTTACTTAATAGTTAGAGCTATGAGTAAGGCATTTGAGAAAGAAAAGAAAGCAGAGGCAAAAACTACTAAACCATGCCCATACTGTTTATCAGAAATACCAAATAAGGCTAAGAAGTGTGCTTACTGTACCAGTGTTGTTAAGTAAATAACTGGACAATAGTAGACTCGAACTACTGACCCCTACAATGTGAATGTAGTGCTCTAACCAACTGAGCTAATTGTCCATCACCCTATTGTTGTGGAGTATTCTCTGGTGGTTTGTTGTTTAACCCTTTTGTTACATTTAAGAGTACATACCCACCAAAAAGTAGTACTACTAGAAGTATTCCAGAGAGTACGTTATGTGCAATTAAAGCTACAACAATACCAAGTATTATACTCCCTACTGCTACCATCAAATACTTAAGAAGATCCATGTTATGTAGACTTAAGTTATTAATAAAATATATATTAAAAAAGAAATAAAGACAATCAACTACTGTATAATATGATATGAAAAATACATATATCCTTTCAATATTGGATGGAACAGAAGATTTTGTCTTAAAAGAACTTTTAGAGAAGTTTCCTAATGTAGAAATACAATCTCAAAAAAGTAAAGAGATTGTATTTAATACAGAGGAATCAGAAATAGAAATATTTAGGAAATTGTACTCTCCCACACATATACAAGGAGATGGTAAAAAATTAAATCTGTCTAAGAGAAATTGGAGAAAATCTTTTGTACCAGCAGGTATAAATCCATCTTTAGCATATATTATGTGTATGATTGCTGATTTAAAAGAAGATGACATTGTTCTAGACCCATTCTGTGGAGCATCTGTAATACCAATAACTGCACTTAAATATTTTAATGTTAAGAGAGTAATATGTTCTGATATAAGTGGAGAAGCTATTAGTAAGAGTGAGTTTAACTTTGTTAGTACAGGTTTAGAAATTAGTAAGTACAGATTATATAGGAGTGATATAAACAAACTAAGAATTAACAAAAGGAATATAGATAAGATAATTAGTAATCTACCATTTGGTATTAGAGTTGGTAATCATAAAGATAATATTAATTCATATATAGGTTTAGAGTCTTTAGCAAGTAGAGTTTTAAGAAAAAAAGGTAAGATTATTATCTTAACTCAAGAGAAAGCTTTAGTAAGAAAAGTATTTAAAAAAGATATTTGGAAAGTAAAAAGCATTATTAGAGTAAATGAAGGAGGATTACTACCTGAAATATTTGAAATTAGTAGGAATTATTAATACCATAAAAACCATAGTGTTATAATCAAAGAATCAATTATTCCCAAGAATAAAAACCCCATCTGTAAATAATGCTGCCAGAATCTAGCTTCTAATTTTACTCTATTATCTTCCAATATGTATTCCGGATATTTGTCATCTGTGGTCTTTCCAGTATCAAGAATATATTCATTCATTTTCTCAGATCTTCCTTGATAATATTCTCCAGATTTATTCATGAAAAGATGTATTCTTAATACACTCCAAACTCCAAGACCTAAGGAGAGAATTAAAAATATTAAATTAAAAGTAATAAATATTTTCAAAGGATCTTGAATTTCTTCTGTATTAATTTGGAACCAAATAACATTAAAACCAAGGAGAAAAATGGATATTTGTATTGAGAGATTTATGATTTGGAAATAATAGTTACGACCCTCTAAAAGATATTCTTCACCATATCTTTGCCATCTTTGGGCTGAAGTTTTAAAATCCAAATTTGCCATTAATCTCCACTACTAAAAATGGTGGGCGATATAGGATTCGAACCTATGACCCCTTCGGTGTAAACGAAGTGCTCTAGCCAGCTGAGCTAATCGCCCTAATCAATCTGCCGAGGACAGGACTTGAACCTGCAAGGGATTTAACTCCCACTACCACCTCAAGGTAGCGTGTCTGCCAATTTCACCACCTCGGCTTAAGTGGTGATATTCTAACAAAAAATAGTATGTTTTTAAATAACAGTATTAAAATCCCTCCCATTATAACAAACTCTTTGCAAATTTGTTTAAACTAATGCACAATATACAAAGATAAATTACAAGAATAAAAATATGAAAATTAAGAATATCCACGCTATTGAAATACTAGACTCAAGAGGAATACCCACTATATCCACAGAAGTAGAGCTATGGAGTGGAGATAAGGCTAAGGGAGAAGTACCCTCTGGAGCCTCTACTGGAGAAAACGAAGTATTAGAACTACGAGATGGAGATATGCAAAGATATAATGGAAAGGGAGTACATAAAGCTGTTGAGATAGTAAACACCATTATTAAAGATGCCGTAGTAGATAAAGAGTTTGAATCACAGAAAGCATTAGATGAGTTCTTAATACAACTAGATGGTACAAAAAACAAATCTAAATTAGGAGGAAACTCAATACTCTCTGTATCCATGGCCTTCTGTAGAGCTGTATCACAAAGGATTGGGTTGGAACTGTATGAATATATTGGAATGATATATTGGGACAAGGAGTATTCAGAAGACAAATTCAAATTACCAATGCCACAAATACTTTTAATGGAAGGTGGAAGGCATGGTAATTGGAGTACTGATATCCAAGAATATATGATTATCCCTAAGGAAAATATATTTCCAAATTTTAAAGAAACATTAAGAGCAGGAAGTGAAATATTCCATAGTATACACAATATATTAGATGAGAAAGGATACTCTGTAGGAGTTGGGTATGAAGGAGCATATGCACCAAAAGAAATACAATCAAACAAAGAAGCATTAGATATATTAGTAATGGGTATAGAAAGAGCAGGATATACTCCAGGCAACCAATTTGGTATAGCACTAGATATTGCATCTTCAGAATTTTTTAACAAAGAAAGTAAAAAGTATGAATTAAAAAGAGAAAACAAAATTCTAGATAGTAGTGAGTGGTTTAATATTCAAAAAGAATGGTATTCACAATACCCTACCTACTCCATTGAAGACCCTATGGATCAAAACTCATGGGAGGATTGGAGTATGTTTGTAAGAGAATTGGGAAATGTATACCAAGTAGTAGGTGATGATTTACTAACTACAAATACAAATTTAATACAAAAAGGTATAACAGAGAAAGCTATGAATGCTGTCCTTATCAAATTAAATCAGATTGGAACAGTAACTGAGACATTGAATGCAATAAAGATGACACAAGACAATGGTATGAAAGCAGTTATTTCTCATAGAAGTGGAGAAACAAATGATACATTTATTGCTGACTTAGTAGTAGCTACATCAGCTCAACAATCTAAGTTCGGAGGACCAGATAGAGGGGAGAGATTGGCCAAATACAACAGACTACTTGAGATAGATAATATCCTTTATTGATAAACTAAAATAATACCTTCGTTTAATTGACATTGTACCTTAATCACAGATACAATGATTGAATAGATACATTAAATGCCCTAATTGATTAAATGAAAAAACAGAGAGGTTCTATTTTTAGAAGGGTTTCAAATTTGTTTTTAAAAATATCTTTTTTTGCACTAATCCTTATTTCCTTTTTTGTATTAATAAATATATTTAGTGTATATGCAGACTCTGTTACTACCGCGGTTACGGTAGGAAATACTGCTCCAACATTTACAGCAGGACCAGCGGAGAACCCTGCAAGTGCAACAACTACACCTACAAATGTAGGAGATAATACTACCTTTCAAGCTACAGCTACTGATTCAAATAGTGAAAATTACTACTTAATAGTATGTTCAACTAACTCAGTAACAGCAGTTAATGGTGGTTCACCTACTTGTGGTGCAACTACATGGTGCACAAGCACATCTACTACAAGCGGATCTCAAGCTAGTTGTAATCGTACAGCACTAATCGGGGATGCTTCTTCTAATGCTTGGTATGCTTTTGTTTGTGATGGAAATGCAACCTCTGCACAATGTTCAACAGGTCAACAAGGAACTGGAGACTCTGGTTCTCCATTTGAAGTAAATCATGCACCAGGATTTACTGCTGTAAGTAACGATTCCCCTATTAACCCTGGATCTACTATAACTTGGACTACAACATCTTCTGATACTGATTCCGATACCGTAAAACTTTTAGTATGTAAAACAACAGGAATATCCGCAGGTGCTTGTGATGGTGGAGGGTCAGATACATGGTGTTCTAGCTCTCTAGTTGCATCGAATCCTACTTGTGGGTATGCAGTACCTTCGGTAGCTCCTGATGGTTCTAATGATGCATATGTATATATAGTAGATGCACATAATTTTCCAGCTACAGGTGTTAACCAAGCTTCAAATGTTTCATTCACGATAAATAATGTCGCCCCTGTTGTATCAGCGGTTACAATAAATGGAGGAGCCGCAATTGATCTTACTGAAAGTACTACTAAAGAAGTAATTATTACTGCAACTGTAAGTGATAATAATAGCTGTTTTGGGACTGAACTAAGTACAATATATGCATACGCATATAGATCATCTATAGCATATACAGGATGTGATATTGCTGGTGAGGCAAACAACAATTACTGCTATCCAGAAATAACTTGTACTGTAGTTGGTGGTACATGTACAGACAATACTGATGCCTCTGCAAACTATACATGTACAGCAGATATTCAATACTATGCAGATCCAACAGATGTTGCAACAGTATATCCAACCGACACATGGTTAAGTAGTGTAAAAGCGCTAGATGATGATGCTTCATCTGCAAACACAGAGGTCGCAGTAGGTGTTGAAATGAATTCTCTAATTGGTTTTGAAATTGGATATACCGTTACTGCTTCTATAAACTATGGCAATCTAGGTTCTGGACAAAGTAATGATCCTTTAGATAAAATTACAACTACTACTCCAACTGGAAATGTAGGTCTTGATCAAGAGCTCTCTGGCTCTGCTAATATGTGTATTGACTATCCAACATGTTCAGGAGGTACTCCAATACCAGTAGCAAACCAGAAATTCTCTTTAACTACATCCACTGCATATGCGTCAGGTACTGCTCTTTCTACAACTCCTTTTGAAACTGAATTAAATGTACCAAAACCTGTTACTGGGACTCCTACAACAAAGAATACATGGTGGGGAATATTAATTCCTGGAGGTACTGCCCCTGGAACATATAGTGGCGTAAATACTATAACTGCTGTAAAAGGTGAAACTGTAAGCTGGTAAATATATACTTAAAAGAATATGAATATAAATAGGACAATTAAACGAATAGTACTGGGATGTGTATTCCTACTATTAAGTAGTCTCTATATTCATGCAGGATTTGGAGTTTCTCCTTCAAACATTAATAGTGAATTCCTTAAACCAGGAGCCTCATTTGAACAAACATTTACTCTTTCAAGGTCAGGTTCCTTAGAAGAAATGACTATTACTATACAGCCAAGTCTTGGAGAAGTAGCTTCTTGGTTTACATATGAGCCTGGAAACACTTTTATATTTGAAAGAGGAGAAACAACTAAAACTTTTAAAATAAGAGTCGATGTTCCTTCTAATGCTGATTATCAGAAATATGATGGAGTCATCCGTATTACAGCAGCACCAGCACAAGCAGATGTAGCTGGTGTATCAATTACTCAAGGTGTTAGGTTAGATGCCCTACTTGTTGTAACAAAGGAGGATTTTAGAGATCTTTCTATTACTTCAATAAAGGCATTGGATTCAGTTGAGGGAAAACCAATAAGAATTGAAATAGGGGCTGAAAATAAAGGTAATGTAGATGCATCCCCTACAGTAAAGATTAAAGTTATGAATTTACTAATGGAGGTAGTTGAAGAACATGAGATAGCAAATTTTGGCTTTGTTAAACCTAATGAGAAAGGAACATTAGTTGCAGAGTTTACAAGTAAATTACCAACAGGAGAGTACTATATTGAGGTTTTAGTTCTTTTAGATGGTAAAGAGTTAAGAAAAGAAAGATTGGTATTTAATATAACCAATATACCCTCAGAAGATAACCAAGAAGATGAAGAGAAACCATTATTTGGTCAAATAGGATCAATCATTTCTGACTACAAGGATGTCGCTTTTTACACAGCTATTGCATCTACAATTGTATTAACAAGTTATTTATTAATTGGCAAGATGTGGGAATTAAAAGGTGTCAGTACTATGGCTAACAAATGGTGGGCAAGATTATTAGGAAGTACAAAATATGCTAGACTTACACTCGCTCTTTTCATTGGTATCCAAGTTTTACTAATCATCATACTATTTCCATTAGTAAAAGAGAAATCTAGATACCTTGCAGTAGAGGATGGTAATGTTCAAGGTATACAGGATAATACTAAAAAAGGACCAACTGTAAACGTTATAGAGGGACTGGAAAATACAGGATACATTATATATGAGGAACCAGATACTTCTTCTAAAATAGTATATACAGCACAAGATGGTGAAAAGTTCTCAGTAACAGAAGAACAGGGTGATTGGTATAAAGTATTACTTCAAAACAATAGTTATGGATGGTTACAAAACTCAATTGTTAAATCAAAACTCACCGAAGAGAAGTAATTTAATATTTTCATATTGAATATAAAGTAAATATGAAAGACTTCCTTGAGATTAAAAAAAACGTTAATTCTTCTGTTTTTATTAAACGATTATTTTTTATTATTCTTACTCTTTCTTTTTCTATTTTCTTAGTAAGTTCATTTCATACATTCGATGTATCAGCAACAAATGTATTAACAAATCCTAGCTTTACTGGAGGAACTACCGGATGGACACTTAGTGGTAATATGGCATACTCTACTAGCTACCAGGATTCTGCTGGAAGTGTAGGAGTTGCTGCTACTGGAAGGAATGCTGTAGGTTCTGGTACTGCCACACAAACAATATCAACAAGTATAGAAGCTGGGAGTACAGTAAATCTAAGCTTTTACTGGATGAAGAATTGTGATCTCGACCCTACTCTAGTAGGGGACGAAGTCTGTACGATTAATGATATTTATGTTAGGGTAAAATATGGAACTTCGACATACTATGAATGGTCTAACACATCAATAAATGCAACAAACTGGACAAATGTAAACAACAATATATCTTCATATATTACTAGTACTGGAACGTATACATTTGAAATATACCTTAATGTTAAGTCTGGTAACAATAAAAGTGCCGAAGCTGGAGCATCTATTGATAATATTAATCTTGATGTAACACCCCCATCCATTACCATCAGTACTACTGGTACTCAAGTATCTTCCATACAACAAAATACTCTCAATGCATATATTGGAGGTGCTTTTACTTTTCTTCGAAATACTAGTTCTACATCTGTTACAAGTATTACTGTTTCTGAAACTGGTACTATCTCAGATGCAAATATTTCCGGTCTAATACTCTATTATAAACAGGAAGCTACATGTTCTACCTCTATACCGGGAGATGCTACTGTATTTAATAGTACTCCGGGATCTTTCAGCTCTGGAAGCTCTACTGTAACAGGTACAATGACAGTTGGTACTTCCCAAATATGTGTGTATGTGGAAGCAGATATTGGATCAGGAGCTCAGGTCGATGATACTGTAGAAATCCAGATAACGAATCCAAGTACACAGATAACAGCTTCTGCAGGTAGTGTATCTCCCTCTTCTGCAGTAGCAATAGCTGGAACTTCAACAATAGTTGGAGCTCAAAATTCTGCACCCTCATTTACAGCCTTTAATAACGATGGACCAAAAAATCCTGGTACTACAATTACTTTCACTACTACAGCCTCAGACCCCAATTCCGATAATATATTTTTAGTCGTTTGCAAAACTGCAGGATTAACTGGAACTGCATGTGATGGAGGAGCCGGAGATACCCTATGTACAAGTTCTTCTGTAGCATCTAATCCCTCCTGTGGTTATTCAATACCCAGTGTGACACCAGATACTACATATAATTCATACCCATATGTCTTTGATTCAAACAATGCTGGCTCTGAATCGTCGAATCAGGGGAGCCTCTTTACATATACAGTTAACAATGTAGCACCTAATGTATCAGCAGTAACTATTAATGGAGGTGCCTCTATTAATCTAGAGGTTAATACTACAAAAGTAGTCACACTAACTGCTACCGTGACAGATAATAATAGCTGTTATGGTAGTGAACTTACAACAATATATGGATATGCATATAGATCTGGAAAAACATATACTGGTTGCGATACTGTAGCAGAAGCAGATAACAATTCCTGCTATCCAGAAATAACTTGTACTGTAGTTGGTGGTACATGTACAGACAACACTGATGCTTCCGCAGATTATACATGTACTACTAATATTCAATACTATGCTGATCCCACTGACACAAATACCCAATATCCAACAGAAACCTGGTTAAGTACAATAAAAGCAATAGATGATGATTCTGCTACTGGAAATGTTCAGGTCTCTGCAGGCGTTGAACTAAATTCCTTAATAGGATTCTCTATTACATCCTCTATAAACTATGGCTCTTTGGGAATAGGACAAAGTAATAACCCATTAGACAGAACTACCACTTTAACTGCTACTGGTAATGTAGGCTTAGATCAAGAACTCTCTGGTTCTGCAAGTATGTGTACAGACTATCCTACTTGTTCTGGTGGTACACCAATAGCTGTTGGATATCAAAAATATGCATTGACCTCATCTACTGCATATTCATCTGGTACTACTCTTTCTACCACACCCACAACATCCCTAATAAATGTACTTAAACCAACCAGTGCAACTACACAATCTAAAAATACATGGTGGGGGATATTAATACCTTCTGGTACTAATGGTGGATCATACAATGGAAATATAACAATTACTGGGATAAAGAGTAATCCTTTATATTGGGGAGGGATCTTAGCTCCTGATAGTCTCCAAATGGCTTCAACAACTTTCGCATCTTACAACCCCCCTACTTTGACATATTGTGAAACTGGGTTAGTTTCTGGAAGTGCTATTTTCAAGCATTCTGATACTTCTGAAGAAGCAATATCATACGAAGTACAATTCAATGCAGCAGATATACCAGATACATACCAACATGCAGTAAAGAGAGACTTTGTAACCCCAACACCTGCGAATACGAGAAGCGAGAATATTACAATATTAAGTGGGTCTGAATATTTACCTCAAGGCTCCTACACCTGGAAAATAAGGATGTGGGATAGCTTAAATAACATAAGTGAATGGTCTACACCATTATCGTTCACATGTGGAGATACACAGGGTGCTTAGTTAAGTAAGAATGTTTGGACTTAAAGAGATAATCTTGGATCTCTATCTACTTTCTCTATCTCTTTTATATCTGTAATTATATTGTTTTGTAATATATTTAAATACCCTGCTACACCAATCATACCTGCATTATCACTCCTATACTCTATCTCTGGATAATAGTAATTAAGATTGTATCCTCTAACTACAGTACCTACTTTTCTAAGTATTTCTTCACAATTAAATACACCTCCACCTACAAATACACTCTTAACATCACTATTCTTTTCTATAGCTAATCTTAATTTAATAACTACAGAATCAATTACTGCATCTAAAAATCCTCTACAAAAATCATATATCCATTCTCTCTCTGGTATACCCTTCTCTCTTAACTCTTTCGATTTGTATAAAGCTGCTGTCTTTAAACCAGAGTAACTAAAATTTAAATCATTAGAATTTTTCATAGGAGTAGTAAAAGTAATAACTCCAGAAGTACCCTTCCTTGCAAACTCTGTAACTACTGGACCACCAGGATATCCTAAATTAAGAATCCTACCTACCTTATCAAATGCTTCTCCTGCTGCATCATCTAATGTCTGTCCTAATTTTTTGTATTTACCAATCTCTTTAATATATACAATCTCTGTATGTTTACCTGACATTAGTAAACCTAATGCAGGAAATGCATTAACTAAAGATTCATCATTAACAAGACCACTACCCTTTGAATTCAAAAGTAAGGAAGAAAAAAGATGACCCTCCATATGATTAACCGAAACAAAAGGTTTGTTATACCTCTTACTTAGGTCTTTTGCATATTTAATACCTACCTCTAAATCAATAGCTAAACCAGGACCTGTTGTTACTGCAATGTAATCTACATTATTTATCATTCCTGGGTTATTACCTAACGCCTTGTTATATACACCCTCAATATTCTCTTCATGTAATCTTCTTGCTAAATCAGGTACTACACCACCAAATTCAGAATGTAACTCTATCTGAGACGAAAGCTCACTGTTAATTACCTCTCTACCTCTAAGTAGAGCTACTGAGGTATCATCACAACTAGTATCAAATGCCAATATTAATGGTTTTTGTTTTAATATTTCTTTAGTTAGTACCATATATAGTTATTTCTCTTTCTTCTAATGAAATATATTTAAAAGTAATCTTGTACATAGGGATATTCTTTTTAGAACATATGGATTCTAGTTCTTGATAGAATTTATCCGCCCACTCTATCACTACTATTCTTCCATCATTAAGATGTTCCATTAATCCAGATCTATTAAATTCCTCTTCATCTGTTAACCTCCATGTATCCATATGAGCTAAGATATTACCATCATACGAGTATTCATTAATAATGGTATATGTAGGAGAGTTAATTAACTCCTTACTTCCTAACCCTACCCCTATTCCTTTTGTAAATTGTGTTTTACCCGCTCCTAACTCTCCACTTAGTGCAACTACTATTGCTCCTTTGTTGTCTAATAGATATTCCTTAGTAAATTCTTTACCAAACTTAGTAGTTTCTTCTGGTAATTTAGTTACTCTTTCTTCTAGTAATGTACTTTTAGATATAGCATCTTCAAATTTAATCTTTCCTTCTCGCAGTATTGTAAGTGTATTCATAGTGGTATCTAGTATTGTAGATGGAGTATTTTTTGGTAAATTACCATCATCAATATACATATCTATTAGTGATTCACTCTTTTGTGGTAAATCTTTTATTAATTGATCAATACTGTATGGATGTGATTTATATGATACATTTGCTGATGTTGCTGTTATTGGTCTACCAAATTTCTCAATTAGTTTTAATGTAAATTTGTAATCTGGTATTCGTATGCCTGTAGAACCCTGTTTAGAGACTACTGGAGGCTTAAGGAGGCCTTTACTTACTGAAACTACTGTTATTGGTCCTGGTAGATAGTTCCTATAAATGTTATTTGCCATTTCATTTATTAATACATATCTTTCTGCCATATCCTTATTTGATACTGCAATGGATATTGGTTTAGAGCCTCTAAATGTTTTGTATGCTAGTAATTTGTTTAATGCTTTTTCATTAGTAGCATCTACAGCTATTCCGTAACAGGTTTCTGTTGGGTATACAACTAAACCCCCGTTATTAAGTATTTTTACTGCACTTTCAATTACTTCATCCCAATTATTATTAGTCAATCTAACTCTCTTCATGGTACAATTATACTAGTTATATGAGATATTTCATATTAACAACATAATTTGAGTATTTTTAATCATGTCAGAGATACATTTAACAGATTCTACTTTTAAAGAAGAAGTATTAGATTACAAGGGATTAGCATTAGTAGACTTTTGGGCACCATGGTGTGGTCCATGTATGATGTTAGGACCAGTAATAGAGGAGTTAGCAGAAGAAATGAAAGATACAGTTAAGGTTTGTAAGATGAATGTAGATGAGAATATGGAATTTCCTCAGAAGTATGGAATTATGAGTATTCCTTCAATATTACTATTCAAAGATGGTGAGCTTGTTGAAACTATGATTGGTTTACAACCTAAGGAGTCATTCATTTCTGCTATACAGAAACACTCTTAAATCTCTTTAGAAAATATTACAGTATTTTTACCATTTTCTTTGGCTTTATATGCCATTTTATCAGCTACTTCTACTGCACCATCCCAGCTCTTTCTAAGCTCTTCTTCACTCATATTTCCTTTATTAATATCTCCTACCTTAACTACATGTACTCCAATGGATACAGTTGAAAGGAAAGATTTCTTGTTTTCATTTATTTCTTTTAATAGCCTTTTTGCTAATCCATGTCCCGTACTTTTTTTACCTGTTAATTCTTCAACAACTATTACAAATTCATCTCCCCCATACCTTATTGCTATATCTCTTGGCCTTATACTTTTAACTATTAAGTCTCCTACTTGGCGTATTGCTTTATCTCCTACTTGATGTCCTTTTTCATCATTTATTTTCTTTAACCCATCCATATCTATTAGTAATATTCCTATCTTTCTTTCTTCATCACCACAGTTAAGTATTCTTTTTACTCTTTCCCAATATCCATGTCTATTTAGTAATCCTGTTAGTGAATCTATTTCTGCTTTTTCTTGTAGTTCTGTTAATCTAGAGTAATACTTTATTTCTCTTTCTCTTTCTCCCTCTTCAAATGTTATTAACAGATATGTTCTTCCTTCCATTTCTCTTACTTTAACATCTACATATCCCTTTATATTTGTTTTAGTAGATAACTTCATATATTTAATTGGTTCATCTACTTCCATTTCTAATATGGTATTTACTCTTTCTCTATCTTGTATACAGAAGAGTTCCTTTATATTTGATATATCATTTGTATTGAGATCTGTTTTTGTATTAAAAACAGTGTTAAGGATATTACCTTCTCTGTCTATTTCTAGAATAGTGATGTGTGTAAATTGTCCTATTAAACTGAGTAATTTATTGTTATCCATATGTTTATTAAATCATTATATCACATTGATATTTTGATATCCCTTTGATATACTCTTTTAGTTATTTGGGGTGGTAGCTCAACTGGTTAGAGCTTTGCACTGTCACTGCAAAGGTTGCGGGTTCGAGTCCCGTCCACCCCGTATTACGGAATTTGTAAGAGTAACATACTCAACTTCATTCAACACATCAACCTTTTTACCCAGTTCGGGTTTTTCAGGATTTATGTCTGTGATTTTTACAACTCCCGAACTTTCAAGAAGCATCTCATTGGTTTGAAGCACTTTATCTCTCATAACAACAAATGCAGGGTTGATTTCATACTTCATCCTTCCATCAAGAAGATACAGATTACTAAACATTGTATTTAACAAGGTTCTTTTCTGCTCAACAGTAGATTGTTCAAATATTCTCTCCCCATTTTGAGCAAGATCAAAGATAGCTAAACCTATTTCTTTTTGCTTATTTGAATAGTTCTTAATTCTTTTAATTGTGTCATCAAGCCCCTTCTCTTCCTCAAGATATCTCTTCTCTACTTCTTGATATTTAGTTATATCAATGATGCCATTAATCCTATCCTCATATGCAGTATTTAGAGATGCCCTGATCTGTTTTATTCTTGTTTCAGCATGTTCAAGTGTTAACTCTTCTCTTACTGTTTGATTCTCATTATCTTTTTTCAACTCTTCCCTAATTGCTTCAATCAATCTTTTATCATAAATCTGAAATGCTTTTAGGATACCAATAATTTCCTCCATATATTTATCTTCTCTTCCACATTTTCTTTGATGACAGGTTTTCTCATCCTTATCTTTAATATTACATTCTCCATAGATCCTGTCTTTCTTTGCATACCATGTAACCATTCCATGACACTCACCACACTTAACAATCCCTTTCAATGCATAATCGTGAGTTCTAAATCTTGGATAGGAACCCCTCTTTAATATCCTTTGATTCATATCATATGTTTCCTTACTGATTAATGGCTCATGCTTACCCTCATGAAGTGTGCCATTCCATTCAAAGAATCCATAATAAAATGGGTCTATTAAATATCTATATGTACCCGTTGTTGATAATTTCCTTCTACAATCATT
>Ga0156479_113_pt1 | contig 38843 bp, 31 predicted proteins | sample RifOxyB1_FD_110626 | JGI IMG/M metagenome (GOLD analysis project Ga0156479, IMG submission 110626) | candidate division WS6 bacterium RIFOXYB1_FULL_33_15
CAAAAGCAGTAAGAGTTAACTCTTCAACAATAGCTTGAGCCTTCGCTTGTTTAATAATAGCGGGATTGATAAAAAGTGTTAATCTCTGTTTGTTAGTAGTTGTCATACTTAGTACTGTACACCTATGTGTAGTAGTTGTCAAATATGTCATAGGATACCCTTTCAGGCATGGAAATTAAGAGTAGGATTGTATTATATACAAATCTGTAGGTCGTCGGACTTGCACCGCTAGATTGCTGGACGCCCCACCTTATCTTCGCCTTTTACAGCGTATAAGCAGGAACTTGCAATGTGAGCTTCTACCAACTCACAACCGACCTACTATCTATTATATCAAAAGTTGAAAATGGTGGGCTACACTTTCAGGCATGGAACTTAAAAGTAGGATATATTTGCAATCATTCTTGAAGGGATGTTAGCTATTATGCTGAGATATATCTTGAATCCATAGTATCATCATCCTCCATACCAAAGCCAGATGCTCCATAAAGATCCTTTCTTGTTAGTACTTTACCACTATCAATACTTTTGAAACTTAGGGAGTTGAGGTATTTATCTACATGTTTCTGACCACTTCTCAAATCTTTTACAAGTTCATTTAGGTAGGCTTTCTCTGGATGTTGTATTAGATATTTCTTTATATCCTCATATATTACTAGGAAATCATTAAAAAACTGTTCACAACTAATGCACAAGCCATTTACTCCCTTATCCCTAACTAGTAACAGATGTTTCTCTGGAGAACTGTAGTGTACATACACACCTGATTTTGCAAGATAGTTATGTGCTATTCCATTCCTTATAGTTTGTCTAAATACTTTTCTTAGTGGGTCAGATTTATATTTATTGTTAGTCTTTGCTAGTTCATTCCAGCAAATAGTAAATGCACAATCTTTATCACCAGATAATAGGAAACCCAGCAATTCCATTCCTGCTAGAATTGTTATCAGGCAAGGGTAACCTACCCCACTATCATCCCCATGCCTAGCATTCAGAATTGCCTTAATGTCCTCAATAAGATAAGTGTCAAGCTTAATAAACAAATCAGAAATAGTAATATCAGTAGCAATATTAAAATTTTTTACTTCAGACATTTTCCTAGTTATAAAGCTTATCTACAAGTAGGTCTATCTGTTCCTGTATAGAGTTGAGAGATTTATCAATTTGCATAACTTGGGTTGTTGTAATCTTTGAATCCTCAGATTCCTTCTTCAGAGAGAGGTATTTATTGACTAAAATCTCAATTTCTTTAACCAGATTTCTATCAGGATTCTTAGGAACAGGTAGGCTTCTTATTTGGGAACCCTTTAAATCATAATATCCACCTCCAACCTTTGTAGAACCAAAATAAAATTCATAGAACTTATCCATAAGCTCTGAATTTAAGATTGCTAATAGAAGTTCATTTGAAAAATCATTTTCCTTTCTTACTATGTAATAAATTCTATCTAATACATGAACTCTCCTACTTTTTAAAGTTGCCCTCAATTTTAAAACTGTTCTAGGAAGAATAACCATCTCATTCTCAAATTCTTTTTCCTTTTCTTGAGCATATTGAGAGTTTTTATAAGAAATCACTGAGCTGGAATTGTAATTAAAATATGGAGAAGATAAATCTTTTGATTTATATGCTTTGTAATCTCCCTTTGTATCTATATCAATCTTGGAATTTGGCACACCTCTTTGTATATATTCAATATGAGAACCCAAAGGCTCTGTTTTTTCTAATATGTTTTTTAGTCTGGTATATATCTTATATTGATTTCCAAAACCTTCAAAACAACTTTCATCTCCTAGATCAAACATATGAATATTAGATTCTTGTTGTTGCTCTCTATTACTCTTAGTCATAACAAAAACATACGGATATACTGAAGCATTACTAAAGACTTTTTCTAGAGATACATTCCAAATATGATTAAGAGCAAACTTCTTCTTAAAAAGAAATAGCAACTTTAATCCGTATTCTGATCCAAGGAATTTATTAGGTTGAATAAAACCAAGTTTCCCTGAGATTTTTAAAATCCGTTCTGCTAATTCATTGAACAAGATGTAAATATCATATTGTCCCTCTGCAGTATCATACTTTTTTGAAAAATAGTCTTTCTGTTGTTCATCAAGAGAGGTATTTCTTATATATGGTGGATTCCCTATTACAGCATCAAAACCACCATACCTAAATACCAATGGGAACTCTTTATCATAATCAAAAGCATTAACCTTTCTTAATTCTTCATCACCAAGTAATGTTATCTGTTTATCTGAGTAATAATCACTACCAATTAAACTATTCCCACACTTAATGTTTGTACTTAAATCAGGAAGTATTCTATCTGCAAACAATTTGTATTGAGCATTTATGGTCTCACTGTTCTCACCTTCTAACATCTTTAAAGCTAAACTAAGCTTTGTTACTTCTACTGCTTGAGGATCTATATCTACACCATGAATATTGTTAAGTAAGATGTCTTTCTTTTCTTGTGTTGAAAGGAAGTAATTACCCTCTCCATCCTTAAACAATTTCTTTGTTTTAAGATTCTTCTCTACATCATTCTCTACATAATATTTATGATGCCAGTTTAGAAGATAGTTATATGCTCCAATCAAGAAGCTACCACTACCACAAGCAGGATCAACTATCTTTAACTTAGCAACATCCTTTGGAGTTTTTCCTTCTACTAACTCCCCTACTGTATTCTTAACAATGTAATCAACAATATATTGAGGGGTGTAATATACCCCACCTGCTTTCTTAACTTCTGGCTTCTCCTCTATTACTGCATTACCACCCTTGGTTAGCCTTATTACCTTTCCAAGGAACTGCTCATATACACTTCCTAATATATCTACTCCTATTACAGAGAACTCATATGGAGATTTAGGATAGTAAAGATTGTTTAAGATTCTATCTAATGTTTTATCTGATATTTTAATCTTTGTAGATAGCTCATCCTTTTTTAAATCAAACAAACTACTGTTATATTTCTCATCTGCTCTGCTAAATATCTTTAAGAGTTGTGAATATGTGTCTGGAGACTTAACAGCACTTCTGAGGGTCTCATAGGACTCTACACCCCTATCTTCTGCTATCCTCAGGAAGATTATCCTATCTATAAATTTTTGTACTACAGAATTAAGTTCATAGATGTTCAAGTTGTTATTACTAGCTACATCCTTAGCAATTAAATCTCTCCAGAGTTCTATTTCTTTTAGGAATGATTTATCTACTAACTGACTTCCCTTTTTCTCTCTCTTAGCAAACTTATCAAATGATCCTTTCCATACAGCTTCTTTAGAGAAAGTATCCCAGAGATAATCAGCTTCCTTAACATAGTCTCTATAGTTGATGTATTTAACCCTAGCTACAGATGATTTGTCTGTGTGTTTTGGTTCTAGTGTTGTGTCATATATAGAGAACTCTTCAAAGTCTGTTAGGATTGATACAGGTAATTGACCACTCCATGCATATCTTCTTAATTGGAATGCTGGGTCTATTTCAGAAAACACTCTTACTGAGGATGCCTTTGCTTCTACAAAAAACTTTCTATCACTACCTACTTTGAATGCATAGTCTGGTGCTTTAGGCTTACCTTCTATCTCTATTCTATCTTCATGGATTACTTCTCTATACTGAGGTGCAAATCCCTGCTCATTATCCATATCCCAACCTAATGCTTTGAAAAATGGATTGATAAATTCCTGTCTTAACTCATCTTCTTTGTATTTGGAGGATTTATAGTACAGCTCATTATCAGAAAATTGTTCTACTAGTTTCTGTACTTTAGTCTTAAATGTTTCTTTAGTTACTATATCCATGTTGGCTTATTTTACTATGTTTATAGTAAATAATAAACTTTTGATAAGAAAATTTACTAATAGATGATAATCCTCATGTTTGTATATTACTTCCTATTAGTATAAAATTAGCTAATGCCCTAATTATTTTATTCAAAATCAATATGGGGCAAATATATCCAATATTCTTAGCTTCTGGACTAACTGCAGTTTTTGGTCTAGTAGCAAATCTTATCTATCAAAGAGTTAAAGAGTCTGAAGAAAGAAGTTCCAACAGGAAACTCCTTTTAGGATTGTTAGAACAGCTTTCTATCCTTGTGGAGAGATTGAAAGAGACGGACCCTTCTTTCTATTTTGACCTTAAAATAATAAGTGACATTATCAATAATATAACCCGGGTTGAAAATAGTATTATACAAATAGCGGTTAAAGATTATACTTTTGCAAGTAAGCTACTTCAAAAGTTAGCAAAGATCAGCAATGTTATAACAGAAATAAACTTGCTTGAATTGTATCCTTACATTGGGGTAACCTCAACAGGTTCAAGGACAACAAATTATGATATGTTCAAAGAATTGCGTTCAATAGAGCTAGACCTGATGAAGAACGGGATCTATTTAGATAAAAAATTGAATCCCAAGATTGTAGGCGGATCTAAAAAAGAGCAAAAACCAAAGGAGCAATCAGCTCAGCATGTCCTAGGAACTATCACACAGCTTATACAATCCACTAATGACAGAGATCAACAAAATATTCAAAGAAGAAGGGATTTACTTTCAAAGTTGACGGATATAAGTATGGAGATTGCAGAAATGAAGAGGAGCCTAAAATAAGATATTCTAATAATTGATATGTCAATGATGTCTACCAGAATTACCTTTCATATTTTCTTCTGCATTTGCTTGGTCCATTCTTATCAATTCATCAGTTGTTTTCCCTTTTAATTCTCTTAGAACTGATGTCAAAGTTACTTCAGATTTAAGGTTTACCTCTTCTCTTTGAATAATCCTCTTTCTAAGGGAATTGTATTCTCTAATTGCTCCCAATTTTACATTTAAATTTGAACATTGCTTTATTAAGAAATGAAGCTCCTTATCTACACTCTCATCATTTAATCCTCCTAGATCTAGCATCTTGTTAATATAGTCCAAAATGTAATCATAGGTTAACAATCTTGAAGCACTTGCTTTAGCTATACTCTTCTTCCCTTTCTGTGATAAATCTATGTTATATGCCTTTGCATATGCTTGTGTACCATTACCAAAGAGACCTCTATCTCTAGCATAAAATCTACAGAATAATTCTTGCTTTGAGGTTAGCTTCTTGTTTGTCTTATATGTAGTTGCCATAATATATTATATACATACTACAGGTGTCTTGGTAAATGGCTTTTAAAGGCTCCTAAACAAACATAGACACACAGATTTGTTGTCTACTATCAATTAGGAATGTGTTGGATGTAATGTCCACCTATTGTCAATAAGACCTATTGATCTTCTTTTAATAACTCAACCAGCTCTTCTAGGTTATTCTTTACTTTAATAAGGCAATGCTCTTTCCCTAGTTTTTCCAAGTTTTTATACTCTGCTTGAAATATTACATCATCAAACCAAAGAAATTCACTTTCTAAATCTATACCCTCCGTTTTAAGAGAATACCATTTAGTATTTTTAATATTCTTTATCATTTCAAAGACCTCCTTATCTAAAGCTTCCTGCAGATGGTACAAGGCAACATCACTTTCTCCATGTTTAGTATGTGTACTTAGCCAATACACTTGTCCATTAGAGATATTAAATACAGTAGTAAGAAATTCTTTTAAATATGGCATCTGTTTATACTCTTTAGTATCTAAGAGTACTCCATCTATATCTAGATAGATTTTCATATATATTCCTCTCCAAATAATATATCAAAACAACTTCTTTCTTTGATAGCTTTTAATTTGTTTTCTTGTTTAATATCACTAAGATATGGAGCTTTAGATTTATCATTTCCTAATAAATCTGTTAAACAGTAATTAGTTAATACCATACTCTCCCATATCCTTGGTTCAACCTCTTCCTTTTTTATCTTTTTAAATATCTCTTGTAATTCTTTATATACTTTTTCATTCCTTTCTTTAGGATTATCATAGAGATAGTTCATCATTGTTGAGATGTAATCACAAAATATTTTTGAAGTAGGAAAAAGTTGCATAGCATTTTTATACAAAGGTATTACAAAATCATTACCATACTGCCCTTCTAAATTAAAAAGTAAGTTCAGTATTAAATTCTCAATAAATTCTTCTTTTGGGTTCACAGCAACCATTGATAATAATAGATCCTTATACCATCTTCTTTGCCCTGAGATGTCAACATCATACACAGTTTTGACCATCTCAGAATCTTTAGAATCATAGATCTTTAAAATCCCTAAGACTAAGTTAGAAGGGGTTATTTCTAAATGATGAATATCAGATTGTAAAAATGGTAGTACTTTTATTGCTTTGATAGGAAACTCTTCTTTTGCTCCCCAGTATTTCTTAACTTGCTCTTTTGTTAACCAAACAACTCCATCTGGGGAATTTTGTTTTTCAAATTGTTTCTTACTTTGTTCTATTGGAGGCTCATACTTATCTATTAGTACCTTTCTTGGTTTTGCACTATATTGAAGAGAAATCACTCCTCCCCTTTCTAACTGTTCCATTAGTCTTACAGCATAGTTATAACCTATTGTGAATCTTCTTTGTAATAGGGATGCAGAAGCTCTCTTCTCTTGTATAACAAATCTCTTAGCATCCTCATACAAAGGATCCTTTTCTTCTTCCAACTCCTCTAACTCTATCTCTTTGTGTCCAGTTACTTTTGGAATACTGCTAATAATTAACATCTGATCTTCTGTTGATACAAAAGGTGTTTGTATCCTAAGTTTCTCTCCGCTATCAATATTCTTGTATATCATGTCTCCATGGCCTAACAAATCTGTTGCACTTCCTTCATCTAGAATCTCTTTTGAATCTGAATTAGTTGCTAATGCACCAACCAACCTTTTAGGAATAGCATTCTTAATCTCTGGGGTAAAGACTTCACTTCTTGGAACAGAAGCAGATAACAGCATAAACATACCTACTTCATTTCCATCTCTAGCAATCTTTTCTAACTTAGAATTTGTCCTATTATCACAAAGCATCAAGTCAGAGAATTCATCTATTACAACTACAATATATGGTTTATCCTTTTTCTCAGTCTTTCTTCTATCAATTTCCTCAATACACCAATCAATCAATTGAATTGCTTCCATACCATCTTTACAAACAGGATATAACAGGTGTGCAATACCATTGTAGGAATGTAACTCTATCTGCTTGAGATCTATCATTATGAATTTTAATTCTTCAGGTTCCTTTGTTAAAAGAGTTGTACAAATAAAGGAATTTATAAACATGGATTTACCAGATGATGTCATTCCAGAGAGAAGGAGATTTCCGATATCAACAAAATCCTTAATTTGTATTTCACCATTAGAATCTCTTCCTAAGCATACGGGGATTTGATATTTCTTCAAAGCTTTGTATTGAAGACACTCTTTTAGAGATATATACCTATCATCATTCAGAGAGGTTAGCTTTGAAAGCATTATATTTATATTCTCCATTAGATTATAGCTTTAAATTATTATCTTCATCTAAAAGATTTATACCTTTACTACCATCTGGAAATTCCTGAGTTTTATATTTTTCTAAAAAGTAATACTCTGGTAATTGAGAAAGAATATATGAATTAGTTAATCCTTTTAATTGATGGTCACAGTTAAGAATAGTATGTGTTTGGATATTACTTACACTAGTAGCATATGAAGATATATATTCTAATGTATCTATACCTATTACATCATCATCAGAGCCTTTAATTAAGAATAAATCACCAGTATATGATGGAAGATCTCTTTTAATCTTATTCCTAATATCTTCAATATATGGATTTATAGCTAATATCTTTTTTACTTCTGGATATTCCCAACCGGTTAATACAATAGCTCCTGCACCTGCTGAGAAGCCCATTAACCATATATTAGGTGTATCAGTACCACATATATCATTTGAATGTTCTATGGAGTAATTTACAACTTTTCTAACAGTAAGTTCATATTCCCTAGGTCTATCATTTGGTATTCTAACAAAGGATGCTATGTTATTAGATTGAATATAATTACCTAGATTAACATATTTATTTAAATATCCTTCTACACTACCTCCAGCACCAGGTATATTTATTATGATATTTTCTGTATTAGTAGGATGATATTCTACTTGTATATCCCACCAGTCCTGGAATTGTATGGTGTCTGTTTGAAACATTTATATTTTGTTCTTAAAATACAAGATTATATACCAGTGCTATTATTAACCCAAGAAGGAGAATTATAATATTTCCTAAAATTGCCCATAAAAGTGTTTTCAATATTTTTTTAAAGGTTATTGCTTTGTCTAAATGCCAAATTCTTTCATACAAGAAGTATGCTAGCAAAAAATCCAAGACCCTCATTGAAGATGGATCTTTGGATGCTAGGACAGAGATAAGAGAGAAAATGAAAAGATATATTAAACCAAATACATAAAGTTGCCATTCCTGCCATGGATGTTTGTACATTTTCTTAAAAGTCAAATTAAATTATAAACTTAAAAGTTCTCTTCCACATATGAATAACAGCCTTCAATAAAGGATTGTGAATTTCCAGTACAATAATCTTTGCTTTCTATACCATTTTCCTCTGCCCAAGAATATCCAGCTTCATGACCACTACAATCTTCAGTACATTCATACCCTTTGAAATAGCCATTATTTGTAAAGTAATCTTCAGAGTTTCCAAAATCCTCTAATACAAATACCTCACAGCATTCCCTTGCCTCTCCTTCTTCAAATTGAGTTTTACATTCTTCTTGATTGCTTATTTCATAATCACTTGCCCATTGATACCCATCATCACAACTAAATGAGGACTGTAAAGAATCCCTTTGGGGCATTATCTCTCTAATGAAATATGTAGCACCTGTCATTAAGATGATTGCAACAATAATCCAAATTATTCTCCACTTAAATCTATTTGCCTCTATTTCCCTTTCTTTTTCTTTAATATCTTTTTCTAAAATATCATACAGATAACTTCCCTTTTTATTGTTCATAATAAATCTTTTTTAATTGGTTTTTATTTAACAGTTATAAATGATGGTCTCTTACAGATTTTATTTACACAAGCTTCAAAGAAGGAATCTCTTTTCTCTGATTTGAGATAATCCTTATTTGAAAAATGAATATAATCTACATAATCTGAATAATTGCAAATAACTGATGGATCAAAATCACAGCTATCCCAAAAGAATTTCCCAAAGTTTTCTGTTGAACAATCTGAAGGGCAATTAATCAAAGTCTCTTTGTTTGTATTCCATTCTTGTTCTAGATCTCTTCCTGCTGTTAAATCATTATATCTTGCCCAATATATACAATCATCTATTCCATCATGATATTTATTACCAATCCAATTATCTGCTATACAAATATTTTCATCATAGGTGAAATACTCTTTATTTATTCTAAAACCTAATAAAGAGAAAACTCCTATCCAAATTAAAATAAATAGAGAAATGGATAAACCCCAAATAATTACTTTGTTAATCCCAGATCTTTGTGGATATGAATATTCATTCCTTTGGTTTGTTGAATATAAATCCTTAAGTGTCTGACCTTCTTTGTTCTTAGAAACAATTCCTATCTTTATCCCATCATTTAGTTTGTTTGCAACTAAGAAGACCCTAATACACAATAAAATGTATGCACCTTTAATTAGTAATGATGAGAGTGCTGTAACTAAATCAATAGATCCATTAGAAAAAACTAAAACTATTTCAGCTAACAAGTATAAGGCTATTATCAAAGAAGCAATCCTAGGGATAAATAACATTGAAATACTTAAAGCTATCAATGTTATGGAAATTATACTAGTTATTAGGTTTGTCTCTACACTAACTGCAGAGATAATAAATATCAGAACAAAAAGAATTGATGCCCATGTCTTACTTTTTTTGTTCCATTTCTTCTCTTTATAATTTTCCACTTCTGTCTCAACAGATTTTTTGGTAAGTAGAGTTATCAAGAATATGTATAAAGACACTATAATGAAGATTAAGACAACACCAGTTGCAATTTGAATACCTCCATCAATCTCTGAGAGGGAGTTAATAATTGCATACATAATGAAGGCTCCTATTCCAAGAAGAACTTGAAGTATTACTGAAAATATTGAACCTATTTTACTTTTATTCTTCCCCATCTTATTAAAGAATTAAATTATCTGAATTAAGATATTACCTATTGCAACAAGACCCCATAAGAAAAACATACATAAGACAGAAGAGTATTCTCCATATTTCTTTTTCAGACTTTCATTTAGTTCTCCAATTGCTAGTCCAATGATAATTACAGCTGGAAATCCAATTACACTAAAATTTGTAGGATAGTTATCACTAATGAGGATCCAAATAGCAAGACCAGTAAGGCTTAGTACCCCCTTAAAGATAAGTTCAAAGATAGAAATCTTTTTAGATTGAGAATCCATACTACTTCTGACCAAGTTATATGATTCAGTGAGCATATGAGACAAGAGGTCTCCCACTCACAGAGGTACATTACTGTATCCTCTACTAAGGTTTCCCCTAGTAACCAGGTCAGTGATTGAGAGATGGAAGACCACCTATCACACTGACCTGGATTTAATTTTCATCACCATGCCTAAAATTTAGGTTTAGGTAATATGCCAAATTATATGTCTAAATTGAAATTTATGAAAGCCTATATGGAAGTCTGATATAATAAGCCAATGATGACCTTAGAAGAGCTTAGAGAAAAATTCTTAGTACTTGAAAAGTTACCCCCTACTGAAGATTTTGTTAACAAGAAATATCATTCTGCCTTACCTATTATCCTTGACAACAAAGGCTATGTTGTTGTTTTTAGAAATGAAAGAGAAAGCAGAATATATAGCTTCTTACAATCTCCCAATGATTACAAAGTAAAAGAAGATCTATTTGGAATAATCATAGATAAAGGTTATGCATACTCTTCAACTAAAGGAGTCCCTTCCAATTTACAATTAGTTTTACCAAAGAAATGGGTCATAGAAGACAGTAAGATAAGAAGAGAGTTAGAAGTTGTTGTTACAGATATAGACCAAGAGAATGACCAACTACTACATGAACTATATACCAAGGCAAGAGATAAGAAGTAATATTTAAGTTCCATGTTGTGTCTCCTTATTTAATGGATGAAGAAAAAACAAAGAAAAAAGTAGCATTGTATATAAGGGTTTCTACTGAAGAACAAGTAGATATGTATGGTGTAGACCTTCAAAGAGCCTCTTTAATGGGTTTAATAGCTTCTAAGGGGAACAATTTGGAATTTGCAGGGGAACAGTATGTATATATAGATGAGGGTGTCCCAGGGTCAACTCCTCCTGGAGATAGAGCAGGATTCAGAAAACTAATGGAGGATATGAACACATCTATAAAAAGACCCTTTGATGTTGTGGCTGTGTATAAGATAGATAGATTTGCAAGAAGATTAAGAGTTTTATTAGAAATTCTTGATATATTTGAGCAAGGAGAAGAAAAGATTGAGTTTCTTTCTGCTAATGAAAGTATAGATACCTCAACTCCATTTGGGAGAGCAATGTTGGGAATCATAGGTGTAATTGCAGAATTGGAGATGGAGAACATAAAGGAAAGGACCTCCAGTGGTAGACAAGCTTCTGCTGAACAAGGTACATATATGAATACTCCTCCATTGGGATATATAAAGGGGAAAGATGGAAAGATTTTAATCCAAGAAGAGGAAAGAAAAGTTGTAGAGTTAATATTCAATATGTTTGTGAGAGAAGGGAGAAATATAAATGATATAGCAAGATACTTGAAAGAACATAAGATAAAGACACCTCAAGCATATAGATATGAACATAACAAGGAAGAGAAAGGGAGAAAACTAAGTGTAGCTGGACCATATGCTTGGGATCCAAGTGCAGTAAGAAACATATTAACAAATGAGTTGTATATTGGGACACAGTATTTCAATAAGACAGTAGAGGGAAAGAATGTACCAAAGGAGAAATGGGGAGTCTATTATCATGACCAAGATTTCATAGATAAAGAACTGTTTAAGAAAGCTCAGGCATATATTTCAGCTAATACTACTAGATATAAGAGAGTTCAAAAGGAAAGTAGGTTGTATCTTCTGCAAGGTCTTTTAAAATGTGCAAATTGTTACAACCCTACAATACATACTGAACCATATGCTTGGAATGGATTTCCTAAGAAAGTGAAATCTACAGGTGAAAAGGTTTATTACTACCAATGTAGTTCAAAGAATAGTAATAAAAAAGAAAGAAGAAATATTGATTGTAAGACTATTCCTCTCCCTGCTCTACCACTAGAAAGGCATGTAATAGAGTTTGTAAGGGAATTACTGAATAATCCAAGAGTTGTATTTGAATATCAACAGGGTCTTCAATCTAAGAAGGCAGATATAAGGGCTAAGAAAGACAGGTTAAAAATTATAAAACAATTATTGAATACTACGGAAAGTGCTAAGAGAAGAGTTGAAATTATGTATAGAGATGGAGATTATTCTAGGGAAAGAAAGACAAGAGAGATTGAGGAATTAGAGGCTCAGTATGTAAGAAATCTTAAGGAGAAGGAAATACTTGAATCTGAATTATCCATATTTTCAAATACAGAAGAATATTTTAAAGCATTTGAATTGTTCCAAGAAAAATATGAAGAAGCTATTAAGGATTATGATGACAACAAGAATATTGATTATCTATATGGTCTAATACACATGATGATTCAAGAAATAATTGTCTTCTCTAGACCTAAGAGAAAATCAGATAGCATATCTGGTCCTAAGAAAGAAGGACAGATGATTCCATACAAACTTAAAATAGTGTTGAAAATACCATCTGAGATGCTTGGAGACTTGCTTTTCTCACTTTCCCCTGAATCTAAGTTACAGGCAGAAAAAGATGGATGGTGGGCGATACGGGACTCGAACCTGTGACCTCCACAATGTCAATGTGATGCTCTAACCAGCTGAGCTAATCGCCCTAATATTAAGTATTTTATAATTAAATACTCTCTTAATCAAACTTAACAAATTGTAAATCATCTAAACCCTTCTTCTTATCTAAATCCTCCCACATATCTCTTACAAACTTAGGAGAATCCTCTAAAGGTTCCATAAATATATTAACTTGATTACTATGTAATTGCATTGGAATAAAGGTTACTGCGAAATCGGAACTCTCTATAAAGTATACCCTTTGTTCTCCCTTCTGTGGCATATCTATATTATTTATACCTGTATAATCACATAACATCATAAATTTTTCTTCATTATTTATAATAGATGATCTAATTAAAGAAAGTTTAAATGGTAAATCCTGACTACCTTGAAGTATATTCATATATATTTTGATATCCCTGAGATTAATATCAAATACAACCTCATCAATTATCTGCCCTCTCTCTGCATACTTAAGCATTGTTTCTATTTGAGATTTAATAAAATCTAGAGACTCTTGTTTTCTATTTGATTCAATTGGATCATTGGACATATACATGTTAGTGAAAGCACATAATTTATTATATGGGGTATTCTATATCTAAATATCTAAATTTTCAATTAGTGAATATTATTCTCTTGTAGATATTCTAAAAGAGAAGGAAAATCCAAAACATTAGGAATCTCCCCAGGAGGAACAGTTTCTCTTATTACACAGGTATTTAAGAAAAACAGAGCTCCTATTTCTTCTGGTAATTCATTTAAAATGTTCTTCATATAGTATTCTATCTTTTTGTAATCAATTACCTGACCATTAGAATCTATTTGTTGGTTCAACCCTAGCATAGATAAATCTATAACAGAAAAATTCTTCAATATGTCTTCTAATTTAAAATCCTCTTCTTCTATTCCCATAGTCTATTTATATAAATTGGTTTGCTTTATATTAACAATCTGTTCTCTATCTTTTAGTAATCACTTTGTCTATTAACCCGTACTCTTTAGCTTCAACTGCAGTAAAATATTTATCTCTATCTGCATCCTTTTCTATTTGTTTTACACTCTGCCCTGTTTGTTTAGCAAGCATACGGTATAACTGCTCTCGAGTTTTTATTATCTCTGCTGCTTCAATAGCGATATCACTTGCTTGGCCCTCTACTCCACCAAGAGGTTGGTGAATATGAATTTTACTATTAGGAAGTGCAAACCTCTTACCCTTTGCACCATGTGCAAGTAAAAATGATGCCATCGATGCTGCAAATCCTACAGCTATAGTTGATATATCACACTTTATATAGTTCATTGTATCTAGTATTGCCATACCTGCATTAATTGCTCCACCAGGGGAATTAATAAACATTTGAATATCTGCATCTGAATTTTCTTTTTCTAAAAAAAGTAACTGAGCGATTACTGTATTAGCCATACCTGTTTCAATAGGGCCACTAACAAATATGATTCTATCCTTAAGAAGTCTAGAGAAAATATCATATGCTCTTTCCCCTTCTCTATCTTTTTCAATTACTGTTGGTATTAAATATGACATTGAATTAATATTAAAATATTAATTATGACTATCTAAGAATTCTTTTCCAAGTACTTCTTCTATAAAGAGTCTAAAAGCTTTCTCTTTTCTTTCTACTTTTTTAATATACTCTATCCACTCTGTATTACTAAATATATTCTTATCTACATTAGGTTGATCCCTCTTAATATCCTCTATCTTTTTATTTAATTCTTCTTCACTTATCTCTACTTTCTTTGAATCGGCATATATACCTAAGAATGTATCTGCTTGTAGAGCTTCTTTTGCATCTTGTAACCAAAGCTCTCTCATTTTCTCAATTGTTATATTATTTGCTTTAAGAAAATCTTCTATTTTAATACCCCTACCCTTCATATCCTCGTTAAAAGATTTCTCTCTTTCAGTAGCTTCAAAATTTATAGCTGGTTGTGGTATCTCTATATTACTTTCCTTTATTCCAAGAAAAAGAGCTTCATCTTGTAAGTGATGCATTTGATAGTGTTCCTTCTGTTGATGTAGGGCATCTTTAATCTTTTCTCTTAATTCTTTTAATGTTTTAACTTCATCTGCATTAATAACCTTAGCAATTTCTACTGCCCATTTATCATTAACTTCAGTCTCTTTTGTCTTTTGTGTTTTCTTTAATTCCTCTATTGCTTCCTCTACTTCCTTATCATCAACGGTTATATCTTCCTTCTTTACTTTTACATTCTTCATATTACCTAATTTAAACTTAGGCATTGTAGTTATTGTAATTGTAAAGATTACATCAATATCTTCTAATATCTTTGGAATCTCTTTGTACTCTGGAGGTGCAATTGGTTCTAATTTTTCTTTAGTAATAGCTGTATTTATGTACATAGGAGCTAGTTTCTCAAATGTCTCAAATTTAACCATCTCTTTTACTTGATCACTAATTAAAGATGTAGGAACTTTCCCTTTCCTAAATCCTTGCATATCAGAATCCTTTGAGTAATCTTTGAGTAGTAAATCATATGATTTTTTAAAACTATCATGAGGTATTTTAATAGTTAGTTCAAAGGTATATTCGTTTATATCTTTTTTTGTGTAGAAATCATCCATGAAAATATTTTAGTGTAATTTAAAAAGTATTGTATTTTATGTGTTTTGATACAATTTGTCTAGTTTACCAACAATGACTAATCTCTGCTTAGCACTCCAAAGAGGAGTACAGGTTACTAAAGTTATTCTGTAATCTGTAAAGTCTTGTAATATTGAGATATCATTTTTTTCTACAACTCTTGTATCAGCAACTATATATGTATACTCAATATCTGATTGAACAACCTGTATTTTATCTCCAACTTTCACTTTATCTAAATTAAAGAAAGTATCTTTTTGTGGGGGTAGCTTTGCATACCTATGCCCAATTATTACTACATTACCCTTCTGTCCTGGGAGATTTGATGTAGGAAAATGCCAAAATCCTCTATCCATGGTTTTTGATTCTAAGCCTTCATATACTAGACCGTCTACTTCTATTGAATTAATTAGAATTCTAGTATTCATCTCTTCTAGGACTTTTCTTTCTAATACAAAGTCTTTACTAAGGCTTTCTTCGATGCTATTACTATTACTGACTGTATCGGATATCCCTAAAACTTTATCTCTTGTTGGTACTACTGTAGTTAATATTTGAAACATTATCTCTTCTGAACTTCTCTGTATATCAAATCTTTTTATAGGTCCTATTAATTTGTTGTAATTTGGGTAAAGGATATAGTAGAAGAGAGGGATTAAAACTAATCCGATTAAGGTTATTGTTACAAATGTTTTAAATATTTTCTTCATACCGTATTTTATCAGTATTATTTTCTTCTTGCACTATTTTATTTTTTATTTTATGCTATCTAATAGGAAGTATATAAATTTTAATATAGGTTGGAGTGGCTAAAAAGAAAAACATAAAAAATGCTGCCCATACAGATAATTCAGTTAAGAGTAAAAGTCCAGATATGAGAAGTAAGGTTGAGATTAAGCAACCTTTACCCCAAAATCAAGAAAGGATTTCCCGTTTAGTGGGATCCGTCTTTATTGGAATGGGTGTACTTCTTGTTGCATTTGGTATCTACTCCTTTATTAGATACAGAGAGGAACCATTGTTCAATCCAGATTTAGAAGCCCCTACTCTTGATGAGGTAACATCCATTACTAATGGTGACAAGATAATGGTAAAAGGGAGTGCTGCTGGTTTTGATGAAGTTTTTGTATATGTAAATGAAGAAAAGATTGATACTACAAAATTGGATGATGACTCAAAATTCTCATATGAATATATAGTAGATGAAGAGGGGGAATATGCAATATCAGTTGCAGGTGTTAAGGGCTTCCCTAATCGAACTATTGGTCCAAGATCTACAAGCAAGATTGCAATAGCCGACTGGACAGCACCTTCTCAAGATTCTGTAACATTAAGATATGGTCAAGAAACAAACAAAAACACATTTACTCTTGCAGGTACAACTGAGGGGAATGCATCGGTAGAAGTAAAAAGGGGGACAGAGAGTTTCGGTGGTTTATCTGATTCAAAGGGAAATTTTAGAATTGAGGGTATAGCATTAGATGAAGGAAAAAACGTATTTTCTATATATGTAGAAGATAGTGCAGGAAACCAAGTAACATTAGATGAAAAGATAAGGGTAAGTTACTCTCCAACTGGTACTGTCAATGGTGATGCTGTTGTAGATGAGGATATTCCTCAAGCAGCTGGAGCTTTTGACACTTTGTTTGGAAATCAATTAATGATGCTTTTTGGATTGATAGCATTAATTTCATTTGGTGTTAGCTCTTCTGTTGTATATATAAAGAACAAGAAGTAATCGATTTGAGAGTTTGAAATTAGGAGAGGTGTAAGCCTCTCCTTTTTTTGTATAATGGTAAATATGAAGAAAGCAATTTTTATTACACTCTTATTCATATATCTCTTTTTACCAGGATATACATATGCACAACAAGTGGAGAAGTCATATGAGGGTACTGTTAGAGGGAGTGAAGAAGTAGAATGCTCAGAGGGTTTAACAGAAGGATATACATGCTTTGAGTATCTAGTTGAGATAGATGGAACTAAAGAAACAGAAAGAACAATACCTGTTATGTCAGAGGGTTCAAAACCTAAGTTTAAAGATGGAGATAGAGTATATATATCTCAGTTTGATGATGGTACTGAGCTAGGTAGTTGGAGTATAACTGGATATATAAGGGAATTACCTATTTTAATCTTACTTCTTCTTTTTGCATTTCTTTCATTAGCAATTGGAAGAAGACAAGGTCTTGGTTCACTACTAAGTTTGGTATTTACAGTCTTTCTACTATACTCATGGGCAATTCCTAAAATTCTAGCTGGTGGTGATGTAATGGTAATTGGAATAATTACAGTGTTTATTACTCTCATCCTTATTATGTACCTGTCCCATGGCTTCAAATTGAAAACTACAATAGCAGCTGTATCTACTATGATTGGTATTAGCATTGTTGCCATATTAGCTAAAATCTTTATGAACTATATCAATGTAGATGGTTCTGGAAGCGAAGAAGCTTTCCTTTTATCAAGTCAAACCAATGGAAGTATAAATTTGTCTGAAGTATTTTTCATTAGCATATTAATTGGTGCAATGGGTGTTATGGATGATGTTGTTATGAGTCAGGTATCCTCTATTAATGAGTTGTATACTGTGAATAGGAATTTAAGTGTTAAACAACTCTACTCTCAAGCAATGAATATAGGGAGAGATCATATAGCTTCAATGATTAATACTTTGTTTATTGCTTATGCTGGTACTAGCTTTGCGTTAGTTATGCTTCTCACTTTCAATACGGGAGGAGTTGGAAATATATTAAAAACAGATGTAATAGCTGAAGAAATAGTTAGAACATTTACGGCAAGTATAGGAATATTATTAATAGTTCCAATAACAACAATAATGGCTGCATGGTTAATCCCAATCTTTAAACCCAAAGATTAGTACTAGTTTGTATCTCCATATTGTTGGTATAATGATTTGTATAAATATATTTTATTAATTAATATGCAAAAAGTATTAAATATAAATAAGGAGAACAAAGGAAGATCCTTTGTTAAGGAACTAGCAGAATTAGAAAAAATAAAAGCAATGGAAAAACACGATAATCCGACAGTATCAATAGAATTCTCCTGGAAATTAATACTTTTGCTCACTATAGTATTAGGTTTAATATTTTTTGGTGAACAGATTGCTTCTATAGCATTTTTCATTTTCTTTGCAGTGGTACTTATGTCTTCTGCACTCCCAATAGTTAATTGGTTAGTTAGTAAGAAATTTACAAAAGGTTGGGCAGTAGTATTAACATTCTTTACTGGGATAGTTCTACTCCTAGCAATAATCGCTATAGTTGTGATACCTTTAGTTGGACAGATTGATAACCTAATAAATACTGTTCCTGTATGGATTAAAAATTTTACATCTAATTTTAATGGGTTGGGATTTGGAGATTACAGATTAGATTCGACTGTAATAAATAAGACAGTATCAGATTGGTTGGAGAAATTAACATTAGTAGATAGTTTTGAAACATTAGCTGTTGCTTTGGGAGGGGTCTTTAGTTGGACTTCCCTACTCTTTGCTGCTTTCATATTTTCAATATATCTAGTATTAGATCATGACAATATATTGGATTTGGGATTGATAAAGATTACATCAGATGAAAAAAGAGAAAGAGTTAAAAGACTAGTTTTAGACGTAGAAGCCAAATTGGGAAGATGGCTACTTGGTCAGGCTACTGTAAGTACAATTGCGGGAACAGTGTTGGGATTAGTTCTTGCACTTTTTAATGTTCCATTTGCTCTCCCTATGGGTGTATTTATTGCATTAATGTCTACAATACCGTCCTTGGGAGCTACCATTGCTGTTATTCCTCCACTTCTAGTTGCTTTAATTGTGAATGGACCAATAACGGCATTAGCAATACTTTTGATATTTATTGTTTATCAGCAAATAGAGAACAACTTTATCATTCCAAGGGTTATGGGTAATGCTATGGGTGTTAGACCGATATTGATACTTTTTACTGCTGCCGCCTTCTTAATCCTTTTTGGTATATGGGGAGCAGTGCTTGCAGTACCAGTAATCGTTATCGGTAGGATATGCTATGAGTTTTATATTGACTTGCAAAAACTTAAAGCTAAAGGTAGCATTTAACAAGTTAATATTACTGCCTGTGAAATGTCAGAATCACTTCCTAAAATTAGAAGGTCTGTTTACTTTTGGGAGGATCATACCTCAAAGAATTTAAAGGAATCTGTTGTTGGAAGAAAAGGTTTAAGTCTTTTCGAACTTAAGGATATGGATATACCAATACCTGATTTCTTTGTAGTATCTTCATTTGTATATGACAAGATAATAGCTGAATCTCTATTAAGAGATTCAGAGAAATTGCTCGAAAATGGACGTAATCCAGATGAGTCCGAGGTATTAAAATCATTTCTTAAGACAGATTTTGATGATGAAACCATAGAGTCAATCCTTGCATCATATACAAGGATATCAGGATTTACTGATGCATGGGTTTCTGTAAGATCTTCAGTAGTATATCCATCCTCACCTGATGTGTCTTTTAGTGGTATTTTCTCTACAGAGTTGAATGTTAGAGGTGGTAAAAATTTATTAGACTCAATTAAAAGAATATATTCTTCAATGTTTACAGATAGTGCAGTAGCATATGCCTCATCAAAGGGAATTAATCTTACCGATGTTAAGCTTGCAGTAGTTGTTCAAAAAATGGTTCAAGCAGAAGTCTCAGGGGTTTCATTTACACAAGACCCTATTACCCAAGATTCAAGTAAATTAAGTATAGAAGCTGTGTTTGGGTTAGGAGATACAATAGCTTTGGGAGAATTAACTCCAGATACATATCTCTTAAACAAAAAAGACCTGTCTATATTAGACAAAAGGATTTCACCTCAAGAGTGGATGAAGATAAGGTTACTTAATAAGAGTACAGGGCAAAACAATTTCGAAAAGATACGTATATCTAGTAATTGGAATCATAGACAAAAGATAGAGGATAAATATTTAATGGAAATTTCTAAAGTATCATTAATTGTTGAAAACAAACTTAGACAACCTCAAGTTATCGAATGGGTAATGGCAGGTGGAAAGATATGGGTGTTACAAAGTAAAGATCTATATGAGAAATCTAGAGAAGAAAAAATACAGATAGAAGATATTAATAAATTTGATACATTGGGTGAGGTGCTTAAATGGTGTAGAGAGAAGTACGTAGGGATTGGAGTACTTGAGGACAAGGCTGTATTACAAGCTCAAAGAATTATTCAAAATAACAAGCATGAGGGTAATACATTGACAGAGAAGTTAATAAATATTGCAAAAAAGAGTTCAGATAAAAGAGATGATCAGATTAAAAGGGATTCTGTAAAAAGAGAAGATTTAAGAATTACTGGATTAGGTGCAAGTTTTGGTGTTGTTGTAGGAAATATAGTACATGTTAAAGAAGGTTCTGATATAGCTGTAAGTAAAAAGAGCATTCTAGTTATTAAAGAATACTCATCTGATATGAAATCTTTAATAGTGAATTCTGGTGGTGTGATTTTAGAAAGTGGTGGTTTAACAAGTGACTCTGCCATTATGTGTAGAGAATTCGATATACCTGCAATTGTTGGTGCTAAAGACGCCTCCTCTGTTCTTAAGGAGGGAGATACTGTTCGATTAGATGGTAATACGGGTAGTGTATATACTGAAAAAGAAATTGATACTACTTCATCAAACGTTCAGCATCCAGTTATTGAATCCTACAAAGAGGGTAATCTCTCTGGTATTGATTTCCTAAAAAATGAAACAGCAGAAATGAAAGGTGTTAAGGTAGATGATTCTGTAGTAAAAATACCTCATGATATGAATCTTCCACCATGTGCAACTAAGGTGTTCTTAAACCCAATATTCCCTAAAGAAGAGTTAGTAGATGTAGTTGGGAATTCTCATGGTTTAGTACATGTAGATTTAGATAAGATAATGATTGAGAATGGTAGACATCCACTAGCATATGTCGAAGATAAGAAGTTTGTAGAATACTCTAAGGAGATAGCAGAGAAGATTTGCGAATATGTTGAGTTAGCGGAAGGAAACGAGGTAATACTTTCTCTTGGTTCATCCAAAATTTGGGATTTTAGAGCATTAACAAAAGGTAAACAGTTTGAAGATGAATCATTAGATGATTCTTCTCATGGTCTTGTACACTACCTTAAAAACAAAGAGCTTTTAAGTAGAGTATTAAAGATTGTAAGAAGAGTGAGGAATGTATATAAAAAGAGAAATGTGAATATTGGTATTTACTCTCCAATGAATGAGTTTAGTATGATGGATTTTAAAAAGAGCTTATTAGCAGCAGGACTTAGAAGGACTGCAACATTCAAGCTATATGCAATATTGGATAATCCTACAGAGATAATACTTTCTGATGAAATAATACATGCAAAGATAGATGGTGTTGTATTAGATATGCCTAGAATAGTAAGGGTTATGCAAGGATTTGGTATAGATGAAACAGATGCGAGATATAACTTAGGAACAAATAGTGTATTTAAGATAGTAGATACAGTATTTGATATATCTAAACACCCTTCAAAAGAAATTATTGTAATGGTTGAAGATAATAAAGATTTAACAAAATACTGTGTGCAAAAAGGAGTATATGGAGTATCAGTGCTACCAAAGAGTGTTAAAGATATCCGTAAATTAGTTTCTGAACAGGAAGCAAAATTAATACTTGGTAAAAAGTAATTTCATTGGTAAACTGTATAGTATTTACTATATTGTATAATAGAGAATGGAACAGGATATCAAACAAACACCAATGATGGATCAGTATCTTAGATTTAAGAAACAGTATCCAGATAAGGTTGTACTTTTCAGAATGGGAGATTTTTTTGAAACATTCGGTGAAGATGCTAAAACAACTTCTAAAGTATTAAATATTACATTAACAGCTAGAGATAAAAGTAGTAACCCTACTCCCCTAGCAGGATTTCCCCACAAGGCTATTAATCAATATCTTCCTAAACTTGTTAAAGCAGGTTACTGTGTAGTCATTGTAGATCAATTGGAAGATCCTAAATTAGCAAAAGGGATTGTTAAAAGAGGTGTAACAAGAATAGTAACTCCTGGTACATTAGATGAGAGTGAGAGTGAATCTATAAAAAATAACTACATAGTCTCCTTTGTCAAACTTAAGAAAGATTTAGGGGTAGGAGTATGTGATATATCAACAGGAGAATTCTATTGGATTCAAACAATATACAACAGTAAGAATATTGAAAGTGTACTTTCTTCATTTGAACCAGTTGAAGTTTTAATACTTGAAAATGAGAAAGAAATAAAGTTCCCTACTCTACCTGTACAATTTCTTGGAAAAGGATTACAGAATGTTGAATACAGTACAGAGTTAATAAAAGAGTTCTTCTCCATTAACGATGTTGAATCTTTAGGTTTAGAGAACAAAGAAGCTGCTATCTGCTCCATAGCTATGATATTAAAACATATAGGGGATACTCAGCTAATGAACCCTTTGCATATACAAAAGCCTAAAAAGAAAAATTTAACAGGTAATATGGTACTTGATAGAGCAACCATTAGAAACCTAGAATTAGTAAGTAGTGCATACAGTAACGATATTAAAGGTTCACTCTTTTCAGTTATTGATATGACTAAAACATCTATGGGAAAGAGATTACTCTACTCTTGGATTCTTAATCCATTAATAGAAAAGGAACAAATAGAGGAAAGAACAAACATTGTAGATATATTTTTTAATAATGGGGAGGAACTTTCTCAATGTATGGAAATACTTTCTAAGGTAAGTGATATTGAAAGAATTGTTGGGAAAATTGGATTAAGAAGAGTAAATGGAAGGGATATTAAAGCATTGCAGATATCACTTGAGAATATTAAAAGTTTAAGGGAGGTATTTACTAAAATACCAGAGCTTCTAAAAATTTTAGATGGATATGATAACCTTCTAACAACATTAATAGAAAGTATAGATAACTGTATTGTAGATTCTCCACCTCCATCAATTACTGAAGGAGGAATCATTAAAGGAAGTTACAACAGTGAGGTAAAGGAGTTGAGAGAGCTATCAGGAGATAGTAAGAGTTGGATAAAGGAATTTGAAGAAAGTGAAAAGAGAAGTACTAATATTAATTCTCTTAAGATAGGGTTTAACAAAGTATTTGGATATTACATAGAGGTTACAAATGCTCAAAAAGATAAAGTTCCTGAAAGATATATTCGTAAACAAACACTAGTAAATGGAGAGAGATATATTACAGAGGAATTAAAACAGAAAGAGAGTGTAATTTTAACTGCACAGGAAAGATTAGACGAGTTAGAGTATAAGCTATTTGTTGAATTTAGAGAATCATTAATACCATATATTAATCAATTACAAGAGTTAGGAAATAGTATAGCTAAATTAGATATACTTTCAGGTTTTGCATATTTAGCCCAAGAAAAAGATTATGTAAAGCCAAATATATATGAGATGGGAAATATGAAGGGATTAATAAAGATTACTGGAGGTCGTCATCCAATTGTTGAAAGTATTAATAATGATGAGTTTATTTCAAATGATACATATCTTGATTTTGAACAATCCTCTATGGCTATTCTTACTGGTCCAAACATGTCTGGAAAATCGACATATATTAGACAAGTAGCCACTATTGTTTTACTTGCACAAATAGGATGTTTTGTTCCAGCTAAGAGTATGGAACTATCTTTAGTAGATAGGATATTTACAAGAGTTGGAGCTTCAGATGACCTATCTCGTGGTAGAAGTACCTTTATGGTTGAAATGGATGAAGCTGCAAATATAGTTAACAATGCTACTAAGTATAGTCTAATTGTATTAGATGAAGTTGGAAGAGGAACTAGTACATATGATGGTGTAAGTATTGCTTGGGCATTAGCAGAATTTTTAGTAAATGATTTAAAATCAAGAACCCTATTTGCTACCCATTATCATGAACTACTTAAACTGTCTGAAAAGATACCTAATAGGGTAAAGAACTACAATGTGTTAGTTGAAGAAGATCTAGAGGAAGGTACTGTAATATTTTTAAGAAAAATTGTAGAAGGAGGTACAGATAGAAGCTATGGTATATATGTTGCTAAGATGGCTGGATTACCAGAGAAATTAATAAAGAGAGCTAATGAGATATTAGAAAGTTTTGAACAAGAACAAATGTTTTCAAAAGAAAATAAGGTAAGAGAGAGTGGAATATTAGAAAGTAAAGAGGAAGAGAATATTAAAAGTACATACCAATATCCTCTCTTTATGGCCAAGGATTCTGAGATAGAAAGGGATATTCAAAACCTAGATTTAGATAACCTTACTCCTATGGAAGCGTTAACAAAGATTTCTGAATGGAAGAAAAAGGTTTAGATACAATCAATATAGTAACCAAATTTATATCTACTCTTTATTATATTGTACCCAGTTGCATATATAATCTTTTTTCTTAATCTTCCTATATACACGACAAGACTTCTTCTTTTTGTTTTTCTATTTGTTAAATTAAGAAGAAAATTATGAAAAGATATAAGATTACATTCACCATCATTCTCAAGCATGTATGAAACAAAAATATTCTCGAACGGTGTTAAACGTATTTTAATATTCTTAACATACAACTCTCTTTTACACGATATAAAATGTAAACCATTAAAAAAGAGAACATCTATCTGTTTATTTTCTTGAATATCGGTAGTCTGTAATGTAGGGAGTTTAGAAAGCGTGTGGCTATTTTCAATTAGTAACTCAACCTGCTCTATTTGATTCCTAATGAAATATTACTGCCAGCATTATATGGACCTTAAGAAAGTTTTTGTATGACATCTTCCTTCTTAATTAAGAAAGATTCGCTATTACTCATATCTTTTAATTGTATTACACCCTTACTTAATTCATCTTCTCCAACTATTATTACCCAAGGGAAACCTTTGCTGTTAGCATATTTAAGTTGGTTCTTTAATTTTGTAGCTGTTAATTGCATCTCAGTATTAATTCCATTCTCACGAAGGTATGTACTGAGTGAGTTCATGTCTTTAAGGAGAGATTCATTCATAAGGGTAACATATACCTTTGTATTACTCTTAAATGAGGGTAATAGGTTGTATGTTTTTAAGTAGTCTAAAGTTGTAGTTTCTCCCCATCCTAATCCAAATGCAGGTAGTTTAGCTTCTCCAAATATCTCTAAAAGGTCATCATATCTTCCGCCACCAAAAAGTGCCCTACTATTCTCACTACTTCCAATGTCGTACATCTCAACTACAGTACCAGTGTAATACTGTATTCCTCTTACAATATATGGAGCGAATTTAATATTAGTAATTGATAGCTCTTTTAATTTATTAAATAGCTGTATTAATTCTTTTGCTCCCCTACTCCTATCTTCTATCTTTTTTAAATCTTCAATTTCCCAATTAATATATTCTAAGATATCTTTAATTTGATTATCATTTAATCCTAACTCTTTAAGATATCCATTAAAATCATTTATTTCCATCTTAAGATAGTTATCCAATGCTCTTGCAATCTTAGGTCTTAATTCTGTATCTAATTTTAATATCTCATCAAAAAGATATTCTATTAAATACCTATTGTTTATCCTTAATTCATAGGTATTCTTAGGAGCTTTAAACTCATCCATTACTTTCATTACATACTGAATAATCTCTATTTCTGCATCAATTGTTGAAACACCTAAAAGATCTATATTTAGTTGAAAGAATTCTCTTCTTCTGCCTTTTTGGGGTTTCTCATATCTATAGAATCTACCAATATTAAACCATCTAATTGGAAGTAAGAGATTGTTTCTTTGTGCTGCAATCATTCTAGCTAATGATGGAGTCATTTCAGGTCTAAGTGCAATTTCTCTACCACCTTTATCAACAAAGTTGTATAGTTGTGTATTTGCTAATTCTTCACCAGATTTTACTTTGTAAAGGATTGCATCTTCAATTAAGGGGGCATCATACTCCTCATAACCGAAATTTTTTGCTACCTTGGACCAGATTTTAAAGATGTATTTCTTTTCAAAAACATCTTTTGGATACATATCATCTGTTCCTTTATACGGTAGTTTTGATAGATTTTCTTTTTTCATGCCCCAATTATATCACTAACAACCTCTGGTTGAATATTAGTAGTAAATAATATATATTTAGGAGAGTTCAATTAGATATAATATGCCTCTAAATGAAGTACAGTATGTCCATGTCAAAGTCATCAAAAAGTAAAAGATTTAAAAGAAGTATGCCTACTTCACTAAACAGCTTTAGTAGATTAAGGAAGTACAACAGTAAGAATGTTAAAAGAAGTTATGTAAATGGTAATAAAAGGAATGGTGGTATCATTAGTAAAAGATTTAACAATACGAAATTAAGAAAAATCTTATATCTAATTTTTGGTATTGGTTTCTTCTTAGGTTGTCTTGCTTTAATAGCTGGAGGTATCTATCTAAAAAGTCTTCAAAATTCTCTTCCATCACCAGATGAGTTGGTAGAAAGAACTTCTGATCAAAGTACTCAGATATTTGATAAAACAGGACTCCTACTTTATACAGTATATGGTGATCAGAATAGAGAATTCGTTCCAATAGAGGAAATACCAGAACATACTAAATGGGCATTGTTAGCAGCTGAGGATATAGAATTTTATCAACATAAGGGATTAGATTATGCTGGAATAGTAATGTCTGCAATACAAAATCTTAGAAGTGGTTCTATAGTAAGAGGTGCAAGTACAGTTACACAGCAATTAGTAAAAAATACAATCCTTTATGATGTTTTGGGAGATGAGATATATCAACAAACATATACAAGAAAAATTAAAGAGATCCTCATTACAATGCAAGTTGAACAGACCTTTACTAAGGATGAGATATTACAGATGTATATGAATGAAATACCTCTTGGAGGTGTAAATTATGGTTTCCAAGCTGCAGCAAATGCATACTTTGGGAAAGATGTAAGTGAACTTACATTAGCTGAGAGTGCATTAATATCAGGTCTTATCCAAAGCCCTGGTACTTATTCTCCACTTTTTGGTACAAAACCTGAACTAGCAAAAACGAGACAGGAATTTGTTTTAGATCAGATGTTAAAACACAAAGATTTAACTGGTGTTACAGAGGAGGAAATAGAGGCTGCTAAAAAAGAGGAACTAGTATATAAATCTACTAGAACAGATATTAAAGCTCCTCACTTTGTCTTCTACATAAAACAACTTCTAGAAGAGAAATATGGTGTTGATCGTGTAGAGAGAGGTGGACTTAAAGTGACAACAACATTAGATTACTCAATACAAGAGATTGCAGAAGACGAATTAAAAAAAGGTATTGCTAAGAATGGATTACCATACAAAGTAAACAATGGAGCTGTAATAGTAATGGATCCTAATACAGGTCAAGTGCTTGCTATGGTTGGCTCTATAGATTACTGGAATGTTGATGATCCGAAGGTAGATGGGAATGTTAATGTAACAACAAGTAATAGACAAGTAGGTTCTTCTGCTAAGCCATATGTATATCTAACAGCATTTGGAAAAGGATATGGTCCATGGACTTTGGCTCCTGATATTAGAATGTCGTTTGGTAATTACAAACCGATGGACTGGGACAATGTTTTCGAGGGTGTTGGAACGGCAAGAAAGAATTTGGGGAGATCTAGAAACTTACCTTCTGCATATACCTTGCAATTGGTGGGTATTGATTCGTTCCTCCAAACTACTGAGAAATTAGGTATTACTACACTTCGAAATAAAGGAGACTATGGATTGGCTCTAGCACTTGGAGCTGGAGAGATGAAATTAATAGAACATACAGCTGCATTTGGAGTATTTGCTAATGAAGGTGTTAAAAATGATACTGTATCAATACTTAAAGTAGAAGATTCTAAAGGGAATATCCTTGAAGAGTATACAGAACCTCAGGGTAAGGCTGTAATAGATGAGAAGGAGATATATTTGCTTAACTATATCCTTTGTGATTTAGGAGGACACGGAGATAGGATTGGTGGGTCATATACAAGAGTAAAGGGTTCAAATGTTTGTCTTAAAACAGGTACTACAGATGGTCCAAAAGATTTAACAACAGTTATGTATCACAAGAACTTAGTGGTTGGTGTATGGGCAGGAAATAATGATAATACAGTTACTCCGGGAGCATGGGGAGTATCGCTACCACTTCCAATTGCTCATGCAATCACAAACAGGTTAGCTGATAGGTATAAGGTTGAGTTGTTTACTAGACCATCTGGTATTCTTTCTACATCAGTTTGTAGAGATACAGGAGGTGTCCCTGCAGAGGGTGTTGAATGTGAGAAAGAAGCTACAGTGTATATGGCGGGACATGCACCTCAGGTTGATAATAGAGAAAAAATTTTTGTGTGTAGATCAAATGGGTTAATTCCTAGTAACTTAGCACAAGCACAGAAATATGATTTGGTAGATGTGAAAACCCTTATGACTTTTAAGATAGAGAATGCACTTCAAAGGGATGCTTATGCAAATTATATGACAGAGAGTACAGGGGGGGCATACATATTTGTTCGCCCAGAGACAGGGGTGTGTCCATTACCTTTGGGTCCTGATAATTCTCCAATAATTGAGATAACTTCTCCATCAAGTGGTAGTAAGCTAAAAAAAAGTGATAAGCTACAAATTAATGGAGAAGTAAGATATTTAGAAAATGTATCTGAATTTATAGTAATGATAGATGGTAATACAATACCAGGGGCAACAGTTGTTGATAACAAATTCTCAGTATCATACCCATTGACCACAACTTCTGTTGGTAATCATACAGTAACGGTTACTCTAAAGGATAACAAAGGGAAGAGTGGAAGTAGTTCTGTTACATTTGAAGTTCTACCAGAAGCTATAGAACTATAAAGGATTAATTCTTAAGTACTAATACCTTTTTAAATATCTTTTCTCTAAGCTTTTCATATTCAGAATCTGTTAAGGTCTTTTCCATGTGTTCAATAGAAAGTCTTACAGTCATGTTCTTAACATCACTATCCTTTTGATATATATCTAAACATTCTAGTGTGGCTATCCTGTTTCTGGCATTAACTTGATCTAATATTATTGTTTCTAAATCTTTGTATTTAAAATCTCTATTTACAGTAAAACATAGATCTTGAGTAATAGGTGGGTATTTAGAATTATGAATCTTTCTGTTATCTAATGTATCACATCTCTTTAATTCTTCTAGATTAATTTCAAAGCCTGCTGTATATCGAGGGAGTTTAAAGTTATTCTTTACTCTACTATCTATATCCCCTATTACACCTATTATGATTTTATTCCCATTCTTAAAATACTGTATTAATGCAGCCCCTGTAGTTGAGAATGATGGTAATATATTTTTTACCCAAATTGGTAAATCAACCTCAGAACTATCAAATATTAATTCATATTCAAAGGGTTTAATTCCAAGAGTGTTAACTATCTTTTCAAAATACCTTTTTACTTCATAGTATGGGTTCCCATCTATTAATGCCTCTTTTGAACTAAAGAGTAATGATAAGTGCCAATCCTCTTTTGGAAGATTAAAATTATCGACATATCCCTTTATATGAGGAATATTAAATTCATACATACAAAGAGTTTGAATATTTCTATTTAAATTACTCTGTGCTTTATCAAACAGGGAAGGTAAAAGAGATGTTCTCATTAATTCTAATTCTGGAGATAGGGCATTTTTAATGTGATATGCTACATTTGGATCTTGATTACTTTTCCTAATAGCATTTATACTTGTGAAATTGTATGTATCTACTTCATTGCATCCAGAGTTACTAAGTATGCTTCGTATCTTTTTCTTAAGCTCTATTTCTCTATTCTTCTTCGGAGGAGTAATATCTCTAAGTGGAAGTGTAGGATGTATATTTTCATATCCATATATTCTTCCAATATCTTCATATATATCTTCTGGGATTAATATATCTGTTCTAAATACAGGAGGTACTACAGTTATGTAATCTCCTTCCACTTTTTCTTCAGATATTGTGTATTCAATATTCTTTAGAATGGATATTACATCTTCTTTTGATATATCTGTTCCTAAAAGAATATTCAATCTAGAAATACTTAATGAGATACCCTTTGTAAGTGATGGTTCTGGGTATGAATCCACAATATTACTTGCAAGTACTCCATTCGATAGCTCTTGAGCTAGAGATATTGCTTTAAGTAATATCGGTAAGCATAACTGTGGGTGTTGTCCTCTTGTATATCTTGTTACAGCCTCCGTAAATATACCTAAGTCCATAGAGGTTTTTCTAATACTAAATCTATTAAAACTAGCACTTTCAATTATTATCCTTTTAGTATTTTCATCAACTTCAGTATCCATTCCTCCCATTACACCAGCAATTGCTATTGGATTTGTGCTATCTGCTATAACTAGATGATTACTATTTAATTCTACAATCTTGTTATCTAGTGTGTGTATTCTTTCACCATCTCTAGCGAGTCTTACGGTTATCTGAGCCTTTGATTTACCATTAGGATCATTACTTACTAGTTTGTCATAGTCAAAGGCGTGTAGAGGCTGTGCAGTGAGTACAGAGAGGTAATTAGTAATATCTACTATATTATTAATTGGTTTAATACCAGATCTTATTAATATTGATTTTAACCATACTGGTGATTCCTTAACTTGTACATTATCTAAAACAGCAATCATATACCTTGGACAAAGAGTTTGTGATTCATTGTTAATTTCAATTGGTAGGATATTTCCTTCAGGTTTAATATCAGACCTATTCTCTTTGTACCATTGTGGACTTTCGAAAGGAATATTTTGTGCTCCAGCTATTTCTCTTGCAAGCCCTATTATTCCAAAAAGATCTCCCCTATTTGTTAATGCCTTGTTCTCAATATCAATGACTGTATCATCTAATTGGTAATATTTAGAAAATGGTTTCCCTACTGGTGCATCACTTGGAAGAACTAATACGTTGGTATGATTCTGTCCAATGTTTAATTCTTTTTCGGAACAGAGCATTCCCTTTGAGAGAACACCTCTCATACTTACAGCCTTTATCTTAAATTCGTCCGATGTTTTATATGTAGATGGAACGATATATCCAGGTTTAATATATGCAACCCTATCTCCCTCTTTAAGAGTTTTATCCCCTGCAACAACTTGAATCTCTTCTTTACCAACTGCTACTTTATATATTGCCAACTTATCAGCATTAGGATGATCTTTTTTACTTAATATCTTCGCAACATATATACCATCATACATCTCTGAAAGATTTGTGACTCCTTCTACTTCTCCTATTTTACTTGAAAGAATATGTAATATATTCTCTATATTTAGTTTAGCTTTTGTATATTCTTTTAGACTATTAATGGGTAATTTCATATTAGAATTGTCTCAAGAAATTAATATCTCCATCTCTAAGTTTCCTTATATCTGTTATTCCTCTTTTAATTGCAGTTAACCTATCTAAACCTACACCCCATGCAAAACCAGAGTATATTTCTGAATCTATTCCTCCCGAATTGAGGACATTAGGGTGTATCATTCCACACCCCATTAATTCTATCCACCCAGAGTAATGACATGTACTACAGCCGGATTTGTTACAGAATGGACAACTAATTACAAATTCAGCATCTGGTTCGGTAAATGGAAAGTATGCTGGTTGAACTCTAATTTCCAATTCTTTCTCTAAATACTCTTCTAAGTAGGATTTAATAGTGGCTAACATATTTGCAAAGGAGATATCTTTATCTACATATATACCCTCTATTTGATAAAAAGTATGTTCATGGCTTGCATCAGTCGCTTCGTTTCTGAAACATCTCCCAGGTAATACTACTCGTATTGGAGGTGGTCCAAATTTTCTTAGTGCCCTATTTTGCATTGTTGATGTGTGTGCTGGTAGTACAAAGTTATCATCTGTCCAAAATGTATCATACATATCCCTAGCGGGGTGTCCTTTAGGAAAATTTAAACTCTCAAACATATGAAAATCATCATCTAATTGTCTACTTTCTAATATGTTAAAACCCATTCTTTGGAATATATCTAATATCTTTTCTAGTTCTTGCATTAATGGATGAGATGAACCTCTAAGGTCCAGTATATGTGGTTTTTTATCCTTTTTACTGTTTATATCAAATGGTGCAGTTGGATCAATTTTGAAGAGTGGTTTATCCTCTAGCTTCTCCTCTACTCTGTTCTTAATATTATCCTCTATTAATGTTTTTATTTGATTAATCTTCAAACCGTATTCAGATTTTTCTTTATCAGGTACTTCTTTTAATTCTTTAAACATTTTGGATATTACACCACTTTTAGAAAGATATTTCTGCTTAAGTTCTACTTGAGAAAGTGTATGTATGTCATCATCTATTTCTTTTAGTATTTGACTAAAATCTTTTAACATATTCCAAGTGTATGATTTTATGTTGAAGTATACAATATTTTATTTTAGAGAGTAAATAAAGGGTAAAAAAGAAGGACTCTTTCGAGTCCTTTAAATATCAAAATTTGGACTCTAAAGAGATTTTACTACAAATGAAAATACTTCTGGATTATTTACTGCCATATCTGCGAGAACCTTCCTATTTAATTCTATGTTTTTTGTTTTAAGTCCGCTGATTAATGTCTTATATTGTATTCCGTTGTTTTTACATGCTGCATTTATCTTTTGTATCCATACTCTTCTTATTTGTCCTTGTCTTTTCTGTCTATCATTATATGCATATTGACCAGCATGCATCATAGCTTCATGTGCTACTTTATATAGCTTACTCTTGGTCATTCGGTAACCTTTTGTAGTTGCAATTACCTTGTTATGTCTTCTTTTTCTTACTGTACCACCTTTGACTCTCATTGTTAGTTACTTTAAATTTACAACAATTCTTTTAATGTTTTTTTGAATAGCAGTAGATGCTATTGCATCATCACTCTGTCTTCTTTTAGATCTAGTTGATCTTTTCGTCTTGAGATGACCCTGATGACTCTGTTTGTACATCATTTTGGCCTTCCTGTTCCCCTTCGGGTTGGATAGCTTTATTCTCTTGACTGCTGTTTTGTTTGTTTTTTGTCGTGCCATTTTTCTTAAATGTGATTGATATTCGATTCCCTTCGCTTTTTGGCTCGGGTTCGATACTACTATATTCAGTAAAATTAGTCAATATTTGATCAAATACTGCCTTCATTTTATCATATGGTTGTCTTCCCTTTTTAGTTGCAGTTATCTTCACAGGATGACCTTTTTCTAAAAACTCTATAGCTCTTCTTACCCTTGTATTAAAATCTCCTGTATCAATTACTGGGCTGAATCTAAATTCTTTAAGATCTTTTGCTTTAGAAGCTTTGTTTTTTCTTAATTTCTTTTTCTGTTCATATAGGTATTTAGAGAAATCCATTATTCTACAAACAGGAGGTTTTACAGTAGGACCAACCTCTACTAAGTCTAAACCAGCTTCCTTTGCTAACGTTATCGCCTTTTCTGTGCTCATTGCACCTAAATTCTCTCCTTTTTCATCTATTACTAGTACTTCTGGCTCTCTTATCCATTGGTTTATTCTTGTACCATAATCTTTCTTCTCTCTTTGTTGGTTATTAAACTCCATTTATTATTTAAAAAATATTTAAATTAATTTTTACCTTTAGAACGTATCTCTTTCTCAAGGAAATCGATAAATTCCTGCTTTTTCATCAATCCAATCTCTTTATGTAATCTTGATCTTACAGATACAGTATCTGTTTCTATTTCTTTATCTCCAATGATTACTAGATATGGAATTTTAAGTTTTTCTGCATCTCTAATCTTCGATTGCATACTCTTACTTCTATCATCTATACTTGCTCTGATATTACTATTCTCAAAAGAAGTTAATATGTTTTTTGCATAGTCCATATGCTTTTCTGATATTGTAATTATCTCTACTTGATCAGGAGCTAACCATAGGGGGAAATCACCACCATGATGCTCTATTAAGAATGCAAAGAATCTTTCAAACGATCCTATTAATGCTCTGTGTATTACGAATGGTTGTTTCTCTTTTCCCTTAGAGTCTATATATGTTATATCGAATTTTTCTGGGAAATTGAAATCTAATTGGATGGTAGATACTGAGTCTTCTTTACCAAAGATGTTTACTGCTTGTACATCAATTTTTGGTCCATAGAAGGCAGCATCTCCTGGCATTTCTTCAAACTCTACACCTCTATCTACTAGTATCTTTCTAAGGGTATCTTCTGCTAATTTCCATTTTGCAATATCTCCTGCATACTTGTTTGGATTTCTTTCTCTATCAGAAAGTGAGAGTCTAAATTTGTATTTAGTAAAACCCACATCTTTGTAAAAGATATCCATTAAATCCATAGTTTCAATAATGACATCTTCTAATTGTTCTGGTGTACAGAAAAGATGTGCATCATTTTGAGTAAAACCTCTTACTCTTTGTAATCCTTGTAACTCACCTGATTTCTCAAATCTATATACCGTACCAAGTTCTCCTAATTTTAGTGGAAGATCCCTATAGCTTCTTGACTCTAATTTATATACCATCATTCCTCCTGGACAATTCATTGGTTTAAGGTAGTAATCTTCATCATCTATTTTTATTGGAGGATACATAGCGTCTTTATAGAAGTCGAGGTGACCTGATTTAGCGAATAACTCTCCTTTATATATATTTGGAGTTAATATATGTTGATATCCATGTTTCCTTTCCAAATCTAACATGTAGTTCTCTAGTATTCTTCTAATGGTATATCCTCTTGGTAACCATACTGGTAATCCTTGTCCTATCTCTTGGATAATGGCAAAAAGCTTTAATTGCTTACCAAGCTTTCTATGATTAAATCTTTCTGCGTCGTCTAATTTCTGAAGATGATCTTTAAGTTCTTCCTTTGTTTCAAATGCAGTTCCATATATCCTAGTTAACATTTTCTTTGTTTCATCTCCCCTCCAATATGCTCCTGCAGTTTTGATAAGTTTGATTGGACCGATATCCCCAGTATCATTTACGTGTGGTCCTCTACATAGGTCTACAAATTCATTGTCACCTGTCACATAGAAGCTTAATTCTTCATCTGGAATATCCTCAAGTAATTCTAATTTATAGTCTTGTCCAATTTGTTTAAGATATTTTATAGCTTCTTTTCTTTTCATAAAGGTTTGAGTCATTGGTAATTTCCTTTTTATTATCTTTCTCATCTCTTCCTCTATTTGCTTTAAATCAGTTTCCTCTATTGGTTCTGTGAATTCAAAATCATAGTAAAAGCCATTATCGATTGCTGGCCCAATACCTAATTTAGTATCAGGATATAGCTTGAGTACAGCAGATGCTAAGACATGCGATGCTGAATGTCTCATTTTTTCTAAATTACTTTCTTGTTGTTTATTCATAGCAATACATAATTAAAAAATATATAGGGAAAATTCTGTGAAAGAAAATTTCAACATTAAAAACATGTTGTGTAAACAACTTTTGTTAGTTTTGTTTTATTAATGCCAAATACTTTGTACATTGGTAGTATTTTAAAGCTTTTCTATTAAATATGCAATCTATTGCTTTACTATGAAGAAAGATATTGAGTTTAATCCAAATTCATATGTTTCAATTCTTGTAATATGTTCTAAAACAAGAGTATCTATTGGATATCTTCTTGGATGTTTAATAATTAAACATCCTTTAAATACTCTCTTTTTAGGAGTTTTAACCCCTGGAAGTAAAAGAGATGTTTGATTAATTGTTTCTTGCATTTTAAACACTCTTTTAGTGTTGTATAGCTTGTATGGGGGATCCATGAAGATAATGTCATATGTCTTATCTTCTGTGATATTTTTTTGTAAGAATTCTTCTACTTTTGATTTAATAACTTCTGCTTCTGGTAAATATCCTGTATGAGCAATATTCTTCTTTATTATTAAATCAGCTTGTTTAGAGGCATCTACAAAGGTTACTTCTTTTGCTCCTCTAGAGAGTGCTTCTAATCCAAATGATCCTGCTCCTGCATATAGATCAAGTATTGATTTCTTTGCAATGTCTTCTCTAAGTAAGTCAAAGATTCTAACTTTCATTCTATCTGTTAGTGGTCTAGTATTTCTGGGTATCTCTATTTGAAAGTTTTTTGCTTTTCCACCTGTTACTCTTACAACGGCAGATATTGTAGGTTCTTTACTTGCTAATCTTTCTTTAAGAAAGACTTGTTCTCTTTGCTCGTAGTCTTCCCAGCTTTCTACTTTATGCTTGGTTTTTTCTTTTCTTAATTTTTTAGATGAATCGAATTTTAAACTCATGGGATGTATTCTACTAGTTTATTGACAATCCTTCCAGTTTTAATCCTTCCATTCTTACCCATTCATTTGTTTCAATGTAATCTACAAAGCTTCCTATGGTTGACCAAGTACCTACATTTCCGTCAGAATCCCAAAGTCTAATTCTCCAGTAGTAGATAGTACTTGAGGTTCCTGTTAGTGCTGTCCCTGCATATACGATTCCTGGTATTGTTTGATTATTTGGTGTTGATGTCATTATTTGTTGACCAGTATCCCACATTACAGTTCCTGTAAAGAGAGAATTACTGTTAACTTCTACTTCATAATGTGTTGCACTATCTCCGTTGTTGTCAGTGTGAGTAGCTGCAAATGTTGGAGTTGTTGATAGTATTTCAACAGGGTTTGATATTCCATCAACTGTTTGGTTTGTAGGAGCATTTGGTGCACCAGGCATTCTAAATTGAGCAGTTGTAGACCAACTACTTACTCCTCCTCCATCGTCCCAGAAACGTATTCTCCAATAGTAAAGTGCTCCGTTGTTAGTTAATACACTTCCTGCATATGATATATCTGTTGATCTCGCCCCATTTGTGATTGCGGATATTGCTGTTTGTGTAGATGCCCACATTACTGTTCCAGAGAAATCTGGAGCGGTATTTACATGTATTTCGTAATATACTCCTGTATCAGAGCCATTTGGATCTGAGAAAATGGCACTAAACTCTGGTGTTAGATCTAATACCTTTATTGGATCGGTAGTTCCTTCTGTGTATAGAGCAGAAGGTGCATTAGGTGTGTCATTAGTTGCCATTGTAAACTGTCTTGTTGCTGACCAAGGACTCATTGCACCACTTCCATCTCCAAACTTAATTCTCCAGTAATATGTTGTTCCATTCCTTGTTAATGCACTTCCTGCATATGATATGTCTGTTGATCTTGCTCCATTGGCTACTGTTGGTGAAAGTGCTGTTGTTCCCGAAGACCATAGTATTGTTCCAGTAAAATCAGATGCTGTGTTAACATCAATTGAGTAATATGCTCCAATATCGTCGACATCCGTATCTGAGAATACTGCACTAAACTCTGGTGTTAAGTCTGTTACTCCTGATGGATTATTTACTCCTTCTGTATACATTAATGTTGGGGCATTTGGTGCCAAATTATCAGCCATTGTGAATTGTGATGTAGATGACCAATCACTTACATTATCAGCGGCATCCCAGAATCTAATTCTCCAGTAATATGTTGCTCCATTTTTAGTTAGGGTACTTCCAGCATATGTAATATCTGTAGATCTTGCCCCATTCGCTATTGCCGCTATTGCAGTTTTTGCAGAAGCCCACATTACAGTTCCTGTGAAGGTATTATTTGTGTTTACATCTACTTCATAGTACACAGCTGTATCTCCAGTATTCGTATCAGAATATATTGCACTAAATTCTGGAGTATAGTCGGTTACCCAAGTAGGTATAGCTTCTCCTTCTGTTAGTAGAGAGGTTGGAGCATTTGGTGCTCCTGACATTTTAAACTGTGCAGTTGTTGACCAGTTACTTACCGCATCTGTATCATCCCAGAACCTAATTCTCCAGTAATATATTGTCCCATTGAAGGTTAGTGCTGTTCCTGCATAAGGTATATCAGATGATCTTGCTCCGTTTGTGATTGGGGTTATACTAGTTTTGTTTGAATCCCACATTACTGTACCTGTAAAAGTATCATTTGTATTAACCTCTATTTCATAGTAAGGTGCAACATCTATTGCATTTGAGTCAGAGAAGATAGCACTAAATTCTGGAGTTATATCAACCACATTATCTGGATTTGTTACGGTTTCTATAAGAGGAGAAGAAGGTGCATTAGGAGCTGTATTTGTTGCCATTGTAAATTGAGCAGTTGAAGACCATCCACTTACTCCATCTATATCCCAGAACCTAATTCTCCAGTAATATGTAGTACCATCCCTTGTAAGTGCAGTACCTGCATATGAGAAATCAGATGATCGAGTGTTATTTGTTATTGGTCCAGTGGCAGTTTGCGCAGTATCCCACATTACAGTTCCTGTAAATGTATTGTTAGTATTGACCTCTATTTCATAGG